>Ga0070731_10000193_pt1 | contig 106091 bp, 95 predicted proteins | sample Coa_R1_2_FD_66448 | JGI IMG/M metagenome (GOLD analysis project Ga0070731, IMG submission 66448) | Surface soil microbial communities from Centralia Pennsylvania, which are recovering from an underground coalmine fire - Coalmine... | ecosystem: Environmental > Terrestrial > Soil > Unclassified... | reverse complement strand
CGAACAGTTCGCCCGCACATTCAGCGGCGCCGGATTCACCATCGTTTCCGGCCTGGCGCAGGGAATCGACGGTGCCGCGCACCGCGGCGGGCTTGCGGGCGAGGGCTCGACCATCGCAGTGCTGGGTACGGGCGTAGACATCGCCTACCCGCGGTCGAACGCGGTGCTGGCGGCCGATATCGCTGCGCAGGGCTTGCTGATGTCCGAGTTTCCTCTGTGCACCAAGGCCTTCGCGCACAATTTCCCGCGGCGCAACCGCCTGATCAGCGGGCTTGCGCAGGGTTGCCTGGTGGTCGAAGCCGCACTCGCCTCTGGCTCGCTCATCACGGCCCGCGCCGCAGCGGAGCAGGGACGCGAGGTGTTCGCCATCCCCGGATCGATCCATTCGCCCCTCTCCAAGGGCTGCCATGCGCTGATCAAATCCGGCGCCAAGCTCGCCGAATCGGCCGAGGACGTGCTCTCAGAGCTTGGCGCATTCCGGCGCACCGGTTTTGCATCCACCCGCGCCCAGATAGGTTCGGCCGAAACGGCGGACGGCGCGGAAGATCCCCTGCTCGCATGCATGGGCTTCGACCCCGTCGACGTGGACTCCCTTTGCGCGCGCGCGGGATTGCCCGCCGAGCGGGTTTCAGCCGAGTTGCTGCGCCTGGAACTGGCCGGACGCGTCGCGGTATTGCCTGGCGGTCTTTATCAACGGCTAAACTGAAAGCTCAACTGGGGAGAGAAAAAAAATGTACGACATCCTCGTCTACGTGTTCGAGAACTGCCAACAGTACGAGCTTTCGAACGAAAAGGAGCGGGTGGCGAAGAAGCTCTCCGCCGCCGGGTTCGACGACTCCGACATCAGCGAGGCTCTCACCTGGCTCGCCGGCGTCGCGCGCAGCCCGCACCGCGCGCTCGCGCCGCTGCCGGATTCGGGAGCCGGATTCCGCGCCTATGCGCCCAAAGAGCTGGCCAGGCTGGACGCCGAGTGCCGCGGGCTGCTGATCTACTTCGAGCAGGCCGGAATCCTGACCCCGCAGACGCGCGAGTACGTCATCGAACGAGCACTTGCGGCCGCCGGTGACGGACTGACCATCGAGCAGCTGAAGCTCATCGTCCTCATGGTGCTGTGGAACCAGCAGATGCCGAGCAGCCGGCTGGTCGCCGAGGACCTGCTGTCGCCGGTCGGCGCGCGCCTGCCGAGCTGAAGCTCAGCGCGCGCCGGCGCGCATTATTTCCGCAGGGTTGATGCGCCGCTCTCTTTGCGGGTATCCTTCGCGCCCCCGCATGTCCAAGAAGCTGATCATTGCAGAGAAACCCTCGGTTGCCGCCGACATCGCGCGCGCGCTGGGCGGCTTCGCGCGCAAAGGCGACTATTTCGAGAGCGCCCGGTACGTGCTTTCCTCCGCGGTGGGTCACCTGCTCGAGCTGACGCTGCCGCCCGAGCACGACGTCAAGAAGGGCAAATGGTCGTTCGCCAATCTGCCGGTGGTGCCGCCGCATTTCGACCTGGCCCCGATCGAGAGGAGCGAGAGCCGGCTGAACGGCCTACTCAAACTGCTCAAGCGCAAGGACGTCACCGGCATCGTCAACGCCTGCGACGCCGGCCGCGAGGGCGAGCTGATCTTCCGTTACATCGCGCAGTACGCAAAAACGAAAAAACCGATCGAACGCCTGTGGCTGCAGTCCATGACGCAATCGGCGATCCGCGAAGGCTTCGCCACTCTGCGCCGGGACCAGGATCTGCTGGCACTCGCCGACGCCGCGAAGTCGCGTTCGGAAGCCGACTGGCTGGTCGGCATCAACGGCACGCGCGCCATGACGGCGTTCAATTCCAAGGAGGGCGGCTTCTACCTCACCACTGTGGGCCGGGTACAGACGCCGACCCTCGCGATCCTGGTCGAGCGCGAGGAAAAGATCCGCGCTTTCCAGCCGCGCGACTATTGGGAAGTGCATGCCCGCTTCGGTGCCGCGGCAGGCGATTACCCCGGACGCTGGTTCGAGCCCGGATTCAAGAAGGACGAAGACGCCGAACGCAAGCCCGAGCGCATCTGGAAGGCCGAGCGCGCAGCGGCGATCGCGGCTGCCTGCAGCGGCAGGCAGGGTGTCGCCACGGAGGAAACCAAGCCTTCGACCCAGGCATCGCCGCTGCTGTACGACCTGACCAGCCTGCAGCGGGAGGCGAATGGGCGCTTCGGTTTTTCGGCCAAGGGAACCCTGTCGCTCGCGCAGTCTCTGTACGAGCGGCACAAGGCACTTACCTACCCGCGCACCGACGCGCGCGCCTTGCCCGAGGATTACATAGCCACCGTCAAGAAAACGCTGGATGCGCTTGCCGGCATCAAGGAGTTCGCGCCGTTCGCCAGGCAGATCCTGAAGGGCGGCTGGGTAAAGCCGAACCGCAGGATCTTCGACAACTCCAAGATCTCGGACCACTTCGCGATCATTCCGACGCTGCAGACTCCCGGCAACCTGAGCGAGCCGGAAGCGAAGCTCTACGACCTGGTGGTGCGCCGCTTCCTCGCGGTGTTCTTCCCGTCGGCGGAATTCCTGCAAACCACCCGCATCACCAAGGTGGGCGAGGAACAGTTCAGGACCGATGGGCGCGTCATGCAGAGCCCCGGCTGGCTCGCGGTCTACGGCAAGAGCCTGCAGGATGAAACCGTGAACCTCCCCGCGATCGCCCAGGGCGAGAAGGTGAAAGCGCTGGAAGTCACGGCGACCGCCAACCAGACGCGCCCGCCGGCCCGGTTCAACGAAGCCACGCTGCTGTCCGCCATGGAAGGCGCTGGAAAGCTGGTCGAGGATGACGATTTGCGCGAAGCGATGGGCGCAAAGGGGCTCGGCACCCCGGCCACGCGTGCTGCGGTCATCGAAGGCCTGCTTTACGAAAAATACATCGAGCGCCTGGGGCGCGAACTGAAGCCGACCTGGAAAGCGTTCCGGCTGTTCTTCGCGCTGCGCCATTTCGGCGTCGACGAAATCACTTCGCCCGAGCTCACGGGAGACTGGGAGTTCAAACTCAAGCAGATGGAGCAGGCCAAGCTGCCGCGCGAGAAGTTCATGAAGCACATCGAGCAGGTGACGCGGGACCTGGTGAAACGCGTCAAGACCGGCAGCATCCCGGAAGAAGCCTTCGCGACCGTAGCCGCGCCTTGTCCGAAGGACGGCGGCGTGATCCAGGAAACCTACCGGAAATTCCAGTGCCAGACTTGTGATTTCTACATCTGGCCGGTGCTGCTCGGACGCGAATGGTCGCCCGAGGAAGTCGCCGAGCTGGTCACCAAGAAGTTCATCGGCCCGCTGACCGGCTTTCGCAGCAAGCAGGGGCGGCCGTTTTCAGCAGGCCTGAAGCTGACCGACGATTTCCGCATCGAGTTCGATTTCGGCCAGGGCACGGGATCGGACAGCGACGCGCCGGTAGATTTCAGCGGCCAGGAGCCGCTCGGCACCTGCCCGAAGTGCGGCTCCCGCGTCTTCGAGCACGGCGTTTCCTACGTCTGCGAGAAAGCCGTCGGCAAGGACCGCAGCTGCGATTTCCGCTCCGGGCGCATGATCCTGCAACAGCCGGTGGAACGAGCCCAGATGCAGAAGCTGCTTGCCACCGGGCGCACCGACCTGCTGACGAACTTCATGTCAAAGAAGAACCGGAAATTCAAGGCGTTCCTGGTAAAGACGCCCCAGGGGAAAATCGGCTTTGAATTCCTGCCGCGCGCGGAAAAGCCGGGCAAACTACCGGCCGGCAATGGTCCGATCACAGAGAAACCTGCCGCAGGGAAGCCGCTGAAGAAGGCTGCGAAGAAACCCGCAGCAAAAAAGCGCCGGCCAGAAAAAACGCGGCTAACTAGACGTCCAGGTTCCTGACGCCGAGGGCGTTCGATTCGATGAACGCGCGGCGCGGTTCGACTTCATCGCCCATCAACTTGGTGAATATTTCGTCAGCGGCGATGCCGTCGTCGATCTGCACCCGCAACAGTCGGCGGACCTGCGGATCCATGGTTGTTTCCCAGAGCTGCGACGGATTCATCTCGCCCAACCCCTTGTAGCGCTGCAAGCTCATCGACTTCTGCACTTCTGCCAGCAGCCAGCGCATGGCTTCGCCGAAGTCCCTGACCGGATATTTCTTATCGCCGCGCTGCACGTAGGCGCCCACGCCGACCAGGCCGCGCAGCATCTCAGCCGTCTGCCGGATCTGGGCATAGTCTCCCGAATGCACGAATTCGGAATCGATCGTCGTCACGCGGACGTTGCCGTGCCGTGTGCGCTCAATCCTCGCCTGGTAGCGCTCGGTCTTGGGATCGAAATGGGCCGATACGCGGATGCCGTTGCCGGGCAACGCGGCGGCCAGCGCCTCGGCCGAGGCCTGCGCCGAATCGCGACGGCCGAGATCGACCTGCACGCCCCTCAGCATCGCCAGCAGCACATCACGGTCGATCCAGCGTGTTACCCGCTCGATCACCGCTTCGGACAGCAGATAGGACTTGGCCAGCTCCGCCAGCGTATCTCCCGTGATCGGCTCGCGCCGCGCCGCCGGATGCAGCGCAGCGTCCACCAGCGCCTGGCGCAGCATGAATTCGTTCAATTCGTGCTCATCCTTGAGGTAACGTTCGTCTTTGCCGAGCTTCGCCTTGTAGAGAGGCGGCTGGGCGATATAGATGTGGCCGCGCTCGACCAGTTCCGGCATCTGCCGGTAGAAAAACGTGAGCAGCAACGTGCGGATGTGCGAGCCATCGACATCCGCATCCGTCATGATGATGATGCGGTGGTAGCGCAGCTTCTCCGGGTTGTATTCCTCCTTGCCTATGCCGCAGCCCAGCACGGTGATCAGCGTCGCGATCTCCGCGGAACCGAGCAGCTTGTCGAAGCGCGCCTTCTCGACGTTCAAGATCTTGCCCTTCAGCGGCAGGATCGCCTGAAATTTCCGGTCGCGGCCCTGTTTCGCCGAACCGCCGGCCGAATCTCCCTCCACGAGGTAGAGCTCGCATTGCGCCGGGTCTTTTTCCTGGCAGTCGGCGAGCTTTCCGGGCAATCCCAGCCCGTCCAGCACGCCCTTGCGGCGCGTCATTTCGCGCGCCTTGCGCGCGGCTTCCCTTGCGCGCGCCGCATCGACGATTTTGGCGGTGATCACGCGCGCGTCCGCGGGACGCTCGTCGAGGAACTCGCGCAATTTCTCAGCGACGATTTCCTCGACCACCGGCCGCACCTCCGATGAAACCAGTTTTTCCTTGGTTTGGGAGGAAAATTTTGGTTCCGGCACCTTCACCGACAGGACGCAGGCAAGACCTTCGCGCATGTCGTCGCCGGTGGTCTCGACTTTGGCTTTCTTGGCGAGTTCGTGCTCCTCGATGTATTTGTTCAGCACGCGAGTCATCGCTGCCCGCAGCCCTGTCAGATGGGTCCCGCCGTCCTTCTGCGGAATGTTATTGGTATAACAGAGCACGCTTTCCTGGTAAGAGTCGTTCCACTGCATGGCTACATCGACGATGAGGCCGTCCTTTTCGCCGTGCCCCAAGAAGACGCCTGGGTGCAGCACCACTTTGGCGCGGTTCATGTATTCGACGAACGCCTGCACGCCGCCGGAGAACGCGAAGTCTTCCTGCTTGCCGGCGCGCTGGTCCACCAGCACGATCCTGACCCCGTTGTTCAGGAACGACAACTCCCGCAGGCGCCGGGCCAGAATGTCGTAGTGGTAGTCGACGACCCCGAATACGCCGCGCGAAGCAAGAAAATGCACTTCCGTCCCGCGCTTCTCGGTCGTACCGGTGACGCGCAGCGGACCGGTCGCGACGCCGTCGGCAAACTCGATCTGGTGGACCTTGCCGTCGCGCCAGATGGTCAGCCGCAGCCAGCCGGACAACGCGTTCACCACGGATACACCGACACCGTGGAGTCCGCCGGACACCTTGTAAGAATTGGAGTCGAACTTGCCCCCGGCGTGCAGTTCGGTCATGACGATTTCGGCAGCGGAGCGCTTGAGTTCGTCGTCGTCCTTGACCCCAGTGGGAATGCCTCGGCCGTTGTCGAGCACCGAAACCGAATTGTCGGTGTGGATCGTGAGGACGATCTCGTCGCAAAACCCGCCGAGCGCCTCGTCCACCGCGTTGTCCACCACCTCGAATACCATGTGGTGCAGGCCGGTCCCATCAGAGGTGTCGCCGATGTACATGCCGGGGCGCTTGCGGACCGCCTCCAGGCCCTTCAGGACCTTGATGCTGTCGGCTTCGTATCCGTTGCCATCAGGCACGTGCTTTTCGGATTCACCCACCGCTAGATCCTCATCGGCATGACAACGTATTTGAATTCAGCTTCGGTCGGAAAACTCAGCAATGCACTGGAGGCTGCATCGCCGAACCTGCATTCGACATCGTTACCGGCCACATTGTTCAGCACATCCAGCAAGTAATTGACGTTGAATCCGATATCCAAAGCATCGCCCTTGTATGCAACCTCGATCGTTTCCTCGGCCTCTTCCTGCTCCGTGTTGGAAGACACGATCTTGAGGCTGCCGTCGGTCAGGACCCAGCGCACACCGCGGAATTTTTCATTGGACAGGATCGCTGCGCGCATCAGCGCCTGGCGCAAAGCCTCGCGCCCAATCGACAGCTGGTTTTTATGACCGACCGGGATTACTCGCGTGTAATCCGGAAACTTTCCGTCAACCAATTTTGACACGAGTTCCACCGCGCCGAACGCGAAAGCGGCCTGCGTCGCCGACAGCTCGATCCTGACCTCAGCATCACTATCAGACAGCAGCTTCACGAGCTCGAGCACGGTCTTGCGGGGAACAATCACCTCCTGCCGGGGTACTTTTGCCTCTAACGCCATCGATGCGTAGGCAAGCCGGTGGCCGTCGGTCGCGATCAGCTTGAGTGTCTTGTCTTCCACGACCATCAGAAGACCATTCAGATAGTAGCGAATGTCCTGCTGCGCCATCGAGTACTGCACCAAGCCTAGCAGCCGCCTGAATGCCTTTTGCTGCAGCGAAAAACGCGCAACATCGCCAGACGGCCTTGCCAACCGCGGAAAATCTTCCGCAGGCAGAGTCTGCAGAATGAAGCGGCTTTTACCTGCTTTCACTAGCAGCCGCTTATCTTGCTGCTGCAGCGTCACTTCAGAGCTGTCGGGCAACGCCCTAAGGATGTCGACAAGCTTGCGCGCACCTACAGTCACTGAGCGCGCATCGCCGGAGGGCTCCACCGCGCCACGGGAAGTAATTTGAATCTCAATATCGGTGGCAAGGAACGACAGCGCACCGGCGGCACGTTCGATCAGGACATTGGATAAGATCGGCAAAGTATGGCGTCGCTCAATGATCCCGCTTACCGCAGAAAGCGGACCGAGAAGTTCGTCCCGTTTCACTTTGACTAGAACCATTGTTGTTCCTTTATTAATACCTAGTAACAACTAATAGAGCTGCTGGATTTTCTGTATAACCCCAAATCACGCTTGTTTCCCTGCACTTGGCACCACGCCTTGCCGTGTGCAAGCTGTTGAGAGGGCTGTGGATTGTTGGGTGCGGTTTGGACCAAAATCCGCAACCATGGTGTTATGCACATATTGTCCCCTGCAATTGCACAGCTTCTGGCTCATCCCTTCAGTACTTGTTCTAGGAGATGGTAGTCGCGGTTGAGCCCGTTATCCTTCTTGCGCAAAGACGCGATGGTGCGGCAGGCGTGTAGCACGGTCGTGTGGTCCCGGTTTCCAAAGGCCTCACCGATCTCTGGCAAGCTCATCTGGGTAAGATCTTTGGCGAGGGCCATCGCCACCTGCCGCGGCCGTGCAATATTCCGGTTGCGCCGCTTCGAGTGCATGTCGGAGATCTTGATCTTGAAGTACTCTGCCACCGTCTTCTGTATCCCTTCGACGTTGATCTGGCGGTTGGCGACGTGAAGGATGTCGCGCAGGGATTCGCGCGCGAGTTCCAGCGACAGCTCTCTGCCGGTGAAGCGGGCAAAGGCGAGCACCTTCTTCAGCGCACCCTCCAGCTCCCGGACGTTGGAGCGGATGTGCTTGGCGATGAAGAACGCGATGTCCTCCGCCAGATCCAGGGCTTCTGCCTCCGCCTTTTTCAGCACGATCGCGACGCGCATTTCGAGTTCTGGTGGTTCGATCGCCACGGTCAGGCCCCAGCCGAAGCGGGAAATCAACCTCTCCTGCATCCCGGCGATCTCCTTGGGATAGGTATCGCAGGTGATCACGATCTGCTTGTGGGCTTCGACCAGGGCGTTGAAGGCGTAGAAAAATTCCTCCTGGGTGCGGTCTTTGTTGGAGAAGAACTGGATGTCGTCGATCAGCAGCAAATCGAGCGAATGGTAGTAGCGCTTGAATTCCTCGAAGGATTTCTGCTGGTAGGCACGTACTACGTCAGTGACGTACTGTTCTGCGTGTATGTAGCGGATACGCGCCTGCGGCCGCGCCGCCGACAGGTGGTTGCCAATCGCCTGTATCAAGTGGGTTTTGCCCAGGCCGACACCACCATAGATGAACAGTGGGTTGTAGGAAATGCCCGGGTTCTCAGAGACTTGCATGGCGGCCGCCCGGGCCAGCTGGTTGGCCTTGCCGGTAACAAAATTGTCGAAGCTGAAATTGCGGTTGAGGCGTGCGCGGTCTGGCGTTGCTGCCGGCCCGGGGCCGGCGCCTTGGGGCTGCGTAAGCGGTTGTGGGTCGCGGCCGACCACATCTGGCGCCGAAACACGGGTGAGCACCAGCTTGACCTCGAGTTCCTGTCCGCTCAGTTCGGCGGCAAGCCGGGAAATGCGTGCCATGAAGCGCTCGCGCACGAGTTCAAGAACGAACCGGTTGGGCGCAGCAAGAACCAGCGTCGTGGCATGCGCCGCGCCGGATTCGGGCGACAGCGGGCGAATCCAGGTATTGAAGTGCTGCGCGGGCAGCTCCTGCTCCAGCCGGCGCAGGCAAGCTTGCCAGAGGTTCCGCATCTTTTTTTGCTAGGTTTACGAGCGCAGGGTTGAAGGCTTTTGCTGGGGTGTTTCGGTATGGTTTCGAGGTGCGCCGGAGATTTGGAATTTTACCCTTTCCGGATTGCGTTATCCACAGCGCGCGCAACAAAAAAAAGTAGATTTGACAAGGCTTCGGCGCGCGGGCTCTAATACCGCCCTTTTTCGAATTGAGCAGGCGATGAAACAGAAGCGGACCTACCAGCCCTCCAAGATACGGCGCGCGCGGACGCACGGGTTTCTCGTACGTAGCCGTACCGCCCACGGTCGTGCTGTGCTTCGCGCAAGACGGGCCAAGGGACGGAAACGCCTCGCCGTGTAGGCCTGCGCCTGGCGTGCTCGGCCGATCAATGCGGGCACGTTTCGGGTTCGACGCGTCCAGGCGGCTCGCCAAGAAAGCCGATTTCGAGCGCTTGCTGCGCGATGGGACAAGGCGGAGCCGGTCGGGATATACCTTTTTTGTTGCGCCGCGCGTGGAAGGTCCCCCGCGGCTAGGCATCCTCATCTCACGCAAGCACGCCGCAAGGGCAACCGTGCGTAACCGAATTAAGCGCTGCATACGCGAGGCGTTCCGCCTGGAACAGGCGGCGTTGGGTACATTGGACGTGCTAGTCCGCCCGCCTTACGGAGCGAAGCCGGGCGTTGCCATGCTGGGACGCCTGCGCGAGCTATTCTCTGGATTGAGCCAATGAGCGCGTTATTGAAGGAAGTACTGACGGCGCTGGTTCGCGGCTACCGGTATGTCATCAGCCCCCTGTTGCCGCCGGCCTGCCGGTTCCATCCAAATTGTTCGGCGTATGCGGAACAGGCGCTCGAGCGCCATGGCGCGTTGCGCGGCGGATGGCTGGCTGCCCGCAGATTGTGCCGCTGTGGTCCGTGGCATTCCGGCGGCTTCGATCCGGTACCGATGGACGACGGCCTGGAAGGGAAAGAGGCGGGAAGATGATGGACACAAAGCGCCTCGTCCTGCTGTTCATCTTCGGTTTTTCGTTGCTCATGTTGTGGGATGCCTGGGAGAAGGAGCATCGTCCCAGACCTGTGCCGCTGGCGCCCCAGGCGTCCTTGCCTGCGGCCGTGTCCGCGGCTGGTAAGCCGGCAGCGGCGCAAGGCGCCGCCGCCGGCAGCGTTCCGGCAGCCACTGCCGCAACCGTGGAAGGCAAGACCATTGAAGTGCGCACCGATGTCATCGTGGCCGATATCGACACGCTGGGCGCCACCCTGAGCCGGGTGGAGCTGCTCAAGTACAAGGAAACCATGGAGTCGGACAAGAATCTGGTGCTGCTCGGCGCAGAGCACCACTACGAAGCGCAAAGCGGGATCACCGGCGACGGCGGGCCGAATCACCGCACCGTCTGGAATGTGCAGCCCGGGAACACCACGCTTGCAGCGGGCCAGGACGCGCTGGAAGTGCGTTTCACGGCACAGGGCAAGGATGGTCTTTCGGCGACAAAGGTTTATCGCTTCAAGCGCGACAGCTACCTGATCGACGTCACGCTCGAGATCAGCAATACGGGCACCGCCTCATTGACGCCGTATGCGTATTTCCAGCTCACTCACGACGGCAAATCGGCCGCCGCGTCAAACTCGATTGCCGATTCCTTTGGCGCACGGAGTTTCAACGGCTTCGCGATCTACACCGAAGAGAAGAAATTCCAGAAGATAGCCCCGACCGACATCGACAAGGACAAAGCGGACTACATCAAGCAGAGCAGCGACGGCTGGCTCGCCTTCGTAGAGCATTATTTCGTTTCCGCCTGGGTGCCGGCGGCCAAGATCGGGCGCGAGTTTGCCGTGGAAAAGCGCGCCGATGGTCTTTACGCGGGCCGCGAACTCCTCTCCACCGGGCCCATCGCGCCCGGAGCCAGCGCAAGTCTGGACGTGCAGCTATACGCTGGCCCGCAGGAGCGGAACAGGCTGTCGGCGGTCGCGCCCGGATTTGATCTGGTGGTGGACTACGGCTGGCTGACGATCGTTGCCTGGCCCTTGTTCTGGCTGCTTGAGAAGTACCACGGCCTGAGCGGCAACTGGGGCGTCGCCATCATCCTGCTGACCATGACGATCAAGCTGGTCTTTTTCCCGCTGTCCGCGGCCAGCTACAAGTCCATGGCGAAAATGAAGCTGGTCACTCCGCGGATGACGAAAATCCGGCAGATGTACGAGCACGACCGCGCCAAGATGAACCAGGCGATGATGGAACTGTACAAGACCGAAAAGATCAATCCGCTCGGCGGCTGTTTCCCAATCGTGGTGCAGATCCCGGTATTCATCGCGCTCTACTGGGTGCTGCTCGCTGCCATCGAACTGCGGCACGCGCCATTCATGCTGTGGATCCAGGATCTTTCGGCGCGGGATCCCTACTACGTGCTGCCGATCCTGATGACGATCACCATGGTCCTGCAGACCAAGATGAACCCGGTGCCGCCAGATCCGGTGCAGGCGAAGGTGATGCAGTTCATGCCGTTCATCTTCAGCGTGTTCTTCTTTTTCTTCCCCGCTGGGCTGGTGCTGTACTGGCTGGTCAACAACACCCTTTCCATCCTTCAGCAATGGCAGATCCAGCGCATGTTCGCCCGCGACAAACCTGCCCATGCCAGACGGTGAGGTAATCCGGGACACGATTGCCGCCGTTGCCACCCCCGCCGGGCGGGGCGGAATCGGGATCGTCCGTGTGTCCGGCCCGGGAGTGCCGCAGATCGCGGCCAGAGTGATCACCCGGCCCCCGGAAGCAGGGAAAGCTGTTCTTCGGCCGTTCCGCGATGCGCGGGGCGATGCGGTAGACGAGGGAATTGCGCTGTATTTCCGGGCGCCGCATTCGTATACGGGCGAGGACGTGCTCGAGCTTCAGGGGCACGGCGGGCCCGTGGTGACCCAGGCGGTGCTGGGTGCCGTTCTCGACGCAGGGGCCCGCTTGGCCGAACCTGGCGAATTCACGCGGCGGGCGTTTCTCAACGGCAAAATCGACCTGGCGCAGGCTGAGGCGGTCGCCGACCTGATCGACGCCGCGAGCCGCGAGGCGGCGCGTTCCGCACTGCGCTCGCTCAGCGGCGAATTTTCTTCGGCGATCGCCGACCTGGTAGCGGGCCTTACCGAACTGCGCGCGCTTACCGAGGCGATGCTGGATTTTCCGGACGACGAAGTGGATTCGCTGCATCGCGGCGAGGCCGCCGAGCGCCTCGGAAAACTGCGCGCAGCGCTCGAGGAAGTGATCATCAAAAGCGGGCAGGGTAGCCTGCTTCGCAACGGCATCCATGCCGTCATTGCCGGCTGCCCAAACGTCGGCAAATCGAGCCTGCTGAACCGTCTGGCGGGCGAGGAGCGCGCGATCGTAACTGCGACGCCCGGAACCACGCGCGACGCGCTGCGCGAGTCGATCCAGATCGAAGGCGTGCCGGTCGTGGTGGTGGATACCGCCGGACTGCGCGCGTCGGGCGACGAGATCGAGCGCCTCGGCATGAAGCGCACGCACGAGGAGATGGCGCGTGCCGACGTTGTGCTCGTGGTCCTCGAGGCCGGCAAGAGGGAGGCGCCTGACGAGGACCTGCCCGCGGCCGGTGCCAGGATTACGGTTCTCAACAAAATCGATCTCGTTGCCGGCTCCGTCGCCGGAGAACATGGCGATGAAATACATGTGTCAGCGAAGACTGGTGCCGGGCTGGATGCGCTGCGCACAGCATTGCTTCGGGCTGCGGGCTGGAATTCACGCGGAGAGTCGGTATTTCTCGCGCGCGCCCGGCATCTGCGCGCCCTCAAGACCGCGCAGGCGCACTTTGCAGCCGCGGTCGAGCAGGGCGCCAACTGGGAGTTCTTCGCCGAAGAATTGCGCCTCGCGCAGGCGGCGCTGGGCGGAATTACCGGGCAGGTCAGCGCCGACGATTTGCTGGGTGAGATTTTTTCCCGCTTCTGCATCGGCAAATGAAGGCGGCGCGCGATAGCTGGGTCAATCCGGTGGTTGCGCTTGCGCTGTGCGCCTCGATCGGCGCCCTGTTTTCGTGGCTGAAGACGCCGTTGCCCTGGATGATCGGTCCGCTGCTGGCGATGGCCGTGGGTAATTTCTCGGGAGCGCGGCTCCGTTCAATTCCCGGCAGCCGCCAGTTGGGGCAATTGATCATCGGTACGGCGCTCGGCCTGTATTTCACACCGGTTGTGGCGCATCACGTGGCCTCGTATTGGCCGCTGCTGATCTTTGCCGCGTTTTTCGCCATCCTGGTGGCGTGGGCCAGCGGCTGGTTTCTCTCCAGCGTCACGGATACCGACCGCACTACGGCTTTCTTCGCCAGCGTTCCAGGCGGTGCGGCGGAAATGGCGGTCCTCGGCGAGCGCTTCGGCGGCCGCGTTGACCGGATTGCCCTTGCCCAGTCGCTGCGCATCCTGGTGGTGGTCGTTTTGGTGCCATTTGCGATTACCTATGCCGGGTTTCATGGGGCGGATGCCTACATCCCGTTACCGGTGCCGTTGGATTTGCAGAAACTCGCAATCCTGTTTGGGATCGGGGCGCTGGCGGGCGGCGCGCTGGCGTTGGCGCGAATGGCGAATCCCTTCATGTTCGGTCCGCTGCTCGCCGTCATCGCGCTTACCTCGAACGAAATCCAATTCTCCTCGGTACCCACATTGGCATCGAATGTTGGCCAGTTGTTGCTCGGTTGCGCGTTGGGTTCCAGGTTCGAAAAGCAATTCCTCGGCAGCCTTGGACGCTACGTAGGCGCGGTGCTGGCGAGTGTCGTGCTATCGATCGGCTTGGCCGCGGCCCTGAGCGCCGCTCTTGCCCGGATGACCGCGCTGCCGGCCGCAAGCTTGATGCTCGCCATCGCACCGGGTGGAATTGCGGAGATGTGCATTACCGCCAAGGTGCTGCAGTTGGGCGTGCCGTTGGTAACCGCAGCGCATGTCACGCGCGTACTGGTATTGCTTAATGCAACGGCGCCCATCTACAGGCTTGCCAGGCGTTTGCGCAGCCGCTGACTATCATTTTGGAAATAAAGGGAAATATTCTCCAGCGGCCAGCGCTGTTGCAGGCACTGTAAAATCCTGCCTGAAGAGGAACCCATCGGCCCGACGCTGTCTAGGGCCGTTTTGTTTTCCAGGAGCTTGCTTGATGAACGACCGCACCGACCCCATGGCCGATTCTTTGCAGGCGCCCGAATGGGTACGCCATCGAAAGCTGCGCGCCTGGGTCGCCGCGATGGCGCGGCTCGCCAAGCCGGAGCGAGTGGTGTGGTGCGACGGGTCGCAGGCCGAATATGACCGGCTGTGCGGCGAGCTTGTCGCAAGCGGCACCTTCATCAGGCTGAACGAAAAACTGCGCCCCGGGAGCTATCTCGCGCGCTCCAATCCCACTGATGTGGCGCGCATGGAAGATCGAACTTTCATCTGCTCGGTGCGCAAGGAAGACGCCGGGCCGACCAACAACTGGATCGATCCGGCGGAGATGCGTGCCACGCTTGGGCGACTGTTTGATGGTTGCATGCGCGGACGCACCTTATATGTGGTGCCCTTCTCGATGGGCCCGATCGGATCGCATATCGCCCAGGTCGGGGTCGAGCTGTCGGATTCGGCCTATGTCGTCGTCAACATGAAATTGATGACGCGCATGGGCCGCGCGGTGATCGAGCATCTGGACGAGGACGGTGCGTTCGTTCCCTGCGTGCATTCTGTGGGCGCGCCGCTCGCGCCAGGGGAGAAAGACGTCTCCTGGCCATGCAACGAGAAGGAAAAATGGATCGTCCAGTTTCCTGAATCGCGCGAAATCTGGTCCTTCGGCTCGGGCTACGGCGGCAACGCCCTGCTGGGGAAAAAGTGCCTCGCCCTGCGCATTGCTTCGGTGATGGCGCGCGACGAGGGATGGCTCGCCGAGCACATGCTGATACTAGGGCTTGAGTCACCCGGGGGCGAAAAACACTATGTATCGGCGGCGTTTCCGAGTGCCTGCGGCAAGACCAATTTCGCAATGCTGATCCCGCCGGTGGCTTTTGCCGGCTGGAAAGTATCCACCATCGGCGAGGATATCGCCTGGATCAAGCCGGGGGCGGATGGGCGTTTTTACGCCATCAATCCGGAGGCGGGCTTGTTCGGCGTTGCACCCGGCACCTCCGAGGCAACCAACCCGAACGCGATGAAGACATTGCGCGCGAACGTCATCTTCACCAATGTCGCGATGACACCCGAAGGCGATGTGTGGTGGGAGGACATGACCAAGAAACCGCCTGCGCGCCTGACGGATTGGCAGGGCAGGGAATGGATTCCGGGTTGTGGCCGCGTGGCGGCGCACCCGAACGCGCGTTTCACCGTTGCGGCTTCGCAATGCCCATCGATGGATGCGCGCTGGGAGGATCCACAGGGCGTGCCGATTTCGGCATTCATTTTTGGCGGCCGGCGTTCATCGACCGTGCCGCTGGTCGTGGAGGCGCCGAGCTGGGAAGACGGTGTTTACATGGGCGCCACGCTGGGCTCGGAGACGACGGCCGCGATCACAGGCAAGGTCGGCGTCGTGCGGTGCGATCCGATGGCGATGCTCGCGTTTTGCGGTTATCACATGGGCGACTATTTCGCGCACTGGCTCAAGATGGGCAAGATGGTTTCCCGGCCGCCGAAGATTTTCCGCGTCAATTGGTTCCGGAAGGACGCCGACGGGAAATTCATCTGGCCGGGCTTCGCGGAGAACATGCGCGTGCTGAAGTGGATCGTGGATCGCTGCGCGGGACGCGCGCAGGGCGTCGGGACCGCGCTTGGCACGATTCCCCGCTATGAGGATTTGAACTGGATCGGACTGGAGCGATTTGAGCCGAGCCGCTACGAGGAGCTCGCCCGCGTCGACGAGCGCGCCTGGAGCGAGGAGCTGAAATCGCACGATGAGCTTTTCGGCAAACTCGCCGGTCATCTGCCGCAGGCGCTGGAGTCACGCCGCGGCAGCCTGCACCAGATGCTCGCTGCTTAACCATCCTCTTGCTGCGCCGCAGCAATAATCTGGGTTAGCGCTGTTCCACGTGAAACATCGGGGCTGGGCGCGCGCCGCCTAGTTCCACGTGGAACATTCACGTATCATTCGGCCCGCGCAACACGCGGCCCAGCGGCGGTACAAGCCCGATGCAATTTCCCTCTGAATTCGACGTCATCGTCATCGGTGGCGGCCATGCCGGTACTGAAGCCGCACTTACTGCCGCGCGGCTCGGCTGCAAAACGCTGCTGCTGACCCATAGCATCGAAACCCTGGGCCAGATGTCTTGCAATCCGTCGATCGGCGGGATCGGCAAGGGGCACTTGGTGCGGGAAGTGGATGCGCTCGGTGGCGCCATGGCATTGGCGACGGACGAGGCCGGGATCCAGTTCCGGACGCTCAATTCCTCCAAAGGGCCGGCGGTGCGCGCTACGCGCGCGCAAGCTGACCGTCTGCGCTACAAGCAGGCGATCCGTGGTCGTCTGGAGAATCAGGCCAACCTGACCCTGTTCCAACAGGCGGTGGACGACATCCTGCTGGAGGGAGACCAGGTAACCGGTGTCGTGACCCAGATCGGCCTGCGTTTTCGCGGTCGCGCGGTCGTGCTGACTGCCGGTACTTTCCTCTCCGGCCTGGTTCACGTCGGCCTGCAGAGCTATCAGGCGGGACGGGCGGGCGATCCTGCATCCCTCACGCTGGCAGCGCGCCTTCGCGAAATGAAGCTCCCGGTCGGGCGCCTGAAGACGGGCACTCCGCCGCGGCTCGATGGCAATACGATCGATTTTTCCGCGTTGGATATTCAGCCCGGCGACTCGCCCGAGCCGGTGTTTTCGTTCCTCGGGCGGCGCGACATGCATCCCCGGCAAGTACCGTGCTGGGTGACGCACACCAACGAGCGCACCCACGAGATCATCCGCCGCGGCCTGGACCGCTCCCCGATGTTCACCGGCGTTATTCGGGGGGTTGGCCCGCGCTATTGCCCATCCATCGAGGACAAGATCCATCGCTTTGCGGGTAGGACGGGGCACCAGATTTTCCTCGAGCCCGAAGGGCTGTCGACGAACGAGATCTATCCCAATGGGATTTCCACCAGCCTGCCTTTCGACGTCCAACTGGAGCTGGTGCGTTCGATCCGCGGCCTGGAGCAGGCGCATCTGCTGCGCCCGGGGTATGCGATCGAATACGACTATTTCGATCCGCGCAACCTCAAGTCGTCGCTGGAGACAAAAACAGTACGGGGATTGTTTTTCGCCGGCCAGATCAACGGCACCACCGGTTATGAGGAGGCGGCAGCGCAGGGATTGCTCGCAGGTCTGAATGCCGGCCTACAGACGCAGGAGAGACCGGCATGGTGTCCGCGGCGGGATGAGGCCTATCTTGGCGTTCTGGTCGACGATCTCATCACGCGTGGCGTAAGCGAGCCCTACCGCATGTTCACCAGCCGCGCCGAGTATCGGCTCATGCTGCGCGAGGACAACGCCGACCTGAGGCTTACCGAAAGCGGGCGCAAGCTCGGCTTGGTGGACGATGCGCGCTGGGAAGCGTTCAGCCGCAAGCGGGATGCAGTGGCGCGCGAGACCGAGCGGCTGAAGTCCACCTGGGTCAATCCCCGCAAGCTGCCGCCAGAGACCGCTGAGCGGGCGCTTGGCCAGCCCATCGAACGGGAATACTCGCTGCATGAGCTCCTGCGGCGACCAAATGTGAGCTATCGCTCGCTTTCTCTAATCGAGGCTTTCGGCAATGGCGTAGAGGAAGCTGTAGTTCAAGAGCAAGTCGAAATCCAAGCGAAGTATGAGGGGTATATCGTGCGCCAGCAGGAGGAGATCGGCCGGCGGGAGGCCCAGGAGTCGGCCCTGTTGTCGGCGGATCTTAACTACGGTGATGTATTCGGACTGTCAAACGAAGTCCGCCAGACGCTTTCGCGCCAAAGGCCCGAAACCATCGGCCAGGCAGCGCGCATCTCCGGAATCACGCCGGCGGCGATATCGCTGCTGCTGGTGCATTTGAAGCGCACACGGACAAAAGCCGGAAAACTGGATCCACAGCACAAGAAGACTGCATGACGCCGCAGGCCGCGCTGAAACGCGGGCTCGGTGAACTCGCGCTAGCGCTTCCCGCCGGCGCTCCGGAAAAGCTGCTGGCCTACATGGATCTGCTGGCGAAATGGAACAAGACCTACAACCTGACCGCGATCCGCGATCCGTTGCAGGTGGTGAGCCATCATCTGCTCGATTCGCTCGCCGTGTTGCGCGACCTGCCGGATCGCGCAGGAGCGCTTGCCGACATCGGTTCGGGTGGCGGCCTGCCCGGAATTCCGATCGCGATCGCCGAACCTGGCCGACGCGTGACGCTGAACGACGCGAATGAAAAGAAAGGCGCATTCCTGCGCCAGGCGGTGATCGAGCTCGGACTGGTCAATGCCGCCGTGCACGTTGGGCGCGTAGAGGAGTGGCGCCCGACGGACGGCTTCGCCGTGGTGATATCGCGCGGATTCGCCAGCCTGGTGGACTTCCTATCTGCCTGCCGGCATCTCGCCGCGCCGTCGGGCGTGCTGGCGGCGATGAAGGGAAGTTACCCGCGTGATGAACTGGCGCGGGTCCCGGCGGACTGCGACTGCCATGAAGTGCGCCGGCTCAGGGTGCCGATGCTGGATGCCGAGCGCCATCTCGTTCTTTGCCGGGCCGGGGTTTGACGGTGGCGAAAATCATTGCGGTCGCGAATCAGAAAGGCGGCGTCGGCAAGACGACCACCAGCGTCAATCTCGCGGCCGGCCTGGCGCAATCCGGCCGGCGCGTGCTGCTCGTGGACCTGGATCCGCAGGGCAACGCGACGATGGGCAGCGGCGTGAACAAGAGCAAGCTCTCGCGCACCGTCTATCACGTGCTGCTCGGGCTGGGCGATGCCGCGCATATCCGCGTGCGCGCCGAGAGCGGTTACGACCTGATGCCGGCCAACCGCGAGCTGGCGGGTGCCGAAGTAGAACTGGTCGATCTGCCCAACCGTGAGGGACGGCTGCGCGACGCGCTTGAGCGCGTCGCCGGCGACTACGATTTCATCCTGATCGACTGCCCGCCGTCGCTCAGCCTGCTGACGGTAAACGCGTTCGCGGCTGCCGAGCAGGTGCTGATCCCGATGCAGTGCGAGTACTACGCGCTCGAGGGGCTCTCGGATCTCGTCGGTACGATCAAGCGGGTGCGCTCGAATCTCAACCCGCGGCTCGAGATCGCGGGCCTCTTGCGCACCATGTTCGATCCGCGCAACACGCTAGCGCACCAGGTTTCGCAGCAGCTGGAGCAGCATTTCGGCAACAAGGTCTACCGCACCCTGGTGCCGCGCAATGTACGTCTTGCGGAGGCGCCGAGCTACGGCGCTCCGGCGGTGGTGTGGGACAAAACGTCCAAAGGCGCACAGGCGTACATCGATCTCACCGCAGAGATCTTGAAAGGGAACCCATGAGCAAGCCCAAAGGAGGACTTGGCCGCGGTCTGGACGCGCTGCTCGGCGGCGAGGACGGCGCCCGGGGAGACGCCATGGCGACTTTGCCGGTGGGCGCGATCCGGCCGGGGAAATACCAGCCCCGCACCCGCATGGACGAAAAGGCGCTCGCCGAACTCGCGGCATCCATCAAGGCACAGGGCTTGATGCAACCACTGCTCGTCAGGCCGATTGGCCGCGATCAATACGAACTGATCGCCGGAGAACGGCGCTGGCGCGCGGCGCAGATCGCCGGGCTCGCGGACGTACCAGTCCTGGTGCGCGACGTTGCGGATGGCGCGGTGCTGGCGATGGCGTTGATCGAGAACATCCAGCGCGAAGACCTGAATCCGATTGAAGAAGCGGCTGGCCTGCAGCGCCTAGTGGATGAATTCCGCATGACTCACGAGCAGGCGGCCGAGGCCGTCGGCCGCTCGCGCAGCGCCACTACCAACCTGCTGCGGCTGCTGAAGCTGGCCAAGCCGGTACAGGCGATGTTGATGGACGGAACCCTAGAGATGGGGCACGCGCGCGCGCTGCTGGTCCTGGACGGCGCGCGCCAGATCGAAGCGGCCAACCGCATCGCCGCGCGCGGCCTCTCGGTGCGCGATAGCGAGGCGCTTGGGACCCGCCTGCTGCGCGGGCCCGCCGCGCGCGGCAAGCATAAGACGGACCGTGACCTGGCGCGGCTGGAGGAGGAAATATCCCAGCGACTGGGAACTACGGTGCAGATTCGCCCCGGCCGCAAGGGTAGCGGCACGATTCTCGTCAGCTATTCGGGGCTCGACCACCTGGAACAGCTGTTGAAAAAGCTCCGCTGACGCAAACGGGCTGTGCCGGAAAACAAGACAGAATTTTGCGCTGCAACACGTTGACCCATCGTGCGCGAACCGCATATACTTTTGCCGCTTTGCAGGGGGTGGGGAGCGTGAATGCCAAGCCTCGGTTGTTGAGCAAAGCGATCCGCACCGTTCTCCGGTGGCAATTGGTCGCCACCGCCGCCCTGACGCTTTTGGCCGGACTCTTGACAGGCGGGCATGGTGCGCTGTCGGCGGCGCTGGGAGGTGCAGTCAGCTTGTGCGCAGGCTGCGCGTCCGGGATGGCGGCGGCGAAGGGTATTAAGGGGGATACGCAGTCTGCAGGGGGGATTCTGGTGGGTGCTTTGCGGGCCGAGGGCGTCAAGATCGGCCTGATGGTGATCCTTGTCGGGACGGTACTGACGATTTACAAGGATGTCGTTGTGGTCGCATTTCTGGGGACCTTCATGGCGACAGCGACGATTTTTTCGATGGCATTTTTTGTCCGCGAGAACTAAAAGCATCAAGATGCCCGCAGAGTACGAATCCGCAAGCGATTACATCGAGCATCATCTCAGCTTCCTCAGCAAGTCGGCTGAGGGGGGTGGCTTCTGGACCGTCAATATCGATTCGGTCATTACCGCCATCGTGCTCGGCATCGTCGGTCTGGGACTGCTCTGGTGGCTGGTGCGAGGCGCCACAGCCGGGGTGCCGGGGAAGCGCCAGGCGTTCGTCGAAGTCCTGATCGGGTTCGTGGACGATCAAGTCAAAGGCATCTTCCGCCACGGTGATCGCCACGAATTCGTGGCGCCGGTGGCGTTGACTCTGTTTGTCTGGATCGTACTGATGAACGCGATGGATTTCCTGCCGGCGGACTGGGTGTCGGGTGCATTCAGTCAGATCGGCGTGCATCACTGGCGCATCGTCCCTACAGCCGACGTGAATACCACGTTCGCGCTCTCGCTTTCGATCTTTGCGCTGATGATCTGGTTCTCGATTTCGGCCAAGGGCCTTGGCGGCTGGATTCACGAGTTGTTTTGCGCCCCTTTCGGCAAGAATGTTTTTTTGTGGCCGGCCAACTTTCTTTTCAATTGCGTCGAGTACGTCTCCAAACCGCTGTCGCATTCGCTGCGGCTATTCGGCAACATGTACGCGGGCGAGATCCTGTTTCTGCTCATCTGGCTATGGGCGGCCCACAGCGCGTATTCGGAGGATTACTTCTTCGGCTTCGTTGCATCACTCTTTTTGGGCCTTGGCTGGGCGATCTTTCACATCCTGATCGTTCTCCTGCAGGCATATATCTTCATGATGTTAGCCGTGGTCTACATAGCCATGGCCCACGAGCATCACTGATACCGGAAACAACACCGTCTTCACGTATAGAAAAGGGAATCGAAAAATGGAAAAACTTCAGCTTTTGGCGATGGTTCAGGCCTACACCGGCATTGGTATCGGCCTAATGGTTGGCTTGGGCGCGCTCGGCGCCTGCGTTGGCGTCGGCATTATGTGCAGTCGTTTCTTGGAGGCCGCAGCCCGCCAGCCCGAACTTACCGACTCGCTGCAGGGCAAGGTTTTCCTGCTGCTGGGCTTGATAGACGCATCGTTCATCATTGGCCTCGGTATCGCGATGTTCTTTGCCTTCGCCAACCCGCTGGCCAGCGCGTTCCGCTAGATATACCTGCGGGCGAGATCGGATCCCTGAGGGGAGGCCATGAACCTCAATACGACACTGTTTGCCCAAGCGATCGTTTTCTTCGTCTTCATTTTTATCACGGTGAAATACATCTGGCCGTTGATGCAGGAGAAGATCGACGCGCGGCAGAAGACCATCGCTGATGGCTTGGCCGCCGCCGAGCAGGGCAAGAAATCGCTCGAGATCTCCGGCAGACAGGCCGAGCAGGCGATACAGGAAGCGCGCGCGCGCGCCGCAGAGATCATCGCGCAGGCCGAGAAGCGCGACGCGCAGATGGTCGAGGCGGCGAAAATCGCCGCCAAGTCCGAAGGCGATCGCGAGAAGGCCGCCGCCAAGGCCGACATCCAGCAGGAGGCGCAGCGCGCTCGCGAGCAGCTGCGCGAGCAGGTCGCGGCGCTGGCGGTCGCCGGCGCGGAGAAAATCCTGCGCCGCGAAGTGGACGCCAAGACGCACGCCGATCTGCTCGACGGGATCAAGAAGCAGCTCTGATGGCGGAACCCAGCACCATCGCGCGCCCTTACGCGGAAGCCGCCTTCAGGCTGGCCGACGCCCAGGGCAAGCTCGCCGACTGGTCGGCGGCGCTCGCCAACCTGTCCGTGGTGGCGGCGGACGAGCGCGTGCGCGCGGCGGTCGGCGACCCGAATTTCCCGGCCGCGAAAGTCGCCGGGCTGTTTCTTTCCATCCTGTCCGGAAAGCTCACGGGCGAGAACGAGAACTTCGTGCGGGTGCTGGCGGAGAACGGCCGCCTGGACGTGCTGGCCGAGATCCGCAGCCAGTACGAGGTGCTGAAGAACGAACGCGAAGGCGTGGTCGAGGCCGAGGTCTACACCGCCTTCGAGATGGACCAGGCCCAGGTCGCCGACCTGGTGGCGAGGCTGGAGAAAAAAACCGGCCGCAAGGTGAAGGCCCGCGTCAGCGTGGACAAGACGCTCATCGGCGGCGTCAAGATCGTGATCGGCGACAAGGTTATCGACGGTTCCGCGCGCGCGCAGCTCGCCGCGCTCGAAACCGCGCTGAAAGCTTAAGGAGCTTCAAATGCAACTCAATCCGGCCGAAATTTCGGAACTCATCAAGAACCGCATCCAGAACATGGATGCCGGTGCGCAGATGCGCACCCAGGGCACCGTGGTATCGGTGACCGACGGCATCTGCCGCGTACACGGCCTGTCGGACGTGATGCAGGGCGAAATGCTGGAGTTCCCGAAGAACACCTTCGGCCTGGCGCTCAACCTCGAGCGCGACTCGGTCGGCGCGGTGATCCTGGGCGAGTACGAGCACATCACCGAGGGCGACACGGTCAAGTGCACCGGCAAGATCCTGTCGGTGCCGATCGGCCCGGAACTGCTTGGCCGCGTGGTCAATTCGCTGGGCGCGCCGATCGACGGCAAGGGTCCGATCAACGCCAAGCTCACGGACGTCATCGAGAAAGTCGCGCCGGGGGTGATCGCGCGGCAATCGGTGTCGCAGCCGGTGCAGACCGGCCTCAAGGCGATCGACGCCATGGTGCCCGTCGGCCGCGGCCAGCGCGAACTGATCATCGGCGACCGCCAGACCGGCAAAACGGCGGTGGCGGTGGACACGATCATCAACCAGAAGGGCAAGGACCTGTTCTGCGTCTACGTCGCGATCGGACAGAAGGCCTCGACCGTCGCCAACGTGGTGCGCAAGCTGGAGGAGCACGGCGCGATGGCTTACACCATCGTTGTTGCCGCGACGGCGTCCGAATCCGCGGCAATGCAGTTCATTGCGCCGTACTCCGGTTGCACCATGGGCGAATACTTCCGCGACCGCGGCCAGGACGCGCTCATCATTTACGACGATTTGACCAAGCAGGCCTGGGCCTACCGGCAGGTTTCGCTGCTGCTGCGCCGCCCGCCGGGCCGCGAAGCCTATCCGGGCGACGTGTTCTACCTGCATAGCCGCCTGCTCGAGCGCGCTGCGCGCGTGAATCCGGACTATGTCGAGAAATTCACCAAGGGCGCGGTCAAGGGCAAGACGGGCTCGCTGACTGCGTTGCCGATCATCGAAACCCAGGCCGGCGACGTGACCGCGTTCGTACCGACCAACGTGATCTCGATCACAGACGGCCAGATCTTCCTTGAGACCGACCTCTTCAACGCCGGTATCCGGCCCGCGATCAATGCCGGCGTCTCGGTATCCCGGGTGGGCGGCGCCGCGCAGACTAAGATCATGAAGCGCAAGGACACAGGCGGCGGCGTGCGTCTCGCGCTCGCGCAGTACCGCGAACTCGCCGCCTTCGCGCAGTTTGCCTCCGACCTGGACGAGGCCACGCGCAAGCAGCTGGAACTCGGCCGCATGGTCACCGAACTCATGAAACAGGCCCAGTACCACCCGCAACAGGTGTGGGAGATGGCGCTGACGCTGTTCGCGGTCAACAATGGTTTTTTCAACGACATCGACGTCAAGAAAGCGCTTGCCGCCGAACGCTCGATGCGCGACTACGTGAAGGCCAAGTACGCGGACCTGATCAAGCGGATCGAGGACAAAAGCGATCTCCCGGCCGACGACGAGAAAGCGCTCAAGTCGGCGATCGAGGACTGGAAGAAGAACGGCACCTACTGAGCTGACACGCCATGCCGGGCACCAAAGAAATACGGGTGAAGATCAAGAGTGTGCAGAACACTCGGAAAATCACCAAGGCGATGGAGATGGTCGCCGCCTCGAAAATGCGCAAGGCGCAGGAGCGCATGCGCATGGCGCGTCCCTACGGGGAGAAAATCCGCAACGTGGCGGCGCACATCAGCCATGCCAACCCGGAATATCGCCATCCGTTCCTGGTATCGCGCGAAACCGCAAAGCGCGTCGGCCTGATCGTGATCACCACCGACAAAGGGTTGTGCGGTGCGCTCAACACCAACCTGCTGCGCATGGCGCTCAACCAGTACAAAACGTGGCAGGCGGAGGGCGGGGAAGTCGACGTCTGCTGCATAGGCAACAAGGGCTTCGGATTCATGCAGCGCCTGGGCGCGAACATCGTTTCGCACGCCATCCAGATCGGCGACCGGCCGCAGATGGACAAGCTGATCGGTACCGTCAAGGTGATGCTGGATGGTTACACCAAGGGCCGGTTCGATCGCCTGGTGATCGGCTATACGCGTTTCCTGAACACCATGAAGCAGGAGCCCGTCATCGAGCAGCTGCTGCCGCTTTCGGGCGAGCGCATGGGCGCGCCGGAGACAGTGTGGGACTACCTTTACGAGCCGGAAGCCAAGACGGTGCTCGATCAGGTGATGACGCGCTACATCGAGGCGATCATTTTCCAGGCGGTGGCCGAGAACATGGCGTCAGAGCAGTCGGCGCGCATGGTGGCGATGAAGGCCGCCTCCGACAACGCGCGCGACCTGATCGACGAGCTGACGCTGATCTACAACAAGAACCGCCAGGCCGGCATCACCAAAGAGCTTTCTGAAATTGTGGGCGGCGCTGCCGCCGTATAAAGGAACGAACCATGGCACAAGCACAAGGAACGATCGTTCAATGCGTCGGCGCAGTCACCGACATTGAATTCCCCCGCGACGGGATGCCAAAGGTCTACGACGCGCTCAAGCTCGCCGACACGGGCGAGGGCGGACTGGTCGAGAAGGGCCTCACTTTCGAAGTCGAGCAGCAGCTCGGCGACGGCGTGGTGCGCTGCATCGCGCTGGGATCCTCCGACGGCCTGCGCCGCGGCATGAAGGTGAACAACACCGGCGGGCCGATCTCGGTGCCCGTTGGCCTGGGCACGCTCGGCCGCATCATGGACGTGCTCGGCCGGCCGATCGATGACGGCGGCCCGATCAAGTCGGACAAACTGCGCTCGATCCATCAGGCGGCGCCGAAATTCGACGAGCTGTCGCCGTCGGTGGAGCTGCTCGAAACGGGCATCAAGGTAATCGACCTCATCTGCCCGTTCGCCAAAGGCGGAAAAATCGGCCTCTTCGGCGGCGCGGGCGTCGGCAAGACCGTGAACATGCTGGAACTGATCAACAACATCGCGACCCAGCACTCGGGCCTGTCGGTGTTTGCGGGCGTCGGCGAGCGCACCCGCGAGGGCAACGACTTCTATCACGAGATGATCGAAGCCGAAGTGGTCAAGCTCGACAACCTGACCGATTCGAAAGTGGCGATGGTGTTCGGCCAGATGAACGAGCCCCCGGGCAACCGCCTGCGCGTGGCGCTGACGGGCCTCACGATGGCCGAGAGTTTCCGCGACGAGGGCCGCGACATCCTGTTCTTCGTCGACAACATCTACCGCTTCACGCTGGCGGGCACCGAAGTATCCGCGCTGCTCGGCCGGATGCCTTCCGCAGTGGGCTATCAGCCGACGCTGGCCGAGGAAATGGGCCGCTTGCAGGAGCGCATCACCTCGACCAAGGTCGGCTCGATCACTTCGATTCAAGCCGTATATGTGCCTGCCGATGACTTGACCGACCCGTCGCCTGCGACAACCTTCGGCCACCTCGACGCGACCGTCGTGCTGTCGCGCGACATCGCCTCGCTCGGCATCTATCCGGCCGTGGACCCGCTCGACTCCACCTCGCGCCAGGTCGACCCGAACACCATCGGCGAAGACCATTACAACACCACGCGCTCGGTGCAGGCGACCCTGCAGCGCTACAAGGAACTGCGCGACATCATCGCCATCCTGGGCATGGACGAACTCGCGCCCGAGGACAAGCTCGCGGTATCCCGCGCGCGGAAAATCCAGCGCTTCCTGTCGCAGCCCTTCACGGTGGCGCAGAACTTCACCGGCACCCCGGGCAAGTATGTTTCTCTCAAGGACACCATCAAGGGCTTCAAGATGATCGTCAACGGCGAGTGCGACGCGCTGCCGGAGCAGGCCTTCTACATGGTCGGCGCGATCGAGGAAGCGTTCGAGAAAGCGAAAACGCTCCAGTAATGGCTGCCGCCACTATTCACGTCGACGTCGTCAGCGCCGAAGCTGCGATATTTTCTGGCGAGGCGGAGTTCGTCGTGCTGCCCGGCGAATCGGGCGAGCTCGGCATCTACCCGCGCCATACGCCGCTGATCACGCGCATCAAGGCGGGCACGGTGGAGATCACGCCGCCTGGCGGCGGTGAAAAGCAGACGATTTTCGTCGCGGGCGGCATCCTCGAAGTGCAGCCGAAGGTAATCACCGTGCTCGCCGACACCGCGATCCGCGGTGCCGATCTCGACGAAGCGAAGGCCAACGAAGCGATCAAGCGGGCCGAGGAAGCGCGCGCCAGCGCGAAGGACAAGCAGGAAATTGCGACGGTCGAAGGAGAACTCGCGATGCTTGCCGCGCAGATCGCGGCCATCCGCAAGCTGCGCAAGAAGTAGGGGAAATCCTATCTGGGAGGAGGGGGTATGAAGCGCGTGCTGCGCCTGCTGGCGCTGGTAGTTGTGGGCATTTTGCTGTCCGCCTGCGTGCCCACGATGTACGTCGATAAAACCTTGCCGCCGGCGTCCAAAAGCGACGTCGCCACGACGGCGGCACCGCAGCCGGTCCAATTGCTTTACGAATTTCAGACCCGGGGCTCCGCCAACGCGCGTGCTACTGAAAGCACCCGAGAGCGGGTTTTCAACGTGGCCAAGGAATCAGGACTATTTTCGGTTGTTTCCGGAGAGCCGCAGGCAAACCAGCACCGGCTCACCGTGGTGATCAATAACGTGCCCATTACTCAGGACGCCGTTTCCAAGGGCGTCGGCGTAGGACTGACTTTCGGTCTGGTCGGGGCCGTCGTCACCGACGGTTACGAGTGCAAGGCAGTCCTGACCATTCCTGGCGCGGCGCCGGTTACGCTGGAATACAGGCACGCGATTCATTCCGCCCTCGGCAATACCGCGCCGCCGCCAGGCCTGACTCCAGAGCCTTCGCCCCGGGATGCGGTTACAAAGCTGCTGAACCAATTGATGTGGTCGATCATGCGGGACCTGTCGAAATCCAATCTTCTGTGACTGGCGGGTACTCAATGATCAAGATGCCGGGCTTGCTGCTGATTCTTGGATTCACGGTTTTTCTGGGTGCATGCACAACGGTGGCCCCGCCCTATGCGGCGTCGGTCTCGAATGTCGATGTGACCGCCAAACTGGCGGGGCCTGTCGCCGTGGGCAGGTTCGAGTTTGAGAAGGGGCGCGAGGCCGAGCTGAACAGCGTTGGCGCGCGCGCGGGCGTCTTCGTATCGCCGATCAACAATTCCTATGCCGATTACTTCGGCGACGCGGTGACCAAGGAACTCAAGGCGGCGGGCAAATTCGACGCCTCGTCCCCGCAAGTGCTGACCGGCGTGCTGATGAAGAATTACCTCACCGCCGCCGGCGCCCAGATCAATCAATCGGATCTGCAGGTCCGGTTCAGGCTTGCGCAGGGGGGAAGCACGCTTTACGACAAGCTGATCCAGGCGCAGAACCAGTGGGAATCTTCCCTCATGGGCGCGATTGCCATCCCGCGCGCGCTGGACAACTATGTCGCGACCATACAGAAGCTGATAAGCAATCTGTTCTCGGACCCTGATTTCATCCGCGCCTCCGCGGCGAAGTAGGCGCCGCCTCTTTTCCAGGTATCTATGAACCCCGCCTCAATCAGCGGGGCGCGGTCGCGTATGGCTCGTCTTCCGCGACAAATTCGGTTTCTTTCACCGCCTCCGCGCTCCAGGCCTCGACCCCCGGAGATTCGAGCAAGGCCTGCTGGTACTCCCGCGCGGCGCCTTTCAATTCGACGCCATAGGTCACCAGGCGCGTCGCCACCGGCGCATAGAACGCGTCCGCCGCACAGAATTCGCCGAACAGGTACGGATGCTTCGCCGCCGCCCACAGGGTGTCGATCCGGGCGATGTCCTTGGCCACCTTCTCGTTCATTCCCTTGCCGGGATAGCGGCCGCGGATATTCATCGGCATCGCGCCGCGGAACTCGCGGAAGCCCGCGTGAAATTCAGCGCACAGCGACCGTGCCCGTGCGCGCGCCCGCGCGTCGCCCGGCCAGACGGCGGCTGCCGGGAACAGCTCATCTAACCGTTCCATGATGGCGAGGGTATCCCAGGTGGCGAAGCCCTTGCCGGGCTCGCCTTCCCAAAGAACCGGGACCATGCGCGAAGGCGAGAGCCGGCCGATATTGTCGCTCCAGTCCTTCGAATTGAACTTCATCAGCCTTTCCTGAAACGGCAGCTTCAATCCGCGCAGCAGCACCCAGGGCCGCATGGACCAGGAAGAGTAATTTTTGTTGGCGATGACCAAAGTAAGCGAGGCGCTCATGCCCGGCATTCTATAGGTCGTCGCCGAAGCGGGCGGGCGTCGCCGTGGCCGTGTCCCGACCCTCCTTTCCGGGCCGCAGCGCGCCCGCCCCCGCGGTTCCTCAGGTTCGGCGCGAGAGCGCCATGACCAGCCATGCCATCAGACGCTGCGCGCGGCTTGCGCGGTGAAGCAACGCGACTCCCGCGGGAAGCGCGCATTCGACGCCGAGCGCGATGTCGCCGTATTTCATCCCGCTGGTCATGCCGCGAGCAGCATGGTTGCGCCCGCCAGGACGATGGCAACGAAAGTGCCGATTGCGGCTGCGAGCACGATCTGGGCGGCGAGTTCCACGGCGAACATCCTGGTCTTGACCATGATCCGGCTCCTTGTTGACGCCTGCATTTCATTCCTCAAACGGGCGCACGCAGGGTTCGCGGAATGGCAAAGCAGGGAACAAAAATGCGGAAAAAATGACGGCGGGGCCTGGGGTATAGTCGCCGCATGGCCCGCCGCATCGCGATCGTCGAGGATGATGCCGCCATTCGCGCCAACTACGCCGAAGCGCTCAAGCGCCATGGCTACGAGGTGTCCGCCTACGCTGGACGGCGCGAGGCGCTGGAAGCGCTGCGCGGCCGCCTGCCCGATCTCGCGATCATCGACATCGGGCTGGGAGACGAGGCCGAGGGTGGCTTTGCGCTGTGCCGCGACCTGCGCGCTCTCTCGCCGCAGCTGCCGATCGTGTTTCTCACCGCGCACGATTCCGACTTCGACGTCGTATCCGGGCTGCGGCTGGGGGCCGACGACTACCTCACAAAGGGCGTCAGTCTGCCGCACCTGATGGCGCGGATCGGGGCGTTGTTCCGGCGGGTGGACGCGCTGGCTGAAACCAGGCCGGTCGAGGAGCGCATCGTACGCGGTGCGCTCGAGCTGGATCTCAAGCGATTCAGCGCGCTATGGAAGGGCGGCCGGGTCGAGCTCACGCTGACCGAATTCTGGATCGTGCATTCGCTTGCGCGCCATCCGGGCCACGTCAAGAACCGCGATCAGTTGATGCGCGATGCGGAACTGGTGGTGGACGATGCCACCGTTACTTCCCACGTGAAACGCGTGCGCGCCAAATTCCTGGCCACAGACCCGGCTTTCGACGGAATCGAGACTGCCTACGGCCTCGGTTACCGCTGGAAAGCCTAGAACATGAAACGATTTCCGCTGCGCGCCAAACTGGCGCTGGTCGCGCTTGCGCTATTGGTGCTGCCATGGGCCGGCTGGCGCTATGTGCGCGAAATGGAGCGCTTCCTCCTGGCGGCGCAGGAAGAAGCTCTGATGGCGACGGCGCGCGCGGTGGCCACCGCCCTGCACGAAAGGCCGCAGCTGCTGGCCTACCGTTCGCGCGGCGAATCCGAGCTGCAGCGCGAAGCAGAGCAGGAACTGCAGCGCCTGACCGGCGGCGTGATCGCGCACGAAGAATCCGCGCGCGAAGATGCCACCGACGCCGAGATCGCCGCGATCCTGAAGGGGCTGGAACGGTCAAGCTCGCGCATCTGGGTGGTGAGCCGCGACTATCACGTACTCGCACTTGCCGGCAGCCTCAAGCGCCCCGATCTGCCGCCGCCCAGCATCGCCGAGCGCATGTTTGGCTGGCTGCTCGCGCCGCCGACCGAAGAGTTCGACGATGCGATTGCCGAAGACGCGGTCGCCGCCGGGCGCGAAGTCACCGGCGCACTGCAGGGCGCGGCCGGCACGCGCACGCGCAATACGCGGGATGGACGCGCGGTGGTGGTTTCAGCGGCGTACCCGATCTGGGTGGGCGATCAGGTGGATGGTGCGGTCGTTGTCGAGGAAACGACCAACCGGATCGCCTCGCTGCGCAGCCAGGCGCTGGAACGGCTTCTGGTGGTGACGATGGTCCTGTTTGCGCTGGTCGCCGCGATGCTGCTCTGGTTCGCGACGCGCATCTCGAACCGGATCCGGCGGCTGAGCGACGAGGCCGAAGCGGCGATCGATGCGCGCGGGCGGGTGACGCGCCTGGCCACGGCCTCGGACGCCCGCGATGAAATCGGCGACCTATCGCGCAGCTTCACCACAGTGCTGGGGCGGCTCGCGCGCTACAACGCCTATCTGGAATCCCTCGCGGGCCGCTTGTCGCACGAATTGAGAACCCCGGTCGCTGTAGTACGCTCTTCCCTCGAGAACCTGCGAGCCGCGCGAACACCCGAGGAGACGCGCACCTACGTAGAGCGCGCGGAGGAAGGACTCGCGCGCCTGAGCACCATCCTTTCGCGCATGACTGAGGCCAGCCGCCTGGAACAGAGCCTCTCGGCAGCGACGCGGGAGAGTTTCGACGCCGCCACGGTCGTGCGAGGCTGCGTCGAAGGCTATCGTCTGGCTTATGCACCGAGGATCTTCGAGCTCACGATACCGGCCGAGTCTGTGCCGGCCTCCGGTTCGGCGGACCTGCTGGCGCAGATGCTCGACAAGCTGGTGGAAAACGCGGTGGATTTCGCCGCGGCCGGGACTGCGATCCGCATCTCGCTCGGAGCCGGTGGGCGCCTGCGCATAGAAAACCAGGGGCCGCCGCTGCCGGATGCCATCCGGGATTCGCTGTTCGATTCCATGGTTTCGCAGCGCGGCGAGCGCTCGGCCGGCGTGCCGCACCTCGGACTGGGACTCTACATCGCGCGCCTGATCGCGGAGTTCCATGGCGGCAGCCTGCGCGCGGAAAACCTGCCGGGCGGCGGCGTCGCCTTCGAAGTGGCGCTCGCAAGGGCCGCCTAAGCGCATAGCGCGCACCTTATAATTCCGCGCTTGCAACCGCACGTCCTCTCGGAAAATAGCTACGACCTGCTGGTTGTCGGCGGCGGTATCAATGGCGCCGGCATCGCGCGGGATGCGGCGGGCCGCGGCCTTTCGGTATTGCTGGTGGAGAAGGGCGATCTGGCCGGCGCAACCTCGTCTTCGTCCTCGAAGCTGATCCACGGTGGGCTGAGATACCTCGAACACTACGAGTTCCGGCTGGTGGCCGAAGCGCTCGCCGAGCGCGAAGTGCTGCTGAAGGTGGCCGCGCATCTGGTCTGGCCGGCGCGCTTCGTCATGCCGCACGTTCCCGAGCTGCGGCCGCGCTGGATGATCCGCGCCGGGTTGTTCCTGTACGACCACCTGTCGCGCCGCGCCAGCCTGCCGGGCTCGAGGGCGATCCGGCTGGACGGGCCGCCGTACAACTCGGGCCTAAAGCCGCAGCTAAAACACGGATTCATCTATTCCGATTGCCGCGTGGACGACGCGCGCCTGGTGGTGGCAAACGCGATGGATGCCCGCGCGCGCGGTGTGCGGGTGCTGACGCGCACCGAATGCCTGAAAGCCAAGAGAGATGCGGGGCGCTGGCAGGCAGGGTTGTCGAACGGCGAGCAGGTAAGCGCCAAAGCCATCGTGAACGCGGCGGGGCCGTGGGTAAAAGCAGTCCTCAACGGCCATCTGTCCCAGCCCTCGCGCGACGAGGTGCGCCTGGTGAAAGGCAGCCACATCGTGCTGCCCAGGCTGTACGAGGGCGAACACGCTTTCATCCTGCAGAACGACGACCGGCGTGTCATTTTCATGATTCCCTACGGCGACCTGCACACATTGGTCGGCACCACGGACATCCCTGTCGCGGGCGAATATGCGCAACCGGAAGCGGATGCGGAGGAAGTCGACTACATGTGCCGTGCAGTGAACCGCTACCTCGCGCGTCCGGCAAGGCCGGAGGACGTGGTGTGGAAATATTCGGGTGTGCGCCCGCTTTACGACGACGGCACCGCCGATCCGTCAGCGGTGACGCGCGATTACACCTTGCGCGTGGACGACGACGCGGGAACGGCGCCGGTGTTGTCGGTGTTCGGCGGCAAGATCACCACCTACCGGCGCCTGGCGGAGCAGGCGATGGAAAAGCTTGCCCCCTATTTCCCCGGCATCAAGCCGGCCTGGACGCATCACACGCCGTTGTCGGGCAGCGATTTCGGCGGTGTACCACGGGTCGAAGCGCGCGACGCGTTCTTCGGCAGCCACTCGCATATTCCCGAGGCGACGCTGCGGCCCATCTTCCGGCGTCACGGCACGAATGCCCAGGCGGTGGTCGGCGACGGCGACCTCGGGGAGGATCTGGGCGCCGGCCTTACCGAGCGCGAAGTGCGCTACTTCGTCGAGCACGAGTGGGCGCAGACCGCGGAGGATGTGCTGTGGCGCCGCACCAAGGCCGGGCTGCTGATGAGTCAGACCCAACGCGAGCGGGTGGCGAAAGTGCTTGGCAGGGCATGAAGCTGCTCGCTCAGCTGCCCAATGCGCGCCGCCTGCGCGGACTGCTGTTCGACATTGACGAGACACTCACTACCGAAGGCAAGCTCACGGCGGAGGCCTATGCCGCCATGGAACGCCTGAAAAACGCCGGCAAGATCGTGGTGCCCATCACCGGGCGCCCCGCCGGCTGGTGCGATCACATCGCGCGCATGTGGCCGGTGGATGCCGTGGTTGGCGAAAACGGCGCCTTCTATTTCCGCCACGCGCAAGGCAAGATGCTCCGGCGCTTTCAGGACGACGAACAGACCCGGGCCAGCAACCGTGCGCGGCTGCAGGCGATCGGCAGGCGGATTCTCGACCAGGTTCCCGGTTGTGCGCTCGCCTCCGACCAGCCCTACCGCGAGACCGATCTCGCCATCGATTTCTGCGAAGACGTGCCACCGTTGCCCCTGGAGACCGCCGAACGCATCGCCGCTCTGATGCGCGCTGCGGGCCTTGGCGCGAAAATCAGCTCGATCCATGTCAACGGTTGGTTCGGCAGCTATGACAAGCTCGCGATGACGAAGCAGCTCTTCGCGGAAGTTTTCATATGCAGTCCCGCTATGCTGAAACAGGATTTCGCTTTTGCCGGAGATTCGCCGAACGATGCGCCGATGTTCGCCTGGTTCGACAACTCGGTCGGGGTGGCGAACATCACCCGCTTCGCCGGGAAAATAGAAGCACTGCCCAAGTACGTTACCCGTGGCGCTGCCGGCGTGGGATTCGCGGAACTCGTCGCGCATCTGCTCCGGGAGGATTGATGGAGTGGTGGCTGGCTTACCTCGCGATAGGCGTTGCGGTCGGTTTTCTCGCGGGGCTGTTCGGCATCGGTGGCGGCATGATCATGGTGCCCATGCTGGTGTTTGTTTTTACCGCAAAGGGTTTTCCGGCCTGGCACATGATGCATCTGTCGTTAGCCACCTCGATGGCGACCATCGTATTTACTTCTCTCTCCAGCGTGCGCGCCCATCACCGGCACGGCGCGGTCGACTGGGCGGTGGCGCGCGCTATGGCTCCGGGGATCGTCGTCGGCGCACTTTCCGCGACGTTGGTCGCCGGATTCGTCCCGACCAGGCCGCTGGCGGTTTTCTTCACCGGCTTCATGTTTTACGCTGCCGCGCGGATGTTCATCGAAGTAAAGCCCAAACCTTCGCGGCAGCTCCCCGGGGCGGCGGGTTTGTTCGGTGTCGGGGCGGGAATCGGTGCCCTGTCCAGCGTGCTCGCCGCCGGCGGTGCGTTTCTGTCCATCCCGTTTCTAGCCCGGTGCAACGTGCCGCTGAAACGCGCCATCGGCACCGCGGCGGCGAACGGATTCCCGATCGCGGTTGCAGGTACGGCGGGCTATATCCTGAATGGCATGCGCGTCACGGGTCTGCCCGAAGGCAGCCTGGGCTTCGTCTATCTTCCCGCGCTCGGGATCATCGTCCTTGCCAGCATGACGACCGCGCCCCTTGGCGCGCGGCTCGCGCACCGGCTGCCGGTACAGCGCTTGCGTTTCGTGTTTGCATTGATGCTGCTGGCGATCGCACTGCGCATGCTCGCGAACCTCTGGTAGATTGCCTCACGTTTTTCCAGGAGCGCGTCATGGCCGGTCCGCTGTCGCATGTCCGAGTTCTCGATCTGTCCCGTGTGCTGGCGGGTCCTTGGGCGGGCCAGAACCTGGCGGACCTGGGTGCCGAGGTCATCAAGGTGGAACGGCCCAAGGTCGGCGACGATTCACGCGCCTTTGGACCGCCCTGGGTGAAGGACAGGGACGGCCGCGAGACGAAGGACTCGGCCTATTTCACCTCGGCCAACCGCGGCAAGAAGTCCATCACGGTGAATGTCGCCAAACCCGAGGGCCAGGAGCTCATCCGCAAGCTGGCGGGCAAGTGCGACGTTCTGATCGAGAACTACAAGTATGGTGATCTGGCGCGCTACGGCCTGGGCTATGAAGATCTCAAGGGAATGAATCCCCGCCTTGTCTATTGCTCGGTAACCGGATTCGGCCAAACCGGGCCGTACCGGGAGCGTCCCGGGTACGATTTCATGATCCAAGGTATGGGCGGAATGATGAGCGTCACCGGGGAGCCCGACGGCGCGCCCGGAGGCGGACCGCAGCGCGCCGGCGTGCCGATCGCCGACATCATCACCGGCATGTATGCCTCGATCGCGATCTGCGCCGCGCTCGCGCACCGCGCGGAAACGGGCGCCGGCCAGCATCTCGATCTCGCGCTGCTGGATTCGCAGATCGCGCTGCTTGCATACCAGAACACCAACTATTTCTCCACCGGCAGGCCGCCCAAACGCATCGGCAATCTGCATCCGAACATCGTGCCCTACCAGCCGTTCCGCTCGAGTGACGGCGAAGTGATCGTCGCCTGCGGCAACGACAATCTATTCAGGAAATTTTGCGAAGCGGCGGATTGCACTGCTCTTGCGCAGGACCCGCGCTTTGCCACCAACGGCAAGCGCGTGGAAAACCGCGCCGAAATCACCCGGCTGATCCAGGAAATCTTCGTCCGCAAAACCACCGCCGAATGGCTCGAATTGCTGGAGGCGGCGGGGGTGCCGAACGGCCCGATCAATGACCTGGCCCAGGTTTTCGACGAGCCCCAGGCGAAGGCCCGCGGCGTGAGGATCGAACTGGACCACGCCGCCGCCGGCAAACTGCCGCTGGTGGCGAGCCCGATGCGGTTTTCCGGGACGCCGCTCGAATACCGGCTGGCGCCGCCGCTGCTGGGCGAGCAAACGGATCAGGTCTTGGGCGAAATGCTTGGTTTAGGTGCAAATGAAATCGCCAAACTGCGGCGTGACGGCGTTGTCTAAGGAGTAAGGGCGCCAAGCACGCGTTTACGTTGCAAAGCAGCATGCGCCCATATCCGTCGCGCCCGTACTCACCCCGTATATACGGTGCGCGGCAAAGTCTAAAATACGGGCCCGTTCTCTCCTGGAGGAGGATCGCATCATGACAGTCAGCAGACGTTCCGTATTGAAGAGTCTCGCCGCCGTGCCCGCGGCAATGGTTGCGTCCCGGTACGCCGGCGCCGCAGACGCCAGGGTCATCAAGATCTCCCATCAATTTCCCGGCGGGACGATCGACAGCGGTGATTTCCGCGACCGGCTGACGCGCAAGTTCGCGGTCGAAGTCGAAAAGCGCACCAACGGCTCGCTCAAATTCGAAATCTATCCCGGTTCGTCGCTGATGAAAACGGTGGCGCAGTTCTCGGCGCTGCGCAAGGGCGCGCTGGACATGAGCCTGTATCCGTTGGCCTATGCGGGCGGCGAAGTGCCGGAATTGAACATCGGCCTGATGCCCTGCATGGTGACTTCCTATGAGCAGGGTTTCGCCTGGAAGAAGGCGCAGATCGGCCGCGAGCTCGTCAAGCTGCTGGAGGCGAAGGGCGTCAAGATGGTGACGTGGATCTGGCAGGCGGGCGGCACCGCTTCGCGCGCCGCGCCGGTGGTGGAACCGAACGACGCAAAGGGACTCAAGATCCGCGGCGGCAGCCGCGAAATGGACCTGATGCTGAAAGAGGCGGGCGGCATTATCTCCAGCGTACCCTCGAACGAGATCTACCCAGCCATGCAGACCGGGTCGCTCGACGCGGCCGTCACCTCCTCGACCAGCCTGATTTCGTTCCGCCTGGAAGAGATATCCAAGGCGCTTACGTCCGGAAGGGGCAAGAGCTTCTGGTACATGCTGGAGCCGCTCATCATGTCCAAGGACGTCTACGACTCCCTCAACCCCGCGCAGCAGAAGGCGATCGCCGACGTGGGCCAGGAGCTGGAAACCTTCGCCACATCGTCGGCGCGGATCGACGATGAAGCGGTCGTCGCCGTCTACAAAAAGGCGGGGGCAAAAGTCGCCGACATGGACGACGCCACGGTCAACCGCTGGCGCAAGATCGCCGAGACGGCGGCATGGGTCGACTTCACCAAACGCAACGCCGAATGTGATCGTTTCCTGAAGATGGCGAAGGCCGTCGCTTGAGCGGTCCGGCGCGCGCCGCCGCCGCGCTGCTTGGCAGGGCGAATGCGGCGGCGGCGGTGCTGAGCGCCGTCGCCACCGGCATTGCCGGCTGCGTGCTGACCTGGGAAGCGACGGCGCGCTATCTATTCAAGATCCCGAGCGACTGGCAGGACGAGCTTTCGGTCTTTCTCCTGGTCGGGGCGACTTTTCTTTCCGCTGCCTGGGTGCAGGAACGCCGGGGCCATGTCGGCATCCAGGCGCTCAGCGCGGTCCTGCCGCCCGCCGCCGAACGGATCCGGCGCTTCCTGAGCGATGTGGCGACGCTGCTATTTTGCCTGTTCTTCTGCTGGAAATCCTGGTCTCTGCTGGTGGATGCGGTGAGGGACGGCCAGACCAGCAATTCCGCCTGGGGCGCGCCGTTGTGGATCCCGTATGGCTGCATGGCGGTGGGCATGACGCTGGTGGTGTTCCAGGTGCTGCTGCAGGTTCTGTCCCGCGAAGAGCTGTCGCGCGCCGGCTGACCATGACGACGCTGCAGGTCGGCCTGCTCTACGGGGGCGCGACCCTCCTGATCCTTTTTTCGGGCATGCCCATCGCCTTCGCGCTGGGCGCGGTAGCCACCGTGTTCATGATGGCGTTCATGCCGCATGCTTCGCTCGACAGCGTGGCGCAGAACGTCTACGAGGAGATGGCGAGCATCACGCTGCTCACCATCCCGCTGTTCATCCTGAAAGGCGCGGCCATCGGCAAGTCGCGCGCCGGCCGCGACCTGTATTCCGCACTGCACGTGTGGCTGCACAAGGTTCCGGGCGGGCTCGGGATCGCCGTGACGCTTGCCTGCGGGCTGTTTGCGGCAATGGCCGGCTCGAGCGCCGCCACCTGTTCGGCGATCGGCAGCTCGGCGATACCGGAAATGCGGGAGCGCGGCTACTCGGAGCGCCTGGCGACAGGTCTGGTCGCTGCGGGAGGCACCCTCGGCATCCTGCTGCCGCCGTCGATTACCCTCATTCTTTACGCCGTCGCCGCGGAGCAATCGCTCGGCCGGTTATTCCTTGCCGGCATCGGTCCGGGGGTCCTGCTGGTCGTCCTGTTCGCAACCTACGGCATGTTTCGCTACAACTACGAGCATCGCATCGCGCTGGCGCATGCCGACGCGGGCGGCAGCCGGGCGCGCATACTGCAGGTCGACAGTTATACGCTGCGCGAGCGTCTGGAAGCGATTCCCCGGGTGCTGCCGTTTCTGATCCTGCTCCTCGGCGTAATGCTGGCCCTCTACGGCGGCTTCGCCACGCCGTCGGAGACGGCGGGCCTGGGTGCAGTGCTCGCACTCATTCTCATCGCCGCAATCTACGGCGCCTGGCACTTCGCGGACCTGAAGCCGATCTTCGCCAGCACGCTGTCGGAGGCGACCATGATCATGATGATTGTCGGCATGTCGCTGCTCTACTCGTACGTGATGAGCTATCTGCACATCAGCCAGAGTGCGGCGGAGTGGGTAGTGTCGCTGCACCTGTCCAGATGGGTGCTGTTCTTCGCGGTGGTCGTCCTGGTCGTGGTACTCGGTTTTTTCCTTCCACCGGTGAGCATCATATTGATGACGGCGCCCATCATTCTGCCGCCGCTCAGGGCGGAAGGCTTCGACCTGATCTGGTTCGGCGTGGTGATGTCGGTGGTCATGGAGATGGGCCTCATCCATCCGCCGGTCGGCCTGAACATATTCGTCATCAACAAGATCGCGCCGGACATCAAGCTCGGGGACATCGTCTGGGGCACGCTGCCGTTCGTGTTCCTGATCATGCTCGCCGTGGTGATTCTCTGCGTGTTCCCCGAGATCGCGACCGGCTTGCCGGATCACTTCATGGGGGCGGCAACCGCCCGCTGAGCTAGCGGCCCTTGAACTCGGGTTTCTTCTTCGCCAGAAACGCCGCCACCCCGGCGCGGAAATCCTCGGTATCGAAGCAGGCATACCCTTCGTCGCGTTCCTCTTCGGTCAGCGGTCTCGGATCCAGCAGGCGGTGGATGAATTTCTTGTGCCAGCGCGCGACCAGCGGCGCGCCGTCGGCGATGCGGCGCGCGGCGGCATACGCTTCCTCGACCACGCCGGTATCCGCGACTACTCTCGATACCAGTCCTTTCTCGTAAGCTTCGCGAGCGCCCCAGATGCGCCCCTCGAGCAGAATTTCCAGCGACGCGGCCGGTCCGATGACACCCATCATGGCCCGCAGTTCGTCGTAGGACTCCGTCAGCCCCAGGTTTTTCACCGGCACGCCGAAGCGCGCCGAATCGTTGCAGATGCGCAAATCGCACTGGGAAGCGACCAGCAGGCCGCCGCCGACGCACGCTCCCTGGATCAGCGCGACGGTGGGATGACGGCACTCGGCCACCGCGTGCATCCAGCCGATGCCGCCACGGCTGTAGGCCTTCGCCTGCTGTGAGTTCGCCCGTTCGGCATGGAATTCGGCAATGTCGGCGCCGGCAGCGAAGGCCTTGTCGCCCGCGCCGCGCAGCACGATGCAGCGCAGGCTGTCATCGGCGCCCAGATCGCGCATGGCGCCGCCAAGCTGCGCCCACATCGTCTTGTCGAGCGCGTTCATGCGCCCTGGATTGGACAGCGTGACGGTAGCCACGCCGCCATCGCGCTCGACGAGGATTTCGCCGCTCATGTGCCGCGCGCGAAAACGAGCCGGATCCGCTTGATCCCGCCGGCAATGAGCGGCCAGAGGAGCAGGACGAGGGCCAGGGAGGCAATCGTGCCCACCAGGCCGTTGGACCAGAACACGCGCATATCGCCCTCGGCGCCGATCATCGACAGCCGGAAAGAATCCTCGGCGCGATTGCCGAGTACCAGTGCGAGCGTGAACGGGGCAAGCGGGATGCCGATTTTCTTGAATACATAGCCGGCGACGCCGAAGACGAGCATCAGCCAGATGTCGAACATGGCGTTCTGGATTGCAAAGGCGCCGATCGCGCAGGACACCACGATCATCGGCGCGATTGCCGCGAACGGCACCCGCAGCACGGCGGCGAACAGCGGCACGGTCGTGAGCACCAGGACGAGGCCGACCACATTGCCCAGGTACATCGACGCGATCAGTCCCCAGACGAATTCCTTGTGCTCGACGAACAGCAAGGGGCCGGGGTTGAGCCCCCAGACCATCAGCCCGCCAAGCAGGATCGCCGCGGTGCCCGAACCGGGAATGCCGAGCGCAAGCATCGGCAGCAGCGCCGACGTGCCAGACGCATGCGCCGCCGTCTCGGGCGCGAATACGCCTTCGATGCGGCCCTTGCCGAACGATTCCTTGTCCTTGGAGAAGCGCTTGGCGAGGTTGTAGCTCATGAAGGAGGCCGCGATCGCCCCGCCCGGCGTGATGCCTAGCCAGCAGCCAATCACCGACGAGCGCAGCAGCGTCACCCAATACCGCGGCATCTCCTTCCACACTTTCAGCACCACCCGCAGGCTGATCTTGGCGGCATGGCCGCGCAGCGCCAGACGCTCCTCCATCGTCAGCATGATTTCGCTGATGCCGAACAGCCCGATGACCGCCACCAGAAAGTTGATGCCGCGCAGCAGATCGCTGGAACCGAAAGTCATGCGCAACTGGCCGGATACGGTATCCATGCCGACTCCGGCAAGCAGCAGGCCGAGCGCCATGGAAACGACGATCTTGTGCTTCTCCTCGCGGCCCAGTCCGATGAACGAGCAAAAGGTGAGGAAATAGACCGCAAAAAATTCCGGCGGCCCGAATCTCAACGCAAAGGAAGCGATGCCGGGCGCAAGGAACGTGATCAGCAGCACCGCGACCAGCGAGCCGATGAAGGACGAGGTAAAGGCCGCCGTCAGCGCTTCCGCAGCTCTGCCTTGCTGGGCCATCGGGTAACCGTCGAACGTCGTCGCCACCGACCAGGCCTCGCCCGGGATGTTGAAAAGGATCGAGGTGATCGCGCCGCCGAACAGCGCGCCCCAGTAGATGCAGGAGAGCATCACGATGGCCGAGGTCGGATCCATCGTGAAGGTGAGCGGCAGCAGGATGGCGACACCGTTCGGACCGCCGAGGCCCGGCAGGACGCCGACAAAAATGCCGAGCACCAGTCCGACCATCATCAGCGCAAGCGTCTTCCATGTCAGCAGGACGCCGAAGCCGTAAAGCAGAAGACCGAAAGCCTCCATCGCGCGCTAGTGGCCGAACAGGGCTTCCAGCGGCCCTTTGGGCATGATGACGTCGAACGCGATCTCGAAGGTGACGAACATGACGAGCGAGAACAGGAACGCCGTGAGCAGCGCCTTCCAGGCCGCAATGCGTCCGATGAACGTCATGAAGCCCACGATCAACAGAAGACTGGCCACGTAGAGCCCGAGCCACTGCGTAAACAGGCAGAACAGCAGGGTAGGTGCGAAAACCTGCATCACGCGGCGCAGCTGGTCGCGCGTGACGAAGGTTTCGCGCGCCTGCCTGCGCGCCAGGAACTCCTTGCCGATGCCGTACAGGCAGGCGCCGGCGAGTATGACCGAGAGGTAGAACGGGAAATAGCCGGCTTGCGGTCCGGTCGAATCCCAGGACATGCCGGTGCGCCAGTTGTCGAACGCCAGCAGCGCCGCCAGCGCCAGCAACAGGATCGAGACGACTATATCGACGGTGCGCCTAGTAGCCACCGCCGGCGAGTCGTCCGCCGGCGCAGCTGGGTCTTCGACGACGATTTCGGCTTCGGGCTTCGACACCTTAGTTCGCGACGAAGCCCGCCTCGGTCATCAGGTTCTTGTTGAGCGCCTCGTCCTCCTCGAGGAACTTCAGCATGTCCTTGCCGGTTAGGAAGATCGGCTTGAGCGCCTGCTTCTCCATATAGTCCTTGTATTCGGCCGTCTCGGTCACCTTCTTGAACAGGTTGACGTAGAAAGCGGTTTCTTCGGGCGTCGCCTTGCCGGGCAGAAACATGGCGCGCAGCATCAGATACTGCACGTCGACGCCCTGGTCCTTGCAGGTCGGGATATCGTTCCATGACATGGTGTCGGTGACCTTGGCCTTGTACTGGATGCGTTCCTTGTCGAACACGCAGAGCGGGCGCACCTGGCCGGCGCGCCAGACCTCGAGATTCTCCGACGGATTGTTGACGTTCGATTGCGTGTGGTCGCCTACCAGTTGCGTGGCCGCCTCGCCGCCCGATTTGTAAGGCAGGTAGGCGAACTTCGCGCCGGTCTTTTTTTCCAGGAACACGGTGAGCACGTGATCCTCGCGCTTGGAACCGGTGCCGCCCATCTTGTAGGGTGGATTCGCCTTTTTGGCCGCGTCGGCGAATTCTTTCACGGTCTTGGCGGGATTTTGCGTATTCGTCCACAACACGAACTGGTCGAGCGCAATCACCGACACCGGCGTGAGTTCGCGCCAGTTGAACGGGATCTTGGCCGACAGCGGCAGCATGTAGATGAGCGAATACGCGATGAGAACCTTGTTGGCGTCGCCTGCGCTCGATTTCATGTACATCAGCGCCTCGGCGCCCGAGGCGCCGCCCTTGAGCGAGACCACCATCGGCTGCTTCATCAGATTGTTCTTCTGGATGGCCGCTTGCATCATCCTCGCCATCTGGTCGGAAGCCCCGCCGGCGCCAGCGGCGACGACGATCTCGACCGGCTTGGTCGGCTCCCAGGCGAATGCGGGTGCGGTGGCGAGCGCGAGACTGGCAAGCGCGCCCGCGAAAAAATCCAGTTTTCTCCTCATGTCACTCCTCCTTTTTTTGGGTTTGCGAAATTGCCTAGGCAGCTTGCCGTGCCGGCGTCTTGGCGCAGCCCGCAAGGTAATCCATCGCCGCCTGTACGCCTTCCTTCTTGATTGGAACGCCTGCGAGCTCCAGGCCCATCTCGCATCCTGCGAGTGTACCCATGAGCGTCAGATCATTGAAATCGCCCAGGTGGCCGATGCGGAATACCTTGCCGGCGAGCTTGCCTAGGCCCGTGCCGAGCGACATGTCGAAATGTTCGAGAATCAGTGTTCTCACCCGGTCGGCGTCGTGGCCCGAAGGCAGCAGCACGGCGGTGAGCGACCCGGAATATTCGGCGGGATTTTTCGCCAGGACCTCCAGCCCCCAGGCGCGCACCGCGCGCCGCGTCGCCTCGGCGTGGCGCTGGTGGCGCGCGAACACGTTCTCCAGGCCTTCCTCCTCGAGCAGCATCTTGAGCGATTCGCGCAGGCCATAGAGCAGGTTGGTCGCTGGCGTATACGGGAAATATCCATCCTTGTTGCTGGCGATCATTTCGCCCCAGTCCCAGAAGCTGCGCGCCAGCTTCGACGCCTTCGACGCCGTCAGCGCCTTTGCCGAGATGGCGTTGAAAGACAGGCCCGGCGGCAGCATCAATCCTTTCTGCGAGCCGCCGACGGTGACGTCGACGCCCCATTCATCGTGTCGGTAGTCGATCGAGCCGAGCGAGGAGATCGTGTCCACCAGGAAAAGCGCCGGATGCTTGGCGGCGTCGATCGCACGCCGTACTTCGCTGATGCGCGACACGGCGCCTGTCGCGGTTTCGTTGTGGACCACGCACACCGCCTTGATGGCATGCGCCTTGTCTTCGCGCAGGCGGGCTTCGATCGCCTGCGGGTCGGCGCCGCTGCGCCAGTCGCCGGCGATGAATTCCGGCTCCAGGCCCAGGCGCTTGGCCATCTTTTGCCACAGGGTCGCGAAATGCCCGGTTTCGTACATCAGCACCTTGTCGCCCGGCGAAAGCGTGTTGACCAGCGCGGCTTCCCAAGCGCCGGTTCCGGAGGCCGGATAAATCACCACGTGGGAGCTGGTCTTGAATACGCGCTTCATGCCTTCCAATACCGTCTTGCCTAGCTGGCCGAAGTCGGGACTGCGGTGGTCCATGGTCGGAAAATCGATCGCGCGCAGTACCCGATCTGGAACATTGGTTGGTCCGGGAATCTGGAGAAAATGGCGTCCGGCCACTCTGGTCATCCTCGCCTCCATATATTGCATACAAAAACGCACATTGTGCGCAACATAAGGGCTAGTTGTTGCGCTGAGTCTATATTTTTTGTATTCTGCATACAAAATGGACAATCCGCAAGAGCCAACGCTGATCGTTCGACGGCCTCTCCATGAGGAGGCAACTGACCGCCTGCGCGACCTGATTATTCAGGGGCGTCTTCCTGCTGGCGGCCGGTTGAACGAGCGCTTGCTGACGGCCCAACTGGGAGTATCCCGCACCCCTTTGCGTGAAGCCTTCAAGGTACTCGCCACGGAGGGCTTGGTCGAGTTGCTCCCCAACCGCGGCGCCATCGTTTCGCAACTGGATCCGGTCCGGTTGTCGGAGACCCTGGCCGTGATGGGCGCGCTCGATGCGCTCGCCGGGGAACTCGCCTGCCTGAAGGCGACCGACGCCCAGATCAACGAAATTCGCGCTTTGCACTACGAGATGCTGGCTTACCATGCGCGCGGCGATCTCGCCGGGTATTTCAAGTTTAACCAGGCGATCCATCTGAAGATCGTGAAGTATTCCAGCAACGCGGTGCTCTACAATACTTACCGGCAGTTGAACGGTGCCATGCAGCGCGCCCGCTACATGGCCAACCTGTCGAAGGAACGCTGGGCCGACGCGGTGCGCGAACACGAGGAAATCCTCGCTGCGCTTGCAGCGAGGGACGTCAAGCGCATCAGGGCGCTGCTCTCGGAGCACCTCGCGCACAAACTGTCCAGCGTGCTCGCCGCCATCCCGACGCGCCACGCCGCGTGAGCGCGGCGTCTTTCCCGGTCAGGATGGTGGCTGCAAAACCGGGTGATTCGTCGCTTGCGGCGCGCCTGCGGCGCGAAGTCGACGGCGAAGTGCTGTTCGACGCGGCGTCGCGCGGCCGCTATTCCACCGATGCATCCATCTACCAGATTGAGCCGATCGGCGTGGTTGTGCCGCGCACGGCGGAAGCCGCACGCGCGACGATCGCCATCGCTGCAGAACAAGGCATCCCGATCCTGCCGCGCGGTGCCGGCAGCTCGCAGTGCGGCCAGACGGTCGGTGCGGCGCTGGTGATCGACGATTCAAAATATCTCGATCGGCTAATCGAAATCGACGCCGGTTCGCGCACTGCGCTCGTCCAGCCGGGACTGGTGCTGGATGCGCTGAACGCGAAGCTGCGCGCGCACGGCCTGTGGTTCCCCGTAGACGTTTCCACCAGCGCCCAGGCGACCCTGGGCGGCATGGCGGGCAACAATTCCTGCGGCTCGCGCTCGATCGCTTACGGCAACATGGTGCACAACGTGCTCGCCATCGATGCCGTTACCACCCAGGGTGACCGTTGGCGTTTTGGCCCTTTGAATGAAAGCTCGTCCAACAAGAAATACGAAGAACTGAAGAAAAAACTGCAATTCCTGTATGAACGCGAGAAGCAAGAAATCGAAGCCCGCTTCCCCAAGCTGCTGCGCAAAGTCGCCGGCTACAACCTCGATCATCTCGGTCCGCCGTACGCCAACGCGGCGCATCTGTTGGTCGGCTCGGAGGGCACGCTCGCCTGGTTCGAGCAGATCCTGCTCAAGCTCTCGCCGCTACCGTCCGCGCTCTCTCTCGGTGTGGTGCACTTCCCGAAGTTCTACACCGCGATGGAGCTGACGCAGCACATCATCAAGCTCGGCCCCTCGGCAGTGGAACTGGTGGACCGCACTATGATCGGTCTGGCACGGGAGATCGGCGCATTCCGCAACATCGTCGACGCGTTCATCAAGGGCGATCCGGACGCCATCCTGCTGGTGGAATTCTCCGGGGAAGAAACTCAGAGCCAGAAGCTGAAACAACTGGTTCAGCTGATGGGCGATCTTGGCCTGCCTGGAAGCGTGGTCGAGATCACCGACGCCAAGCAGCAGAAGGATCTGTGGGAAGTCCGCAAAGCGGGGCTGAACATCATGATGTCGATGAAGGGTGACGGCAAGCCCGTGTCCTTCATCGAAGATTGCGCTGTACCGCTGGAACATCTCGCCGAGTACACCGACCGCCTGACCAGGGTGTTCGAAAAGCACGGCACGCGCGGCACCTGGTATGCCCATGCGTCGGTGGGCACGCTGCACGTGCGGCCGATCCTCGACATGCGGCGCGACGGCGCGGAAAAAATGCGCGCCATCGCCGAGGAGGCCTGCGCCATGGTCAAGCAGTACAAGGGCGCCTACTCGGGGGAGCACGGCGACGGCCTGGTGCGCTCGGAATGGATCGCGCCTTTCTTCGGCCCGCGGCTCACCGCCGCGCTGGGTGAGATCAAGTCCTGGCTCGACCCTCGCGGCCTGATGAATCCCGGCAAGATCGTCGCACCATCGAAGATGGACGATAGATCCCTGTTCCGCTTCAAGCCGGGCTACGGGACCACGCTGCCGCCGCCGGCGCTCGACTGGTCGGAATGGGGCGGCCTGGATAAGGCCGTGGAGATGTGCAACAACAACGGCCACTGCCGCAAGTTCGACGCCGGCACCATGTGCCCCTCCTATCGCGTCACGCGCGACGAAAAGCATCTCACGCGCGGCCGCGCCAATACGCTGCGCCTGGCGCTGTCCGGGCAACTGGGTTCCGATCCGGACTCTTCGGTAAAGGAAGCGCTCGATCTTTGCGTCTCGTGCAAGGGTTGCAAGCGTGAATGCCCGACAGGCGTCGACATGGCGCGCATGAAAATCGAATTCCTGGCGCACCATCGCGCCGGCCACGGCCTGACGCTGCGCGACCGTGCGGTCGCATACCTGCCGCGCTACGCGCCCCTCGCGGCGACGGTGGCGCCGCTCGCAAACCTGGCAATGCAGTTGTTCGGCAGTTTTGCCGGATTCACGGCGAAACGCGCGCTGCCTGCCTGGCGGCGCAACCGCTTCATCGACAGGGCATGGGCGAAAAGCGGCGGCCGGGAGGTCGTACTCCTCGCCGACACCTTCAATCGTTACTTCGAACCCGAAAACATTCGTGCCGCCATCCGGGTCCTGCAGGCGGGCGGCTACCGGGTGCACATCGCGCAGGCGCGCGAAGGCGGCCGGCCGCTGTGCTGCGGGCGCACCTTCCTCTCCGCCGGGCTGGTCGAAGAAGCGAAAGCCGAGGCGAGGCGCGTTTTACATGCCCTGCAACCGTGGTTGGCCCACGGCGTTCCGATAATCGGTCTCGAACCTTCATGTCTGTTCACGCTGCGCGACGAATACAGCGTGCTGCTGCCCGGGACGGAAGCGATGGCGAAAAACTCCTTCCTGCTCGAGGAATTCCTCTCGAACGAAGCGGATGCCGGCCGCCTGAACCTGAAATTGAAATCCATCGGCAAGCAGGCTCTGCTCCACGGGCATTGCCACCAGAAAGCGTTCGGCGCGATGTCCGCAGTGGAAAAAACGCTGAAACTTGTGCCCGGACTCAACGTCCAGACCGTCGAGTCCAGTTGCTGCGGTATGGCCGGCAGCTTCGGCTACGAGGCCGAGCACTACGATGTGTCGATGAAAATGGGCGAGGTGGGCTTGCTGCCTGCGGTACGCAAAGCCTCAGCAGATACCCTGATCGTGGCTGATGGCACCAGCTGCCGGGCTCAGATCGAGCATGGGGCGCATCGAGAGGCGCAGCATGTAGCCCGTGTACTGGAACAGGCGCTGGCCTGACCTCTAGCGTCCGCGGGCGCGCAGGAAAAGCCAGACCCCCGCAACGATCATCGGCAGGCTGAGCCATTGGCCCATCGTTAAGCCGAAGGCGAGAAAGCCGAGGAAATTGTCCGGCTCGCGCGTGAGTTCGCAGATGCAGCGGAACACTCCGTAGCCGACGAGGAACAGTGCCGAGACCTGCATGCGCGGCCGCGGGCGCGAGGAGAACCACCACAGTAGCGCAAACAGTACGAAGCCCTCCAGCGCCATTTCGTAAAGCTCGGACGGATGGCGCGGCAGGTTGCCCGCGCCGCGGAACACCATGCCCCAGGGTACGTCGGTGACGCGACCCCAGAGTTCGCCGTTGATGAAATTGCCCAGCCGGCCCGCGGCGATGCCGATCGGCACCAGCGGCGCGACGAAATCCATCACGTCCCACCAGTTCAGGCGCTGCCGGTGCGCGACGAAGGCCATGGCAACCAGCACGCCCAGAAAGCCGCCGTGAAACGACATTCCGCCCTGCCAGATGGCGAATATCTCGAGCGGGTGGCCGAGGTAGTACGCGGGCTTGTAGAACATCACGTAGCCGAGGCGGCCGCCGAGGATCACGCCGACGATGGCGCCGAACAGCACGTCCTCGAACTGTTCGCGGGTGATCAGGACCCGGCCTTGCGAAATACGGCGCGTACCCAGCCACCACGCCGCGGCGAAGCCGGCGAGGTACATGAGCCCGTACCAGCGCACGGCCAGAGGCCCTAGTTTGAATACGATCGGGTCGAAGTCCGGGTGGATCAGCATGGTTGCTGGCGCAGATTAGCGCGATTAGCCCGCGATGCGCCGCGCCTGGCGCACGAAATCACGGCCCGCGGCGCCGCCGGGGATGCCGAGCGCGCCGCGGCGCCATGCAAGCCAGAGGTCGAGCCGCGGATGGCTGTCGGCCAGTTCGCGATAGGCGACGCCCCGCCGGCCCAGATTGGCGACCGATGCCGGCACGATGGCGATGCCCAGGCCGCTTGAAACCAGGCTGACCACGGTCTGCATCTGGATCGCCTCCTGCGCGACCCTGGGAGAGAAGCCCGCGCGCGCGGCAAGTCCGGCGACGATGTCGTAGAGCCCGGGCGCAATCGCGCGCGGCACCATGACGAAGCTTTCCTGCGCCAGCTCGCGCATCGCCAGCCGGCCGCGCTTGCGCGCGAGCCGGTGTTCCGACGGCAGCGCAGCGAGAAATCGCTCGCGCTGCACCGTGACATGTTCCAGGTCGCCGGCCACGGGCGGCAGCAGCAGGCCAAAATCAAGTTCCCCGGCAGTCAGCGCTACCGCCTGCTCAGGGGACAGCATTTCGCGCAAGGCAAGCGAGATGCCGGGCTTGGCCGCCTTGTATGCCTTGAGCAGGCCCGGCAGCACGCCGTAGTCGGCGAGCGAAACGAAACCGAGGCGCAGCCGCCCACTGTCGCCGGCGGCCATGCTTCCCGCATCCAGCACCGCGCGCTCGAGCTGCAGCAGCAGGCGCTTGGCTTCCTCGAGAAAGCGCGTTCCGGCGGGCGTCAGTTCGACGCGCCGACGCGTGCGCTCGAGCAGCGTCGCGCCAAGGCGCTGCTCCAGATCCTGGATCGAGCGCGACAGCGGCGGCTGGGAAATGTGCAGCGCGGCCGCGGCGCGGCCGAAGTGCAGGCTTTCGGCGACGGCGATGAAATGGCGCAACTGCCGCAACTCGAGCGTCTTCATACCTAACAGGTATTAATAAGTGGCTTCTATTGTATTGGATTGCAATACGAAGCATCGCTTAGACTCGTCGCATCCCCAGGAGGAAACCATGACGACCCCCACCAACCGGCGCTCCAGACTCATCACCCAGGGCCCCGCGCGCTCGCCGAACCGCGCCATGCTGCGCGCGGTCGGCTTCAAGGACGGCGACTTCGAGAAACCGATCGTCGGCGTCGCCAACGGCCATTCGACGATGAACCCCTGCAATGCCGGCATCCAGCCGCTGGTCGACAGCGCGATCGCGGCGCTCGAAGCGGCGGGCGCCAAGCCGCAGGTGTTCGGCGTGCCGACCGTGACAGATGGCATCGGCATGGGCACCGAGGCGATGAAGTACTCGCTGGTATCGCGCGAAGTGATCGCGGATGCGATCGAGACCTCGGTGAACGGCCAGGCGATGGACGGCGCGCTGGTCGTCGGCGGCTGCGACAAGAACATGCCTGGCGGCATGATGGCGCTCGCGCGGATGAACGTGCCGGGCGTCTACGTTTACGGCGGCACCATCAAGCCGGGCAAATGGAAGGGCGTGGATCTCACCATCGTGTCCGCGTTCGAGGCGGTGGGCGCCTTCAGCGCCGGCAAGATGAACCAGGAGGACTTTCTCGGTATCGAGAAGAACGCCTGCCCTTCGGTGGGCGCCTGCGGCGGCATGTACACCGCCAACACCATGTCGTCCTCGTTCGAGGCACTGGGCATGAGCCTGCTCGGTTCGTCGCAGATGGCGGCGCCCGATGCCGAGAAGACGGATTCCGCGGCCGAGTCGGCTCGGGTCCTGGTCGAGGCGGTGCGCAGCAATCTCAAGCCGCGCGACATCATCACGCGCAAGTCGATCGAGAACGCGATCGCGCTCGTGATGGCGACCGGGGGCTCGACCAACGCGGTACTGCACTACCTCGCGATCGCGTCCGCCGCGGACGTGAAATGGACCATCGACGATTTCGAGCGGGTGCGCCGCAAGGTGCCGGTGTTGTGCGATCTAAAGCCTTCCGGGCGCTACGTTGCGGTGGACTTCCATCGCGCTGGCGGCGTGCCGCAGGTGCTCAAGATCCTGCTGGCGAACGGCGTTCTGCACGGCGATTGCATGACCATCCACGGCAAGACGATGGCGGAAATGCTGAAGGATATCCCCGCCGAGCCGCGCAGGGACCAGGACGTGATCCGGTCCTGGTCCAGGCCGATCTACAAGCAGGGCCACCTGGCGATCCTGAAAGGCAATCTCGCCCCTGAAGGTTGCGTGGCGAAAATTACCGGGCTGAAGAAGATCTCGATCACGGGGCCGGCGCGCGTTTTCGATTCCGAGCCGACCGCGATGAAAGCGATCCTCGCCAAGAAAATAAAACCGGGCGACGTGCTCGTGATCCGCTACGAGGGGCCCAAGGGCGGGCCCGGGATGCAGGAAATGCTCGCGCCCACTTCGGCGCTGATCGGCCAGGGACTGGGCGAATCGGTGGGGTTGCTGACCGACGGGCGCTTCTCCGGCGGCACCTGGGGCATGGTGGTCGGGCACGTCGCGCCCGAAGCCTACATGGGCGGCATGATCGCGCTGGTAAAGGAAGGCGATTCGATCACCATCGATGCGAAAAAGCTGCTGCTGCAGCTGAACGTGCCGACCAAGGAAATCGCCGCGCGCCGGAAAAAATGGACGGCGCCGAAGCCGCGCTACACGCGCGGCCTGCTGGCGAAATACATGCGCCTGGTTTCGACTGCCAGCATAGGGGCGATCACCGACTCAGAAGCTTGAGCCGGGCTGCGTGAGAAATTCGATCTCTTCCGGCGTGTTCATGCGCCCCAGCGCCGCATTGCGGTGGGGAAATCGCCCGAAGCGGTCGATGATTCCCTTGTGCCGTACCGCATGGCGGTAGGTCTCTTCGCCGAGCGGTTTCATCAGTTCGCAGCTTAGCGCCTGGTCGGCCGGCGACTCGCTGTGTTCGAACGGCAGGTAAGCGAAGGTCCGCTCGTCAACGGCCATGTTCTTGTCCCAGCCCCGCTCGATGACGACGCGCGCCGCATCGCGTGCCAATGGGTCTGCCGCAAACGCCCGCGCGCTGTTGCGGAACATGTTGCGCGGGAACTGATCCAGCAGGATTACCAGCGCGAGGCAGCTGGCGGCTTCCGACTGCCAGCTCTTCAACTCCCCCTTCAAAGCCTGTTCAAATAGACACAGGAAGCGCGTCCGAATATCCCCGTCGAAAGCCGGGTTCTTTTGATACCAGGCCTTGCGGTCGCGTTCGAACCAGAACTTCAGTACCTCGTCAGCGCCCATCGGCGGCAATAGTGCCCGACGGGCCCGTCCGGAACCTGTCAACGGGCGGCGATGCGTGGCGTTGGTTGTTTGCAAAGAGGCGGGACTTAGGTAGCATCCGCACATCCTCTAGAGACGGGAAATCCATGAAATCACTGATCCTTTCAGCCGTAGCCCTGATCTTGGCCGCGTCCCTGCCGGCCCAGGCGGATGAAGCGATGGCCAAGAAATACCAGTGCACAACCTGCCATGTGATCAAGGGCCCGAAGACGATTGGCCCCGCCTACGCCGACGTGGCCAAGAAATACGCCGGCCAGAAGGATGCCGAAGCGAAACTGGTGGAAAAGGTCAAGAAGGGCGGTCAGGGCGTCTGGGGCCAGATTCCGATGCCGCCGAACGCTACAGTGCCGGATGCCGACGTCAAGGCATTGGTGAAGTGGGTGCTGTCGATCAAGTAGATCGGTCGCGCGCCGCATGAAAAAAGGGGCCGGACAATCGGCCCCTTTTGCGTCCTGCGGTATTATTGGCAAGCTGTTTTCACGGGAGATTTCATGAAAAATTCCAGGATTGCATTGACGCTGCTTGCGGTCGCGATCAGCCTCATCGGCTGCAGCAAGGAAGAACCCAAGAAGCCGGTCGCCGAGGCGGCGCCCACGCCGCCGCCGTCGATCGAAATCAAGATCGGCCATGTCGGTCCGCTCACCGGCGGCATCGCGCATCTGGGCAAGGACAATGAAAACGGCGCCCGTCTCGCAGTGGACGAAGCGAACGCGGCAAAAATCAAGATCGACGGCAAGGACGCGAAGTTCGTGCTCGTCGCCGAGGACGACCAGGCCGATCCGAAAGTCGGCACTACGGTCGCGCAGAAGCTCGTGGACGCCAAAGTCAACGGTGTGGTCGGCCACCTGAATTCGGGCACCTCGATTCCCGCCTCGCCGATCTACAGCGCCGCCGGCATACCGGTGATTTCCGGTTCGGCGACCAATCCGAAACTGACCGAGCAGGGCTTCAAGACGCAGTTTCGCGTCGTCGGCCGAGACGACCAGCAGGGTCCTGCAATCGCGAGCTACCTCGCCACCAACAACAAACCGAAGCTGGTCGCGATCATCGATGACGCGACCGCGTACGGCGAAGGCCTCGCCAACGAAGTCGAGAAATCGCTCAAGGGCGCGAACATCAAGGTTCTGCCGCGCGAGAAGGGCACCGACAAGACCACCGACTGGAAAGCCGTACTCACCAAGGTCAAGGGCAAGAAGGCGGACGCCGTGTTCTACGGCGGCATGGACGCCACGGGCGGCCCGCTGCTCAAGCAGGGCCGCGAGCTCGGCCTGAAGTCGGTATTCTCTTTTGGCGACGGCGCCTGCACGGAGGAAATGACCAAGCTCGCCGGCGCCGCGGCCGATGGGTTGCTGTGCTCACAGGCGGGGATTCCGCCGCAGGCCGCGGACAAGAAGTTCCTCGACGCCTACAAGAAGAAATTCAACGTCGACCCGATCCTTTACGCGCCATTCACCTACGACGCGGCGAACCTGCTGATAGAGGCGATGAAGAAGGCGAACTCGGCTGATCCGGCGAAGTACCTGCCGGAACTGGCGAAGATCGAGTACACGGGCGCTACCGGCAAGATCGCCTTCGACGACAAGGGCGACCGCAAGAACGCCGAGATCACGATTTTCACGATGAAGGACGGCAAGCTCACGCCGATCGCGGTAGTCAAGGGCGGCCAGACGATTTCCTACGATGACTTCGTCAAGGGCGCTGCGCCCGCGCCGGCTGCAGCGATCGCGGAACCCGCAAAGGATGCGCCGAAGGCGGAAGAAAAGAAGTAGTCCCCTGGCAACGGGGAGTAAAGACGGCACCTTCGGGTGCCGTTTTTTTTGCTAGGCTGGGCCCGGCGTGGACATTTTCGTTCAGCAGCTGATCAACGGGCTCACGCTCGGGGCCGTGTATGCCATCGTGGCGCTGGGCTACACCATGGTCTACGGCATCATCCAGCTGATCAACTTCGCGCACGGCGAGGTGGTGATGATCGGCGCCATGGTCGCCTTCACCGTGATCAACGCGCTTGCCGCGGCCGGCATGCCGCCGCTCGTAGTGGTGCTGATCGGCACCGGTTGCGCGGTTCCAGTCTGCATGCTGGTGGGCTACGCGATGGAACGGCTCGCCTACCGGCCCCTGCGCAATGCGCCGCGCCTCGCGCCCCTGATCACCGCGATCGGGGTCTCGATCATCCTGCAGCACCTGGCGATGCTGGTCTGGAGCCGCAATGTGATGGCGTTCCCGCAGATCATCCCGCTCACCACCTACAACTTCGCCGGCGCCACCATCACCGGCGTGCAGCTGGCCATTCTCTGCCTGTGCTTTGCGATGATGGCGGGGCTGGCGGCGCTGGTCTACCGCACGAAGCTGGGGACAGCGATGCGCGCTACGGCGCAGAACCCGCAGGTCGCACGGTTGATGGGCGTGGATGTCAACCGCGTGATCGCCGCGACCTTCGTCATCGGCGCGGGACTGGGCGCGGTGGCGGGCGTCATGGTCGGGACCTACTACGGCGTTGCCCAATACACCATGGGATCGGTGCTGGGCCTCAAGGCTTTCGCCGCGGCAGTGCTGGGCGGCATCGGCAACATCCCTGGCGCGATGGTTGGTGGACTGCTGCTCGGAGTGGTTGAAGCTCTGGGCGCGGGCTACATCGGCGATCTCACCGACCTGTGCCGCTACGGACTGGGTCCCGAGGCGAGTTGCGCCGACGGCGGACATTTCATTCTCTTCGGCTCCAACTATCAGGATGTGTTCGCTTTCGCGGTGCTGATCCTGGTGCTCGTGTTCAAGCCTTCCGGCCTGCTCGGCGAGCGGGTGGGGGACAGGGCGTGAAACGCGGCAAATGGATATGGGCGGGCGTCGCGCTCGTCGCCGTAACCCTGCTGCTGCTTCCTTTCGCGCTTTCTCAAGCGGGCACGGCGTGGGTTCGCATTGCCAACCTCGCCCTGCTCTACGTACTGCTCGCGCTGGGCCTGAATATCGTCGTCGGTTTCGCCGGGCTGCTCGATCTGGGCTACATCGCGTTCTACGCCGTCGGCGCCTATACCTACGCACTGCTCGCGAGTCCTCAATTCGGCTTGCACCTGCCGTTCTGGGTGATTCTGCCGATCGGCGCCGCGGTGGCCGCTTTATTCGGAGTGATGCTCGGCGCCCCAACGCTCAAGCTGCGCGGCGACTATCTCGCCATCGTCACCCTCGGCTTCGGCGAAATCGTGCGGATATTCCTGAATAACCTGTCGCAACCTGTGAACATCACGCGCGGCCCGCAAGGCCTTGCCGGCATTGATCCGGTGCGCATCGGCAGCGTCGACTTTTCCCGCAGCGACAGTGTGCTGGGCGTGATGGTGAGCGGACCGATGAAGTACTACTACCTGCTGCTAGCCCTGATGTTCGGCATCATCCTGGTCAACGTGCGCCTGCAGGACTCGCGCATCGGCCGCGCCTGGGAGGCAATCCGCGAGGATGAAATCGCGGCGCGCGCCATGGGGATCGACACCACCGGCATGAAGCTGCTGGCGTTCGCCATGGGCGCGAGCTTCGGCGGCGTTGCGGGCGGCATGTTCGCCGCGATCCAGGGCTTCATCTCGCCGGAGAGCTTCGTGCTCGTCGAATCGGTCATGGTGGTGTCGATGGTGGTGCTGGGCGGCATGGGCAACATCGCGGGCGTGATCCTCGGCGCGGCGCTGCTCTCGTTCGTGCCGGAGATATTGCGCTGGACGGTCGAACCGGCCGAGCGCGCGCTCTTCGGCAGGATGCTCATCGAGCCGGAAGTCATCCGCATGCTGATTTTCGGATTGGCGCTGGTCCTGGTGATGCTGTTTCGCCCGGCCGGACTGCTCCCTTCCGTAGTGCGCAAACGCGAACTCACCCGTGACCGCGCTACTTGAGGCAAAGGATGTAGACAAGCGCTTCGGCGGCGTGCAGGCGCTCTCCGGAGTGTCGTTCACTATCGCGCAAGGCGAGATCTACGGGCTGATCGGCCCGAACGGCGCGGGCAAGACTACGCTGTTCAACCTGCTGACCGGCATCTATGCGCCCGACCGTGGATCGTTCCTGTTCGAAGGCAGGAACGTCACCGGCCTGAAGCCCGATCAGGTGGCCAAGGCGGGCGTAGCGCGCACGTTCCAGAATATCCGCCTGTTCGCCAGCCTGTCGGCGCTCGAGAACGTGATGATCGGCCGCCATGCGCGCACGCGCGCGGGCGTCGTCGGCGCGATACTGAGAAACCGCAGGACGCTGGACGAAGAGAAGGACACGGAGAGGAGGGCGCTGCAGTTGCTTGACTACGTCGGCATTCGCGCGCGCGCCAACGAAGCGGCCGGAAACCTGCCCTATGGCGATCAGAGACGCCTCGAGATCGCGCGTGCGCTAGCGACCGATCCCAGGCTGCTCGCCCTGGACGAGCCCGCCGCGGGGATGAATGCCTCGGAAACGGTTGCCCTGCGAAAGCTGCTGCACGACATCCGCAAGGATGGAACCACCATCCTGCTCATCGAACACGACATGCGACTGGTGATGGACGTCTGCGACCGGGTGCTGGTGCTCGACTACGGCGAGAGGATCGCCGAAGGACCGCCCGCCGACATACAGCACGACCCACACGTCATCGAAGCCTATCTTGGAATCCCGGATGCTGCTTGAGTTGAAAGGACTCGAAGTCGGATACGGCGGCATTCGCGCCGTGAAGGGGATCGACCTCGAGGTGCAGGAAGGCGAGCTGGTATGCCTGATTGGCGCCAACGGCGCGGGCAAAAGCACGACGCTGCGCGCAATCTGCGGCCTGATCGCGCCTCGCGCGGGCAGCGTGCGCTACGCCGGCGCCAATACCGCCGGCGTGCCGATGCACGAACTGCCGCGAGCGGGACTGGTGATGGTCCCCGAAGGCCGCGGCGTTTTTCCCCAGCTCACCGTTGCGGAAAACCTCGCCATGGGCGCGTTCACTAGAAGCGACTCCGGCATCGCGCAGGATCTTGCGCAGCAATACGAAACCTTTCCGCGCCTGAAGGAGCGGCGCACGCAGACGGCCGGCACGCTTTCCGGCGGCGAGCAGCAAATGCTCGCCATCGGGCGCGCGCTGATGGCGCGACCGAAACTGCTGCTGCTGGATGAGCCGTCGATGGGGCTCGCGCCGCGGCTAGTGGCGAAGATTTTCGCCATCGTGCGCGAAATCGCGAAGCGGGGCGTGACGATCCTGCTGGTGGAACAGAACGCCCGTCTCGCGCTCGAAGTCGCCTCGCGCGGCTACGTCATGGAATCCGGACTGATCACGCTCGCCGACAAGTCAAAGCAACTGCTGGCCGATCGCAGGGTGCGCGAAGCTTACCTTGGCGAGGGAGCGGCCTAGGAGGGGGTAACGGGGGAACCTTGGTCCCCTGTTCCTAGAGTTTGGCGAGATCCGCCTGTGTCGCAAAGCTGTCGGCGTAGAACTCTTCTTCCGGCAATCCGCACTGCGCGATGAAATCGCGCTTCGCGGAATCCACCATGACGGGCACGCCGCAGACGTAGACTTGGTAGGCGGAGAGATCCGGAAAATCCTGCATTACCGCGCGATGTACGAAGCCGGTGCGGCCGCTCCAGTTGTCTTCGGGAAGCGCCTCCGATATGACTGGAACGTACTTGAACCCCGACAGCGCTGCCGCCCATTGCTGCGGGGCGTTCATATAGAGATCTTTCGGCCGCCGGCCGCCCCAGTACAGCGTCGCCGGGCGCGAGATCCCTTTGTGGGCCATGTGTTCGATCACCGCCTTGATCGGGGCGAACCCCGTGCCCGAGGCGACGAACACGATCGGTTTGTCGGAATCCTCGCGTAGAAAAAAGGTGCCCAGCGGCCCTTCGCAGCGCAGGATGTCGCGCTCCTTCATCTTGTCGAAAACGTGATCGGTGAATTGCCCGCCGGCGACGTGCCGCACGTGCAGTTGGATCAAATCGGCGTCATGTGGCGGATTGGCAATCGAGAAACTGCGCCGGCTGCCGTCTTTGAGCACGAATTCGATGTACTGGCCGGCGAGGAAATTGAGTTTCTCGTTCGCCGGCAGCTTGAGGTGCAGCACCATGACGTCTTCGGCAAGCCGCTCCATTTTCTGCACGCGGCAGGGGAGCTTCTTGACCTGAATGTCCTTCGCCGCGCCCACGGTGCGCGCCTCCACCACCAGATCCGACAGCGGCTTTGCCTGGCAGAAGAGCGCCTTGCCCTGCATTTTCTCCTCCGGCGTGAGCACCTTTTCCTGATAGACGCCGTAATCCACGGTGCCCGAGATGATCTTGCCCTTGCAGCTGCCGCAGGCGCCGTTCTTGCAGCCATAGGGCAGGATGAAACCCTGGCGCAGCGCCGCGGCGAGCACCGCTTCGCCGTCCTCGACCTGGAACTGTTGCCCGCTCGGCTGCAAGGTGACCGTGTGCATATCGCTACAATTGTCCTGATGAAACGCCTGTTGATCGCCGGCTGCGGCGACATTGCCCGCCGTGCCCTGGCGGCACTCGAATCACGCTTCGAGATCCGCGTTCTGTCGCGCTCGAACGGGATCGACCTCGACCGGCCCGAAAGCCTCGCCTCGCTCGAACCTGCGGATGCGGTGCTGCATTGCGTGCCGCCCCCGCAAACGGGAGAGGCGGATAACCGCACCGCCAACCTCCTGGCGGCGCTTGAAGGCAGGGGGATTCTACCAACCCGCTTCGTCTATATCAGTACCAGCGGCGTATATGGCGATTGCGCCGGGGCGGTAGTCGACGAATCCTGGGCCGTGAATCCCTCGAACGCGCGCGCGAGGCGGCGTGTCGATGCCGAAAGGCGGCTTGCACTATGGTGCAACGTCCATCGAGCCGCGCTGGTGGTGCTTCGCGCTCCTGGCATTTATGCAGAGGACCGGCTGCCGTTGGAGCGCCTGCGAGCCGGGACGCCGGTACTGCGCGATTCGGACGACGTCTATACCGGCCACATTCATGCGGGCGACCTAGCGGCCTGCTGCCTGCGCGCGCTCGAGGAAGATGCGCCGGCTGGGACCTATAACGCCTCTGACGACACGCGTCTTAAAATGGGCGAGTGGTTTGATCTGATCGCGGACTGGGCGCGCCTGCCGCGCCCTCCGCGTATCGCTCGCAGCGAAGCGGCGGGCCGCATTCCGCCGGAGCTGCTTTCCTTCATGAGCGAATCCCGGCGGTTGGACAATGCACGTCTGAAACGGACATTGGGCGTGCGGTTGCGGTATCCGACAGTGCGGGAGGGGCTGGGACATGAACACGTTGCTGGTGCTGACCAACCTGCCTGACCGCGCGGCCGCGGAGCGGCTTGCCGACTCCCTCATCGAGCAGCGCGTCGCTGCTTGCATCAATATCCTTGCGCCCTGCCTGTCGGTTTTTCGCTGGAAAAACGACGTACAGCACGACGAGGAAATCCCGATGCTGATCAAGACCACCGTCGACCGCTACCCGGCGCTAGAGGCCGCGATCCGCGCCCGCCATCCCTACGAACTTCCCGAGATCATCGCGGTCCCAATCGAGCGCGGCCTTGCCGCCTATCTTGACTGGGTTGCCGCTGAATCCGTCGCCCCGCGTGCATAAATTTCTCTCTTTCCTGCTATTGCTCTTGGCTGCCGGCACAGTACCGGCGGCTGGCGTCGACAATCTGCTCGAACCTGAAAAAGCGTTTCGCATGTCGGCTCTTGCGCTCGATGCGCACACCGTGGAAGTGAATTTCGCGATCGCCGACGGGTACTACATGTACCGCGAGCGCTTCCGGTTTGCCGTCGAACCGGGGTCGCCCGCGAAACTCGGCGCGCCGCAATTCCCGCCCGGAACGAAGAAGAAGGACGAGTTCTTCGGCGAGGTCGAAACCTACCGCAAGCAGGTCGTGATCCGGTTGCCGGTAGAAAACGCTCAAGGCAAGGTAGGGATCGTAGTGACCTCGCAGGGCTGTGCGGATGTCGGGGTGTGCTACATCCCGATGGAAAGCAGGGCGACCGTCCAGTTGGCTGCGTTCTCGGCGACATCGCCCGATCCGCGCACGGGAACGGCGCCGGAATTCACGCTTGAGACCAGCGATTTCGAAATCGCCAGGTTGTTCGAGTCCGGTGGCACGTGGTTCGTTCTGGCTAGCTTCCTCGGCTTCGGGCTGCTGCTTGCGTTCACGCCCTGCGTGCTGCCGATGATCCCGATCCTGTCGGGGATCATCGCCGGCGAAGGCAGGGATCTGGGCAAGGTACGCGCGCTGCTGCTTTCGCTCGCCTACGTTCTGGGCATGGCGGTGGCGTATGCCGCTGCGGGAATCGCCGCGGCCTGGTCGGGAAGCCTGCTTGCGGCGGCGCTGCAGAACGCCTGGGTGCTGGGCGCGTTCGCGTTGATCTTCGTCGCGCTCGCGCTGTCGATGTTCGGCCTCTACGAACTCCAGTTGCCGGGGTTCCTGCACCACCGCCTGCACGCGACGCATGGCCGGCTCAGGGGCGGCCGCGTCGCGTCGGTTGCAGCCATGGGCGCTCTCTCTGCAGTCATCGTCAGTCCCTGCGTGGCGGCGCCGCTCGCGGGGGCGCTGCTCTATATCAGTCAGACCAGGGACATCGTGCTTGGCGGCGGCGCGCTTTTCTCCATGGCGCTCGGTATGGGCATCCCGCTGCTCGCGGTCGGCGTTTCCGAGGGAGCCCTGCTGCCTAAATCCGGGCCCTGGATGGTGCGGGTGAAGCATGTCTTCGGCGTGCTGCTCCTCGCGGTTGCCGCCTGGATCGTGTGGCCTGTACTCAGGCCTTCCGGGGGCAACACCGACTTCGTGCGCATAAACTCGGTCGCCCAGCTGGACCAGAAACTCGGATCGGCCGGCAGGCCGGCGATGCTCGATTTCTACGCCGACTGGTGCGTTTCCTGCAAAGAGATGGACGCGCTTACCTTCAGCGACGCGCGCGTAAAGCGGAAGCTTGACGCGATGCTGCTGCTGCAGGCCGACGTGACCGCGAACACCGCGGAACACAGGGAATTGCTCAAACGTTTTTCGCTTTTCGGCCCGCCTGGGATCATTTTCTTCGACGCCCAGGGCCGCGAGATCAAGGGACTACGCGTGATCGGCTACCAGAACGCCGAGCGCTTCCTGCGCACGCTCGAACGCGCCGGCGCGCCCTGATGCTCGCGCACGTCCGCGGCATCGACCATGCCGTGATCCTGGTGCGCGATCTCGACCTCGCGCGCGATACCTACGCACGGCTGGGATTTACGCTCACACCGCGCGGCTTCCATTCGCTCGGCTCGCAGAACCACTGCATCATGTTCGGGCGCGACTATCTCGAGCTCATGGCGCTGCCTGCCGCCCCGCCCGCGGCATTCCAGTACTTCGCCGACTTCCTGTCGAAGGGCGAGGGCGTCGGCGCGTTAGCGCTGGCGACCGAGGATGTTGCCGCCGCTTACGCCGAGCTGACGCAGGCCGGGATCGCCGCCGAAGCACCGCTGGCGCTATCCCGCCCGGTCGGGAATCTGGGGGAGGCCCGCTTTACTCTGGTTCAGCTGCCGCCTGCAGAGACGCCGGGCTTCCGTACCTTTCTCTGCCAGCACCATACGAGGGAGATCGTCTGGCGGCCGGAATATCAGCGCCATGCGAACGGCGTAGGAGGAATTGGCTCCGTATCGGTCGCGACCCCCGATCCGGTCCGCTATGCCCGTCTCTTCGAAGGACTTCCCGTGGGGTATGCGCACGCGAAGGCGTCGGCGGTAGCGGCGATTCGCCTTCGCGTTGGGGACAAGAACGCCGCGGCCGATAGCTTGCAACGTGGCGGCTTTTCACCCATTGCCCTCAAGGGGGGCGCGCTTGCCGTCGGCGCCGACCAGGCACATGGCATCCTGCTGGTGTTTGAATAGCGACTAGCGGCGCAGCTGCGCCGCAATGTCGAGCGCAAAGTAGGTGAGTATGCCATCGGCGCCGGCGCGCTTGAATGCGATCAGCGATTCCATGATGCAGGATTCTGGCAGCCAGCCGTTCGCGATCGCCGCACGCAGCATCGAGTATTCGCCCGAAACCTGATACACAAAGGTTGGCGCCTTGAACTCGTCCTTCACGCGCCGCAGGATGTCGAGGTAGGGCAGCCCCGGCTTCACCATCACCATGTCGGCACCTTCGGCCAGATCGAGTCCGACCTCCCACAGCGCCTCATCCGAATTCGCCGGGTCCATCTGGTACGTTTTCTTGTCGCTCTTGCCGAGGTTCCTCGCCGAGCCCACCGCGTCGCGGAACGGCCCGTAGAAACCCGAGGCGTATTTCGCCGAGTAGGCCATGATCTTAGTGTGGATGTGCCCTGCCTTCTCCAGCGCCAGTCTGATGCGGCCGATGCGCCCGTCCATCATGTCCGATGGCGCGACAATGTCGACGCCCGCCTCTGCCTGCGCCAGGGCCTGTTTCTCCAGGATTCCCAGCGTGACGTCGTTGATGATGTAGCCGCGCTTGTCGACGACTCCGTCCTGCCCGTGCGAGGTATACGGATCGAGGGCCACGTCGGTCATGATGCCCAGTTCGGGAAAGCGTTTTTTCAGCGTGGCGGCCGCGCGCGGAATCAATCCCCTCGGGTTGAAAGCCTCGCGCCCATCCAGCGTCTTCAATTTTTGATCGATTACCGGAAACAGCGCGATCACGGGAACGCGCAATTTCACGCAGCGCTCGGCGACCGGCAGCAGCCGGTCCAGCGTCATGCGCTCGACGCCCGGCATCGAGGCCACTTTTTCAGTGCGGTTTTTCCCCTCGGCGATGAACATCGGGTAGATGAGATCGTTCGCCGTGAGCACGGATTCGCGCATCAGCCGGCGGGAGAATTCGTCGCGCCGCATGCGGCGCATGCGAACCGTGGGAAAGGAACCGTAGATATTCATATGATTCTTTTGGAGGTTTTCTGGACGGGAACTTTTTCTCCAGCCGGCAATCTTACCTTCAGACGATGCAAGTCGTCTCCCGCTTCACCTCCCTGAGCGGGTTGCCTCGGCCCCAAGCCGGGGCGTTTTCCGCCCCCGGTTTAGTTCCCCTTTTCCGGGGGTTTTTTATTCTGCAGCCAGGCTTCCAGCAGCGAACGCGCTTCTTCCACACCTTCGGCCGTCTTGCTGGAAAAGAGCATGACATCGGCGCTCATCGCGGCCTGGTCCAGCGCGGCGCGGGTGCTGACCAGCGTCTTTACACCGCCGGCGCGGGAAAGTTTGTCCGATTTCGACAACAGCACCAGACGCCGGACCCCGGCCGGGCGCAGCCATTGCAGAAAGTGCCGGTCGTTCGCCGTCAGCGGACGGCGGGCATCCATCAGCACCACCACCGCTGCGAGGCTGCGTCGCCCGGTCAGATAGCCGCCTATCAGGGCGTCCCAGCCGGCGCGCAAATCTCGCGGCGCGGCGGCGTAGCCATAGCCCGGAAGATCGGCCAGCCGGGCCCGGTCGCCCAGGTCGAAGAAGTTGATCGTCTGCGTGCGCCCCGGGGTTTTGCTGAAGAATGCCAGGCGTTTGCGGCCGGCAAGGGCATTGATCGCGCTCGATTTGCCGACGTTCGAGCGCCCGGCGAAGGCGACTTCGGGCCCGGTCTCGGGCGGAAAGTCTTCCGGCTTGGCCGCCGAAGCGAGGAAACGTGCTTGCAGGAATGCAGACAAGGGCGAATCGTATGCCGAAACGCGGAAATTCTAATAAAATCGCGACTTTCCACGGCAATTTTCAGGGAGTCGCCGCATGATCCGACTGTTGGCGTACATTGCCAGCGCCGCCGCGTTTTCGGTCGCAATCTGGTCCGGTCCCGTAGCGGGCCAGGATGCCGCCAAGCCGGACGCCGCGAAGGGTCAGGGCGTTGCGAACCAGATTTGCGCCGCCTGCCACGCCGCCGATGGCAACAGCGCCGTGGCCGCAAACCCGAAACTGGCGGGACAGAGCTACGACTACCTGCACAAGCAGCTGGTCAATTTCAAACCGCAGGGCGGCAAGAAGGCCGAGCGCGACAACGCGGTAATGGCGGGAATGATCGCCACCCTTTCGGCCGCCGACCTGAAGGACGTCGCAGCCTACTATGCTTCCCAGAAGCTCAAGCCCGCAAGCGCGAAGGACAAGGAGCTTGCCGCAGCGGGGCAGAAGATCTACCGCGGCGGTATTGCGGCCTCGGCGGTCGCCGCCTGTGCCGGCTGCCACGGCCCGAGCGGTGCGGGCATTCCCGCCCAGTACCCGCATATTTCAGGACAGTTCGCCGAGTACATCGAAGCGCAGTTGAAGGCGTTCCGAGCCGGAACGCGCGCCAACGATCCCAACGGGATGATGCGCGCCGTCGCTGCACGAATGAACGACCGGGAGATCCAGGCTGTGTCGGAGTACGTGGCTGGCCTGCGGTAGGCCGGACGGCATCCGGGAATAAACCCCCGCAAAGCCTGTTAGGAAAGGGATGCATGCAGTCCGGGGAGACAGCGGTCAAGGTCTGGGACGCGCCGGTGAGGCTGTTTCACTGGCTGCTGGTGCTCCTCTTTGCCTTCATGTTTTTCAGCGGCAAATCGGGCAGCGACTGGATCGTGTGGCACATGCGCGCCGGCTACGCCGTCCTCGCGCTCGTGCTGTTTCGGATTCTCTGGGGGTTCGCCGGCAGCACCTATGCCCGGTTTTCGAATTTTCTGGCGGGACCATCGGCCTGCGTCGATTTTGCGAGAAAACTGCTCGCGCGCGCCCCGGCGCCGCATGCCGGACACAATCCCCTCGGGGGCTGGATGGTGCTGGCGCTGCTGCTGGCGCTGTTGTTCCAGACGAGTACGGGCCTGTTCGCCAACGACGACCTAATGAGCGAGGGGCCGCTCGCCTCGCTGGTCAGCAAGGCGATGTCGGACCGGCTGTCGACGCTTCATTCCTGGAATTTCAACCTGCTGCTGCTGCTGGCGGGTTTGCACGTGATCGCGGTGCTGTATCACGCGGGTTTCATGAAGGAGAACCTCATCGGCGCGATGTTTACCGGCGTGAAGCATCTGCCGGCGAATGCCGCTGCCGGGAGTGCGCCGGCGCGCTTCGCCAGTCCGTGGCTCGCGCTCGCCCTGCTGCTGGTGGCGGCGTTCGCCGTCTATCTGATCGTAAAACGACCATTCTGAGGAGAAACGGATGAGAACAAAGCTGTTGGCAATCGCCGTTACGACCGCGGCGCTGGGTGCCGCCTCGATCGAGGCATTCGCGCAGGCGAAGCCCGATGTGCTGGTCAAGCAGCGCCAGGCTGCAATGACGCTACAGGGCAAGTACCTGGGCCCGATCGGCGGCATGCTGAAGGGAAATATTCCCTATAACGCGGATGTTGTCGCCCTGAATGCAACGTTCCTAGAAAATCTTGCGCGCATGCCCTGGGACGGCTTCGACCCGAGCACCAAGGGTGAGAAAAGCAAGGCGAAGCCCGAAGTGTTCACGGATACGGCCAAGTTCAAGGCTGCGGCGGAAACGCTGGAGACCGAGACCGCCAAGCTGGGTGTGGCCGCGCGCGCGAAGAACGAAGCCGATGTCAGGGCGGCCTTCGGCGGCGTCGCCAAGGCCTGCGGCTCCTGCCACGACGCGTTCCGCGAGAAATAGGCGATCACCGTTGCCCGCCCAAAGCCCCGCCGTTGCGGGGCTTTTGCATTTCCTGACGGAATAGCGTCGCGGGTAGACTGTTATTCCGTATGAACGACGCTGAGAGCATCGTCGAACTGATTCCGCGTCTGCGGCGCTATGCGCGGGCGCTGGCTGGGGACCGTGCCGCTGCGGACGATCTGGTGCAGGACACGCTCGAGCGCGCCTGGGCGAAGCTGCATCTTTACCGGCGCGGGACGGACCTCAGGGCCTGGTTGTTCACGGTGATGCACAACCTCTATGTCAATCAGGTGCGGGCGGCGCGTCCTGGCACGCAGCTGGATGAGGAGATGCCGGAGCTCGCGCAACCGGCGCGCGAGACCGACGCGCTGATGCTGCGCGACCTGGATCTCGCGATCCGGCGCCTGCCGCCCGATCAGCGGGAAGTGCTGTTGCTGGTGGCGCTGGAAGACATGAGCTATGCCGAGTCGGCGGTCGCTCTCGGGATCCCGATCGGGACCGTGATGTCGCGCTTGGCGCGTGCGAGGGAAAAACTGCGCGCCATGCTCTCGGGGCTGCCGGAGAACGGGAAGCAACTGAAGATCGTGAAATGAGAAATGGATAGCTTGCCGCAGGATGATCCGGAACTGAAGGCGCTGTCGCAGGCGCTGCACCAGCTCTACGACCCGGTGCTGGAGGAGCCCGTGCCGCAGCGCCTGCATGCGCCGCGGCGGCGCTGGCGCGTGCCGGCGATGGCGGCGGCGTGGGCGATCGTCGGGCTTTGCGCCGGGATCTTTGCCGGCTGGCAGTTGCACGCATCGCGTGCGAGCATCGCATCGCAGTCGGAGGTACCCGCTTTCGTCAAGCGCGCTGCGATCGCGCATGCAACCTACTCGCCCGAAGTGCGCCATCCGGTCGAGGTTGGCGCCGACCAGGAACAACATCTGGTGGCTTGGCTTTCCAAGCGCCTTGGCGCGCAGGTTCATGCGCCGAAGCTTGAAGCGGTGGGTTACAGCCTGATGGGTGGCCGGCTACTGCCGGGCGACAACGGTCCCGTGGCGCACTTTATGTACCAAAACGCGCAGGGCCGCCGCATCACGCTTTACGTGCGGACGGAAGCCGCGGAGAACCGTGAAACCGCGTTCCGGTTTGCGGCCGAAGGCAACGTGAAGGTGTTCTACTGGATAGACCGCAAGCTCGGCTACGCGCTTTCATCTACTGATCTGAGCAAGGAGGATCTGCTTGCGGTCGCTGATGCCGTCTATCGCCAGCTTAATCCCTAGCCCCGATCTTGATAACTGCATGCCTCCCCGCTGTGCGGCATCAACCTTTGCGCACCAAATGCGTGCTTTCTAGGGCTTGAAGCGGTTCTTTGCGGGGCGTCTGGCTTGGCACGCTTGATGCTGCATATTCCGGAAACGCATCAGCTCCGGAAGTCTCAATGTCGAAGAGGGAGACGCATGAAACGTGAAGATGTGACAGACCTGATCGCCTTCCGCAAGGTGACTCTGGGCATTCACTGGGCGGATGTGGCCAAGAAAGTCAGGCAGTCGAAGGAATGGACGACCGCGGCCTGCCTGGGGCAGATGCAGATGTCCAAGAAACAGGCGCAGACAGTCGCCAAGATCTTCGGCCTGCCGGCGGATGCCGTGCTGCTGCTGCAGACAGTGCCCTACAAGGGATCGCTGCCGACGGCGGTACCGACCGATCCGCTGATCTACCGCTTGTACGAAATCGTCAACGTCTACGGCACTACCATGAAGGAACTGATCCACGAGGAGTTCGGCGACGGCATCATGAGCGCGATCGACTTCTCGATGGACATCTCGCGCGAGCCGCACGAGAAGGGCGACCGCGTGCATATCGAGATGAGCGGCAAGTTCCTGCCCTACAAGACCTACTAGGCTACTAGGACGGGCGTGTACCGTTAGGATCGAAGGGCAGGCCGGATCAGGTAGCCGCCGGATTTTTCGTCGCGCTCCAGCGCGATCAGCTTTCTTTTTTCGGCTTCCTCGAGCAGATCGGAAAATGCCTTGAAGCCGTAGTAGGACTCGTTGAAGCCGGGGTTGCGGCGTTTTAGCGCCTGCTTGATCATCGAGCCCCAGATGCGCTCGCCCTCGCCGCGCTCGGCGATCAGCGCCTGCAGCGTCTCGATCACCAGGTCGAAGGCCTCATGCTGTTTCTCGCCCCCGGCCGGCGTCGCGCCCGATTCCTTGCGTTTCTTGGAGGCGCGGCGCTTGGTCTCTTCTTCGCGTACCAGGTCGTCGTAGTAGATGAACTCGTCACAGTTGGCGATCAGCAGGTCCGAGGTGGAATTCTTCACGCCCACGCCGATCACCACCTTCGCGTTTTCGCGCAGTTTGGATACCAGGGGCGAGAAGTCCGAATCGCCACTGATGATCACGAAAGTGTCGACGTGGCCCTTGGTGTAGCAGAGATCGAGCGCGTCCACCACCATGCGGATGTCGGCGGAATTCTTGCCCGATTGGCGGACGTGCGGAATCTCGATCAGTTCGAACGACGCGCCGTGCATTCCCGTTTTGAATTCCTTGTAGCGCTGCCAGTCGCAGTAGGCCTTCTTGACGACGATCGAGCCCTTCAGCAGCAGCCGCTCGAGCACGCGGTTGATGTCGAACTTTTCGTATTTCGCGTCCTGCACGCCGAGCGCGACGTTCTCGAAGTCGCAGAACAGCGCCATGTTGCGGGTTTCGTGGAGGGCGGCCATGTTTCGAATCTCCTGCCTCTGGCAGACGGACCGGCGATGCTAGCATTCAACGCATGAATGGCGCTGAAAGCCTTGCCCGCACCCTGGTTGCCTGCGGTGTCGATACCTGCTTCGCCAACCCGGGAACCTCGGAGATGCACTTCGTTTCGGCGCTCGATCGCGTGGCGGGGCTGCGTTGCGTGCTCGGGCTCGCGGAAACGGTTGTGGCCGGTTGCGCCGATGGCTACGCGCGCATGGCGGGCAAGCCCGCGGCGACGCTGTTTCACTGCGGCCCCGGCCTGGGCAACGCGATCGCGAATCTGCACAACGCAAAGCGCGCGCATACGCCGATCGTCAACATCGTTGGCGACCATGCCACCTACCACCGCCCGTACGACGCTCCGCTTACTGCCGACACCGAAGCGCTCGCGCGCACCGTGTCGTCCTGGGTTCGCACCAGCGCCAACGCACGCGAGGTCGGCGGGGATGCTGCTGCCGCGGTGCAGGCGGCGCGCACGCCTCCCGGTGGCACCGCGACGCTGATCCTGCCAGCGGACTGCGCATGGGACGAAGGTGCCGAACCCGGCACGCCACCGGCGCCGCCTGCTCGCGCCGCAGTGACTGCGGCGACCATCAAGGCGATCGCCCGCGCGCTTCGGTCGGGGCAGCCTGCGATGCTGGTGCTCTCCGGTGCTGCGCTGGACGAAGCAGGCCTGCGCGCTGCGAACCGGATCGCACATGCCACGGGTACAAAGCTGCGCACGCCGACGCAGATCCCGCGCATGGCCCGAGGCCGCGGCCGCGTGCCGGTGGATCGCATCCCCTACGTGGTGGACGCCGCGCTGAAAGTGCTGGAAGGGACCAGGCATCTCGTGCTCGCGGGCGCGAAAGCGCCGGTTGGTTTTTTCGCCTATCCGGGCAAGCCCTCCACCCTTTGGCCAAACGACTGCGAGCTGCACACGCTCGCCAGCGCGAACGAGGACATTGTGGGCGCACTGCAAGCATTGGCCGACGAATTGTCTGCGCCGCGCGATGCGCCGCTGCGCGATGACGTTGCGCAGCCGGAGCTGCATGGCGGCCCGTTCAAGCCGGAGGCTTTCGGCCTGACGCTCGCCGCGCTGCTGCCGGAGAATGCGATCGTCGCGGAAGACGCGGTGACTTCGGGCCGCGCGCTGTTTCCGCTCACCTGGGGCGCTGCACCGCATGACTGGATCCAGATCACCGGCGGCGCCATCGGGCACGCGTTCCCGGCGGCAACCGGCGCCGCGGTCGCTTGCCGGGACCGCAAAGTCGTCTGCCTTCAGGCCGACGGCGCCGGCATGTACTCACTGCAGGCGCTCTGGACTCAGGCGCGCGAGAAGCTGGACGTGATCAACGTGGTATTCGCCAACCGGCGCTACGCCATCCTGCAGGGGGAACTGGCTGCCGTGGGCGCACAGCCGGGCCCGGCGTCGAATGAACTGTTCGATCTTTCGCGGCCCGAGATCCGCTGGACCAAGCTGGCCGAGGGGATGGGCGTGGAAGCCGTGCGGGTGGAAACACTGGAAGGATTTGCCGACGCCTTCACGTCGGCCCGCGCGCGGCGCGGGCCGTTCCTGATCGAGTTCCTGATCTAGCTAACGGGCCTCGTCCGGCGCCTGTGGCGTGGCGGGCGCGGCGGCGCCACCGCGCACGGCAATCGGCTGCGCGCGCGCCTTGCGGCGTTCCGCGATCCATGCCTGCAGGCGCTCGAAGTACAGGTAGACGACCGGCGTGATGTAAAGCGTGAGAATCTGCGATAGCAGCAGGCCGCCCACCACCGCAAGTCCAAGCGGCATGCGCGCGCTGCCGCCCGCGCCGAAGCCGATCGCGATCGGCAGGCTGCCCATCAGGGCAGCCATAGTGGTCATCATGATCGGCCGGAAGCGGACCATGCCCGCCTCGTAGATCGCCGCTGCGGGCTCTCTGCTGTCTTTGCGCTGCGCTTCGATCGCAAAGTCGATCATCATGATCGCGTTCTTCTTTACGATGCCGATCAGCATGATGATGCCGACGAAGGCGTACATGTTAAGCTCGACCCCGAAGGCCATCAGCGTTACCAGCGCGCCCAGGCCCGCCGTGGGCAGCCCCGAGAGAATCGTCAGTGGGTGGATGAAGCTCTCGTAAAGAATGCCAAGCACCAGGTAGATCACGAACACCGCCAGCAGCAGCAGAAACCCCATGCCCTGCAGCGAACTCTGGAAAGCCTGCGCCGTACCTTGGAACGAGGTATTGAGGGTACCCGGCACCTGTATCGTGGACATCGCTTTGTTGACTTCGTCGATCGCCTGCGACAGCGCCACGCCAGGCCTGAGGTCGAAGGAGATGGTCACCGACGGCAACTGCCCGAGATGGGTCACCGAAAGCGGCCCGGTGCTGTAGCTGAGTTTGGCAACCGCGTCGAGCGGAACCAGCGCTCCGGTCGTAGCGCGCACATAGAGCATGCCAAGGGACGACGGCTCTCGTTGGTAGCGGGGCTCCAGCTCGAGGATCACCCAGTACTGGTTGGTCGCAGTGTAGATGGTCGATACCTGCGACGCGCCGAACGCGAAGTTGAGGGTGCTCTCGATCTGTTGAGGCGAAACGCCCAGCGCGGACGCTTTCTCGCGGTCGATTTCCACGTTGACCTGCGGCCTGGCGATCTGCAGGTCGCTGGAAACGTCGATGATTCCTGGAAGCTCCCGCAATTTACTCTCGATGCGTGGCGCCCACTGATAGAGCTGCCCGGTGTCCGGCCCCTGAATGACGTACTGGTACGGGCTCTTGGTCAGAGCGCCGATGCGGATCGTCGGCACGTTCTGCACGAAGCTCTTGATGCCGACCAGCCTGGCGAGCTTGGGCCGCAGTTCCTTCACCACGTCGTCGGCCGGCTTTCTCTGCCCGTAGGGCTTCAGCGCGATGGTTATCCGGCCACTGTTCATGTTGGGGTTGTTGTTGGCTGCCCCGACGAAGGACATGATGGCTTCCACGTTCGGATCCTGGCGCACGATGTCGGCGATTTGGCGTTGCAGCTCCGCCATGCCATCGAAGGACACGTCCTGCGGTCCTTCAGTAAAGATGAACAGCTGGCCCGAATCCTCGCTCGGAAGAAAACCCTTCGGCGCTCGCGAGAACAGCACACCGGTGGCAACCACGATGGCGAAGAAAACGAGCAAGGTCAGGCGCTGGCGCGCGAGTACCCAGCGCAGCGTGGTGCCGTAAAAATCGCGCCAGGCGTCGAAAGCGCGCTCGAACGCCATGTAAATCCGGCCGTGCTTCTCGTGAGGGTCGTGAGGCCTGAGTATCCGGCTGCACATCATTGGGGTGAGCGTTAGCGATACGAATCCCGAGATCAGCACCGCGACGATGATCACCACTGCGAACTCGTGCAGCAAGCGCCCGAGAATGCCGCCCATGAAGAACACCGGGATGAACACGGCGGCCAGCGAGACGGTCATCGACAGGATGGTGAAAGCGATCTCCTTCGAGCCGTCCAGCGTGGCCTGCATCGCGCTCTTGCCCATTTCCATGTGCCGGCTGATGTTCTCCAGCATGACGATGGCGTCGTCGACCACGAACCCGACGCAAAGCGTAAGGGCCATCAGCGAAATGTTGTCGATGCTGTAGCCGAACAGGTACATCAGCGAGAACGTGCCGATGATCGACATCGGCAGCGCGACGCTCGGGATGATGGTTGCCGGAATGTTGCGCAGGAACATGAAGATCACCATCACCACCAGCGCCAGCGCGAGCATCAGCGTGAATTCGACTTCCGCCACCGAAGCGCGGATCATCGTCGTCCGGTCGTAGAGAATATCGATGCCGATGCTGGGCGGTACTTCGGCGCGGAACGCGGGCAGCAGCTTCTTGACGGCATCGACCATTTCGATCGTGTTGGTGCCGGGCTGTCGCTGAACCGCGAGCACAATGCCTCGTTTGTCCTTGAACCAAGCTGCCACCTTGTCGGTCTGAACGCTGTCGATCACGTTCCCGACTTCACCCAGGCGCACCGGATTGCCGTTGCGGTATGCGACGATGACGGGGCGGAAGGCCGCGGCGTCATTGAGCTGGCCGGTCGCCTGAACCGCGAACATGCGGTCCTTGCCGTACAACGTTCCGGTCGGCAGGTTCACATTGGCATTGGAGACCGCGGCCTGCACCTCGTTCATGCTCACGCCGCGGGCGGCGAGCGCGTTCGGATCGACCTGCACGCGCACGGCGTATTTCTGCTGGCCGTAGACCAGCACCTGAGCAACGCCGCTGATCGTCGACATGCGCTGGGCGAGGTAGGTTTCCGCGTACTCGTCCACCGTAGAGATAGGCACGGTGTCGGAAGTAAGCGCGAGGAAGAACACCGGGAAATCCGCCGGGTTTACCTTGCGGAAGGACGGCGGCGTCGGCATCGACGGCGGCAGGAGACGCGCGGTCGCGGCGAGCGCCGAGTTGACGTCCTGTGCGGCTGCGTCGATGTCGCGATCGAGGTTGAATTGGATCGTGATCGAAGTCAGCCCCTGGCCGCTGAGCGAAGTCATCGAATCGATGCCGGCGATGGTCGAGAACTGCTTCTCGAGTACCGTAGCCACTGCCGATGCCATCGTCTCCGGCGCGGCGCCGGGCAGTTCGGCGGTGACCTGGATGGTCGGATAGTCGATGTTGGGCAGCTGACTCACCGGCAGCAGCCGGAACGCGACAATGCCGAAAATGAGGATGCCGAGCATGACCAGCACCGTCATGACGGGCCGGCGGACGAAAATCTCCGATAGATTCACGACGCGGCGGCGCCCTCGAGGACGTTGACCTTGGCTCCCGGCGCGAGGCGAAGCGCGCCGCGAACCACTACCTTGTCGCCGCTGGCGAGGCCCCCGTTCGCAAGCACCGCCATGTCGCCCTCGGTGCGGGCGACGGCAACTTTGCGCATTTCGACGGTCATATCGGGTTTCACCACATAGACGAACTGCCCGTCGGGGCCGGTCTGCAGCGCGCGCGAAGGAATCACGATCGCATCCTGGTCGTAGAGTTTGACCAGCACGGTGACGAACTGGCCGGGCCAAAGCGCCGCGTCGCCATTGTCGAATATGGCGCGCACCTTGATCGTTCCCGTGGTCTGGTCGACGGCGTTATCGAGGAAGGCAATGCGGCCTGAGGCGAGCGGCTTGTCGGAATTGGGCTGCGCGACATTGACCGTCAAGGAGCCTTTGCGCATCAACTCGCGGACCGTCGGCAGTTGTTGTTCGGGGATGGCGAAGCTCACGTACACCGGCTTCACCTGGTTGATCACCACCAGCGAAATCGTGTCGTTCGCCTTCACCATGTTGCCGGCCTGCAGCAGCGCGCGGCCGACGTAACCGTCGATCGGCGAGCGAATGATCGTGTAATCGAGATTGAGGCGCGCGTTCTCGAGCGCGGCCTCGGTCGCCTTCGCGGTGGCCTGGGCAGTCTGCGCATTGGTCTTGTATTGCGCGTAGGCATCCTTGGAGACGAAATTCTTGTCCAGCAGTTCCTGGTAGCGTCTTTCCTGGGACAAGGCCTGGTCGCGGCTTGCCGCATCGCGCAGCGCTTGCGCCTCTGCCTGCTTCAGCGCAGCATCGAAGGGACGCGGATCGATCCTGAACAGCACTTCGCCCTTTTTCACTTCCTGGCCTTCACGGAAGTGGACTTCGAGGATCTGGCCGTCGACCCTCGATTTCACCGCCACCGAGGCGTAGGCCTCGACGTTGCCTATCGCCTGCAAGCGTACCGGGGCGTTTTTCTGCACTGCAGCCACCACCGCTACAGGAACTACGGCAGAACCCTTGGTGGTTGGTTTTTCCCGGGCGCGCGAATCAGCGCTGAAATAGGCAAACAGAACCCCGGCCGCCAAAACGGCAGCAGTACCGGCAACGATCGCGAAACGCGCCCTCGAATCCATGAAAACGTAAACCCTAAAGGAATGCCCGCTCTGCGGCAAAAAGCTGGTCCACGCTCTCCCGCTCGCGGACAAGCGACGCTTTGGCGCCGGAAACCATCACTTCCGCGGGGCGTGGGCGCGTATTGTAGTTCGAACTCATGACCATGCCGTAAGCGCCTGCCGACATTACTGCGAGGAGGCTGCCGGGAAGCACGGCTAGTTTCCGCTCGCGGGCGAGAAAGTCGGCGCTCTCGCAGACCGGCCCAACGATGTCGTAAACACCCGCCACAGCATCCAATTCCGTCTCGCGCACCTGCCGGACCTCGTGCCAGGCGTCATACAACGCCGGCCGGATCAGGTCGTTCATCGCCGCGTCCACCACCGCAAAATTCTTCGACTCGCCCGGCTTGACATACTCGATGCGCGTCAGCAGGACGCCGGCTTCTCCGACGATGGCGCGGCCCGGATCCACCACCAGCATTTCAGTCCGTGTGTCCAGCGCGGCAAGCGCGCCGCGAACGAATTCAGCTACCGGCGCCGGCGATTCGTCGCGGTAGCGGATACCGATCCCGCCGCCGAGGTCTATATGGGAAATCCGGATGCTCGCGGCATCCAGGCGCCCAACCAGGGCAACGATGCGCTCGGCAGCTGCCACATACGGCGCGGCAGCAGTCATCATCGAACCAATGTGGCAGCCGATGCCGACCACGTGGACATTGGGGCGACGCGCGGCATCGCGGTAGAGACGCTCCGCATCGTTGTACGCGACCCCGAATTTGCTCTGCTTGAGTCCGGTCGAGATGTACGGATGTGTTTTGGCGTCCACGTCCGGATTGACGCGAAACGCGATCGGTGCCCGCGCGCCGAGGCGCGCGGCTACCGCATCGACGCGCGCCAGTTCACCTTCAGATTCCAGGTTCACGCAGAAGATTCCGGCACGCAGTGCCTGCTCGATTTCGGCTTCGGATTTGCCGAGGCCGGAGAAGACGATCTTGCGCGGGTCGCCGCCGGCGGCCAGGACACGCGCCAGTTCGCCTCCGGACACGATGTCGAAACCGGCGCCTAGTCGTGCCATCAGCGCGAGCACCGAGAGGTTCGAGTTTGCCTTTACCGAGTAAGCGATCAGCGCCGGCCGGCCGGCCAGCGCGCGCGCGAATGCGCCGTAGTTGCGCTCGATCGCAGCGCGGGAATAGACGTAACAGGGAGTACCGAAGCGCCGCGCGATGTCTTCCAGCGAGACCTCTTCGGCGCTGAGAATGCCGCCGCGGTAGGCAAAGGTCATGCGCCGCGCCTACTTCTTGGCCGCGCCGGCGGCTTCGTCCTCGCCACCCTCTTTCGGATAGGGCAACGGCGTGTACGGCTCAGGCTTCGGCGGCTTCACGCCGCTCGGCGGCTTATCGCGCAAGTACAGGGGCCCATACGTGCCGCAACTGGCGGCAAACAGGACCAGCAACAGGGCGACGGCGGCGCAACGCATTGCGGTAACCAAATGGCGACTAAAATGAGGATGTTAGCAGGATAGCCCGGCACCATCCGACATGACCGAAAGCGAATTCGAATCCCTCGCTGGTACGGCGCTGGTCGCCCTGGAAAGCGCTTTCGAGGTGGCGGCACCGGATGCCGACGTGCAGACCAAGGGTTCAGGCGTCCTCGAGATCGAATTCGAGGACGGCTCGAAGATGGTGATCAACCGGCACGGGGCGGCGCGTGAAATCTGGGTGGCGGGGAAGTCCGGCGGCTTCCATTTCCGGCACGACGGCTCGGCCTGGCGCGACACCCGCGACGGCACGGAGCTATTCGAGGCAGTATCGAAGCTTGCGTCACAGCAATATGGAACTACGGTGGTGCTGAGCGGACGCTAGTACGCGGGCCGCTCCGGGCGCGCCTGTGGTGTCATGGCTGGCGGCGGAGCATCATCCTTGCCCGGTGCGAATTCGCGGTAGAAATATTCCGTGGTGCCTCTTGCTTCGGGCGGTAGCGTAGGATCGGGCTCGGTTCTGGCCGCTATCACGCCCTCTGGAACGCTGCGCACCGCTTCGGGCAGCCCCTTCAGGACTTTGCCCATGTAATCAATCCAGATCGGCAATGCAACGCGGCCGCCCGTCTCGTTTCTTCCCATGGATTTGGGCTGATCGAATCCCACCCACGCAATGCCGACGAGTTCGGGGTGATAGCCGCAGAACCATCCATCCACGAAATCGTTGGTGGTTCCGGTTTTGCCCGCAAGGTCGCGCCGCCCGAGCTTGGTCACGCTCGCCGCAGTACCGTAGCGGGTAACGTCCTGCAGCATCGAATCCATGATGAAGGCGTTTCGCGCATCAATGACGCGCAGCGATTCGTCGCCCGCGCGCGCCGGATTGGCAGTGCCAAGAGGATTGCCGCGGTCGTCGACGATCTTGTCGATAAAATAAGGCTGTATCAGATAGCCACCGTTGGCGAACACCCCGTAGGCACGCGCCATCTGCCATGGCGTGACCGAGCCGGCGCCCAGCGCCATGGTGAGGTACGGTGGGTGCTTGTCGGCGTCGAAGCCGAACCGCGTCACGTAATCCTGCGCGTATTTCGGATCGATGCTCTGCAAAATCCGGATCGAGACCATGTTCTTCGACTTTGCCAGCGCGGTGCGCAGGCGCATCGGACCTTCGAACTTGCCGTCGTAGTTCTTCGGCTCCCAGCGCTGGCTGCCGGTCACATCCGCTTCGACCACGATCGGTTCGTCCGCGATCACCGTCGCCGGGGTAAAGCCCTTTTCCAACGCCGCGGAATAGATGAACGGCTTGAACGACGAGCCGGGCTGGCGCCAGGCTTGGATGACGTGGTTGAACTTGCTGCGGTGGAAGTCGAAGCCGCCGACGAACGCCCGGACGGCCCCATTGGCCGGATCAAGCGAAACGAATGCCGCTTCCGCCTCGGGCAGTTGGCCGATCTGCCATTTCTTTTTCTCGTCCCTCTGCACACGGATAACGGAGCCGCGCCGGATGCGCCGTTGCAGCGCCGTTTTTTCCTCCAGTGCACGTGCGGCGAACCGAAGACCGTCTCCCGAAACAGTGGCCATCTCGGCGTTTCTCAGCACGACCTTCACCTCTTTGGCGCTTACCGCCAGCACCAGGGCGGCCTTCAGGTCGTCGATGTCGGCGTAATCGGAGAGGGCTTCCTCGTAATCGTCATCTGCGGCGTTGGCGGCGAGTTCGACGAAAGCTTCCGGACCGCGGTAGCCCTGGCTGCGGTCGTAACTGAGCACCCCGCGCCGGACTGCGTCGTAGGCAGCCTCCTGATCTGCCTTGCGTATCGTCGTGTAGACGCGAAATCCCTTGGTGTATGCGTCCTCCGGGTACTGCTCATAGACCGCCTGGCGCACCATTTCGGCCAGATATTCCGCATGGACGCCCGCGAAATCGTCCGTGTCGCGCCGGACGTGGAGAGGGGCATTGATGGCCTCCGCCTGCTGCTGGTCGGTGATATGACCAAGCTCCCTCATGCGCCGCAGCACGTACTGTTGGCGCTGCCGTGCGCGTTGCGGATTAGCAACAGGGTTGTAGGCCGAAGGCCCCTTGGGCAGCCCTGCGAGGATCGCTGCCTCACCCAGCGTCAGCTTGTCTAGGGATTTCCCAAAATAGATCTGCGATGCAGCGGCGAAGCCGTAGGCGCGCTGGCCGAGGTAGATCTGGTTGATGTAGAGCTCGAGAATCTGGTCTTTCTGCAGATTGTTCTCGATCTTGAAAGCGAGCAGAGCCTCGTAGAGTTTGCGCGTGAGGGTCTTTTCGGAGGACAGGAAGAAATTGCGGGCGACCTGCATGGTGATCGTGCTCGCGCCCTGGCGGCGACCGCCTTGCACGAGGTTGGCGTAGGCGGCGCGGGCGACACCGAGGTAGTCGATCCCGGTGTGCTGGTAGAAGCGCTCATCCTCGGCGGCAAGAATCGCGAACTTCAACTGCTCCGGCACCTCCTTGATCGATATCAGCGAACGGCGTTCTTCGCCGAATTCGCCGATCAGCGTGCCCTCGGTGGTGTAGATCCTGAGGGGGATTTTGGGCTGATAGTCGGTAAGTACTTCAAGCGAAGGCAGATTCGGGTAGGCGAGCGCGACCACCAGGCCCACCAGGAATGCCCCGGTCGCCGCCAAGCCCGCCAACAGGACCAGCGGAAATACCAAAAAACGAAGCCACATCAATGGGGTTACGCCGACTCGGGGGGGGTGTTGCACGCGGGCGGGGACACGGGGCATTATAAGACTTTACCCTTCGTGGAAGATTCACTAGACACTGGGGGTAGTTGTTGCTAGCATCTCACGCAAATTCTACGTATCGCGCCTAAGAGGCCGATACGCAAAGGAAAAAAGGGATGAACCTCGACTTCTTCAAGCCGAAAGCGCCGCCGTTGTTCGGGCTGGACATCAGCTCCTCGTCGGTCAAGATGCTTGAGATCGTGGATGTCGGCAACGGAGCCTACCGGGTCGAGCGCTACGTCATTGAGGCCTTGCCCAAGGATGCGGTGGTTGATGGCAGCATCAACATCCTGGAGGCGGTGGCCGACGCAGTGGCGCGCGGCTACAAGCGGCTCGCAACGCGCACCAAACACGTGGCGATGGCGGTGCCTTCCGGAGCGGTGATCACCAAGAAGATCATCGTGGCGGCGGGGTTGCGGGAAGAGGAGATTGAACTACAAGTCGAGAGCGAGGCGAACCAGTACATCCCGTTTGCGCTCGAAGAAGTCAATCTGGATTTTCAGGTCGTCGGACCGGCGCCCTCCAACCCGGAGGAACAGGAAGTCCTGATCGCCGCTACGCGCAAGGAGAAGGTTTCCGATCGCGTCGCCGTGGCGGAGAACGCGGGGCTCAAGCCGCTGGTGATGGATGTCGAGTCGTTCGCGCAGATGTCGGCGCTGGGTCTCGTCATCAAGCAGCTTCCCGGCAGCGGCAAGGAGCAGAACGTCGCCATCGTCGATGTGGGCGCCAATGTGATGCAGGTGAGCGTCGTGCGCAACGAGCAATCGGTGTACAACCGCGAGCAGGCGTTCGGCGGCAACCAGCTCACCGCCGATATCGTCGCGCGCTACGGCATGAGCCCCGAGGAAGCGGAGAACGCCAAGCGTTCCGGCGGCCTGCCCGACGATTTCGAGGCCGAGGTGCTGCGGCCGTTCATGGAAAACCTTTCGCAGGAAGTGCAGCGGGCGCTGCAATTCTTCTTTACCTCGACGTCGTACAACTCGGTCGATCACATCCTGCTCGCGGGCGGATCAGCGGTGATTCCCGGGCTGGAAGAGGTCGTGCACACGCGGACCCAGGTTCCGACAGTGGTTGCGAATCCCTTCGGCGCGATGCAGACGTCGCCGAGAATCCAGCTCAAGCGCCTGATGCAGGATGCCCCCTCGCTGATCGTCGCCTGCGGCCTGGCCATGCGGAGGTTCGACCCGGTATGAGCGGCAAGATCAACCTACTGCCGCACCGCGAGGAGCGGCGCAAGCGCGCACGCACGCACTTCGCAGTGCTCGGCGGCATGACTGCGGCCCTCGGCATTGCGATCGTTGGCGCGGTCTGGGTCTTCTATTCGCAGCGCATCAGCTCACAGGATGACCGCAACAAGTTCCTCAAGGTCGAGATCGCCAAGCTGGACAAGGAGATTGATGAGATCAAGGATGTGAAGGACAAGATCGGCGCGCTGCTCGCGCGAAAACAGGTGATCGAGACGCTGCAGGCCGATCGAGTGCAGAGCGTATACCTGCTCGACGAAATGGTGCGGCAGATGCCCGACGGCGTGTTCCTCAGATCGCTGAAGCAAAAGGGTCCGAACATCGAGTTGATCGGCTACGCGCAGTCGAATGCCCGCGTGTCGACCCTGATGCGCAATATCGAATCCTCCCCCTGGCTGGCGAATCCGAACCTGGTTGAGGTCAAGGCGGCGACGCTGGGCAAGATGCGGGTATCCGAATTCGACCTGAAACTCTCGATGAAGCGCCCCGTGGCAGCAGATGCGAAGGACGGCGCCAAGGGTCCAGCCAAGCCTGCCGCTGCGGCGAAAAAGGGCTAAGCCATGGCGCTCAACTTCAATCAGATCGCCGAGGACTTCAAGCACACGAACTGGAAGGATCCAGGAACCTGGACGTTCGCGCCCAAACTGCTGGTGCTGATTGCGATCCTGGTTGCGGTTCCTGTGGCCGGTTATTTCGGGCTCTGGCAGGGCCAGATCGAAGAACTGGAAAAGGGAGTGAATCAGGAGGAAGCGCTCAAGAAGGATTACCTGGCGAAGAAGACGCAGGCGATCAACCTCGACCTGTACAAGCAGCAGCTGCGCGAGATCGATACGCAGTTCGGCGCGCTGCTCAAGCAGTTGCCGAACAAGTCGCAAATGGACGCGCTGCTGGTTGACATCAATCAGGCGGGGCTATCGCGCGGCCTCCAGTTCGAGTTGTTCAAGCCGGCTCCTGCTGAATCCGCGCGGGAGTTCTATTCCGAACTGCCGATCCAGGTGAGGGTGAACGGCAATTACCATGACATGGGCGCGTTTGCCGCCGACGTCGGTCAGTTGCCGCGCATCGTCACCTTGAACGACGTTTCGATCGAAGCCGGCAAGGACGGCAATCTGACGATGGACGTGACCGCGCGGACGTTCCGCTATCTCGACGACGAAGAAGTCGCGAACCAGCGCAAGGCCGCCGCCGGCGCGAAGAAGGGAGCGGCGAAAAAATGAGGGTGGTGAGCGCAACGAAGATGTCTGCTGCCATAGCGGCCGCGGCGCTACTCGTTGCGTGCGGCGGAGAGGAGCAGAGCGAGCTCAGGCAGGAACTGGCCGCAATGACCAAGGATCTGCGCGGCCGGGTCGATCCGCTGCCTCAGGTCAAGTCCTACGAGCCGGTGCCGTACAAGGGCGAGGGCATGCTCGACCCGTTCGTTCCCGGGAGGATCGTGGTTGCGCAGGCGACGGCGGGCGGCGGTGGCGGCGGCGGCGTGCAGCCCGACCTCAATAGGCCCAAGGAGCCGCTGGAGGCATATCCGCTTGAAGCGCTGCAGATGGTGGGCACGCTCAGCCAGAACAAAGACATGTACGCGCTGGTCAAGGCCGGCTCGAATCTGTTCCGCGTGAAAAAGGGTAACTACATGGGCCAGAATTTCGGCGTGATCACGGGCATCGAAGAGGGCCAGATCAGCCTCAAGGAAGTGGTCCAGGACAGCGGCGGGGACTGGGTAGAACGCAGCAGCGCGGTGCAAATGGTGGAGGGCAATAAATGAACATGTTCAACGGATTGCGAAAACTGTGCGTCGTGCTTGCTGCGGGATTCGCCTGGACAGGAGCCGCGTTCGCGCAGGCGAACAGCATCGAAGCCTTTGACGTGGCGCAGCAAGGCGGCAACGTCGTAGTGCGAATCACGACGAAGGAGCCGCTGAAGAGCGCGCCGTTGAGTTTTACTGTCGCCAACCCGGCGCGCATCGTGCTCGACTTCCCGGGCACCAGCAATGCGCTTGGCCGTAACTCCCAGGATGTCGGCCAGGGCGAGTTGCGCAGCATGAACCTGGTGCAGAGCGGCGACCGCGCGAGGATGGTGCTCAATCTGCGCCGCAGCGTGGCGCACGAAGTGGCGCTTGATGGCAAAAATATAGTGGTTACACTGTCGGCAGCTACCGCGCCCTTGGGCGCAGCCGCGAGCCAGGCGTCCAATTTTGCCGAGGGCAAGGCTGATTCCACGCATGCAATCCGCGATGTGGACTTTCGCCGCGGTAATTCCGGCGAGGGGCGCATCCTGATCGATCTCGCGGATAGCACGACCGGGATCGACATCAAGCAGCAGGGCCAGAACATCGTCGTCGAGTTCCTGAAGACTTCGCTGCCCGAGAGCATGCGGCGGCGTCTGGACGTGGTTGATTTCGCCACGCCGGTGCAGACTATCAGCGCCTTCCAGCAGGGCGAGAACGTCCGCATGGTCATCGAGGCCAAAGGGCAGTGGGAGCACAACGCCTACCAGACCGATACCCAGTTCGTGATCGAGGTGAAGGCCGTGGTGCAGGATCCGTCGAAGCTCTCGCAACGCGGCCGCTACAGCGGCGAGAAGCTGTCGCTCAACTTCCAGAACGTGGAAGTGCGCGCGGTACTCAACGTCATCGCCGACTTCACGGACCTGAATATCATTACCAGCGACACGGTTGGCGGCAACATCACGCTGCGGCTGAAGGACGTTCCCTGGGACCAGGCGCTCGACATCATCCTCCAGACCCGCGGACTCGACCTGCGCAAATCCGGCAACGTGATCTGGATCGCGCCCCGCGACGAACTCGCGACCCGCGAAAAACTCGCGCTCGAAGCGCAATCCCAGATCAATGAACTGGAGCCGACCCGCACCGAAGCCTTCCAGATGAACTACCAGAAGGCGGCCGACGTGCAGAAACTGCTGTCGGACCCGGCGCAGAGGATGCTTTCCAAGCGCGGCAGCGCGGTCGTCGATGCGCGCACCAATACGCTGTTCGTGCTGGATACGCCAAGCCGCCTCGAGGAAGTGAGAAAACTCATCGCGCGCATCGACGTTGCGGTGCGGCAGGTGATGATCGAGGCGCGCATCGTCGAAGCCTCGGAACTGTTCAACCGCAATCTTGGCGCACGTCTGGGAGTTAATAATGTAGGCGGGACCAAGGGTAGCCCGACAGGGATTGGCAACACCCGTTATGCGATAGGCACCGGGAGCCCTGGCAACGTGGACGCGGGCGCCGTGGGCGGCGTCCAGGGACTCACGACGACGGCAACGGATGGCTTGGGTGTGAACTTGCCTGCCGCCGGGTTGAACTCGTTCAACGCCGGCGCGTTCTCCTTCATCCTCTTCAATTCGGCCCTCACAAAGTTCCTGAACCTGGAAATTTCAGCGCTCGAGGCCGACGGCAAGGGCAAGACGATATCCAGCCCGCGGGTGCTCACGGCGGACCAGGTCGAGGCCTTAATCGAACAGGGAACGCAAATTCCCTACCAGCAGGCGACATCGTCAGGCGCAACCAGCGTCTCGTTCGTCAATGCGACCCTTGCCCTCAAGGTGAAGCCTCAGATCACGCCGGACGGAAGCATCATCATGACGCTCGACGTCAAAAACGACGAAGTTGGCGCGACCACACCGGCCGGCGTAGAGATAACCACGCGGCACGTCAAGACCGAAGTGCTGGTGGAGAGCGGCGGCACGGTCGTCATCGGCGGCATCTACGTTCAGCAGGACCGCGTCGACAACACCCGCATACCGTTCTTCGGCGACCTGCCGTACATCGGGTTCCTGTTCAAGAACACGACCAGCACGTCCCAAAAGACCGAGTTGCTGGTATTCATCACGCCCCGGGTCGTGAACGACCGCCTGACCGTCCGCTGAATCGCTTTTTCAGGATGATCGAACGGCCGGGCCTTCCCGGCCGTTTCTTTTTCCACCTGCGTAGAATGGCGTCGTGAAACCGGATGGCAGCCTGATCCTCGTCGGCATGATGGGCGCCGGCAAGACCACCGTGGGACGGCTGCTCGCACGGCGTCTGAAGCGCGTGTTTTACGACTCCGACGAAGAGATCGAGCGGCGCTGCGGCGTGCGCATACCGGTGATCTTCGACATCGAGGGCGAAGCGGGCTTCCGCGCCCGCGAAAGCCAGGTGATCGCGGAGTTGTGCGCACTAGACAAGGCAGTGCTCGCTACCGGCGGCGGTGTCGTGCTCTCCGACGAGAATCGCCGCAGAATCGCAGCGCGCGGCACGGTCGTTTACCTGCACGCCCGCCCGCCGCATCTCTGGCAGCGAGTGCGCCACGACCGCAACCGCCCGCTGCTGGCCACCGCGGATCCGCACAAGCGGCTCGAGGAACTCTACGCGGAGCGCGATCCGCTCTACCGGGAAGTGGCGGATGTCGTGATCGATACCGGCAAGCAGAGCGTGCAAGCGCTGGCGAAAGACCTGCTCTCGCGCCTGGAAGCCACATGCAGCCTCTCATCGTAGTCCTGGGCGAGCGCTCGTACCCGATCCACGTCGGGGCGGGTTTGTTGGACGATGCGCGCCTGTACGCGCCGCATGTAAATGGAAAACGTGTCGCGGTCGTCACCAACCGCGTGGTGGCCCCCCATTATCTCGACCGCGTGCAGGGAGCGATCGCGCAGGCAGGCGCGCAATCACTTTCGATTCTGATCGAGGACGGTGAGCACGCGAAAAGCTGGCCCACCCTGGAGCAGGTGTTCGACGCGCTGCTTGCGGCGCATTGCGGTCGGGATTCGATCATCGTCGCTCTTGGCGGCGGCGTCGTGGGGGATCTCGCCGGGTTCGCCGCTGCAACCTACCAGCGGGGTGTACCGTACCTGCAGGTGCCGACCACGTTGCTCGCCCAGGTCGATTCCTCCGTCGGCGGCAAGACTGCGATCAACCATGTCCGCGGTAAAAACATGGTCGGCGCGTTTCACCAGCCGCTCGCGGTGATCGCCGATGTGGCTACGCTGGATACGCTGCCCGATCGCGAGCTGCGCGCTGGGATCGCCGAGGTGATCAAACACGGGTTCATACTCGACCTGGATTTCGTCGGCTGGCTGGAAGCGAATATCGGCAAATTGCTTGCCCGTGACCGCGCTGCTCTGGAGCACGCGGTGCGGCGCTCCTGCGAACTGAAGGCACAGATCGTTGCCGCCGATGAACGCGAGGCGGGCCTGCGGGCGCTGCTTAACTTCGGCCACACCTTCGGCCATGCCATCGAGGCCGGCGTCGGCTACGGCGAATGGCTGCACGGCGAAGCTGTGGCAACCGGAATGGTGATGGCGGCGGAACTGTCGGCTCGCGCCGGCACGCTGCGACGCGAGGATGCCGACCGTGTAAGGGCGCTTATTGCGCGCGCTGGCCTGCCGGTCAAGGGTCCGGAACTCGCCGTCGAGCGCTATCTCGATCTGATGCAGGTGGATAAGAAGGCCGCGGGGGGCAAGGTCCGCTTCGTGCTGCTCGAAGGGCTCGGACGAGCAGTGCTGCGCGGCGACCTGGATGCTCGCTTGGTGCGCGAAAGTATCGCCGCTGCAGCGCAATAGGCGCCATCCAGGCGCCAAACTCTTGTAAGCCCGTGGTTCCACGGGTATATTTCAAAGTTCGCCCTGAGCCTTTGTGCAACGCGGCGAAAATTTAAAGTTCTCCATTCATTTCAGGCTCTTACGAATGAGTTCGCGATTTCACCCTGTAGCGCAGGGCCTCTATGATCCGGCAAACGAACATGACGCCTGCGGCGTTGGGTTCGTTGCGCATATCAAGGGCAAGAAATCGCATTCCATCGTCGAGCAAGGCCTCACGATCCTGAAGAACCTCACCCACCGGGGCGCGGTGGGGTGGGATCCGAAGCTCTCCGACGGCGCCGGCCTGATGATTCAGATGCCGGACCGGTTCCTGCGCGAAGAGATGGCCAAGACCGGCGTGAGTCTGCCGCCGTTCGGGCAATACGGCGTCGGCATGGTGTTCCTGCCACGAGATCCGGCGAGCCGCCTCGCTTGCGAATACGAAATCGAACGCGCGATCAAGGACGAGGGCCAGGTACTGCTCGGCTGGCGTGATGTGCCGGTGGACAATACCGACTTGGCGGAATCGGCAAAGAGGCTGGAGCCGGTGATCCGCCAAGTGTTCGTCGGGCGCGGTGCGGGCGTCACCGTTACCGATGCGCTCGAGCGCAAGCTCTACATCATCAGAAAAAGCTCGGGCCACGCCATCCAGACGCTGAGGCTGGAGCACGGCAAGGCGTTCTACGTGCCGTCGATGTCGGCGCGCCTGCTCTGCTATAAAGGCATGCTGCTCGCCAACCAGGTCGGCGAGTACTACCTGGATCTCAAGGATTCCCGCGTCGAATCGGCGCTGGCGCTGGTTCACCAGCGCTTTTCGACCAACACTTTTCCGTCATGGGACTTGGCGCACCCTTTCCGCATGATTTGCCATAACGGCGAGATCAATACGGTGCGCGGCAACGTCAACTGGATCCGCGCCCGCCAGGGCGCCATCTCCAGCCCGGTGCTCGGCGACGATCTGGCAAAGGTCTGGCCGCTGATCTACGACGGCCAGTCCGACTCGGCATCATTCGACAACGCACTCGAGCTGCTGGTCATGGGCGGCTATTCGATCGCGCATGCGGTGATGATGATGATTCCGGAAGCATGGGAGAACCACACGCTGATGGATCCGAGCCGGCGCGCGTTCTACGAGTATCACGCGGCAATGATGGAGCCCTGGGACGGCCCGGCCTCGATCGCGTTTACCGACGGACGCCAGATCGGCGCCACGCTCGACCGCAACGGGCTCAGGCCTTCGCGTTACATCGTCACCGACGACGATCTCGTGATCATGGGTTCGGAGTGTGGCTGCCTGCCGATTCCCGAGGAGCGCATTGTCAAGAAATGGCGCCTGCAGCCGGGCAAGATGTTCCTGGTCGACCTGGAGAAAGGCCGGATCATCGACGACAAGGAACTCAAGGAGTCGCTCGCCGGCGCCAAGCCCTACGCGGAATGGATCGACCGCATCCGCGTCAAGCTGGACGAAGTCGAATCCGAGAAAACGGCGCCGATCAAGTCCGCCGTGCCGCTGCTCGACCGCCAGCAGGCCTTCGCCTATACGCAGGAAGACCTCAAGTTCCAACTCCTGCCGATGGCGGCCGCGGGCGAGGAACCGACCGGCTCGATGGGCAACGACGCCGCGCTCGCGGTCCTGTCGAAGAAGGACAAGACGCTCTACCACTATTTCAAGCAGTTGTTCGCCCAAGTGACCAACCCGGCGATCGATCCGATCCGCGAGGAGCTGGTGACCTCGCTGGTGAGTTTCATCGGGCCGAAGCCTAATCTGCTCGGCATCGACGAGATGAATCCGCCGCTGCGCCTGGAAGTCAGCCAGCCGGTGCTCGATTTCTACGAGATGGAGAAGGTCCGCTACATCGAGCGCTACACCGGCGGCAAGTTCCGCTCGCTGGAACTCGACATCACCTTCCCGGTTTTCTGGGGCAGGGAGGCGGTCGAGGCACGGCTCGCATCGCTCTGCGCGCAGGCCGAGGACGCCGTGCGCTCTGGTTATTCGATCGTGATCGTCTCCGACCGCCTCGTGGACAGGGACCGGGTCGCGATCCCGGCGCTGCTCGCGCTGTCGGCGATCCACCAGCACCTGGTGAACAGGGGGCTGCGCACCTCGACCGGCCTGGTGGTCGAGACCGGCTCGGCGCGCGAGGTGCACCACTTCGCGCTGCTCGGCGGCTATGGCGCCGAGGCGGTGCACCCGTACCTCGCGCTTGAAACCCTGCTCGCGGAGAACGCCGGAGACGCGGCGGCGGGATCGAAGGCGATCAAGAACTATGTCAAGGCGGTCGGCAAGGGCCTGAAAAAGGTCATGTCGAAAATGGGCATCTCGACCTACATGTCCTACACCGGCGCGCAGATATTCGAGGCGGTGGGCCTCGCCCGCTCGCTGGTGGACAAGTATTTCCGGGGCACGGCCTCTTGGATCGAGGGCATCGGCGTGCTCGAGCTCGCCGAAGAGACGATTCGTATCCATCGAGCGGCTTTCGACGAGAAAGACCCGGTATTGCAGACGATGCTGGATGCCGGTGGCGAGTACGCCTGGCGCGTGCGCGGCGAAGAGCACACCTGGACGCCCGACGTGATCGCGAAACTGCAGCATTCCGCACGGCAGAACTCCTATACAACGTACAAGGAGTACGCGGCGCTGATCAACGACCAGTCGCGCCGCCAGATGACTTTTCGCGGCCTGTTCGAGTTCAAGTTCGCCGAATGCAAGCCGGTGCCGATCGAAGAGGTCGAGCCGGCGGCGGAAATCGTCAAGCGCTTCTCGACCGGCGCCATGTCCCTCGGCTCGATCTCGACCGAAGCGCACACTGTGCTCGCGATCGCGATGAACCGTATCGGCGGCAAGTCCAATACCGGCGAAGGCGGCGAAGATCGCAGGCGCTATGCACCCGTGAAAGAGGGCGAGACCATGCAATCGCGGCTTGGGCGCGAACGTGTCGAGGTCGACGTTCCGCTGAATGCGGGCGATTCCCTCAAGTCAAAGATCAAGCAGGTCGCGTCGGGACGTTTCGGTGTCACTGCTGAATATCTTGCTTCGGCGGAAATGCTGCAGATCAAGATCTCGCAGGGCGCGAAGCCGGGCGAGGGCGGGCAGCTTCCGGGCAAGAAAGTCTCCGAATACATCGCCGAGCTGCGCTATGCGACGCCCGGCGTCGAGCTGATATCGCCGCCGCCGCACCACGACATCTACTCGATCGAAGACATCGCGCAGCTGATCCATGACCTGAAAAACGCGAATCCCGCCGCTGCCGTGAGCGTGAAGCTGGTCTCCGAAGTGGGCGTGGGCACGATCGCCGCCGGCGTAGCAAAGGCGAAATCCGATCACGTCACGATTTCGGGGCACGACGGCGGCACCGGCGCTGCGGCATGGTCTTCGATCATGCACGCAGGCACGCCATGGGAGCTGGGCCTCGCCGAGACGCAACAGACCCTGACGCTCAACAAGCTGCGCGGGCGCATCGCCGTGCAGGTGGATGGCCAGATGAAGACCGGCCGCGACGTCGTCATCGGCGCTTTGCTGGGGGCCGACGAATTCGGCTTCGCCACCGCGCCTCTGGTGGTCGAAGGCTGCATCATGATGCGCAAATGCCATCTGAATACCTGCCCGGTCGGTGTTGCGACGCAGGATCCGGTGCTGCGCAGGAAATTCGAGGGCAAGCCCGAGCACGTGGTGAACTATCTGTTCTTCGTCGCCGAGGAAGCGCGCGAGCTGATGGCAAAACTCGGCGCGCGGCGCGTCACGGATCTCATCGGCCGCGCCGACCTGCTCGACACGCGGCAGGGAATCGAGCACTGGAAGGCGAAGGGGCTCGATTTCTCCAGAATCTTCCACCTGCCGGATGTGCGGCCGGCGCACAAGGGCGGCCCGGCGCGGCACCACTGCGAGACGCAGGATCACGGCTTGGACAAGGCGCTGGACAAGCGGTTGATCGAGCTCGCGCGGCCGGCGCTGGAACGCGCCGAGAAGGCGACCATCGAAACGCCGATCCGGAACATCAACCGTTCCGTCGGCACGATGCTGTCGGGGGAGATCGCCAAGCGTTACGGGCACGAAGGTCTTCCTGACGAGACCATCCATGTGCGCCTGGCCGGCTCCGCCGGGCAGAGTTTCGGCGCCTTCCTCGCGCGCGGCGTGTGGCTGGATATCATCGGCGACACCAACGACTACTGCGGCAAGGGGCTCTCGGGCGGCCGGATCGCGGTGCAGCCGTCACCCAAGTTCCGCGGCGAGCCGACCGAGAACATCATCACCGGCAACGTCGCGCTTTACGGCGCGATCGAAGGCGAAGCGTTCTTCCGCGGTGTGGCCGGCGAACGCTTCGCGGTGCGAAATTCCGGGGCACTGGCCGTGGTCGAGGGCGTCGGTGACCATGGCTGCGAATACATGACCGGGGGTACCGTGGTGGTTCTTGGTGCGACCGGCCGCAATTTCGCCGCGGGCATGTCGGGCGGAATCGCCTATGTGCTCGACGAAGCCGGTACGTTCGCGAAATACTGTAACCCTGCAATGGTGGCGCTGGAGCCGCTGGCGGCCGAATCCGAGCAGGAAGGTAAATTGCCGCGCGCGCTCTGGCACAAGGGCGAGGCCGACGAGGTGATCGCCAGGCGCATGATCGAGCGCCACCTCCGCTATACCGGGAGCGCGCAGGCCAAGCGCATTCTCGAGCGCTGGAGCGAGTACCGGGCGAAATTCGTCAAGGTATTCCCGAACGAATACCGGCGCGCGCTGGGCGAGCTTGCCACCAAGCAAAGCCGCCGCGCGGCTTAGCAGGAGCGGTCGATGGGCAAAATCACAGGATTTCTGGAATACGAGCGCCTGGAAGAACCGCACGAGGACAAGGGTTCGCGCAAAAAACACTATCGCGAGTTCTACCTGCGGCTTCCTGACGCGGATGCGAAGATCCAGGGCGCGCGCTGCATGGACTGCGGCATCCCGTTCTGCATGCAGGGTTGCCCGGTCAACAACATCATTCCCGACTTCAACGACCTGGTCTATCGCGAGGACTGGAAACGGGCGATCGAAACGCTGCATTCCACCAACAATTTTCCCGAGTTCACCGGCCGCATCTGCCCGGCGCCTTGCGAAGAGGCCTGCGTATTGCGCATCAACGAAGATGCCGTCGGCATCAAGTCGATCGAGCACGCGATCATCGACAAGGCTTGGGAATCTGGCTGGGTAAGGCCGCAGCCGGCGGCGTACAAGACCGGGAAAAAAATCGCGGTGGTCGGGTCAGGGCCGGCGGGCCTTGCCTGCGCGCAGCAACTGGCGCGCGCCGGGCATGCGGTGGTCGTGTTCGAGAAGAACGACCGCATTGGCGGGCTGCTGCGCTATGGTATCCCGGATTTCAAGCTGGACAAGAAGGTCATCGACCGGCGCCTGGAACAGATGCGCGCCGAAGGGGTCGAGTTTCGCAGCAGTGTTTGCATCGGCAAGGAGCGCCCCGGCAAGGGCATTCCCAGCGACGCGAAGATGTTCCTTCCGCCCGCGGACCTGCTCGCTGAATTCGATGCAGTGGTGCTCTCGGGTGGCGCTGAGGTTCCGCGCGACTTGCCGATCCCGGGCCGTGAGCTTGCGGGCGTGCACTACGCGATGGAATTCCTGCCGCTGCAGAACAAGCGCGTCGCTGGCGATGCCGGGGTGCCCGAGCTCTCGGCGCGCGGCAAGCATGTGGTGGTGATCGGCGGCGGCGACACCGGATCCGACTGCATCGGGACCTCCAACCGCCACGGCGCCAAGTCGGTGACGAATTTCGAGTTGTTCCCGATGCCACCGGATGTGGAGCGCAACCCGGTATGGCCTTACTGGCCGACCCGCCTGCGCACTTCTTCCTCGCACGAGGAAGGCGTGGAGCGCGACTGGTCCATCGCCACCAAGGCGCTGGTCGGTGAAGGCGGCAGGGTAAAAACGCTGAAGGGCGTGCGGCTGGCCTGGAAGGACGGCAAGCCCACCGAGATTGCCGGATCCGGATTCGAGTTGCCTGCCGACTTGGTGCTGCTCGCGATGGGTTTCGTTTCGCCGGTGCAGTCGCTGCTTGAGGAATTCGGCGTCGAAAAAGACGCACGGGGCAATGCCAAGGCAACCACCGACGGCGCCGGCAGCTACACGACCAGTGTTCCCAGGGTGTTCGCCGCGGGCGACATGCGCCGCGGCCAATCGCTCGTAGTGTGGGCGATCCGCGAAGGCCGCCAGTGCGCGCGCGCGGTGGACGAATCCCTGATGGGATTCTCGGAACTGCCCCGCTAGTCCCCGGCGGGCACGATCCGGAATTCGATCACCGACGGCTCGGATACCAGCCGCGCCGAAAACGCCTGCGCGTTGGCGGCGTGCAGGGTGCGCAATACCATTTGATATTCGAATTCACGTCCCTGGCCGGCGATCCGGTAGCTCATGTTGGCGACGTCAAATCCATGCTCGGCGATCAGGCGGCGCAACTCCTCCTCGGCCATCACGCCCTCGCGCGGGAACCGGATCAGGAAGTTGGCGTAGAACTCGGCCGGCATTTTGCCTTCGATCCAGCGGAACACCGACAGCGTGCCTAGCGTCAGAACGGTAGCGATGCCGGCCGGAAAATAGAACCCGATGCCTGTGAGGATTCCTATGGCGGCGGTCATCCAGATTGACGCGGCGGTCGTGAGGCCGCGTACGCTCAGACCCTCCTTCACGATGACGCCGGCGCCGAGAAAGCCGATGCCGGTCATGATTCCCTGCGACATGCGCGTCGGGTCGAGGCCCACGCGCGAGATATTGGTGCCGGGAAACCAGAGCTCTTCGTAGACCGTCACCAGCATCAGCAGGCTGGAGGCGGTGCAGACCAGCGCATGGGTGCGAAAGCCCGCCGGCCGGCCGCGATAGCTGCGTTCCAGGCCGATCAGCGCTCCGGCCGTTAGCGCTGCCACCAGCCGGAAGCACATCTCAAGATAATCGCCGCTTAGACCCATGACATTTTTGTGACATGCAGTGTATCCCTGTTTTCCAAGAAGTATCAAGGAGTTCGAAACCCCGCGCCGCTCCCCAGTGCTAGAATTCCGGGCCCGACTTCAATGCCTCTCCACGTCGTCATCCTCGCCGCCGGCCAAGGCAAGCGCATGCATTCCGCGCTGGCCAAGGTGCTGCACCGGATTGCCGGGCGGCCGCTGCTTGCACATGTGATCGACGCGGCGAGCGCGCTTAAGCCGGATCGCATCCATGTGGTCTACGGCCACGGCGGCGCCGAAGTAAAAGCTGCCTTCGCTGGCGCGCAGGTCGAATGGGTTGAGCAGGCGAAACGGCTGGGCACCGGGCACGCGCTGATGCAGGCGCTGCCCGGAATTCCGCGTTCAGCCACCGTGCTGGTGCTGAACGGCGACGTGCCGCTGGTTCGCGCGGCGACACTGCGAAAACTCGTCCGGGCGGCCGGCAAGGGACTATCGATCGCCACCAGCGATTTGACCGATGCGCACGGCTACGGCCGCGTCGTACGCGACGATCGTGGACGCATCAGGCGAGTCGTCGAGCAGAAGGACGCGGGCCCGAAGGAACGCGCGATCCGCGAGTGGTACGCGGGATTTCTCGCCGCAAACTGCTCACGCCTGGCCGGCTGGCTGGCGAAGGTCGCCAACCGCAACGCGCAGAAGGAGTACTACCTCACGGACGTGATCGGCATCGCGGCCGGCGCCGGAGCGCCCGTGACCGCCGTAAAGGCGACCGATCCCAGGGAGGTGGCGGGCGTGAACTCGCGCGAGGAACTGGCGATCCTTGAGCGCGCCTACCAGAACGCGCAAGCGAGAAAACTGCTCGAGTCGGGCGTGGCGCTCGCCGATCTCTGGCGCGTGGATGTGCGCGGCGAGCTCGAATGCGGAAGCGATGTTGCGATCGACGTCAACTGCGTCTTTGAAGGACATGTGAGGCTGGGCGACCGCGTCAGCATCGGGCCGAGCTGCGTTCTCAGGAATGTCACCGTGGCCGCCGATACGGCAGTGCACGCGTTTTCGCTGCTGGAAGATGCCGAGGTGGGCGCTGGCTGCAGGATCGGCCCCTACGCCAGGCTGCGGCCGGGCGCGAAGCTGGCCGGCGGCGTGCATATCGGGAATTTCGTGGAAGTAAAGGCGAGCCGGATCGGCGCCGGATCCAGGGCGAACCACCTCGCCTACATCGGCGACGCCGAAGTCGGGGCGCGGGTCAATATCGGCGCGGGCACTATCACCTGCAACTATGACGGAGCGGTCAAGTACCGCACCGTAATCGAGGACGACTGCTTCATCGGATCGGACGCGACGCTGGTCGCGCCGGTGCGGATTGCGAAGGGTTCCTACATCGGCGCGGGCTCGACCATCAGCAAGGACACGCCGCCGGGGCAGCTGACCGTGGCGCGCGCCAGGCAGGTGTCGATCGCGCGCTGGACGCCGCCGGGAAAAAAACCTTCAGGGAAGAAATAGCGCATGTGCGGAATCGTAGGGGCCGCAGCCAGGCGCGATATCGTCCCGGTCCTGATCGAAGGCCTGAAGCGCCTGGAATACCGCGGCTACGATTCCTGCGGCGTCGCGGTGCTCGCGCCGGATCATCTGGAACGGCTGCGCAGCGTGGCGCGCGTTTCGGACCTTTCCTCGCAAATCGAAAAAAAGCACCTGACGGCGGATACGGGTATCGCGCACACGCGCTGGGCGACGCACGGCGCGCCAGTGACCCGCAACGCGCACCCGATTTTCTCGCGCGGCGAGATCGCGCTGGTGCATAACGGCATCATCGAGAACCACGACGAGCTGCGCGCGGGGCTGAAAGCCAAGGGCTATGACTTCGAGACCCAGACCGACACAGAGGTGATCGCGCACCTGGTGCACAGCCTCTGGAAGGGGAGCCTGCTCGATGCAGTGCGCAGCGCGGTCAAGCAGCTTGCGGGCGCCTACGCGATCGCCGTGGTCTCGAAGAGCGAGCCGCACTGCGTGGTCGGTGCGCGCGCCGGCAATCCCCTGGTCGTCGGGGTCGGCGCCAACGAGAATTTCCTAGCCTCCGACGCGCTCGCGCTCGCCGGCACCACCGACCGCATTGTCTATCTTGAAGAGGGGGACGTCGCGGAGATCGGTGTCTCCGGTTTTCGGGTATTCGATGCCGGCGGCCGCGAGGTGCGGCGGCTGGTCAAGACGGTCCAGATTTCGGGCACGGCGGCGGAGCTCGGGCCCTATCAGCACTTCATGCAGAAAGAGATCTTCGAGCAGCCGCGCGCCATCTCCGACACGCTCGAGGGAATAGAAGGGATTTCTCCTTCCCTGTTTCAGGATCCCCAAGGCAGGGTGCTGGGTGGCGTCGATTCGGTGCTGATCCTTGCCTGCGGCACGAGCTACTACTCCGGGCTCACCGCGAAATACTGGATCGAATCGCTGGCGCGGCTTCCGGTACAGGTCGAAATCGCGAGCGAATACCGCTACCGCGACAGCGTGCCGCACGCGAAGACGCTGGTGGTGGTGGTTTCCCAGTCGGGAGAGACTGCGGACACGCTTGCCGCGCTCAAGCACGCGCGCGCCCTCGGGCAGAAGAAAACGCTGGCAATATGCAATGTCGCTTCCAGTGCGATGATGCGCGAGACGCGGTTGAAATTCCTCACCCATGCCGGCGTCGAGATCGGCGTTGCGTCGACCAAGGCATTTCCCACGCAACTGGTTGCCCTGTTCCTTCTGGCGCTGACCCTGGCGAAGCTCGGGAAACTGCTCCCCCTCAAGGAGGAAAAGAAGCACCTGCGCCGCCTCAGGCACCTGCCCAAGGCCGTTGCCGCCACACTGGCGCTCGAGCCGCAGGTAATCGCTTGGTCGGAACGGTTCGCGAAGAAAGAGCATGCGCTGTTCCTCGGCCGCGGACTGCACTACCCGATCGCCCTGGAAGGCGCGCTGAAGCTCAAGGAAATTTCCTACATCCACGCGGAAGCCTATCCGGCGGGCGAACTGAAGCACGGGCCGCTGGCGCTGGTGACCGCCGCGATGCCCGTGGTTACCGTGGCGCCGAACGACGCCTTGCTGGAGAAACTGAAATCCAACATGCAGGAAGTGCGGGCACGCGGCGGCGAACTCTATGTCTTGGCCGACGCCGATTCGCGCATCGCCGCTTCGGAGGGCGTAAACGTGATCCGGCTGCCAGAGCACTATGGGTTGCTGTCGCCGATTCTGCACGTGGTGCCACTGCAGTTGCTGGCGTACCATACCGCGCTCGCGCGCGGCAGCGACGTCGACAAGCCGCGCAACTTGGCCAAGTCCGTCACCGTAGAGTGACCGCGAGCGCGGTCGCTGACGTGGTCATCGTTGGCGCCGGGCACAACGGCCTGGTCTGCGCCTGCTACCTGGCGAAGGCGGGGCTCAAGGTGAAAGTGCTCGAGCGCCGCCGCGTCGTTGGTGGCGCCGCGGTCACCGAAGAATTTCACCCGGGTTTTCGCAACTCCACTGCGTCTTATACGGTGAGCCTGCTGCAGGCCAGGGTGATCCGCGACCTGCGCCTCGCCGAGCACGGGCTGCGCATCATCGAGCGGCCGATCTCGAACTTCCTGCCTCTGGAGAATGGTTTCCTCAAGGTGGGCGATACGCCGGAGGCGACGCAGCGCGAGTTCGCCAAGTTTTCCGCGCGCGACGCAAAGCGCCTGCCCTCGTATTGGAGGGCGCTTGAGCGCGTCGCCGACGTGTTGCGGGCGCTGGCGCTGGAAACGCCGCCGAATGCCGGTGGCGGGCTTCTGGACCTGTTTCGAGCCTTGAGAGTCGGAAACAGGCTCAGAAAACTCGATATTGAATCGCAGCGCGACCTACTCGGCCTGTTCGCGCGCAGCGCAGCCGACTGGCTGGAGGACTGGTTCGAGTCCGATCCCGTGAAGGCAGCGTTCGGTTTCGACGCGGTGGTGGGCACCTATGCCAGTCCCTACCACCCGGGCACGGCCTACGTGCTGCTGCATCACTGCTTCGGCGAGGTGAACGGCAGGCGCGGCGCCTGGGGGCATGCCATCGGCGGCATGGGCGCGATCAGCGACGCACTGGCCGCCGAAGCGCGGCGGCTTGGCGTGGAGATCGAGTGCGAGGCCCCAGTGGCGCGGGTGTTGCCGGGCAGCGTGGTGCTGGCCGACGGCCGCGAGTATGCGGCACGCGCGATCGCTGCAAACGTGAATCCGAAGCTCCTGTTCCTCGAAATGGTCGATGCGACGCTGCTCGGACGGGATTTCCGCGAACGCATGCAGAGATACAAGTGCGGGTCCGCCAGCTTCCGCATGAACGTGGCGCTGTCCGGGCTGCCCCGATTTTCCTGCCTGCCCGAGGAGGGGCCGCACCATGCCTCGGGAATCATCATGGCGCCTTCGCTCGGCTACATGGACCGTGCTTACCTGGACGCGCGTGCATCCGGTGTCGCGGCAAAGCCGATCGTCGAGATGGTCATTCCGAGCACGCTGGATGATTTGCTCGCTCCCAAGGGAGCGCACGTGGCAAGCCTGTTCTGCCAGCACTTCGCGCCGGATACCGACTGGAGCAGCCGCAAGCAGGAGGCCATCGACCGGATTTTCGACGTGGTCGAGTCTCATGCGCCGGGCTTCCGGCAGAGCGTGATCGCGCACAGCGCGCTTTCGCCCGCCGACCTGGAGCGTGAATTTGGCCTTACGGGCGGCGACATCTTCCACGGCCAGCTCTCGATCGACCAGCTGTGGTCGGCGCGTCCGGTGCTGGGGCATGCGGACTACCGAACGCCGGTACAGGGCCTGTACCTTTGCGGGTCAGGCGCGCATCCGGGCGGCGGCGTTACCGGCGCCCCCGGGCACAATTGCGCGCGGGAGATTTTGCGCGATCTCGGCAAATGGTGAAACAACGCGACCGGGCGCGGTCCGCGGCATGGAGAATGGAGGAGCGATGATGAAATTAATTGCCTGGTTTTTGATCCTGTTCGCTTCGGCGGCGATCCATGCGCAGGACTATCCGTCGAAACCGATCCGCTTTGTCGTGCCTTACCCGCCGGGAGCGCTGACGGACGTGCTCGCGCGCGCCATCGGGGAAAGGCTGGGCTCGGCGCTAAAGCAGCCGGTGCTGGTGGAGAACCGGCCCGGTGCCGGAACGCTGGTGGGTGCGGAGATGGTGGCAAAGGCGCCCGCCGACGGCTACACGCTGCTGATGGCGACCTCGACCACGCTTGGCATCAGCCCGGCGATTTACTCCAAGCCGCAGATCGACCCGGTGAAGGACTTCGCGCCCGTGTCGCTGGTGGGCTCGGTGAATTTCTTCCTGGTCACGACGCCGTCATTCCCGGCGAAGAGCGTGAAGGAGTTGATCGACTACGTGCGGCAGAATCCCGGCAAGTTCAACTACGCTTCCTCGGGCAGCGGCAGCCCGCACCACCTGTTCATGGAGGTGTTCAAGAAGGAACTCGGCCTGGACGTGCAGCACGTGCCATACAAGGGATCGGCGCTTGCAGTGCTGGACGTGATTGGCGGCAAGCCCGAAATGATGTTCCTCGATTTTTCGGTCGCGGTGCCGAACATACAAGCCGGCAAGATCAATGCGCTCGGTACATCCGCGGCGAAGCAATCGGTGCTGATGCCGAACGTGGTGCCGATCGCACTGTCGGTGCCTGGCTTCGACTGGCAGGCCTGGCAGGGCGTCGTGGCCACCGGCGGCACGCCCAGGCCGGTCATCGCGAAGTTGAACGCCGAAATGCAGCGCTTCCAGAACACACCGGAATTCAGCGCTCTGCTGCAGAAATTCGGCATGGAACCCTGGGCGCCCAATACGCCCGAGCAGTTCGGGGACATTATCAAAAACGATGTCGGTCGTTGGGCGGCCGTCGTGAAGGCCTCCGGCGCAAAGGTGGATTGACATGAGCCCTGTCATCGACGTGCATACCCACATGCTCAACAACGAATGGTTGAAGCTGCTCGAGAAGCACGGCCGCCCGAGGTACACGCTCAAGGCGGTGACCGGCGGCCTGCGCGCCATCCACCTCGACGGCGCGCCGTTCATGACGCCGGTGCCCGAGATGTTCGACTGGGACCTGCGCATCAAGAACATGGATCGCGTGGGCATCGATGTGTCGGTGGTTTCCCTGACCTGCCCGAATGCCTACTGGGGCGGCGAGGCGGTGAGCCTGAAGGCGGCGCAGGTCATGAACGACGAAATGGCCAAAGCGCGCAAGACCTGGCCCGACCGCGTCCAGTGGCTCTGCTCGCTGCCCTGGCAGTACGAGAAAGCGGCGCTTGCCGAATTGAAGCGTTCGCTCAAGGCGGGCGCCTGCGGCGTGATGGTGCTCGCCAACATCGGCGGCAAGGCGCTCACCGACCCCGCCTTCGCGAAGATCTGGCAGGCGATCGACGCGGCGAAGCTGCCGGTGCTGATCCATCCGACGGCGCCGCCGGGGGTTGGCGAGATGGAAATGGCGCATTTCCAGTTGGTCGCCTCGATTGGCTTCACCACCGATACCACCCTGGCGGTAGCGCGCATGATTTACGAAGGATTTTTCGACCGCTTCGAGAAGCTGAAAATAATTGCCAGCCACGGCGGCGGCACCTTGCCCTACCTGATCGGGCGCATGGACCAGTGCTACGAGCACATCCCGGCCTGCCGCACGAAAACGCAGGAAAAGCCCAGCCTGCATGCGCGGCGCATGTATGCCGATTCGGTGGTGTTCACCGACGAGGCGCTGGCGATGGCGGTGAACGTGTTCGGCTCGGGCAACGTGCTCTACGGCTCTGACTACCCGCACACCATTGGCGATCCGATCGGCTGCCTGGCCCGGGTGGATCGCCTGCCCGACGGCGCGCGCAACCGCGTGCGCGGCCAGAACGCGCTGCGCGCGTTCTCCTTCTGACGCGCAGCGGATATTTTCCTTCTAGAGCCCCGCCGGGCGCCGCGCGCAGCGTTCGAGGAAATCCGCCCGGTGCTGCTCGACAGGGAGCGGCGCGTCGAACACCAGTTCGACCTCGGCCTGCAGGAATTCCTCGTCGTCGACATCCATCACGAACCAGCGCTCTTCGGGCCGGAAGGCGCGGATCATCACGTAGTCTTCCCGCAGATGGTCGAGGAAGAATTTCCGTGTCGTGCCGTTGTCGCGCGAAAGCGCGGCATTGCGGATGAAATCGCCGGCTTCCATGCATTCCGCCGCCGAAGGCTTGTGGGCGAATGCCGGGCCGGAGACGATCAGGAGGACCGCGGCAAATGCGTACGTTTGCAATACGGGTCGCATGGCATAACCCTAAGCCACGATCTATGAATCGTCATCCCGACAAAATTCCGGGGGCAGGACTAGACTAGTCGACTTCGCTTGGAGCGCCTTGCACATGACGATCTACCATCAGGGGGCCGCGCCGGCGGCAAGGAAACTGCCGATGGGCAAGGCGGAGCGCGAAGCGCGCCTCCAGCTCGCCGCCTGCTACCGGATTTTCAACCATCTCGGCTGGGTGGAGATGATTTTCAACCACATCACCTTGCGGGTGCCGGGACCGGAAAAGCTTTTCCTCATCAACCCGTTCGGCCTGCACTACAGCGAGATCACTGCTTCATCCCTGGTGCTGATCGACATCGACGGCAATCCAGTGCGCGAATCGAAATGGCCGGTGAACAAGGCGGGATTCATCATCCACAGCGCGATCCACGGCAGTGTCGGCGACGCGCACTGCGTGATGCACACGCACACCACCACCGGAATGGCGGTCGCCTGCCAGAAGGACGGCCTGTCGCCGACCAATTTCTACGCCGCGCAGCTGCACGGCGGCGTCGCCTATCACGACTTCGAGGGCATCACTGTCGAGGAGGCGGAAAAAACGCGCCTGGTCGCGAGCATCGGTGGCAAGCGGGCGGTGATTCTCAGAAACCACGGCCTGCTCGCTTGGGGACCGTCGGTACAGGAGGCTTTCATGACGCTCTGGACGTTGCAGCGCGCCTGCGACGTGCAGATTGCTGCCGGTAGCGCGGTGGCGCTCAATCCGATCCGGCCCGAAGTATTCGCGCAGACGGTGCGCGAGTCGGGGCCGGGCGAAAAGCGCACCTGCGAAGACGTATTCGCCGCGATGCAGCGCATCGTCGACGCGAAGGATCCGTCCTACCGGGAGTGAGCGCCGCGCATGGCCGGCGCTATTTGATCGCGCAGCGGCTGACCAGCAGGATCAGGACGACGACGGCCAGCAGGAAGGACACGGCTTTCCAGAAAACGACTGGGTCCCGCTCCAACAGCGGTGGACGGTTCCTGCGCAGGAATTCCCGGTTTGGGTGATGGAGGTCGAACACGAACTCGGAAAGCTCGGCGTACCGCTTATAGGGATCGGGGTGCACCGCCTTCCTGATGGCCTCGTCAACCCAGGCGAGGATCTCGCGATCGTCGTCCCGCGCGGAACGATATCTCAGCTTGCGTTGCGCCGCCCTGGTCCTCGATCCCGGCACCCGGGTTCCATGGGGCAATCCACCCGTCAGCATCTGGTAGGTAATGACCCCCAGGGAAAAGATGTCCGAGCGGGAGGTGCCGGCTTCGCCGAGAAAATATTCGGGCGCCGCATATTGCTCGGACCCGAGAATCGACCCGGGGCCGGTGTGTGATGCGATCTCCGTGATTCCGGCAACCCGCGCGGATCCGAAATCGATCAGCTTGACCGTACCGGTTCCGTCAATCATGACGTTGGCGGGCCTGACGTCCTGGTGCACGATTTCCGCCCGGTGGAAGGCCTGCAGCCCCTTGGCGATCTGTCCGACGATCCCGCGAACGGCTTTCAAGTCCGGCTTCGGGTGGTCGATGATCCATTGGTCGAGCGTCTGGCCTTCGATGAACTCGGTAACGATGTAGAGGTAGTTGCGCTTTCTCTCCTGCGGATAGGCCTTCAGGACGTTCGCGCTATTGATACGTCGCGCGATCCATTCCTCCATCAGCAAACGCTCCAGGTACGCCGGGTCCTCCCGAAGGTCGGTTGACGGAGTCTTGATGGCTACTTGCTCGCCGGTCTGTTCGTCGATCGCGAGGAAGACGTGGCTGCGGCCGCTGGCATGCAGTTGACGGACGATCTTGTAGCCGTCGAAGATCATCCGCGCGTCCAGCTCGGGCGGACAAGGCAGGCCGGCCATTTGCTGGCGGACCTCCGTGGCGTCCTGGCCGGGCAATTCGTCGATGCGGACGATCTGGACCGTCAGGTTGTCCGCGCTGCCCTGGCGATAAGCCTCGTCGGCTATGGTTTTCGACAGCATGTCCAGATTGCAATCCGGATCGCCCGCCCGCGCATCGACGGCGTTCACGACGAATGGAGCCTTCACATGCTCATAGACGCCGTCGGTGGCCAGCAGAAATACGTCGCCCTTTTCGACCGGCAGGGCCTGGTAGTCGATCTCGATCTGAGGATTGATCCCCAGAGCGCGGCCGAGATAGCTCTTTTCCGCGGAAACCCTGAGGCGATGATCATCGGTCAGCTGCTCCAGGGCTCCGCCGCGCAGGCGGTAGATCCTGGTGTCTCCGACGTGGAAAATATGCGCGACGGTGGACTTGATCACCATGGCGCTGAACGTACACACGTAACCCCTGTCCCGGTCGTACCGGTATTCGCTCTGCCGGGTCTGGGCGTGCAGCCATGAGTTGACCGCATGCAGCACGCGCTGCGCGGATTTCTTTACGGACCAGGCCTCGGATGTGCAGAAGTAGTCTTCCAGGAATCCGGTGACGGCTGCCTGGCTTGCCAGTTGACTGACGTCGCTGCTGCTGATTCCGTCGGCAACGGCGATGGCAATTCCCTTGAAACTCAATTGCGGTTCCCGAGGAATGAACATGCCGTGGAAATCCTGATTGGTCTCCTTGCGGCCCCTATCAGAATATTGCCCTGCCGATATTTTCAACGCACTGGGCATTTTCCTGGTATGGCTCCCGGCCTTTGGCGGAGCTGGGTGGCCTACGCCCCGCTGTTCAGGGCAGGGAGCGCTTCGGTGCCGTTCTCACATGCGTGCTGTACAGGGTCAGTCCGGTAAACGCAAAACCGCCCACCAAGTTGCCCAGCACGGTGGGAATCTCGTTCCAGATGAAATAATCGGCGATCGAGAATGCGCCGCCCATCAGCATGGCCGCCGGGAACAGGAACATGTTGACCACCGAATGCTCGAAGGTCATATAGAAGAACACGAAGATGGGCATCCACATGGCGATGACCTTGCCGCTGACCGAGGTCGATATCATCGCGCCCACCACGCCCATGCAAACCATCCAGTTGCACAGCATGCCGCGCAGGAAGATGGTCAACCACCCGGCCAGCCCGTACTTCGCGTAGCCCAGCGTGCGCGCCACGCCGATGCCGGCGAGCCGGTGGCCCACCTCGCCCGGGTCGGTGGAGAAGCCATAAGTGAAGACGATGGTCATGATGACGGCTACGGTCAGAGCGCCCGCGAAGTTGCCTACGAAGACCAGGCCCCAGTTTCTCAGGATTTCGCGGATAGTGACGCCGGGCCTCTTGTCCAGCCACGCAAGCGGCGTGAGCATGAACACGCCGGTCAGCAGGTCGAAGCCCATCAAGTAAAGCATAGAAAATCCGACTGGAAACAGGATGGCGCCGACCAGCGGGGAGCCCGTCTGCACGGTGATGCTGACCGCGAATACCGCAGCGAGCGCGAGGGTAGCACCGGCCATGTAGGCCCGGATCAGCGTATCCCTGGTGGACATGAAGATCTTGGATTCGCCCGCGTCCACCATCTTCGCGACAAATTCAGCAGGTGCCAAATAGGACATAGTGTTTCCTTCCGATAGTTTCTGGGATAAATCTATTCAAGCAAGAAGCGTGACTGAGCCGCGGCCAGCCGGCGCAGTTCGGGAACGCAGGAGCCGCAGTTAGCGCCGCACTTGAGCGCCTTCTGCAGCGCGGACAAGGTAGCGCCGGCCGCGACGGCGGCGAGGATTGCTGCTTCACCGACATTGAAGCAGGCGCAGACGGACCGCTCGAAGGCCGCGGGCCCGATCACGGGCGGCTGGCCGAACAGATTCTCGAGGGCTTTCAGCGCGTCGGGGGCGGGCGTTCCCTCGGTCGCGATCCCGAGGCGCAGCAGGATTTCGGGCCCATCCACCAGCGTCAGCGCGGCGTAGTCGAAGCGCGCCAGCCAGGCGGCTACCGCGCGCTGCAGCGCCGGGGTCGCGGGCGCGGTAAACGCGCCGCGCCAGCGCGCAGCGAAGGACTCGATGCGCACCGCTGCGTGCTTGAGCTCCGGCTGCTTGGAATAGGGGTCGATCGCGGCAACGGTGAGCGCATTGGTGCCGACGCTGGCAGTGAAGCGGCTGCCCCAGTGCATCGCGACGAAGGCGTCGCCCGGTCGCATATCGTCCGATGCGCGGATCTTCAAGACGACGCTGCCGCGGCGGCTGGTTACGCGCACCAGGTCGTGATTCGAAAAACCGTTCTTTTCCAGATCGGAATCACTGACGACAATTTCCGGTTCCGGGCTGTGGCTGAAGAGGCGCGCCACCAGTCCGGTGCGCGTCATGCTGTGCCATTGATCTCGCAAACGTCCCGTCGTCAGCCGCACCGGGAATTGCGCATCGGGCTCCTCCGCCGGGGGCCGGTACTCGGTGGCGATGAAGCGCGCGCGTCCCGAGGGCGTCGGGAACACGCCGTCGGCATAGAGGCGGGCGAGCCCGCTCCTGGCGCCTTCCGGGTAGGGCCACTGCTGCGGCCCGTCGCTATCGAGCACGGCATAGGAGAGGCCGGTGATGTCCAGATCTCGGCCGCGGGTGCTCTCGCGGTGCTCGTTGAAAATCTCTTCGGAAGATTTGTATTCGAAGGAGGATTTCCTGTCCGACAGGGCTTGAAGCCGAAGCGCAAAATCAACGGCGATCTTCCAATCCGGACGCGCTTCGCCCGGCGGCGCTACGGCGGCGCGCACGCGCGAGATGCGCCGCTCCGAATTGGTGACGGTGCCGTCTTTCTCCGCCCAACTCGCCGCTGGCAAAAGCACGTCGGCGTAGTCGCAAGTCTCTGCGTCACGGAAGGCTTCCTGGACGATCACGAACTCGGCACCCGCGAGCGCCTTGCGTACTGCATTGGCATCGGGCATCGACTGCGCCGGGTTGGTGCAGACGATCCACACCGCCTTGATCTCGCCGCGGCCGATGGCTTCGAACATCTCTACCGCCGTCTTGCCGGGCTCTGCGGGGACGGAGGCGATATCCCAAAGCGCGGCGACCTCTTTCCTGTCCGCTTCGTTGTCCAGGTCCCGGTGACCCGACAGCAGGTTCGCCATGCCGCCGACCTCGCGGCCGCCCATGGCGTTGGGTTGTCCGGTAAGGGAGAACGGCCCGGCGCCCGGCCGGCCGATCTGGCCGGTGGCCAGGTGCAGGTTGATGAGCGCGCAATTCTTCCAGGTGCCGCTCGCCGACTGGTTCAGGCCCTGGCAGTAGAGCGAGAGCACGGCCTTGGCGTTGCCGAACATGCGCGCGGCCTGGACGATTTTTTCGACGGGCAGATCGCAGACCTCGGCCGCCCGCTTGGGGGTCCAGTAGTCGAGCAGGGGCTGAAGTTTTTCGACGTTCTCGGTGTGATTTTCCACAAATGACACAGAAAAAAAACTTTCTTTTTGCAACACATGCAGCATTGCGTTGAAGAGCGCGACATCGGTGCCGGGTCTGAGCGCGAGATGCAGGTCGGCGGCGCGCGCGGTGACGGTGGCGCGCGGATCGATGACGACGAGCTTGAGTCCGGGATTGCGCGCCCGCGCGTCTTCGATGCGCCGGTAGACGATGGGGTGGGCGAAGGCGGTATTGGAGCCGGCGATCAGGATCAGGTCGGCGGCATCGATGTCCTCGTAGGCGCAGGGCGGTGCATCCGCCCCAAGCGATTGTTTGTATCCCGCCACAGCCGAGGACATGCACAAGCGCGAGTTGGTATCGATGTTGTTCGTGCCCACCAGGCCCTTGGCGAGCTTGTTGAAGACGTAGTAGTCCTCGGTCAGCAACTGTCCGGAGACGTAGAACGCGACGGCGTCGGGACCATGCGCAGCGATGATCTGCTTGAACTTGCCCGCGGCGTAGTCCAGCGCCTGGTCCCAGGTCGCCCGCGCGCCGTTGACCTCTGGGTAGAGCAGGCGCGCACTGGCGTCGGTGGACAGGTGCAGCGCCGCGCCCTTGGTGCACAGGCGCCCGTGATTTGCCGGGTGCGCGGCATCGCCCTTCACGGAAAAAATGCCGTTCTTCAGCGTCGACACGACTATGCCGCAGCCGACGCCGCAGTAGCAGCAGGTGGTGGCCACCTGCTTGCGTGGCTCGACGACGACCCAGCCCTCCTCAACTCTTGCAGCGTAGACGGGTATGCGCGCGGTCGCGTCCTCGACGCAGCGGCCCGTCAGCAGGCTGAAGTGTTGCTTGTATACAGGTGAGGCGACGACCAGCCCGCCCTTCAGGTCGCCGACGATGCCGCGCGAAAGGACGTTGGCGCCCGAGAACGGGTCCAGATTGCCTACCGCATGGACGCTGTCGTCATCCAGTCTGAAGACGGCGACCTGCTCGCCGTCCACGAGTGCTGCCACTCCCGCATTGGGGACGATGTCCTCCAGCGGGCAGACGCGGACCGCCATGGCCTCACGCAACTTCAAGGTCGGTTTCCCGTTCATCCGGGCGCGCCGGCCGGATCTGCTCGCGCTCGGCGACGAACACCACGTTGCTGTCCGGCTCGTCGCTGTTCACAAAGTGGCGGAAACGCTTGAGGATCTCGGGCGATTCGATCGCCTGCTTCCATTCGCAGGCGTAGCTGTCGACGAACTTCTGCATGTCGGCCTCCAGCTCGGCGCCGATCCCCAGTGAGTCCTCGCATACGGCCCTGCGAACGTAGTCGATGCCGCCCTCCAGGTTCTCGAGCCAGACGCTGGTGCGCTGCAGCCGGTCGCCGGTGCGGATGTAGAGCATGAGGAAGCGGTCGATGTAGCGGATCAGGGTTTCATCGTCCAGATCCCTGGCGAGCAGGTCGGCGTGCCGCGGCTTCATGCCGCCGTTGCCGCAGACGTACATGTTCCAGCCCTTTTCGGTGGCGATCACGCCCACGTCCTTGCCCTGCGCCTCGGCGCACTCGCGCGTGCAGCCGGAGACCGCCATTTTCAGCTTGTGCGGCGAGCGCAGGCCGCGGTAGCGCTGCTCGATGCGGATCGCCATCGC
>Ga0070731_10000192_pt1 | contig 106382 bp, 89 predicted proteins | sample Coa_R1_2_FD_66448 | JGI IMG/M metagenome (GOLD analysis project Ga0070731, IMG submission 66448) | Surface soil microbial communities from Centralia Pennsylvania, which are recovering from an underground coalmine fire - Coalmine... | ecosystem: Environmental > Terrestrial > Soil > Unclassified... | reverse complement strand
GGGTCTGGCCGATGGTGTCGAGGGTGGATTTCACTTCGGCATAGACCGAATCGCGGAAAGCCTGGGGCGCGAATTCGAGGCCCGGTTCGATGAGGCTGCATTCTGCTCTACGGTGAGGCTGGGGTTCGATTCGAGGTTGCCGAGGATCCAGCTTTCGCGTTCGGTGACGGTCTCGAGGCGAAACTCCTGGGTTGCGACTTCGTAGCCCCACTCGCGGAACGCGCCCTCAGTGAATTTCTGGATGTTGCCCTTGTGGACAAGGGTGACGGTTTTGCGCCCGGTTTCAAGCGCGTGGCGGATGGCGTAGCGGACGAGGCGCTTGGTTCCGAAGATGGAAATCGGCTTGATGCCGACGCCGGAATCGGCGCGAACTTTTTTCTTGGAACCTTCGAGAAGATCGTTATTGAGGAAGTCAATGAGACGGACGGCGTCGTCGCTGCCTTGCTTGAACTCAATGCCGGCGTAGACGTCTTCAGTGTTCTCGCGGAAGATGACGACGTCGAGCTTCTCGGGATGCTTCACCGGGCTGGGAACGCCCTGGTAGTACTTCACGGGGCGGACGCAGGCGTAGAGATCGAGGATCTGGCGGAGCGCGACGTTAAGGGAGCGTATGCCGCCTCCAACGGGAGTGGTAAGCGGTCCTTTAATGGAGACGCGCAGATCGCGAGCCGCGGCGACCGAGTCGTCGGGGAGCCAGTTGTTGAACTGGCGGAAGGCTTTTTCGCCGGCAAAAATCTCGAACCACTTGATGGATCGCTTGCCGCCGGAGGATTTCTGGACAGCCGCATCGAAGACGCGCTGCGAAGCCTTCCAGATGTCGCGGCCGGTGCCGTCGCCTTCGATGAAAGGAATGATGGGATTGTCGGGTACGTTGTAGGCGCCGTTGTTGTATTGAATGCGCTCGCCGTCTGCGGGAAGTTCAAGCCCGTTGTAGCTCTTCTGCATGTCTGGTCAATGTCCCTTTGCCTTTATACCTTTGCAGACGAGGGTTGTGGTTCGCAAATGGGGAAGTGGCCGCAAGTTGGGCTTTTCGTTCCCACGCATGACGCAAGATGCGCGTCATGGATGGGGCACCTGCGAAGAGCCGGTCGGCGAGTCAGCCGGAGATTCGGACTAAGTTGGTCGGGCCCGAAGCGGGAATTTGCGGCAAAAATTTTGTGGAAAACTGCAAATAAACAAGGGGGGGAGGGGGGTACCCGCGGCGCCTCACCGCGTCTGGGGCGGGGGAACGCATCCGACTCAAGCGGCTCACGCGCAGACAATGGACCATGAATCAAGGATAGAGAGTGCGTAGAGTTAATCGGCAATCTGCGGGCGGGAAAATGCAGCGTGGAATCAGAAGATTGCAAGATTCTTTTGGCGAAGGGGATTGACAGGGAGCGGAGAAGGAGATCTCTTCGGACAGGTTTTTGCGCTGGTGATCCGCCGCACGCCGACGAAGGCCTTTCAGCGAGGAACTGGGGCCCGAAAGCTGCTCCGTTCACGATGACGCCATGGAGTTACTGCACCTGCGGGTCGTGGAGGCTGTTGCTGTCGAAGCGCGGGATGCCGAAGTGGCCGCGGAGATGGAGCAGGTCGACGGGGCTGAGATTGCCGGCCACGGTGACCAGGGTGAGGCTGCGCGGCGTCGAAGCGAGCACAACGGCTCCGCGGAGATTCATGCCGTCCATCACCACCCAGACGTCGGTGGTGTTGTTGCGGACAGCTCCGCCGGCCTGGCTGGTGGTGACGAGGTGCTTCCAGCCGCGCACGTGATAGGCAGCGCGGATGGATTCAAGCGCCCCTTCCTCAAGAATCGCGGCATCGCCGAAGCGCATGGTGTGGACGCTGACGCCGTCAAGTTTGCGAATGGCGCGGCGGTCGTCCTCATCGTTGTCGCCGGCCATGCCGGCCGCGAGCTCGAGCATGGTGCGGTCGAGCGTGAAGCTTTCTTTCATGGTGGCCTGGGTACTGAGTTGCGCGAGAGCCGGCGGCGTCCACTCGAGTGAAACAGGGGGAACGGCACGAGGCCCGGCCGATGGTGGCGGCGCGTTGTAGGCCATCTGCGGGTTGGCTTGCGGATCGGATGCGTCCTGGGCGGATGCAATGGCGGCGGGGAGGGCGAGCGCGGAAAAAGCGAGGGCGAGACACAGCTTCATGAGGAGTCAAACGCGGGACCGGAAGAAAGGTTGCGGTCGAAGGGAGCGATTTTTGCGGCCCGACAGGCTGGGGCGAATCCGCCCTCCGAAGCGACAGTGTGTAAACGTGGTATGAAATGCGCAGCAAGCCTGTTGCTGCCGCTCAAGATGAGATAAACTCATGCGGGAACGTTCCCGAATTTTCACGACCGTCAACCTCAGGGAGGGTACATAGAAATTGGGAAAAAGCATGGTCCCGAGGAAGCTTTTTTTCACGAAGGGTGTAGGCAAACACAAAGAGCGGCTGACGAGCTTTGAGCTGGCCCTTCGGGATGCGGGAATCGCCTCGCAGAATCTTGTGCGGGTTTCTTCGATTTTTCCACCGCAATGCAAGGTGATTCCGCGCAAGGAAGGCCTGAAATACCTGAATCACGGAGAAGTGGTGTTTGCCGTGATCGCAGAGAACTCGACGCGCGAACCGCACCGTTTGGTGGTTTCGAGCATTGGAGTCGCGATTCCGGCGGATCGCGACACGTATGGATATTTGAGCGAGCATCACAGCTTTGGCGAGACCGAGGACCAAGCCGGTGAATACGCCGAAGAGCTGGCCGCCGAGATGCTCGCGACTACGCTGGATGTGGAATTCGATCCCGACAAGAGCTGGGACGAGAAGAAGGAAATCTATCGGTTCAGCAATAAAATAGTGCGCACCAGCAATGTGACCCAGAGCGCGGTAGGCGACAAGCGCGGGCTGTGGACCACCACGATTGCGGCGGCGGTTTTGATCCTGGAGCAGTAGGCGCCAGCGCGGAAAAGGGTTTGATTCGCAGAGGCCAATCCTCCGGAAGATGAGGGTTGGCCTTGTTGTGTAGGTGGAAATAGCAGGGCAGAGATGATGGAGAACAGAAAGTACAACGTGGGGCTGGTGCAGATGCGGATGAGCCCCGATCCGGAGGCGAATTTTGCCGCGGCTGTGAATCATGTGCGCGAGGCGGCGCGGTTGAATGCGCAGATTGTGTGCCTGCCGGAGCTGTTCAAGGCGCAGTATTTCTGCCAGCGTGAGGACCTGAAGCTGTTTGACCTGGCCGAGCCGATTCCGGGTCCCTCGACGGAGAAGCTGGGGGCGCTGGCGCGGGAATTGCGGGTGGCGATCGTGGCGTCGCTGTTTGAGCGCAGGGCGCCGGGGCTTTACCACAACACGGCGGTGACGCTGAACGTGGATGGAGCAATTGCGAGCGTGTACCGGAAGATGCACATCCCGGACGATCCGCTGTACTACGAAAAATACTATTTCGCGCCGGGCGATCTGGGATTCAAGGCCGTGGACACAGCATACGGGCGCGTGGGAACGCTGGTGTGCTGGGACCAGTGGTATCCCGAGGGTGCGCGGCTGACTGCGCTGCAAGGCGCCGAGGTGCTGTTTTATCCCACCGCGATTGGATGGCACCCGGCGGAGAAAGCCGAATTCGGCGAAGCGCAGTACTCGGCGTGGCAGACGATCCAGCGGGCGCATGCGATTGCGAACGGAGTGTACGTGGCGGGCGTGAATCGCGTAGGTCACGAGCAGGGAGATGTGCTGGGGAATCGGATGGAGGGACCGGGGCTGGAATTCTGGGGCGGAAGCTTTCTGGCCGATCCGTTCGGGCGCGTTGTGGCGAAGGCCTCGCATGACAAGGAAGAAGTGCTGGTTGCCGAGATCGACCTCGCCCTGCTGGAAGAGACGCGGAGAAACTGGCCGTTTCTGCGGGACCGCAGAATCGATGCGTATGCGCCCATCACGCAGCGGTTTCTTGATCCGGCGAGCTCGTGGGCGGCTGACGGAGACGCGAAGTAACGATGGCGGGTTCGCTGGAAGGGAAGACGCCGCGCGAGCTGGGCTATCGCATGCCGGCCGAGTGGGAGCCGCATGAAGCGACGTGGCTGGCCTGGCCGCACAATCCCGAAGACTGGCCCGGGAAATTCGGGCCGATTCCGTGGATCTACGCGGAGATCGTGCGCCTGCTGGCGGCGCATGAGCGCGTGCAATTGATCGTGGAGAACGCAGCGGCGGAGAGGCGCGTGCGCGGCATGCTGCGGCGGGCCGGGGCGAACCTGGAGCGGGTGACGTTTCACTGCTGGCCGACGGATCGCGGATGGATGCGGGACTCGGGGCCGATTTTTTTGCGGGATGCGGCGGGGCAGGTTGCACAGACCAACTGGCGATTCAATGCATGGGCCAAGTACGACGACTGGCGCAAGGACGAGCTGATTCCAGGGCGCGTGGCGAAGCGGCTGAAGATGCGCGCGTGGGCGCCTGCGGTCGAGGTTGGCGGCAAGCGGCGGCGAGTGGTGCTGGAGGGCGGTTCGATCGATACGAACGGCCTCGGCACCCTGCTGACCACGGAAGAGTGCCTGCTGAGCGACGTGCAGCAGCGGAATCCTGGAATGAACCGCGGGCAGCTGGAGCAGGTGTTTCGAGATTATCTGGGGATCGAGCAGGTGATCTGGCTGGGGCGCGGCGCAGCCGGCGACGACACACATGGGCACGTGGACGACATCACGAGATTTGTCGGTCCGGCGAGGATCGTTACGGCCGTCGAGCCGAATACAAAGGACGAGAATCATGAGCCGCTCAACGAGAACCTGGCGCGATTGAAGTCGGCGAGGACGCGGGATGGAAAGCCGTTCGAGATTGTGGAGCTGCCGATGCCGCAGCCGGTGGTGTTTCGCGGGCAGAGGCTGCCGGCAAGCTACATGAATTTCTATGTGGCGAACGGGCTGGTGCTGGTGCCGACGTTTCATGATCCCAACGACCGTGTGGCCTTGAACACGCTGGCCGAGGTGTTCAAGGATCGCGAGGTGATCGGGATTCACTCGGTGGATCTGATCTGGGGACTGGGCGCGCTGCACTGCATGACGCAGCAGGAGCCGAAGGGACGAAGGGCCTAGGGACTAGAGACTAGGGACTGAGGGACGAAGGGGCTAGAGACTTGTGCGCTTTGATGCAAGGGCTCACCCTGCGGCGGCTGGCACGTCTGGTTTCGCGCTCCCCGCCCCCATCAGGATCAGCGACCGCTGCGCAAACGGCGAATAGACAAGAATCGCGGCACACGCCAGCGCCAATCCGAAGTTGATATGGTGCAGCAACAGGAATGGCGACAGCGACCATAGGATGTCGAAAGCCAGCAGAAACGGCCACATCCTCAGGAACTTTTTGCGGAAGCCGGGAGCGCGGAACAATGCCGCGCACAGCACGAATGCCCGCACCGGGATGAGAATTCCCGCCGTGAAAACGAGTGGATCGAGGGTGCGCGTCGGCCATGGCAGCGCCGAAAGCAGATCGTCGATTTCCGAAAGATTGGCGAGCGCTCCGACATAAAACGCCAGGTACATCAACTGAAACACCACGAAGATGGCCTGCGCGACAGAGTAGGGAACTTTCGGTAGCTCATCTTCCGTGGCAAGGATCCGGACTGCCGGCCGGGCCACAGATTCTAACGATCCAGCGACCGGTGCATTCGGCTCGACGCCTTCAGTCGCACTCAGCGGCTTGCCATTGCCGGCAAGGCGTTCGACAGGCGCGACGAATCGATAGCCTTTTCGGGCGAGGGTCTCGACAAACCGGGGGCTGGCCGCGGTGTCGCCCAATGCTTCGCGAATGCGATTGACTGCCGAATTCACCCCGTGCTCGTAATCGACGAAGGTTCCATCGGGCCAGAGTTCCCGCGAGATATCCTCACGCGTCAGCAACTCTCCGGGCCTTTCCAAAAGCATGCAGAGCAGTTGAAAGGGTTGTGCGTTCAGCTTGATCCGTGTGCCCTGACGGCGCAATTCGCCGGTCGCTGCGTCGGCTTCGAAGACTCCAAAGCGATAGCGTCGTGCTGGCTCTGATTCCGCCATGTCGATCGAATGCCCAGTTTATCCGATCAGGACGTGAATCCGCGCGCGGACCACGAGTTAGAACTTGCGGCAAGGCATCTGATTCGAGCGGCTTGCACCGTGAGGAACATTCACGATCAGGTGATCTGCCCTGCATTGCGTTCGCGGCTGAATCGCCGCAAGCTGCAGAACATGGCGCAGCGGTCCATCACGATCATGTTGGCATTCCTGGTTGCGCTGCATTTCGTCCAGCCTGCCGGCCGCGCTGTCGAGCCCCGTCCCGCTGCCGTCGCGGGATTCGACACGTACATCGCGCGGGTCGAGGCGTGCCTTGCAACGCAACACCAGGCGCCCAGCGCGTTTATCGCTCCGGCCGACTTTGCGCGCCTGCGCCGGGGCGAGCTGGTGATCGAGCAGATCGCTCCTCCCGCCGGCACGTCGGTTCCGGGCGCGATGCTGCACCACTGGCGCGGGACGGCTTTTGTACCCGGGGCTTCGGCAGCCGATTTTGATCGTCTGCTGCGGGATTTCAATGCCTATCCTGCTCACTTCGCACCACAGATTGTCCAGTCTCGCGTCCTCGCCCAGAACGGCAACCACTACCAGATCAAAATGCGTGTGCGCCAGCATCACGTGATCACCGTTGTCCTTGACACGACCTATGACGTCAGCTTCGCGGCGCTCGACCCGAAGCACCACTTTTCCGCATCGCGCAGCAGGGAAATCACCGAGGTTGATTCTCCAGGCACGCTGGGTGAACGCGAGCTCACCGCCGGCCAAGAGCACGGCTTTCTTTGGCGACTGAACTCCTATTGGAGCTACGAGGAACGCGACCGCGGCCTCGCGATCCAGATCGAATCTGTCTCGCTTACTCGCTCAATCCCGACCGGAATGGCTTGGATGATTCGCCCCTTCGTAGAGAGCATCCCGCGCGAGTCGCTCGAATTTACGCTGCGCTCGGCGTCCGACGCGCTGCGGCAGCAGGCAAACCAAATCAGGAGGACAGAACCATGATCGCTGAATCGAGCACTGCAACCAATCACGCTGTCTTTGTCACCGCACGCCGCGTAAACAGGGCAGTCACCGCCCAGATCGAGAAGCGTGCACTCGTATGGATGGCCGAGCGCGCTCCGGGCTGGCTCACTTCGGATCAGCTCACGGGGCTTGGCCTTGCCGCGCAGATCGGTGCGGGCGTGTTCTACGCGCTGGCCCGCTTCGATCGCGACGCGCTCTTCGGAGTCATTGCATGCATCGTCCTCAACTGGCTCGGTGACAGCCTCGACGGAACGCTGGCGCGGGTCCGCCATCAGCAGCGCCCGCGCTATGGCTTTTATGTCGACCACGTTGTCGACATCTTCGGCGCGACGGCCCTGATGTGCGGCTTGGGCTTCTCCGGGCTGCTGCACTGGCAAACGGCTCTCGCCATGCTCATCGGGTTCCTGGTGCTTTCCGCGGAGAGCTATCTCGCCACCTACACGCTTTCCCAATTCGAGCTCTCGCAGGGAATTTTCGGGCCGACGGAGATTCGCATTGTCCTTATCGCCGGCAATCTCGCCTTGCTGCGAAATCCGTACGCAACGCTCTTTGGTCATCGCCTGCTGTTGTTCGATGTTGGCGGCGTCATCGCCGCGGCATCCATGCTCGCAATGGCAGTCGCGGTTGCGATCCGCCATGCGGCGCAGCTCTACCGGGAGGAGCCTTTGCCATGAACGTGTTTGTTCGCTGGGGAAAATTCAACCTGGTGGGCGCGGCCGGCATGGCTGTCCAGCTCGGGGTGCTTGCGCTGCTCAACGTCCTTGCTCCCGCTCATTACCTGCTGACCTCGGCCGCGGCTCTTGAGATCACGCTGGTGCACAACTTTGCCTGGCATGTGCGATTCACCTGGCGGGACCGCAGGGACGGCTCGCCCTTTTGGGGGCAGTTCCTTCGCTTCCATCTCGCCAACGGATTCGTCTCGTTGTTCGGCAACCTGGCGGTTATGCATCTTCTGGTTCACACGGCGCACTTGCACGTGCTCCCGGCGAACGCCATCGCGATTCTCTGCTGTTCCATCGTCAACTTCTGCCTGGGCGATGGCTGGACATTCGCTGCGCGGGCCTGAGCCCGCACTTCGCGCGCACTCAAAGTTTCGTAAGATCGCGATTGCGCCTTTGAGCCCATGGCCGATAGACTGCTTGCCGGGCGAAGAGTCGCGAGAACGACTGCTGCGAACCGAACTTCTCCACCCGAATTGCAAATTCATGGATAGCCTGCGGGCGCACAGCGAATTCTCACTCGCCGTATCGCATCACGCCTCAGGACATCAACGAAGGAGAATCCTTTGCGCCTTGGACGAAGCTCTCTGATCCTTTTCAGCGGCATTGCCGCCGTCGCACTTGCCAGTTGCAACCTGCTTGCCCAGTCACAGGGCAGCGACGCGGTTGCGCCCGCGCCTCACGCCAAGACAATTCATCTCAAGCACGTGCTCGTCATTGGCGAGACCAAGGGATTCGAGCACGACTCGGTTCCCGACGCGATGGCCGCCATCTACAACATGGGCCAGCAGAGCGGCCTGTGGGATACGACTATGCGCACCGACACGGAGCTGCTGACCAAGAAAAGTCTCGGCCAGCGCAACGCCAAAAACCTGGATTACTTCGACCTCATCGTCTTTACCAGCACCACGGGCGAGCTCGACATGGACGACAGCCAGAAGAAGGACATGATGTCGGCCATCCACGACGACGGCAAGGGGTTCGTAGGCATCCATGCTGCCCTCGACACGAATTACAAATGGCCGGAATACGGCGAGATGATCGGGGGCTGGTTCAATGAGCACCCGTGGTTTACATTCAATGCGCCGATTATCAACGAGCAGCCCGATTTTCCAGCCGTTCGCCACTTTCCCCACGCGTTTGTGAAGTACGACGAGATCTACCAGCCCAAGGAGTGGTCGCGCGACAAGGTGAATGTGCTGCTCAGCCTCGATCCCACCAAGCTGAATTACGAAAACAATCCGCGCATTCACCGCACCGATCACGACTTTGCCGTCGCGTGGTGCAAGATGTACGGCAAAGGCCGCGTATTCTATTCCACGCTCGGCCATACTGAGGAAGCGTGGCAGGATCCCGACATTCGCAAGATGTATTTTGAAGCCATCAAGTGGGCGTTGGGGATGACCGAGGGCAGCACCGCCAGTCATCCGCGTCCATAGCCGGACATTGTCAAATCTGCCTGATCGATTCGGCAGCGCACATGCTTTGCACTCGGAGAAAAAAGCGAATTGAAGCAGGACAGGCCTGTTGCATTGAATCGTAGAGAATTTCTTTCGTCTGCCGGAATCGTGACTGTGGGCGCCGCGATGCCGGCATTCGCCAGGGCCGCAGCCGCGCCGCAAGCCGCCAATAGGGCCGATTACAGCCTTCGCATAGAGCCCTACAACCTCGAGATCGGGCAGGGAGTCTACGTCAAAACACTCGCCTTTAACGGGCAGGTTCCGGGGCCGGTTCTCAAACTGCGCGAAGGCGTCCCGGTGACGATTGACGTCAGCAACGCAGCGACCAACCCGGACATTGTTCATTGGCACGGCCTCGCCATTGACTCCCTGAACGATGGAGCGATGGAAGAAGGCTCGCCGATGATTGCTCCGGGCACTACGCGTCGCTACTCGTTCACGCCCAAGCCGAGCGGCACGCGCTGGTATCACACACATGCGGGCTCCTACGGAAATCTTTCCATGGGAACCTACAACGGCCTCTTCGGATTTCTTCTAATCGACGGCAAAGAGAAACCGGAACACTACGACCAGGAGGTGAACCTTGCCATTCATCACTGGGAGCCGGGGTTTGTGCCGATGGTGGAACGCATGCGCGAAGAATCGGCCAACCAGCCGCTGACCACGGGCTCCGATGTGGGTTACAAGTACGCCACCATCAACGACCGCATGCTGGGCTCGGGCGAGCCCATCCGGGTCAGGCAGGGCCAGCGCGTGCTGATGCGGCTGCTGAATGCAAGCGCGACAGAGAATGTCCAGCTCGCATTGCCGGGGCACCAGTTCAAAGTAATCGCGATGGACGGCAACCCCGTTCCGAATCCGCAGAGCGTGGAAGTCCTGTCGCTTGCCGTCGCTGAGCGCGTGGATGCCATCGTCGAAATGAGCAACCCGGGCGTATGGATTCTCGGATCGACGATTGCCGGCTCGCGCCAGATGGGCCTGGGCATCGTAATCGAGTACGCGGGCCAGAAGGGCGCGCCCGCGTGGAACGATCCCGCGGCGACAAAGTGGGACTACACGCAGTTTGCGAACACGACAGAAGCGCCGGCGCCCGACGAGAGCTACACGCTCACGTTTCGCGACATCGGCCCGCAGCATGGATCGCAATTCGACACGTGGACCATCAATAACAAGTCGTGGCCCGATGTGGAACCGCTGATGGTGAAGGCCGGCAAGCGATACCGCCTCATCTTCCGGAACGGCAGCGGCGATCAGCACCCGCTGCATCTTCACCGGCACACGTTTGAGGTCACCAAGATCGGCTCGAAGCAACTCAGTGGACTGATGAAGGACGTCATCAACGTCATGCCGCTGGGTGCCGTGGAAGTCGACTTCGTTGCCAACAATCCTGGCGACACGCTGTGGCACTGCCACCAGCAGTTGCATATGGATTACGGATTCATGCAGTTAATCAAGTATTCTGCCTAAGCTGAAGATAGAAATGATATTTCCACACTCGAAGGTGCGAGGGTTTGGTTTGAAGCTTTCTCGAATTGCTGTGCTTTCCGCAGTCGCCGGATTCGGTTTTCTTGTGGTTCAGTTCATTGAGACGCCGACCCTGGCTGCGCGCCAGCAGGCTTCCCCGGCAGGCAATCCGCCGGCCCCGGCAGACGCTGGGAAGGCTTCGTACGCAAATCACTGCGCCATCTGCCATGGCGACCAGCGCGAAGGCATTCTGCCGGGATTTCCGCCGCTCGTCGGCATTGGTCACCAGATGTCGGACGAGCAGATCATTAGCCTGATTCGAAGCGGCAAGGGGCGCATGCCGGGATTTCCTGACATGCAAAGCGGCGAAATGACGGCGCTGGTGCAGTATCTTGCCACGGCGGCTCCGCCGGCTGAAGGCGGCGAAGAAGCTGCATCGGCGGGAGGCGCATCCGGCCAGGCCCAGGCCGGTCGGGCGCTGTTCCATCAGAACTGCGCCTTCTGCCATGGGCGCGACGCGATGGGCGGAGAAACCGGTCCGGATCTGACGCAGTCGGAATTGGTGAAGTCCGATAAGACCGGCGAGAAGATTGCGGAAGTCATTCGCGATGGCCGTCCCGCGAAGAAAATGCCGGCGTTCAAATTCTCTCCCCAGGAAGTCGCCAGTATCGAGGCATTCATCCACGCGCGAATCGCCTTTGCCGAATTACATCCCGGCGGGCGGCGCGGTGTGGCCGTTGCCGACCTCCAGACCGGCAACGCGCAGGCTGGCAAGCAGTACTTCGACGGCGCGGGCGGTTGCGTCAAGTGCCACTCCGCCACCGGCGACCTGGCGGGCATTGCCAATCGTCTTCAGGGTCTTCAATTGGAGCGTCGCATGCTCTATCCCGAGGGCGCGCAAAGTTCTGTGACCGTTACGCTCCCGTCCGGCAAGCAAATCAGCGGCAAGCTTGCTTATCTCGATGAGTTCACGGTGGCGCTTCGCGACAGCGGTGGCACGTATCATTCCTGGTCGATCAGCCGGGTGCACTACAAAGTGGATGCGCCCGTCGAGGCGCACGCCGAACTGTTTCCGAAGTACAGTGACGACGACATTCACAACCTGATGGCCTATCTGCAGACGCTGCGCTGATGAATGCGCGAGAGGTTTTGATTTGGCAATGAAGAACAATGTTTGGCTTTCCGCAGTCGCGGCCTTGTTCCTGCTGCCTCTTGCGCCCGCTTGTGTCGCGCAGGATCTCGAAAGCGCTCAGCTGCTTCATCCCGAGGCGGATTCGTGGCCTACGTATAACGGCGATTATTCAGGCCGGCGTCACGTGCGCTTCACGCAGATCACGCCGCAGAATGTCTCGAATCTCACGCTGGCATGGGCCTTCCAGACCGATCAGGCTGCGGAGATCAAGTCATCGCCGCTTCTGGTTGACGGTATCCTCTACTTCACCGTGCCCGACAACATCTGGGCCGTCGACGCGCGTTCCGGTCACATGATCTGGCACTACAACCGGCCGGCAACTCAGGGCGATCACATCGGGCATCGCGGCGTGGCCATGTACAAGGGATGGCTTTACTTCACCACGCCTGATTGCCACCTCATTTCTCTCGATGCAAAAGACGGTCACGTGCGCTGGGACATCACCTACGCCGATGTGAACAAGGGCTACTGGGCCACGATGGCGCCCCTTGTAGTCAAGAATCACGTGATCGCCGGCATCTCGGGCGATCTGGATAATCTGCCGGGCTTCCTGAAATCCTTCGATGCCGAGACCGGCGCGATGCAGTGGGAGTGGGATGCTTCGCCGCCCGAAGGCACGAAGAACGCAACCACCGGCGGCATGACGTGGATTACCGGAACCTACGATCCGGAGTTGAACCTGATCTACTGGGGCACGGGGAATCCGACGCCCGTGCTCAACGGCCATCCGCGGCCCGGCGATGACGAGTACACCTGCAGCATTGTGGCGGTCGATCCCGATACCGGAAAACTGGCGTGGTCGTTCTCTGCTTCGCCGCATGACACGCACGACTGGGACGCCGTGGAAACGCCGGTGCTTGTCGATGCGATGTTTCGCGGCCAGAAGCGCAAGATGCTGATGCAGGCCTCGCGCAACGGATACTTCTTCGTTCTCGATCGCACCAACGGCAAGAGCCTGCTGAGCGTTCCGTTCGGGCCGGTGAACTGGTCGCTCGGACTCGACAAGCAGGGTCGTCCCATTCCGAATCCCGCCAAAGAGCCCGCGCCGGATGGCCGCCTGATCGCGCCCGATGAGGGCGGATTGACGAACTTCCGCGCGCCAAGCTTCGATCCAAAGACGGGTCTGTTCATCGTCGATGCGCACCCGAGCTGGAGCATCTATTTCGCCAAGCCTGCCGACGGCACCTACGGATGGGCCGGCGCGGATTACGACGTGTGGGGCACGGGCGTGATCGAGGCGATTGATTACCAGACCGGGAAGATTCGCTGGAGCCACTTTGTGGGCGAAGGAGGCTCGGGAGCAGGCGTTATGACCACCGATTCGGGCGTCACCTTCACCGGCGACGGCGACGGAAACATGCTGGCGCTCGAAACGGCCAACGGCAAAACGCTATGGCACGCGGGCCTCGGGGCGTCGATGGAAACTTCGCCCATCTCGTATGTCCTGGACGGGCGGCAATACGTTGTGAACGGCGGCGGGGGAGTGCTGTTTGCCTGGGCTCTGCCGGAAAAGCTCACCGCCGAATCGACGCACGCGACGACGGGTCAACACGCGCGCTGAGCGGACGGCCTTCCCGGTCCCCACAAGCGAGGGACCGGGGCACCCCTCGAGCAAGTAGATTCCAGGTGGAATGGGGACCTTCTGCGTTTGCATTTCGCACCGCAAGGATTGATGGGCTGGTCTCTGTTCCCTCCGTCCTTTGTCCCTGCAATTCCAGTGATGAGGCACACTTCCGAGCCTTGTCCGGGGACTCGACAGGAGCAAGGCTGTGTGAGGGCTCACGCTGCACATGCCTAATTAGTCACGGACCCTGATGTGGATTTGTGACTGCAATCACTGAAGTTTTTCCCTCAAAAGACTTTCCTCATAGTTGCATTCCCCGCGAGTCGGTTTCGCAAACAGTGGAGAAATCCGCTGCGGGAAGCCATGTGCGTTTGCCGGTAGGCAGTTTCGCCATGGAGAAAGAAGACGGCAGAATGAACCGAGCCGCACGAATGGTTGCATTCTTCATTGCCATTCCATTCCATCTCTTCCGGGGCCTCGCATGGCTGGTGACAGCGCCTTTCAAGCTGAAGCATCAGGCAGCCGGAACATTGGCGTTGTTGATCGCGCTCGCTCCGTACGCTTTGCGAGCCCAGACCGATTGCCTTGCCTGCCACGGCGACAAGACGATGCAGGATGCTCAGGGGCACAGCATCGCGGTCGACGGCCAGAAGTTTGGCCAGAGCATTCACGGCAGCCTGCAGTGCAACAATTGCCACGCCGACATCAAGGAGTATCCGCACCCCGACCACATCGCGCGGGTCGACTGCAAGACGTGCCATGCCGACCAGGCCACGGAACTGGCCGGCAGCGTGCACTCCTCCGCGAAGGACCATCCCTGCACCAGCTGCCACGGCGATGCCCACGCCATTTTTCCGAAGACCGATGCGCGATCGGCGGTCTATCCGCTGAACATTCCGCGTACCTGCGGCAATTGCCACAGCACTGACGGCATGGCGAAGAAGCACGGCCTGCCCAGCGTCTATCCCTCCTACATGGATTCGATTCACGGATTCGCGCTCAGCAAGGAAGGTCTGCTGGTTGCGGCCAACTGCCAGAATTGCCATGGATCGCACCGGATCCTGAGCCACAACGATCCGCAGAGCCCAACCTACAAGGCAAATATTCCGAAGACCTGCGGCACCTGCCACGCCAAGATCAACGACGACTACCAGGGCGGCGCGCACGGCCATGCGGTCGCGAGCGGCAACTTCAAGGCGCCGGTCTGCACCGACTGCCATACCGCGCACGCTATTCTGCAGCCGACCGAAGCGGAATTCCGCATGCAGTCGACGCCGATCTGCGGATCGTGCCACAAAGACAAGCTCTCGACTTATCGCGACACCTTCCACTCGCAACTGGGTTCGCTGGGCGGATATGTCGAAACGGCCCGTTGCTGGGATTGCCACGGCGCGCACGAAATCTACTCCTCGTCCGACCCGCGGTCGCCCGTCGCCAAGGCCAATCTCGTGAAGACCTGCGGCCGTTGCCATTCCGGCGCCAACATCAGCTTCGTGCAGTACCAGCCGCACGCCAACGCGCACGATCGCAAGCTGAATCCGGCCCTCTTCTTTGTCCGGCTCTTCATGAATTTGTTGTTGGCGAGCGTGCTCACGTTTTTCGTGATTCACACCATCCTGTGGCTGATCCGGTCCCGCTACGACCAGGTCAAGAGAGGCTCGGGAGAAGGAGGCAAAAATGCCTGAGGTCATGATTGCAGAAGAAAAGAAAGTCGAGATCCCGGCTTCGAAAAGGCAGCGCTACTTCATGCGCTTCACGCGCTCGCAGCGTTATCTGCATGCCACGCTGTTCAGCACCTTCCTGGGTCTAGCCGCAACGGGCCTGCCGCTGCGCTTCAGCGAGAGCATCTGGGCCCGCGGTCTCGCCAAGGGCGTGGGCGGATTCGGCGCGATTCTTTTCTTTCACAAGTTCTGCGCGCTGGTGCTGACGCTCGCGTTTCTCATTCATGTGAAAGATCTCTTCACGCGCGCCTTCTTCCGCCATGAGAAGGGAATCTTCTGGGGACCGACGTCGATGGTCGCGAACTGGAAGGACGTGAAAGACATCTTCGGCCACATGCGCTGGATGCTCGGGCTCGGTCCGCGACCGCAATTCGAGCGCTATGCCTACTGGGAGAAGTTCGACTATTGGGCGGTGTTCTGGGGAATGATCGTGATCGGCTTCTCAGGCTACGCGATGTGGTTCGCGCCGTTCTTCGCGCATTTCCTGCCCGGCTGGGCGCTGAACGCGGTGCTCGTCATCCACAGCGAAGAGGGTTTGCTCGCCATTCTCTTCATCTTTTCGATCCACTTCGTCAACACGCATCTCCGGCCGGACAGTTTTCCGATGGACATGGTGGTTTTTACCGGCGTGGAAAATGAAGAAGAGTTCAAGCACAAAAGGCCGCTGGAGTATCAGCGGATGGTCAGCGAAGGGAAACTCGAAGCTCGCATTGGCGAGGCCCCGCAGAGCTGGCAGGTGAACTTCTCCAAGGTGATCGGATTCACGGCGATATTTATTGGCCTGCTGTTGCTCGTGCTCACGCTGACGGCATACTTCAGTTGACGTGCGCAGCGCGAACGGTTGCACGCCCAGAGGGGAGTGGCGCGATCCACTCCGCTTTCTTTCCAACCTCTTTCCGACCGCAGGATGTTCGAGGGAATATCTGGGGTTTTTTCCCAGGTCACTCGGGCAATAGCCGGGACCAGCTCAAATGACCCGGTTCCATGACGCGCATTTTGGAGCGGCGCATACGTGACACGGGCCATCGACGCCATAGCACATTCGTTGCAGCGCGCCGTCGCTGATTCCCGTTCGGAACATCATTAGGTCACCAAGGTTATGTCAACGTCCTGCGCGCGTTTTCCTGATGAATCATCAAAGCGCGCATACTCGAACCAGAACCAGCAGGAGGGGGTGGTGCGGGTGTCGGCGGATAGCCAGGCCGACGCCCCCACCCCCTCGGGAAGAAGCTGCGGCTTTCCCCACGCAGTTGCGATAATTTAGCCCGAACCCCTCGACGGTGCGAGTCGCTTGGCTGGATCGTGGCGGATGACTGCGTTCCAGATCACAGGCGTCTGGTTCGGACAGCCGTAAACGGCATCGCGAAACGATTCTGCGTCACACATTTGGCACGCAACATGTGATGGCGAACGGTGCGCCCTGTGACTCCTATCACGGCGGCGAATCCGCACACCGGCGTCTGCTGAAAGCGTGAAAGTTTCCAGCAGAATCCTGCTCCCTGTGTTCGCGATCTTTCTGCTGGGCTCGTCTCTCCCCACTCGCGCCCAACACAAGCTCAAGGATGAAGACTGTCTCACCTGCCATGGCGATTCGAGCCTGACCACGCAGGTTAACGGCAAAACCGTCAGCTTGTTTGTCGATGCGCAGAAACTCCAGCACTCAATCCATGCCTCGATGAAGCTGGCGTGCGTCGATTGTCACAAGGACGTCAAGAGCCTCGCGCATGAAGCCACACCGCAGCCGGTGACCTGCGCCGGATGCCATGCAGATGCGCAGACGGCGTACGCCCACAGCATGCACGCCATGGCGAGCAAGACCGGCAAGACCCCTGCCGCCACTTGCGTCGATTGCCACGGCGGGGCACACGAGGTGCTTGCAGGCGGCGATCCGAAGTCGCCCGTGAATCACGCCAACATCCCGGCCACCTGCGGCAGATGCCACGGGCAAAAGTTCCTGATGGAGTCGAACGGCGTGAGCGCACAGCCCTTCGTTTCGTACCAGGACAGCGTGCACGGGCGCGCCATCAGGAACGGTTCGATGAATGCCGCGGTCTGCACCGATTGCCACGGCTCGCACGAGATCATCGCGGCGAATGACGCCAGGTCGCCGATCTACAAGTTCAACGTGCCGGCCACGTGCGGCAAATGCCACACGGACATTGCCGACACGTTCCATCAGAGCATTCACGGTCAGGCCATTGCGCGCGGCAATGCGCTGTCGCCGGTTTGCACGGATTGTCACGGCATCCACTCCATCAAGTCGCATGCGGATCCCAACTCGCCGGTCGCCGCGGCCAACGTGTCGCGCGACACCTGCGCGCCGTGTCATGAAGGCGTGAAGCTCTCGAGCGAATTCGGCGTGCCCGGGAACCGGGTTTCCAGCTACATGGACAGCTACCACGGCCTGGCCACGGAAGCCGGATCCGTGGTCGCGGCAAACTGTTCCAGTTGCCATGGCGTGCACGACATTCTGCCGTCGAGTGACCCGCGGTCCACCATCAACCATGCCAATCTCGACAAGACCTGCGGCCAGTGCCACAGGGGCGTGACGCAGAAGTTTGTCCTGACCCGCGTGCATTTCGAAGACGGCGCGAAGCCCCACGATATCGGCTCGATCGCCGTGCGCTGGGTTCGCTTGCTGTACATCGTGATGATCGTGGGAGTGATCGGCGCGATGTTCCTGCACAACGCCATCATCTGGCGCAGCAAGGCCGTCGCGCGCCGGCGCATGCAAAACCCGATGATGACGCGCATGACCACGCATCAGCGCTGGCAGCACCTGATTCTGCTGCTGAGTTTCATCATCCTCGTGATTACCGGATTTGCATTGAAATTCCCGGATTCCTGGTTTGCCGAGCTGCTGGGAATGAGCGAACGGCTGCGCAGCGTGATCCACCGTATTGCCGGAGTGGTGCTGATGGGCGCGGGCATCTATCACCTGGTGTATCTCTATGCGGCGCACGAGGGCCGGCGGCTGATTCGCGACCTGGCGCCGAAGCCCAAGGATGCATGGGATGCAGGCAAGACGATGCTCTACTACCTCGGGCTGAGCAAACAGAAGCCTGCCTACGGCCGCTTCAACTATGCCGAGAAGGCGGAGTACTGGGCGCTGGTGTGGGGAACGGCGCTGATGGGCGTCACGGGCATCATGCTGTGGGCTAAGGTGCTGGTCGGCGACCTGCTGGCGCGCTGGTGGGTGGATGTAGCGACGGCCGTGCACTTCTACGAGGCGATTCTGGCCACGCTCGCGATTCTGGTGTGGCACTTCTACCAGGTCTTCTTCGATCCTGATGTCTATCCCATGAACTGGGCGTGGTGGGACGGCAAGATGCCGGTGGAGCACTACGAACATGAACACGCGCTGGATGTGGAATCACTGCCTTCCGCAAAGACGCAGACCACGAGACCTCAGACAGCACCTCTGGGCGGAGCAGAACCTTCAGGCACTACCGCCGACGACTAGGGACGCCCAGCCTTTGGCGAAACCTCCCGCAGGAGAACCTCCCTCCGCGGCTCAGGCCATGTTCGTTTCGTAGCCCTTACGGCACAGCTAAAGCTCCGCCCTTTCAAGGCGGAGAGTTCTTCGGGTCGTGCGCAGTAGAGAATGCGGAACGAAGCTAAGAGCTGACGGCTGGGAGCTGAAAGCTGATAGTTGACAACTGAAGGCTGATAGCTGTCCTTCTCACACCCGCCACTCGTCGGCGCGCCAGTTGCGGATCCGTTCCTTGATCTGTTTGCGATTCAGGTGCTGTTCGAGCGCCTGCTTCGCCAGTTCGACGACTTCGTCGTCGCCCGCAAACCGCAGGCCGATGAGCTGATCCTCGGTGAGGCGATGGATTTGCCCGCGCCACTCCGGAGGCGCGAGAGACTGCAAGCGAAGTTGTTCTTCGAGGCGGATGACGCGATCCTGCACCTTGAGCGGATAGGTGCGCAGCCGGAACAGCAGAACCAGAGCAGCGATCGCAAGCACCACCATCCAGCCGGCATAAAAACTCGGATGCCGGAAGACGTGGATGATCGCCATGACGATGCTGGCGATCGCAACGACGGCCAGGAAGAAATGGTACAGCGGGTCAAACCTTGCGTGGTGCTTGAAGTCCTGGGGCTTACTCATGTGCGGCTGCGTTCTCTTTCAGGCCAAGATCGGCGGCGCCCGAAGCAGTCGCTGGCTCAGCGCGAAAAACGTCGGTGCCGTCGCTTCCAGGATTCTGTGCGGGCGGGACCGGCAATGTCAACGCCACAATCGTTTTGGGATCCAGGATCTCGGGGTGCTTCGGGATCAGGTGATAACGTCCGCGCACCACGTAATCGACAAACAGACCGCCGGCGAGATAAGGGTTAACGATTGCGATCGGAACCGCGTAGGCCGTTGTCACCAGCGACTCGCTGATGCTCTTGTTCGAGCGGCTCAGGCGGCGATAGCCCGGGATCTGCGGGATCTCGAATACCTGCAACCCGGTATCGGGATGCTTGCGCCCATACCGCACCAGCTTATAGGTAATCTGCTTCGGCGTCGTCATTCCTGCATCGGGAAAGATGCTGCGGCGGAACGTGCGCGGAAAATATTCATTCAACACCACGCGCGCAAAATCCGCGCAATTGTTGAAGAGAAGATGAAAATGCGTGTGGTTTGCCGATGCATTCATCTCCGCGATGAAGGCGTCATCCTGCGTTTCGGTGGTGTTGAATCGGAATGCGTAGATGCGGCGTTCATAGGCGACGCCGATCAACTCCGACCATCCGCCATGCATCAAGCCGCCCTCACCCACATTGCCGAGGCTCATAAGGTGCGCTTCGTGGTAGCGATCGCGGAGCCGCTGCACGGTCTCGCGATTCACGTGCGAGGGCACCTCGACCGGATCTTCGACGGAATAGAGGTAGGGAATCAGCGGGATCGCGACCCAGTCATAACCGGCCATTCCCTGGTAACGGGAGATGACCGCGCCCATTTCACCTGGCTGGCAGCGGCGCAGCGTGACAGGCCCGTCGGCGCAGATGCGCTCAAAGTAGATTGCAGTGTGCCCAGTGGGATTCAGGGCGCCGAAAAATCCGTAAGGTTCCTCCATGAGGAGGGCGGCCTGCGCATGGCAAAACGTGCTTGCAGAAAAAATGACCCATACAGCGGCCATGAGAGCGAATGCTGCTTTGCGCGGGGAACGCATCGAGGGCATCAGTCCTCCGTGGTCGAGTTGTGGTTTGTCTCTCACAGTATGCCGCGAGGAGGTTCAGAAACCATTCACTCGTTTCAGATTCCGGTGCACATCCGTTATGTTGTTCAAGCCTGCGATCACAAACAGAAACCGTCTTAGAGCGACCGGAAAGAAGCACAACTATCACTCTTTGACCCCAGTTGGCGGAAATGGTTGCGCCATCGGAGGTTAGGGCTCGGGCTGACGAAGGGGCGTTCCATCTGCTAACGTATTCCGTCTGGGAAAACTCCATCCGGTACATTACTTTGAATCCCCAAACACCTTTGAGGAGCCGGTTTATGCAGAAAGTGCGTCTGGCCGTTTTCGCCTTCTTTTTCACTGCCGCCATCGCAAGCGCGCAGATCAGCTTGCCCGCCATCCTCACCAGCCACATGGTGGTGCAACGCGATCTGCCGGTCCACGTGTGGGGCATTGCTGCTGCAGGAGAACAAATCAGCGTCACCTTCCGTGGCGAGACCCAATCGGCACAGGCTACGCAGCTCGGGCGGTGGAGCGTTTACCTGAAGCCGGGAGCCGCGGGTGGTCCGTTTGAACTCACGGTGAAGGGAACCTCTGCTTCGGGTGATGCGCCACAGACGATCACGCTCGATGACATTCTGGTGGGCGATGTGTGGGTGGCATCGGGCCAGTCGAACATGGAATTTCCTTTGAGCCGGGCAGCGACCGCTGCCGAGGATCTGCCGCATGCCGGAAATGCGCGCATACGCCTGCTCATGATCAAGAAGAAGGCCTCCGATTTCGCGCCGGACAACGCCGATACAGACGGATGGACCGTCTCGAGCGAAGAGACGGCGCGCGATTTTTCAGCGGTGGCGTGGTACTTCGCGCGCGAAATCGAGCGGCGCGAGAATGTTCCCGTGGGGGTCATCGATTCCACGTGGGGCGGCACCGTAGCCGAGGCGTGGACCCGATTGACAGCGCTCGGGGAAAATGCGGCCCTGGCTCCGCTGTTTATTGCGCGCGGCAAAATGACGGACCGTGAAGCCAATGCCCTGCTCGAAGCCAAAGACGAAGAGCGGCAGCGTGACGAGGCCAAGGCGGCGGGCAAACCCGCGCCACAGTTCTCATGGCATCCGGTGCTGGCGAGCTGGGGTCCGGGTCAGCTCTGGAACGGCATGATCGCCCCGCTCACACCGGCCGCCATTCGCGGCGTGATCTGGTACCAGGGCGAAAGCAACAGCGCGCTCGAGCGCTTTCCGCTTTACGATCGCATCATGCGCACGCTGATCGAGGATTGGCGCAGCCAGTGGGGAGTGGGCGACTTTCCGTTCCTCTACGTGCAGATTTCCAATTTCAAGTCGACACCTGAAGAGGACTGGGCCAGTCTTCGCGAGCAGCAGCGCAAGACTCTCGGCCTGCGCAATACGGCGATGGCCGTCACCATCGATATCGGAAATCCCGACGATGTGCATCCGACTGACAAAGTGGACGTCGGCCACCGGCTCGCGCTGGCTGCGCGGGCGATTACGTACGGCGAAAACGTCGAGTATTCGGGACCGATGTTTCGCCAGGCAACTCCGGAAGGCGCATCGATCCGCGCCTGGTTCGACCATGCCGCGGGCCTGGCGGCAAAGGGCGGAGACGTGACTGGATTTGAAGTGGCCGGGGCAGACGGCAGATTCTCCGCTGCAACCGCGCGCATTGAGGGCACCACGATTGTTGCCGGCAGCCCGTCGGTGCCGCAGCCGGTCTTCGTTCGCTACGGATGGGCCAACAGCCCACAGTGCAACCTGTTCAACGGCGAGGGACTGCCCGCAAGCCCCTTCACCTCGGTGCGCTAGGGGCGGATTCTGCTCTTCGCTCGGGTTATCTCCTATGCGACGGCAATGGCGCGATCGGCGGGAAAGCTGCAGATCGTGCAATTGTCGCCGGCCGGCTGATGCGAAGTGCAGGCGCAAACGGGACACACGTAGAAACTGCGCGCTGTCCCGATCCACGAGTCCGTTGCTTCCGATTCAAGCAGCCGAATCGCTTCGGAATAGAGCTGCGCATGCGTCTTTTCCGCTTCGAGAGCCCAGACGAAGGACCGGGCCGCGGTCGAGTTGATCCGCGCCGCCGCTTCTTCAATAAATGCCGGGTAAACGGACGCGATTTCGTGATTCTCGCCCGTCAGCGCCGACTTGAGATTTTCGAGCGTACCCTTGACGCTGCAGGGTGAGCAATCAGCCGTGACGGAGACTCCCATCTGGTGAAGCACGCGAGCCTGATTCTTGGCGTGAATGTCTTCGGCATGAGCCGCGGCGCGAAAGAGGCTGGCAATTCCGGGATGCCCGTCATCGTCGGCGCGATCGGCAAAAGCCAGGTACCGGTCGCGGGTTTCGAGCTCGTTTTGATACGCGGCGAGCAGGTTACGCAGGGTCGTTTCTGTAGCAGGATCCAGGGCAGCAAACATGGTTCTTTCTTTCTCTTTCTTTGTTTTTTTGTACTGCTGCCAACATATTGCGCAGGCGTCGCAACTGACTGTGACAAACCTCACAATCTGGACACGGACTGCCTTGGAGGAAGTCTCAATGAGCAGTGTCAGACGTCACTTGACTTTGGATCGATCGTCACAGTGCTAAGAAGACTTCGGGGAGGGTTCGCGCGTATAGCGCACCGCCTCGACATTTGAAATCGCAACGAGGCCCTCCTGCACCATGGCGTCCACGAAAGGCAGAATCTTGGCAATCTGCTCTTCGGTGTCGATGATGCTGAGCTGGATGGGCGCATCCTTCGAAAACGTCCAATAGCCTGAGCGGCGGATGCGGCTGCCGGAGCCGTAGCCTTCGATGCCGCGAAATACGATGGCTTCGGCGATGCCGAGTTCCTTGCATTTGGCCACGATGGCCTCATGCAGCGGCTTGCCCTGCCATTTGTCGTCTTCGCCGAAATGGATCCGCACTATGCGGGCGGTGAATTGTTCTTTCATGGCAGCTTCTCTCAGTCCGGCTGAGCCGCGGTCGCCGGAGCCTGGTACGCGTACTTGATGATGTCCACATCGGAGAACACGACAAGCCCTTCCTGCACCATCTGGTCCACCAAGGGCAGAAACCCTTGCAGCTTGTCCGCCGTGTCCACGGCAGAGAGCATGACCGAACCGTGTCCGGCGGAGAGCAGCGACTTCTCCTTGTGCATGCGGCGATGAGCGCCATAGCCGAGAATGCCCCGATAGACGGTCACCCCGGCAATGTCGTTGGCGCGCATGGCTTCAACCAGCGCCTTGTACAGCGGCTTATCCTTCCAGACGTCTTCTTCGCTGACGTAGATGCGCATCATCTGGGCCTTGCCCTCCATCTTCAGATGCGCAGCCGCGGGTAATTTGGGAGCCTTCGACACCTGGGCGGGCTTGGCGACGGTGGTTTCCTGGATCTCGATCAAGCCAGTCCCCGCCAGCTCTTCAAGTTTTCCGAGGATGGCATCGACTTTCTCGCGCGTCTCGATGAACTCGATCTTGAGGGGCAGGCGATCCGAGATGTCGATGAGATTGGCCGCATGCATGTGGTGATCGGCCCCGAAGCCGGCAATGCCCTTGAGCACGGTAGCTCCGGCGATGCCGCGATAAAACAGAAAATCGAGAATGCTCGAGTAGACCGGAACTCCATGTCGCGTAGCGCCGTCGCTCAGGTAGATGGTTACCTTGACGGCTTTTCCGGGATTCAGCATGCAGCCTCCCACGGAGCAATTGAGGATTCTAGTGCAATCGGATGTTCGAGTCGAGGCGGGGTCACAAGGCGTCAGCGAGAAGCACACCGAACCACGTCGCCGCGAGGCCTAGGATGAGGCTTCCGAGGGCGTACAGCGCTGCCATCGAGAAGGCGCCCACGCGCAGAGTGAACAGCGTCTCCCACTCGAAAGTGGAAAAGGTGCTGTAGGCTCCGATGAATCCAACGGCGATGAAGTAGCGCCATGCCGGATTGAGTTCGACGCGCTTGCCGAGATAGGTGACGGAGAAGCCGATGATCAGGCAGGCCGTCATGTTGACGACGAAGGTGCCGTAGGGGAAGCGTGTTCCCATGCGGCCGCCAATGGCAGAGCCGATCCAGTAGCGTGCGACTGAGCCAAGCGCGCCGCCCGCGGCGATGAGCAGGTATTTCTGCAAGTGCAATCCCCCCCGAGCCGATTCGCAGTGGAAACACACCGCGCCGGACTCGTCAATTGAACCGCATGTGCAGGGATCGCGCCGGGGTATGACTCCGCGACAGGATCGCCTGCCAGGAGTCATCATCTGTCCGGTCGACTCGACCAATCCGGCAACGTCAGTCCGTTGCAGGGTGTCCCGAAGAACCGTCAGCGATCTAAGTCCGTTGCTGGGGTCCGGGAAGAGGACAGCAGTTAAGGGTGAACTCCATCACCGCTGTCATGATTAAACGAAAAAGGCAATTCGCCTGTCAATGTAACCGCCGTGTTCTGGAGCGAAGCGGCAACCTGCTCCGAAAACGCGGGGGTTCAAGGGCATGTGGTCGTGGCCGGGGCGCGCCGCATCTAACCCTCCGTAGTCGCGTCAGTAGGGCGCTGGGAAACTCCCCGGGCGCCGGCTCGAACGCGTGCACCGGCGATTTGCGTTCGATGGCAAGGGGCGGGAGATAAGCGATGGACGGGTCACCAACGGCGCGCACTCTCGCCAAATTCTGGTTCCTCACCGTCGCAGTGCTTGCCGTTGCCATTCTCTATCTGGCGAAAGTGTTGTTTTTGCCCCTCGCGTTTGCCATTCTCTTCGGGTTCCTGCTTTTTCCCGTGGTTGGACTGCTTGAGCGCATCCACTTGCCGCGCGCGCTGGCGGCGGTCGTCGTCATCCTGAGCTTTGGGACGCTGGTTGGCGGGGCGGCGTGGCTGGCGTTCACGCAACTCGTATCGATCGCGAACGATTTGCCTGTATACCGCGACAACATCACCGTGAAGATGCAGGCGATTCACGCTCCAGCCAATTCCGCGATCAGCCACGCGCAGCAGGAGATGGAGGAATTGAGCCAGGACCTGGGGCTGGCCAACTCGCCGTTTTCTCCGCCGCCGCTACCGGGTACCGGGAATTCAAAGAAGCCATTGGGTTCAACACCGGAGCACCCCGTACAAGTACGCGAAGTCGCGCGTCCCGCCGGCCGGCTCGATCAGCTGCATGGGATTGCCGAGCCGATTACCACTGCTTTCCTGACCATTGTCTTCACTTTCTTTGTCATGCTGCAGCGCGAAGATCTGCGCAACCGGCTTATCCGGCTCAGCGGCGAGCAGAACCTGACGATGATGACGCATGCGATGAACGATGCCAGCGCGCGCATCAGCCGGTACTTCCAGCTGCAACTGCTGGTGAACCTCTGCTACGGCAGCCTGGTTTTTATTGCGCTCTCTTTGATTGGCCTGCCACATCCGCTTTTCTTCGGAGCGCTGGCTACGCTCTCGCGCTTTATTCCCTATTTCGGAGCGCTCACGGCGGCGTTGCTGCCGATTGTGCTTTCCATTGCGGTGTTCCAGGGATGGAGCCGCACCCTCGAGATTGTCTGCCTGTTTCTGTTTCTTGAAATCTTCACGGCTAACTACGCTGAGCCGCACATCTACGGCCGCCACACGGGGCTCACGTCGCTTGCGATCCTGGCGGCGGCAGCATTCTGGGCTTTTCTGTGGGGCCCGGTCGGGCTTCTGCTCTCGATGCCACTGACGGTTTGCCTGGTGGTGATCGGCCGGCACTTTCCATCGCTGGAGTTTCTGACCGTGATGCTGGGCGACCGGCCCGCCATTCCGCCGCCCACGTCGCTCTACCAGAGATTGGTGGCGCGCGACGAACGCGAGGCTGCTGACATTCTCGACACCTGCCTGAAGGGCGACACGCTCGAAAACATCTATGACAAGGTGGTCATTCCCGCGCTGCTCATGTCAGAGCGGGATCGGCAGCAGGGTGAGCTGGTCGAGCCCGGCATCCACTTCATCCACCAGACCATGCGGGAGCTGATCGAAGAGCTCGGCTTCAAGGAACGGGGCGGGGAAGAGAAAAGCGAGCCGGACAGCGCCACCGGGTCCGCGGCGCCGAAGAAGGTGCTTTGCGTGCCGGTGCGCGACGAGACCGACGAGCTTGGAGCCATGATGCTGGCGCAACTGCTCGAGAGCAGCGGCGTGCACGCCAGCGCCATTTCTGCCTCGGGAGTCGACGATGTGATGGCAAACGCGGTCAAGGAGAACCCCGACATGGTGTTTCTGTCGGCGCTGCCCCCGATCGCACTGGCGCGAGCCCACCGGATGTACCGCCTTTTGCGCGCGCGCAATCAGAACCTGATGATCATGCTGGGATTCTGGGGTTCCACCATTGACACAGCCGCGGCAGCACAGAAGTTCACCCGCGAAGAAGGTTTCCGCATTTCGACCAGCCTTGCCGATGCAGTCAGCCAGGTCCGTTCCGCCTTCAATCTGGATGAGAAGGAGCCGGCGGATCAGGAAACAGCGATGTCAGCCGATTCGGCGGCCTAGGCAGCTGGTTTTTTGGTTGCTGGAATTCAGATCAGTCATCTTCACCGAGGAACCCGGGCAGCACAAACTCAAATCCCGCGCCATGCTTGTCCCAGTTGACCACGCGTGCATGGACCGTGAGGGCATCACCGGGATTCGTGCCGTCGGTGCCCACCACTTGAAGCGTGAGGCGGATGATGGTGCCCGGCAGCCATTTCTCGTCGGTGATCATGTAGAACCCCCAGACGCTGAAATTGCGAACCGGGTGCGGTTCGGAACTGCCCGATGAGAAGTAATAGCCGACCAGTCCCGGATCGGCCACGCGCGGCGCGCGCCGGTGCTCGCGCTGTCGCTGCTCGACCGTGTCGAGCTCAAGCTCCGGATAAAGCCACGACAATACCTGGATCTTCATCGAAAGCTTGTCGTCCTCTTCCGGATGGTTGACGATCTTCATGAAATCGATGTATGGCACCTGGAATTCAGGACGATAGCCGGGATGCAGCTCAGGGAAGAGCGTGTAAAGCAGTTGGACATCCCATCGCCCCGCCATCTTCGCTTCCATCTTGGCGAGCTGACTTTTCTTCTCGGCGCTGGCGATTTGAGTATCGACTTCGTTTTCTTCTTCGAAGGCCAGCTCGTCTTCTTCGAGCGCCAGCTCATCTTCCCCGGGAAGGAGCGGCTGATCGAGCGCGGACTCGCTCGCCTCTTTTTTTTCTGCTATCGGCGGCGGCGCAGCTTGCTTTTTCTTTTGCCTCGGCTTCGGAGGAGGCCCCGGCCACTCCGGCGCGAGCTCGACTAGATCGAATGCCTTATCCGCACCGAGCAATTTGAAGAGCTCGTCCTGCGTCAGCTTGGCTCCGTGCATCACGACGGTCGGCGTGCCGGGCTCTTCTTCCGTCGAATCGCTTTCTGCCTGGCCCTCCGCGAACGGGGCCGCGTCAGGTTGAGACGAGCCGGCTGCCGATTGAAATGCAGGCGAAGCAGGCGCCTGGTGCGCGGGATGCGGCGCGGGTTCGGCCGTCACGGGGCGCGGAGGCGGTGCCGCAGGCGGCTGAGTTCCACTCGGTTGTCTGGGTTCCGCTGCGATGCCTGCATTCGAAGCTGCGGCCGGCGGCGTCGGAATTTGTGGTGCGACCTCACGGCGCACATCGGGAGCTGCGGCCGGCATCGTGGATCGTGGTGCGCTCGGAGGAGCGGCGGGCGTTTCGCGGCGCATTCCGGCAGGCGGCGCAGCAGCGGGGGAAGCGGCCGGTGCAGCAGGCGGCTTCGCCGCGGAACCCTGCGGAAACGCTGGCGTGAGGGGTGCTGCCGGCGCCGAAGCTTGGTGACCTGCGGAAGGAGCTTGCGCAGGCGGGGGCATGTCCGGCCGTCGGGCCGGAGGCTCGGTGGGTCTGATCTGAGCATGTGCCGGAGGGGTGCCAGACGGCGTTTGCGACGTTATTGCCTTTGCGGCAACTTCGCGCTTCGGCTCAACAGGCTGATCTGGCTTGGGCGCCGGGGTTGATGTTCTCTCGACAACGGGCGCGGACTTGGGCGGCCGCAGGAGCATTTCATCAGGCGCAGCAGGCTTCTTCCCACCTGGAGCAGGCTGGGTTCTGGCAGGAACGCTGGTCGTCGCGGCCGGTGCGGCCTGCTTCTTCGCCGGGCGCAGCACGCTGCCGGCTGCCGGAGCTTTTTCGGCGGGGACCGTCGGGATGTTTACCTGCGTTTTTGCCGGTGGAGCGCTGGTTGCGGCGGCCGCCTGCATTCCCCGTGCAGTAAGGGAAGCAATCTGTGCCGGCAGTTCCTGTGCGCCGGGCGCGTGCGCATCAGGACGGAGCGAAATCGAGTCACCGTTGAAAGTCTTTGAAGTAACGATGCTGGTGGGAGGCAGGACGAGAGCGCTCGATGGGATTCCCTTGAACGGAACGAAGTTACTCGACTGCGTAATCTCCACGGTATGAAGAACGCGGAACGCGTCATCGAGGTAGATGAGGTCGAAGGGAGAATAGGAACGCGCAATCGGCAAACCCTGGAAGCGGATGATCCAGAAACCCGTGCCCTTGCTGGGAGCAAGGCCCTCCATCAGGATCTTGAGCACCCTGATGGGCTCGGTGATCGAGTCGACAACGGCGATTCCCGAGCCAAGGTTCATCTTGCTAAGCTCGTTGTACGCACTCAATACCCTGGTGTTCACAGTACCTCGCCGCCGAACCAGAGTTCTACCGTCGAGCGCAAGCCGCCCGTTTCGGTTGGGCGCAGTTTTTCATTGCGACAGAGGCAACGTCAAGGGAGAACAGGGCTTGCGGGCACTCAAGAGTACCGGGGAAATCAGCGGGTTCATGGGCCCGACGCGGGAAAAATTGGGAGCCCTCAAGGCTCCCAGGATGGAATGTCGAGGAAAGGAACGTTCGCCACCCACTCAAAAATCGAAGAGCAAGGCGAACTGGCCGAATCGGCGTTCCGCGGCTAGCTGTGTTTGCCTTTCCATTCCTCGTATGGCCCCTGGAAATCCTCGATCTGGCCGTCCTGGAAATGCCAGAGCCGGGTAGCGACCTCGTCGATCAGATCGTGGTCGTGGGTCACCAGCAGAACCGTGCCCTCGTATCGCTGCAGCGCGATGTTCAGCGCGTTGATCGCTTCCAGGTCGAGGTGGTTGGTGGGCTCGTCGAAGATGAGGATGTTGGGCTTGGTGAGGATCAGCTTGCAGAACGCGAGCCGCGCCTGTTCGCCTCCTGACAAGGCCTGCGTCGGCTTTGCGCCTTCTTCACCGGAAAAGAGCATCTGGCCGAGAATGCCGCGAATGTCTTCAGTGTGCGCTGCCGGATCCCAGCGGTGCAGCCACTCGAACACGGTCAGTCCTGGCTCGATGGTCGAACCCACGTCCTGCGGAAAATATCCGATCTGCGCTTCGTGTCCCCAGAACACGCTGCCCGCGTCGACCGTGAAATCTTTTTCTGCGAGGCCAGGATAGTTGGCCAGCAGGCACTTGAGCAGTGTGGTTTTGCCCGCGCCGTTGCGGCCCATGAGACAAATCTTTTCGCCGCGCAAAACGTTGGCTGAAAATCCGTCGATGATCCTGCGGTCGTCGTAAATCTTCGTGACGCCCTTGAATTCCAGCACGTGCTTGCCGCTCGGCCGCACCTGGTCGAATTTGATGAAGGGGCGCTGGATATTGGAGCGCGCCAGTTCGCTGGTCTGCAAGCGTTCCACTTCCTTGCGCCGGCTGGTCACCTGGCTCGACCGCGTGCCCGCCGCGAACCGCGCGATGAATTCATTCAGCTGGGCGATCTTCTTTTCGCGTTGCGCATTTTCTGACTCAAGCCGCGAGCGGATCTGCGTCTTTGCCATCACCATGTCGTCGTATCCGCCGGTGTAAGTGATGATCGTCTGGTAATCGATATCGGCGGTATGCGTCGTGACGGTGTTTAGAAAATGCCGGTCGTGCGAGATGGTGATCAGCGTGCCGTCATAACCGTTCAGAAAATCCTGAAGCCAGTGCACCGAATCCAGATCGAGATAGTTGGTCGGCTCGTCGAGCATCAGCGCTTCAGGCTTGCCAAACAACGCCTGCGCCAGCAGCACGCGCACTTTCTGGCCGCCCTGCAGTTCGCTCATCTTGCGCTCGTGCAGCGAGTCGGGAATGTCCAGGCCCTGCAGCAGCACGGCCGCATCGCTCTCGGCGGTATACCCGTCTTCGTCGCCGATAATGCCTTCCAGTTCACCCAGACGCATGCCGTCTTCATCGGTCATTTCGGATTTTTCGTAGATGCGGTCGCGCTCTTCGAGAGCAGTCCACAGCGGGACATTGCCCATGATCACCGTGTCGATGACCCGGTAGGCATCGAAGGCGAACTGATCCTGGCGCAAGATGCCAAGTTTGCGCGGGCGCACCACGGTGCCTTTTTGCGCGTCGAGCTCACCGGTGAGCACCTTCATGAAGGTTGACTTCCCGGAGCCGTTGGGGCCCGTCAACCCGTATCGGCGCCCGGCCGTAAATGTGGTGCTGACATCTTCGAACAGGATTTTCGCGCCGTAGCGCATCGTAACGTTGCTGACACTGAGCATGCTTTGCCGGTCCCGGATCGCGGCCGCAACGAAGCCAAGGCTTCGCGGGCCGTCTATTTGCTGAATGAGGCCATTGATGCGGGCGCGCGCGGGTGCGTCGCCCAAGGAGAACTGCCGTACACTCCAGTTTCTCACAAGCGGACCGCCCGATTCGGCCGGAGCTAGAATGGCGCTATGCGCCGCGCACACGTGCTTTCCCACCCACTGATGATGTGCGCACTCCTGATGCCAGGACCGCATGCCGGCGCACAGATGCAGATGAATATGGGCGGCCCTGTCGAGACGCTGCGCGACAATGTGCTTCGTCATTCGGGCTCCGGCACTAGTCTCGAACCCGCTTCGGGCGCGCCGCCGATGCTGATGCGTATGCGCGGCAACTGGATGGAGATGCTGCACGGCCAGGTGATCGCCGCAGAGCAGCAGCAGACAGGCCCGCGCGGCCACGACAAGCTTTTCAGCGTGAACTGGCTCATGCCCATGGCGCAGCTTCCGACCGGATATGGGCAATGGACGTTTCGCGCGATGTTCAGCCTCGAGCCCGCGACCGTCAGTGGCCGCTACTATCCTGAGCTCTTTCAGCAGGGCGAGACTGCATTCGGCAAGCCCATCGTGGACGGGCAGCATCCGCATGATTTCTTCATGGAACTTGCCGCGCTCTACGATGCGAAGCTCGGCCGGCGAGCAGCGGCGACCTTGTATGTGGCGCCGGTTGGCGATCCCGCCATGGGTCCCGAAGCATTTCCGCATCGCGCCAGCGCGGAGAGCGACCCGTTGGCTCCGCTCGGTCATCATCTCGAAGACTCGACGCATATTGCCTGGGATGTTGTGACGGGCGGCTTCACGTGGGGCCCTGCGCGCATCGAGGCCTCGGGCTTCCACGGCCGCGAGCCCGATGAAAATCGCTGGCACATCGAGGTGGGCGCGCTCAATTCGTGGTCGGGACGGCTCAGCATGGAACCGGGCCGCGATTGGGTTGCGCAATATTCGCTCACGCGCCTGCATTCCCCCGAAGCTTTGCACCCGGATGAGCACGTGCTGCGCCAGACCGCTTCCATGAGTTACCACCACGCATGGAGAATGATGGAACTGAATGGAACCGCGATTTGGGGACGCAATCACACCCTCGGCACGGGTGTGAACAGCAATGGCTACCTGGTCGAAGGCGAAGCTCGATTCCGCGAAAAGCAATCATTGTGGACGCGGATCGAGAACGTCGACCGGACGACGGATCTGCTTGGCTCGGCCGCTCCTCCCGAAGAAACCGTGGTGGGCCGGGTGCAGGCCTACACAGGTGGCTACGCGCACCGCATCTGGTCGAACGGGTGGAGTTCGCTGGAAGCCGGCGCCCAGGGAACAATCTACGCCGCGCCTCCCCGCCTGGTTCCGTTGTACGGGAGCCATCCCGCCGGCATCGCTGCGCTCGTGCACTGGCGGATAGGGAAGTAGGCCCCGGCACTCTTCCTCTTGACAATCGAGAGAAGCTTTCCTTATTCTTCTCTCGACGATCAAGAGGAGAATAATGCGACCCGCAGATCACAAAGAAAGATCCGACGGCGACCTGGTGCAGGGGACACTGGACATGTTGATCCTGAAGACCCTGGCGCTCGAACCGATGCATGGCTATGGAGTCGCCCTGCGTATCGAGCAGATCAGCAACGGCGTTTTCCGCGTGAACCCCGGATCGCTGTTGCCGGCGTTGAGCCGCATGGAACGCGCGGGTCGAATCAAATCGGAATGGCGCTCCACTGAAAATAACCGGCGCGCAAAGTACTACACCCTGACGGCGGGCGGCCGGCGGGCCCTCGCATCCGAAACGGAACGCTGGGCCAGCCAGACTGCCGCGATTGCCCGCATCCTCGAAGCCAAGGCCGGCGCCTGATTTCACTGGGAGGCATGATGCATCAGCTCAGAAACGTGTTCGGGGGATTGCAGTCTCTCTTGAATCGCCGGCGCAGCAACGGCGAAATTGACGAAGAAATCGACAGCTTCTTCGATGCCTCTGTGGACGAAAAGCGCCGTTCCGGACTGACCCCGGAGCAGGCCCGCGAAGCTGCGCTGGCCGAGCTGGGCAGCCGCAACGCCATCAAGCATCGCGTCTGGTCGTCGCGGTGGGAATCGGCCATCGACAACCTGGTGCAGGACGTGCGGGTGAGCGTGCGCGCGCTCCGCAAACGGCCCGCTTTCACGGCGGTTGCACTCGTTTCGCTCGCCTTGGGCATCGGCGCGAACACGGCGATCTTCACGCTGATCCAGCAACTGCTGCTGCGCAACCTGCCGGTTCGCAATCCCGAACAACTCGTCACGCTGGGCGATGCCACCAACTCCGGTGTTGCGGGCGGAATCGATATCGGGCAGTTTGGCATGTATCCGTGGTACGTCACGCGGACATTGCAGGCGAATCCCGGTCCGTTTCAGGGGATTGCCGCGATCGGAAGCTATGCGCCGAAGGTCTCGGTGCGCATCGCTCAAGCTTCGGGGTCGCCCTCCAGCTCTCCTGCGCAACTTGCATCGGCAAGTCTTGTCTCCGGAAACTATTTCAGCGTGCTCGGCGTTCATCCCTTGATGGGGCGCACGATCACCGCGGCCGATGATGCGAGTCCCGGCGGCGGCGCAGTCGCTGTGGCAAGCTATCACTTCTGGCAGCATGCTCTTTCGTCCGATCCTGCGATTCTTGGCAAGATCATCACGATCAATGGCACGCCATTTGAGCTGATCGGCGTGATGCCGCCGGATTTTGGAGGACTGAAGCAAGGGCTGGATCCGGCCGACCTGTGGACGCCTACGACGATTCAGGCGGTGATCACGCAACACCCCTCGATGCTGACCCCAGATTCGGGCCTCTACTTCATGAACGTGTTTGGACGCCTCAGCCCCGAAGCGGCGGCCGATCCGCACGCTCGCGCGAAGACCCAGAGCTGGATCGACCAGCAGATTCACAGCGCGATTCGCGCCCATGAAGGCGGCATTGTTTCGCAAGCGCGGCAGCAGGAAATCGAGCGCGAAACTGTTCCGCTGATTCCCGCGATGCACGGCGTCTCGTACCTGCAGGACGTCTACAGAAGTTCCTTGTGGGTGCTGATGGCCGTGGTTGTGCTTGTGCTCTTGATCGCGTGTGCGAACCTGGCGAACTTCCTGCTGGCACGCGCGGCAACGCGTCAACGCGAGATCGCGACGCGGCTGGCGCTCGGGTCGAGCCGGTCGCGCATCGCGCGGCAAAGCCTGATTGAAACCCTGTTGCTCTCGGTGGGGGGCGGTCTTCTGGGGTTGGCAGTTGCATTCGCGGCAACACGCGTTCTGATCGCGTTTGTGAGTGAAGGCAGCTCATGGATCGGCCTGAACCCGGCGCCGAACGCGAGCGTCTTGTGCTTCACTCTCGGCGTTTCGGTTCTCACGGGAGTCCTGTTCGGGTTCGGTCCCGCCATCGCCGCGGCACGCACCTCGGCGCACGATTCGCTGAACTCCGCAAGCCGCACCTCAGTCGGCGGAAGAGGCCGCGCCTCGCGCTGGTGGCCGAAGTCTCTGGTTGTCGGCCAGGTGATGTTGTCGCTTCTGCTGCTGGTGGCGGCGGGGCTTTTTCTGCAAACGCTGCGCAACCTGCAGCGCCAGGACTACGGATTCGAGCGCACGTTCATGCTGGTGGCTGAATTCGATCCACGGCTTGCGGGGTACACACCGATCCAGACCGCCGATCTGCACCAGCGGCTCCTCGATCGGCTTTCCGCGATCCCGGGAGTGCAATCGGCGGCCTTGGCCGGGACTCCGCCGATCAGCAGCGGGAATTGGCGATCCAATATTTCGATTGCGGGATACACGCCTGCGCCAAAGGAAAACACCAACTCCATCCTGAACCGCGTGTCGGGAAGGTACTTTGAAACGGCAGGTATCTCCATCGTCGCGGGGCGCGCCATTTCGCTTTCCGACACGGCCAGCAGTCTCAAGGTGGCGGTGGTGAACCAGGCGCTCGCCCGGCACTTCTTTCCTAAAGGAAACGCGGTTGGGCACATGCTGACCATCGGGATCGATACGGTACAGGGACCCTGGGAGATTGTGGGCGTTGCGCGCGACACGCGCTCGGGAAATCCGCGGAGCCAGGACGAGGAGATGATGACCTACATTCCGCTGGCGCAGATCGAGCCGTACGCTCCCCCCGACACGGGTAAAGGTTCTGCCGCTCCACAACAGAAGCAAGAGAATATGGATCGGTTTGCCGGATTCATCCTGGTCCGTACCAGCGGCGATCCTGCGGCGAGAATTGCCGATCTACGCGCCGCAGTGGCGGCGGTCGACCCCAACCTGCCCCTGCTCAGCGTGAGCACCATTGGCGAGGAAGTCTCGCACATGATGGGGAACGACGAGTTGAGCTCTTCGCTGACCGGTATTTTCGCGCTGCTCGCCTTGGTACTGGCAGCCATTGGCCTCTATGGCGTGATGAGCTACAACGTCGCGCAGCGGACCAACGAAATCGGCGTGCGGCTTGCGCTGGGCGCACAGAGGCAGAACGTTCTCTGGATTATTCTCCGGGAGACGCTGCTGCTATTGCTGGCAGGAGTGGCGCTGGGGTTGCCGCTCAGCCTGATCGCAGCCAGGTATGTGCGCGACCAGCTTTTCGGCCTGAAGACGAACGATCCCCTGACCTATGCGATCGCGCTGATCGTGGTCAGCGGCGTGGTCCTGTTGTCGGCCTGGCTGCCTGCGCGCCGCGCCGCTCGCATCAATCCCGTGGACGCGCTCCGGTACGAATAGCATTCAGCACGCAACAACGGCCCTCTGTTGGAAGTCCCTTGAGGCTGCGCCGCCGCTCAATAGATGCCGGGAATCAAGCGCTTCGTGGTACGGCGATAGTCTTCGTAATCTGCACCAAAGGCCGCGCGAAGGGCATGCTCTTCTACGTGAATGCGGTACAGGACCGCCAGTGTGGGTGGAATGAGGACAACTGCAAAACACCACCATGTGCGTGAGTGCAGACCAAACGCCAACAGAATCAGCTCGAGGCCGAAGTAGGAAGGATGCCGGACGAGACTGTAGAGACCGCTTCGCTTGAGTCTTTGTCCAGCCCGCAGCGCGACGTTTGCGCTGAAAGCCCGGCCCAGCGTAACGATCGCTGAAGCACGAACGCACAAACCGAGCACCAGGATCGCGAAGGCCGCCGGCCTCAACCAGCTATGACTTCCTGGCATGTCCGCGGGGAGGAACCCGTGCATCCACTCCTCAATTTTGAAAGATGCAATGAGCACCACCCAGAGGATGATCTGGGTTCCGCGATCTTGTATCTTGCCTCGGCCCTCGCGTGTCGTCGTGACCAGGGCGATCAGGATTTCTCCGGCGAGCCATACATAGGTCAGTGCATTGAAAAGAAATTCCAGATTCATGACCATCCTCGTGTGTAAGGAAAGAATGCGCTTGCAGACCGGAGAAAAGAAGTAGCAGCTGTCATCCGAGGTAGGTGACACTTTCACATGACAGGTGTCACCTTCTTCATATGACAACTCAAGGTACCAAGGCGACTGGACTGGTGGGATGATGAAGCATGGGTGAGGGCCGGTCAAGGATAGCGGACCAAAGTTGGGAAGCCTCTCAGGAGCGCACCACCAACCCGAGGCGTGGGTTCCCGCGTGACCGCAGGATTGTGCGCTTGGTGGCCCTGCTTTATTCGCTCTATTTCTTCGTCGCTCCAGCGTACCGGCACTCCTTCGCCGTCTGGATTGAATTCGGGGTTATTTATGCGGCCTTCTTGCTCCTCTATTTCCTTGTGGCCGAACTCAGCGGGCGCAGGCAGACGCTGGCATTTGTCTTGTTCTTTCTCGTCGCGTTCCTCTTTTACGGACTCAGCCGGGAAGCCTATGGAGTCTTTGTTTATCCGTTTGCGATGCTCTGCCTCTTTCTCAGCCGCTTGCGTACCTTGTTCCTGGTGCTGATTGCGATGATGGCGGGAGTCGTGGTGGAGACTGTGTACCTCGGTCGCCCTCTTGTCACGGCCGAAAGCGTCCTCCTCCTCTGCGTGATCTTCGGGCTCGGCAACGTTGCCTTTGCTCAGCAGGTACGAACGAATTCACTTCTGGAGCGCGCCAATCTGGAGATTGAGCGTCTCACGATGGAAGCGGAGCGCGAGCGCATTGCACGGGACCTGCACGACCTTCTTGGCCATACCTTGACCGTGATTACGGTTAAGCTCGACCTGGCGCGGCGACTGCTCGCGCGCGACGCGAACCGCGCGAGGATTGAAATCGAAGACGCGGAACATACGGCACGGACTGCGCTCGCCGAGGTGCGGGAAGCCGTCTCAGGCTACCGGGCAGAAGGATTGGAAGCGGAGATGAGCCGTGCTCGCCGCAGCCTGCTTTCCGCCGATGTAGAACTAACGGCGACTCTTGCCGCGGTGAATCTCTCCTCGAGCCAGGCACAGGTGCTCTGCCTTGTCCTGCGCGAGGCGGTCACGAACATCGTCAGGCACTCCCGGGCAACTGCCTGCCACATCGCACTTGCTGAAAGCGACGCGGCAATTCGTTTCACGATTGAAGACAACGGACTGGGTGGCGCAATTCGCGAAGGCAATGGATTGCGTGGCATGCGGGAACGTGTCCAGATGTCGGCCGGGACCTTGAAACTGAAAGGTTCAGCCAAGGAAGGTACAAGTGTTGAAGTCACGTTGCCCGTGAGGAGCGGGGCGCAGGGAAGATCCGCGAACGAGGTTGTGAGAGAGGCGAATTCGCAGTGAGACAAAAGATACGCATCATTCTCGCGGAAGATCAGAGCATGTTGCGCGGAGCCCTGGCGGCACTGCTCTCGATCGAACCCGACATGGAGGTGCTGGGATCGTTTTCCGACGGCGAGCAGGCGCTTCATGCGGTCGGGAAGCACAGGCCGGAGGTCCTGGTCGCGGACATTGAAATGCCAAAGATGACGGGACTGGAACTTGCAGCCCGGGTGAGGGAGCTCTATCCGGACACGCGGGTCCTGATCCTGACCACCTTTGCCCGTCCGGGCTATTTGCGGCGGGCACTGGAGGCGGGAGCATCTGGCTATCTTCTCAAGGACCGGCCCTCGGAAGAACTGGCCGACGCGGTCCGGGAAGTCAGCCGCGGGGCGCGCGTCGTCGATCCTGCACTTGCAGCAAAGATATGGAGCACAGAGAAGGACCCGCTCACCGATCGAGAGCGCCTGATACTGCGCCGCGCAGGCGACGGCGAGACCACGGCGGAGCTGTCGCGTTCGCTGAGACTGTCGGAGGGAACCGTACGCAATTATCTTTCCGAGGGCATCTCGAAGTTGCAGGCTTCAAACCGGTTCGACGCGGCCCGAATTGCCCGCGAAAAAGGATGGCTTTGAAATCGATGTCGTTCTCGGCGCCGGGGCGACAAAGTGTCTGTGTCCAACAGAAGGTATGCGGCGCAGGGGTTCGAGGATCCGGCGGTCGGCGATGGTTGCTGCTGCCGGACTTTGTGTGATCGGATCGATTTGACACGTAAGATGAATTCCAAGGGAATGCGGATGAAATCGGACCTCTTGCGGTTCAACGGAGCGGTCAAACGCGATCCTGCCATCGACGCGTGGATGCGAAAGCATCGCGGCGAACTGGGAGACATCGCGCAGGAGTGGTTTGAGGTGATGCGAAATTGCGGGGATGAAGTCCGTGAGGTTCTGCATGACGGCTGTCCCGTTGCCTGCCTGGGCGATGTCCCTTTCGCCAGCGTCAATGTCTTCACGTCGCACCTCAATGTGGCGTTTTTTCAGGGCGCCGCGCTGCCCGATCCGGCCCGGCTTTTGCAAGGCGACGGCAAATTTATGCGCCACGTGAAGCTGAGACCCGGAACCAACATCGACTCCGCAGCGCTCAGAAAACTCATCGCGGCGGCGTACTCGGATATCAAGGATCGGGTCGAAAACGGCTAGTGACGAATGCCGCAGCGGGACGCGCGTCAGTCGATCTTCTTCACACGAATTTCCTGTCCATCGACGCGGTGGTATGAGTAGCCACTCACGCGGCCCCGAGCATCACGAACGGATCACATCGACGAAGCTGATAACGTGAACCCATGGATCGGTCGAACGGATACGAAGGAGTGGCTCAGGAATTTCTCGCTCGGCGTGGACGCGGCCGCTCGACCGGCAGTGGCGTGAGCGAAGTGCGGGAGTGGGCGCGAACCCTGCCGAGCGGAAGCACAGTCCTCGACCTGGGCTGCGGTCCCGGTTTCCCGATCACCGAGGTCCTGGTCGCGGAAGGTCTTCAGGTCTTCGGCGTGGACGCGTCGCCCTCCTTCGTAGACGCATTCCGGCGCAACCTGCCGGATGTGGCGGTCATTTGCGAAGCCGTACAGGCTTCGAGCTTCTTCGACCGGACGTTCGACGCGGCTTTGGCGTGGGGACTCATGTTCCTGCTGAGCGCGGAAGATCAGGTGCACCTCATCCAGAGAATCTCCGGGATCCTGGCGCCGAATGGCCGCCTGTTGTTCACCGCGCCAGCCCAAGCGCACGTCTGGAACGATGCGATGACAGGATTGGAATCGCGCTCGCTGGGAGCAGAAGAATATCGGCGGCAGCTCATAGCGGCCGGTTTCGCTGTTTTGCGCGAGTACGAGGATGCGGGCGAAAACTACTACTACGATGCAATTCTGCAATGACTAGCTCTGACTTTTCGTTCGGCGATCAACCGGCAATAATGGACCTGCTGTCTGCGAACATTCTATGAAGATTCCGATCGCAATTCTTCTGTGCCTTGGAGTGTCGATACAGTCGTCTGCTCCGAAAGAACAAGCAGGCGACGCGAGCAGCCCGGACGGGATCTTGCAGTCGATCGAGAACGCCAGCGTGGCTCGCGCCGGAGAAGACCTTGTCGTCACGCAAAAAGACCCAGGCAGGCCGGTCGAGATCGCATTCGCCAACTGCCAGGGACTCGGCGTCCGGTACGAAGAGAACCAGTGGTGGGTTCTGCCGATCAGCGCAACAGGCGAGCAGGTGAATGCGAATCGCGCGCTGTGGATTTTGCCGCTCGATAGGACGGATCACTCGTGGCATCTGGAGTTGGATGGCGGCGACCTGAGCGCGACGAAGACTGAAACAGGATTAACCGTCAGCTTGCATGCGAGGAGCGCGACGCTCTCGAAGGCAGAAGGGCGACCGCACAGCGATGCGTTCGGCCATCGGTTTTCGATCGAGATGGACGGCGGCGCCGAGCTCGAGCAGGCGCTGGCCGCCTTCTACTGGGGAACGATGCTGCCGTCCGTAGTGGAGAAAACCATGGCGGCCCATTTCCCCTATCACGATGGATATGTTTTGAGCACTCTCAATGTGAACTCGTATGCGGGCTCGTATCCGGCCGTCGACCACGAGTTTCAAATCAAGGGACGGCTGGCGATCGGCTCCGACATCGATCTCGACATTGTGCGGCGGATGATCGAGCTCCAGTTCAAGCTGATGCGTGACGATCCCGAAGGCCTCTCTCGCATGCCCACTTCGGTGCAGCCGAACGGCAGGCGCGAGTACCACGTGCGCCGAAACAGCCGCGACAACCACGAGAATGCAGCGATGTTTCCCCTGACCGGAGACATTGAGGTGATCGAGGAATCCTGGCGCTATTACGAAGCCGGAAAAGATGCGGCCTGGCTGCGGTCGAACATGGAGAACCTGGAGCACGCGGCCAGCTGGGTTTTGTCGAACACGGATCCATACGGAAGGGTGTGGTCGGATGTGTACTACGAAGACCAGGTGATCAAGGATGGGCGTGTTACGCAGGCGCAGGCCTTTGCCGCGCATGCGTTCGAGTTGCTGGCCCGCATGGAGAACCTGCTGGGGCGGCGCGAGGAGGGTGCGCGGTTTGGCGGCGCTGCCACGAAAATGGCCGATGTGCTCGTTGCGCCTCTTCCGATGGGCTACTGGGATGCGAAGAACCACAGATTCATCGATTGGGTTGATCGCGATGGAAATGCGCACGATCATATTCATCTCCTCGCCAACGAGCTGCCGGTTCTCTTCGGATATGCGACGACGGAGCAGGCCGCCGCGGTACGCAGCCTGATCCAAGGAAATGCCGGTGAGTTCGAGCGATTTCCCAGCTTCGTGGCGGCGAAGATTGGGGACTATGACAAGTCGGAGATTGGCTCGGGTGGCCCTTACGATCTTTGCGCGGCGGGCCGGTACTGGTATTGGGATGCGGCGTATCGCGAGCGGCAGGGGCAGAACGGGCTGTTGCTCGATCAATTGAAAGCCGTGGCGGTGGAGGGCGCGAAGGACGGCTACTTCATGAGCGAACGCTACGACATGGACCATGTGTATTACGTCGACGGCAAAGATGCGCATGGAGCCGAGAAGTACTACGAGTATCCCAACGTTTTCGCGGCGGTGCTGATCGAGAAGCTTCTGGGCCTGGGCGCTTCGGCGGATGCAGACTTGTCCGTTGCACCGCATCTGACCAGTTTTGCCAGCGTGGAGTTTGGAATTCCGGTGTATGCCTTGCGCTATCGCTATCGCCAGGACGGATTCATGCTGAAGAATCTTTCAGAGAAGGCGAGAAGTTTTGACGTGGATCTGTCGGCGCTGGGATTTGGCGCCGCGCATTACCAACTCAGCAGCAAATCGCGGAGCGGAGTCGTGGACACGCATTCCAGGGTGACGCTGGCGGCGCAGGAGGAGGCGCGCTGGACGCCGATGCGATGAGGGGGCGGGTCCGCTGAGGAAGTCGACGGCGCGGACGGCAAGTAGGACGTGCCAGACGATTCCTGTGCCCACAGCTGAGATCGATATACGTTCATGGGCACGCTCGGGGAATCGGAATAGCGGCGCGTGTTTTGCAAAAGGGATATATTCTTGGTGTGTCTTTTGCACGGTCTCGCACACGAAGCGGATCATTTCATGCGCCGGATATGGCTTCTAAGCTGCTTGCTGTTGACCGTGCTCCCATCATGGGCAGCAAAGCGCCTGAGTGTCGCCCAGCTGGAGCATCTACTTTCGCAGGATGTGGCCGCGCACAAGCAGGATTCCGAGATTGCAAGGCAAATCGCAAGTGTGTCGCTTGCGGAGAGAATCTCGACCCAGACCCTTTCCCGGCTTAACGCACAATTCCCCGCAAGCCCACTGACATCCGCGGCGCTTCGCCTGCTCGCCGACCAATCGCAGTTTCTTGAATTGCCCGCGAACGAGTCCGTATCCAGTCCCGCTCCCGACGCTGCGGCTGGGGCTCGCATGCTTCAGGCTGCCCAGGGCTATGTCTCCCAGACTCTTCGCGGACTGCCGAACTTCCTGTCCACGCGCACCATCACCCTCTACGACGACACGCCTGAGGCGCTGAAGCAGGGCGAATGGGCGATGCGGTCCGGCTTGCATCTCGTCGGCACATCAAGCGCGGAGATCTCAGTAAGCCGGGAGAGAGAAGACGAACCTCCGGCGCAAGGTTCCGCAGTGTGGCAATCGAAGATCGGTCTTCTTTCGGGCGGCGAATTTGGAACCACCCTGGGCATGATTCTCGCGGACACGGCAAAGGGCGAGATCAGTTGGAATCACTGGGAAGGGACGCCATCGCAGTTGATCGCAGTATTTCGATACTCGGTTCCGGCGTCTGCATCGCACTTCGAACTAATCGGAACATTTCAGCGCGAGGCCTCGGTTGAAGGCGTTCGAGGCCCGGCCAACGATCGAGGAATCGCGGGTATCGGCGTGCGGCCGAACGTAAGTTCCAGCAACATCGAAGCGGTCCGGACACACCCTGGATACCATGGCTTCATCTGGCTCAATCCTACGGATGGCACCATCGATCGCATCACGCTGGAGGCGGATATCAGCAAGGGCCTTCCGTTTCGCCGTGCCGCCATGCTGGTTGAATATGGCCCGATTGAGATCGCCGGGGAGCGGTTCATTTGCCCGGTGCGAAGCCTCGCCCTCTCTGAGATGCTCGCCACTGCGGAGTCTTTCACCGGAGACACTGCGACGGCCTGGCTCAACGAGACCGTGTTCAGCAACTATCATCGCTTTGCTTCGAGTTCGCGGATTTTGGATGAAGCCGCAAACACTGCGGGCAGCGCTCCTGTAGCGCAGGAGCAAGCGGCGGCCAATCCGCCGCAAGCGACGAGCCCGAAAGCCGACTCGATCCCGCCACCCCAGCCCGAAGAAGATAGCGCTCCCGCTTCCGGCCGGCCGCAGCCTGCCGGGCCCTCGCCGCTGTCTGTCGAACCTGCCGCAACCGAAGCCGCTCCGGCAAAGAATGCACGCGCAAGCGAAACGCCCGCGGCTGCTGAATTGTCGGCGAATGGTTCGCCGCCGCCCGAAAGCATCACGTCGAACCTTCCTCAACCGCTCGCGGGAACGCCGGACGAGAACAAGTTCCATCTCAGCCTCCATGTGAACTCCCTGCTCGTGCCGGTCGTTGTTCTCGACAAGCGAGGGCAGTCCCTGGCGGGTCTAAGCAAAGACGACTTTACTGTCGAAGACAATGGGAGGAAGCGCAAAGTCATCGGATTCACGGTTGTCAAAGGCGCACCTCATGACGGCAAAAGGTCTCTCGATAGCGAGACGGGTGTTCATGCAGGAGCAGGCGCACCCGATTCAGGGACTCAAAACGCCCAGCCCCCGGCGCCACGATCCAGGCACATCGTCTTCCTCTTCGACGATCGTCATCTCACCACTGCTGACCTGGCGATTGTGCAGAAGGCCGCCACGCACCTGTTCGACGCGCCACTGCCAACGTCGGACGACGCAGCCGTGCTGTCGTTTTTCGGAGTCAACTCCGGTTTGACTCGCGATCGCTCCGCGCTCCAGTCAGCCATCATGCATCTGGCGGTGCACCCGGCCGTTCATCATGAAAAAGAGAATTGTCCTGACGTCGACTACTATTCCGCCGATCAGATCATCAATAAGCACAATCCGATGGAGTTCCAGATCGCGGTGCAGAAGGCGAGGCAATGTTCCTTTTCCCAGGACATGGTCAAGCCTTCCTCGAATCTTTATGACGGCATGAACAACGCCAGCAATCCATTTCAAAGCGCGGCGATGGCGGCCGCGGCCAATGCCCTTGCGGAGGGCGAAGAGGATGCTCGGGTATCCCTTGTGACGATCGGGAACGTGGTACGCGGGTTGTCGAAGCTGCCAGGTCGAAGCACGTTGATCCTTGTGTCCCCCGGCTTTCTCACCCTGGCTCCCGAGGCGATGGCGATGAAGTCGGAGGTTATGGACATCGCCGCGGCGTCGGACGTCATCGTGAATGCGCTCGATGCCCGTGGGCTCTATGTAGGCAACCTCGACGCAAGCGAGGGCGGAAGCACGTCGATGCTGGGCCTTGCTTCCGGAACCACTCTGCAGGATCATCTCGCCTCGATGCAGGCGAACGAGAACGTCATGTCGGAACTCGCGGCGGGAACCGGCGGCCGATACTTTCATAACAACAACGATCTTCAGGGCGGCATGGAATCGTTGGCAGCTGCCCCCCAAAACCTCTATCTGCTCGAAATCTCCCTCAACGATGTCAAGGCGAATGGAGCCTACCACCGCTTGCAGGTGCAGATTGACCATCCCGGCGTGGAGGTCATGGCCCGGAAGGGATACTTCTCGCCAAAGGCGCCAGCCGGCAAGAACTAGACACAACCTGCGCGCGTCCGGCGCGATGAGCGGTGCGCCGATTCGGATCGCATTGGCCCATCAGAGGGTGCGAGTCAACCAGCGCCCCCGGGAGAACCCCAGGGTGTCATAGGCCGGGGGCTGCTCGCCATGTTGTCATCACTACCGGGCATTTTGATTTCGTGACGGCTCTGCGATCTATCGATGCCGAGCGCAATCGATAAGAACAACCTTGCGCGTGCAAGCTCCATCAGAGTAGGGGTCTGACCTGGGCCCCTGGAAAGCAGATTCTTCCTCGCAACCCGCTTCAACGCTCGATCCATACATATCTACTATGAAGGACTCGCCAAAATGTTATTGCGGAATTTCTCTATCCTACGTCTGTGCTTGATATTCATTGTCTTCGCGCTCATCGCATCGCCGGCTTTTTCTCAGCAAGGCAATTCATCGTCCCAAGGGCAGGACGAAACAACCGTGGAGGGATCGGTAATCTCCTCAAGCCGCACCACGTTTGTGGTGAAATCGGATGACAACCAGTTCCACCTGTTCGCCTTTGACCGCAACACGAGAAGGCCGCGCGCTCTCCGGGTTGGCACGCGGGTGCGCGTGGTTTCCAATCAAGGAGACCAGCAAGGCGCGCGCTATGCGACAGACGTCACGTTGCTCGACCAGGCGCGGGGTGAGGGGAGGGCGGACGGGTCAGCGGCAAATGCGTCTGCGCGCGACGCAACTCCGATACCGCAATCCGTGCACAATGTGGAAAGTGAACTGAAGCGCGACGCGCGCCGCTGGCGGCTGGGTGCGCGAGCCGGAGTGGGGCTGGACCCGGAACTCGTCCTGTTTGGCCTTCATTCCCAAATGGGACCCGTCTTCAGCCGGAACATCTTCTTCCGACCCAATGCCGATTTCGAATGGGGTGAAGTAACGGACATGGTGGCGCTGAATCTCGAAGGCGCGTATCGGTTTCCAACCGCTATGCGCGGCGGCGAATGGGCGCCTTACGTGGGTGCCGGCCCATCGTTGAATTTCATTCACCAAAGCTTTCAGACACAGGCCGGCCAGGGCCGGAACATCTCATTCGGCAACTTCGATTACGAGACCGGCTTCAACATCTTCATGGGAGCCCAGAACCGGCACGGAACCTTCTTCGAGATTAAAACCAGCCTCTATTCGGAGCCTGCGCCCGTTCTGCGGCTGATCCTGGGACGCACCTTCTGACGGCTCGACTCGATTGCACCGAGCCGCCACTGAAGCGCGACAGCAAACTTATGTTGTGAAGCACGTCGAGGAGTTGCGACTCACGGCTTCGAGGCGAGAATCAGCGGAGAGGGTCCCGGGGATTCCAGCAGGCGCGGGTTCCGGAACCCTGCCTCTTCCAGCCACGCGCCGATTTCCTCGAAGGACCAGGTGTCGCCGTTCTGGGTGTTGACCACCATGTTTACCGCGAAGAAGAGTCCGTTGACAGGGCCCGTGCGTTCCTTGTTCACGAGAAATTCCTGAATGGCAATGGTGCCGCCCGGAGCAAGAGCGCTGAAGGTCTTGGCCAGCAGCTTGCGGCTGCGCGGCTCGCCCTCACTGTGCAGGATGTGGCCCAGCGTGGCGAGTCCGAATCCGGAGCCAAAGTTGACATCGAGCAGATCGCCTTCGATGAAGCTGAAGCGATTGCCGAGGCCAAAGCGCGCGGAAGTCTTCTTTGTGACGTCGATGACCTCGGGCCAGTCGACGGCGGTGACCTGAATGCGCGGCGAAGCCTGGGCCTGGGCGATTCCCCACACACCGGAGCCGGCAGCGAGGTCGAGTGCTTTGACCGGGTTGCCGGAGGAGCCGTAGTTCAGATGCGCAGCGAGGGTCTGCGCCGCCGGGTAGCTCATCGGGAAGATGTCGAGGACAAACTCGTGAAAGAACTCGCCGCCGGAAGTCTCTTCGTTGACCGGGGTGACCGGATTTCCCGTCGCCACCACCTCGTTGATGTGCAGCCAGCGTGGAATCAGCTGCTCGCTGCAATGCTTGATCATCCCGCCCTGAAACGAGGGCTTGGTGCTGACCAGAAAGGTGGAGCTTTCGGGAGTCAGCGCGAAGCGTCCCTGTTCGTCCTTCGAGAGGAAGTTGAGGCCCACAAGAGCGTTCATCACGGCCGTGAGCCCGCGAGTGGAGGCCCCGGTGGCTTTTTCGACTTCCCAGATATTTTTAGGACCTGCATCTAGAACGTCGAAGATGCGATGCCGGATCGCGGCTTCAAGAATAAGGGGTGGGATGTAGCCCCATGCCATTTGCATGATGCGCTCGGGGGAAACTTGTGCGTGCTGCGTCGGCGTCGCCGTTGCCATATCCGTGGCTCCTCATCGATTCGTAGATTTTGCGTGCTGATACCCAGGAAGGGAACGCCGAGGAGTGTAGCAGCTAAGTGGCTCGATTGGATAGATCAGCGGCGACGCGATCGGTGGTCAGTGAGCGAGCGCCATTACCACGTGATTGACCACGAAGGCCGCGGTCCAGGCAAGCACCAGCATGTAGGAGAACTGGATGGCGGGCCATTTCCAGCTGTTGGTCTCGCGCCGCACCACCGCCATGGTCGAGGTGCACTGCATCGCGAAGGCGAAAAAGATCATCAATGCCAGCGCTCCGCCCAGCGTCATATCGTGATGCAGCGCGGTCTGCAGGTTGAGAGCCTGCGTGCTGGCATCCGCTCCATACAGCGTGCCCATCGTGCTCACCATCACTTCGCGCGCCAGCACGCTCGAGATCAGTCCGATGCCGATCTTCCAATTAAATCCGAGAGGCGCAATCGCCGGCTCAATGAAGTGCCCCAACCGCCCGATCATGCTGTCTGCCAGTTCGGGAGCCGCCCAGGTGTGACCGCCTGCCGCTCCGCCCACGTGAATCGGCGGAATATGCGCGAGCACCCATAGGGCCATGGTCACGCACAGGATCACCGTGCCGGCCTGGCGCAAGAAGACCTTCCCGCGATCCACAAGGCGCAGGGCCAGAGAGCGCAGCGTCGGCATCCGGTACTGCGGCAACTCAAGAATGAAGGGCGTTTCGCTGGATTTGAGGATCGAGCTCTTCAGCAGCCACGCCGTGGTCATCGCAGCTACAAATCCGGCAACGTAGAGCCCCAGCATCACCAGCGTGCGCAGGTTCAGAATGCCGTGAAAATAAAACGTGTTCGGAATGAAAGCCGCAATCAGCAGCAGGTACACCGGCAATCGCGCCGAACAGGTCATGAACGGCGTCACCAGGATCGTGGCAAACCGGTCGCGCTTGTTCTCGATGGTGCGCGTGGCCATGATCGCCGGAACCGCGCAGGCATAGGCCGAGAGCAGCGGGATGAAGGCCTTTCCATTGAGACCGGTGGTGCGCATCACGCGGTCTGCAATCAGCGCTGCACGAGCAAGATAGCCCGAATCTTCGAGAATTCCGATGAATAAAAACAGGAGCAGGATCTGGGGGAGGAAAACCAGGACCGACGAGATGCCCTTCCAGGCTCCGTCGAGAATCAGGGACTGCAGCCATCCGGCCGGCAGCAACGGCCGCACGAGTTTGCCCGCATCCAGCAGCAAGTCGCCGAAACCATCGGAAAGCGGCTGACCGATGGAGAACACCACTTCGAACACGCCGACCACCACGACGAGGAACAGCAGCGGCCCCCAGATGCGATGCAGCAGGATGTTGTCGAGCTTGCGGCTGCTCTCGGCGGAGAGCGGAGCGCGATATCCGGTGCGGCGGCTTACCTGCGCGGCCCACGTATGAGTGCTGCTGGCATTGCCCAATACCGGCAATGTCAAGTGCTGTTCGACCTTCTGCGCCGAGCGCGGCAGCGCGCATTGATTCAGAAACAGCGGAATCGCATCCAGTCCCGACCCGCGTACGGCGCTGATCTGCGCAACCGGTGCGCCCAGTTCGCGAGCCAGCTTCAGCGGATCAATTTCGCCGCCGCGCGACTCCATCAGGTCGCTCATGTTGAGCAGCACCAGCGTGGGCAATCCCAACGCCAGCACCGGAGCCGCCAGCATCAACTGCCGCGTCAGGTGCAGGGAATCGAGCACCAGCAGCACGGCATCGGGCTTCGGCGTGCCCGGCATCTTGCCCTTCAGCACATCGATTGAAACGCGAGCATCTTCGGTGTAGGGAGACAGCGAATACACACCGGGCAGATCGATCAGCGTCAGGTCGTCGCGACCCGCACCGGCCATCAGGCCCATGCGCTGCTCCACCGTCACGCCGGGATAATTCGCTACCTTCTGGCGTAAACCGGTCAGGCGGTTGAAGAGTGTGGATTTTCCCGAGTTGGGGGGGCCGATCAGCACCACGGTGCTCAACGCGCCATCGTGTCCTGCGGGCGCCTCGAAGACCGGTGTGGAACAGCAGGCCGATGTCATCTGGAGGCCCCGGCAAACTCGCGAGATTCCGTTGTTTTGAAAGTCGCGCCGGCCTCGGCGGACCTGATCCGGATGGCCTTGGCGGTTTCAACGCGCAAAGCGATCTCCATGCCATCGATGCCATACACCGTGGGATCGCCGGCCGGGGCACGGCGCAGGGCCGTGACATGCGCGTCGGGTACAAAGCCCATATGCATCAGGTGGTTCTGGACCGATTCTGGCAGGTCGAGGGCGATCACGATACCGCTCTCGCCGATTTTCATCTCGCTCAACACGCTCAACGACCGGTCCTCCGAGCGCCGCCGGAATGGCAGTACCCTTGAACTACGACCAGAAAGGTCGGAGTTAAGTATACGACCAATTTGGTCTGAGAAGCAAAAGCCGGTTGGCAAATTCTCCGTTTCACCTGCACGCATGCCCTTTGACCCCCTGGGAAGAGGCCCGGCGCCTGGCAACTGGGCCCCCTGACCCTCTTTTGACCCCCTGACGGACCTCATAGATCTGCTATCGGAACATCGATGCATTTTTATCAGCGGCTCGGGCTGAAAGATGTGACCCAAATCACTCGCTAGAGTGAGAAATTGGAAGCAGCAATACTTAAAAAAACGGAGGCCTCATGACGCCAAACCAATTCCGCGATTCGATCTCGCTCGCAAACCCGCCCGACGGCCTCACCGCGCCCCAATCCGCTTTGTGGTGGGACGCAAAAGGCGACTGGAAGCGCGCCCACGATCTGGTCGACGAGCTCGAATCCACGGAAGGGATGGCAGTCCACGCTTATCTGCATCGCAAGGAAGGCGCCGCGTCCAACGCCGAATATTGGTACGCCCGTGCAGGTCGCGGCTTCCATCGCGATGATCTCGATGCTGAGTGGGAGGCCCTCGTGGCTGCGCTTGTTGCGTCCGCCTGAGCCGGAAATGCAGAGCCGCAACACCTGCCTGATGCCTCAAGCTCCCGCCGCCTGAACGCTCGGCGATACTGGGTCATGCGAAATCTCAGGAATGTTGGTGCAGTTGTCTGCCTTGCTTCTGTCGTGTTCTTCGCGGGAAGCGCACGCGCCGCAGAACGGCAGACGGCGCTCGATGCCTACGTGCATGCGCCCGATAGCCACTATCAGTACACACTCGTTGCAAAGACAGCGCGGGTGGGCTGCACGGAGTTTCTGCTGCGGATGACATCGCAGGAATGGCGCACTCCTGCCGAGGTGACGCCGAGCGTCTGGCAGCATTGGCTCCGCATCGAGGTTCCGCAGCAAGTGTCGAGTCCCATCGGCTTCCTCTACATTCGGGGCGGCTCCATCGGCGATGGGCAGCCCAAGCCCGAAGAAAAATTCGTGGCTATGGCCACCATGACGCACACCGTGGTGAGCGAGCTGTTCGACGTGCCGAACGAGCCGCTCACCTTTGCGAACGACTCCTATGGACCGCGCGAGGAAGACCAGATCATCGCGTATACGTGGAGAAAATTCATCGAGACGGGCGACTCGAACTGGCCGCTGCGGCTGCCCATGACAAAAGCAGCAGTCCGCGCCATGGATACTGTGACGACATTCGCCGGCAGCGAGCAGGGCGGACATCATGTGGTGAATCGGTTCGTGGTGAGCGGCGCCTCGAAGCGCGGCTGGACCACGTGGACCACGGCCGCCGTCGACAAGCGGGTCGTGGCCATTGCCCCCATGGTGATCGACGTGCTCAACGTCGTTCCGTCGCTCGAGCACCACTACGAGAGCTATGGCTACTGGGCGCATTCGGTGAGGGACTACTTCCACGAAGGCTTGATGGACCAGATGGACAATCGCCGGTTCAAGAAACTGATGGATATTGAGGATCCGTTTTCGTATCGCGACCGGCTTACGATGCCGAAGTTGATGGTGAATGCTGCCGGGGACCAGTTCTTCCTTCCCGATTCATCTCAGTTCTACTTCGATCAGCTTCCGGGCGAGAATCATCTGCTCTATGAGGCGAACACCGATCACAGCCTGCACGATGTGGATTCAGATCAGAGCATCGAGGCGTTCTATGAGTCGATCGTCGAAGGGATAACGCGGCCCAAACTCACCTGGACATTTGAGCCGGACGGCGCGATCCGCGTCACCATGGACCGGACGCCCCTGGCGGTGACCTTGTGGCAGGCGAACAATCCCGAGCATCGCGACTTCCGCGAGGAGTCGATCGGGCGCGCGTATCAAAGTTCTCCGCTTGAGCCGGAGAGCCCGGGTGTCTATGTGGCGCGGGTGGCGAAGCCGGCCAGGGGCTGGACAGCCTTCTTCGTTGAGGCGACGTTCCCGGGTCCCGGCAAAAATGCGTTCAAATTTACAACGGCAGTGCGGGTGCTCCCGGACGTGGAACCGTTCTCGATGCCGGTAAAAGGGAAGACCGTCGTCGAGCCGGAGCCGCGCTGAGACTCGTTCGACGCGGCACGATGCTGCGCCTACGAACGCATTCAGGCGGCATGCAAACATGACATCGGGAGCGGGGTGAACTCAACCTTGTGATGGCGCGCACGCATGAGGGTGTGCCGTTGCCGAACAACTCGCCGCAAAGCGCATACTCAGGTTAGACAATCGTGAACTGGTCGAAGGAAGGCGCGAACGCGATCCTTCCGAGCTCATGGGCGGGGCCTTGTATCGCATCGAAACGCGGTGGTGGTACCCCCTCCCCCCCTTGTTTATTTGCAGTTTTCCACAATGTTTTTGCCTCCCTTTCTGCGGTCCAACCCGGACCGATCCGGTCCTTGACATCCGGCCGCCTCAGGTCCGAAATATGCGTTTGCCTCCTACCCACAGGTGCCGCACCTGACGGCAGCCCACGTGATCCTGTTGAATGTGCCGCCGAACTGCTTTCCCTCGATGCATACAGTCAGCGCCTTGCTTGTTTTGTACTGGCTGCGCCATTGGAAGTGGGGATGTGTTGTCGGCGCATTGCATATGTTGTTGACCATCTTGGCCACCTTGGGATTGGGAGAGCATTACACGATTGATCTACTCGCTGCGGTTCCACTGTGCTTTCTGGCCCAGTGGCTGACTAACATGATCTTTGAGGGTAAGTTATCAAAGATAAGACTCGCTCAAGAGCAGACGCAGGAGACCTGAGGATTTCGTCCCGGTTCGCCAGGGGCGAGGGACTGGGGGCTTCCGCAAATGGGCAGAATTCCTGGTGAGATCAGGAGCTACCAGCCGAGTTCAAGCGGGGGCATGATCTCTTCACATACGGAATATGCGCGCCCGCTGTAAATTCAAGCTGTGGAATCGATGACTTCGGAATGATCAGCGATCTTATTTGGGCGTTTCTGATCCCTCCAGGGATCACATTGGTATGGCTCCTTATGAGTGGAGGCCTCGCTACAGCCCTGGGCACAAGGAACAGTGATGCTGTCAAGGGCTGGACAAAGTCTGGTTTCTGGTTCTTGCTTGGGGCTTTGTATGCCGCCTGCATAGCAATGTTTATCTACAAATACTTCATCCGCGGAGCCTGACCCTGGGCGACGCAACACGGGATGCTACGTTCCAATGTCGGATCAATAAACATGTCAGGTGGCCGCTGTCCCAGTGGTCTTTTGCAGACCAGGATGTGGATGACCCCGTCTCTCGCCCCTTCGGGGGCACCCTCAAGTGGGTGAGCTTCCCGGTGAGATGGGGGCCGGCGATGGCCTCCCACCAGTCTTAGATCCAGACGTATCCCCCATTTGAGACATCCAACCCTCAGGCTTTGTTCCTTCGTATCCCCCGAACCGGAAGGGTCAGAGTGACTGGACCGCTCCTTCTCGGATCCCCGAATGCCATCGCATTGCCGAAGCGCCGCGGCCTGGCGCCGGCGGCATTTGCCTGCCTCATGGTCTGTACCACCTGCGGCGATCCCGGATCAACGAAAAGCGACCTGGTCATCCAATGGAACAACGTCATCGTCATCAACAAGACCACCCCCACGCTGCAGGTCGTAATGAACCCGCGCCTGCTCCCGGGAGATCCTCTGGGCGATGCGGCGTTCAGGGCGCTCGGTGCGCTGCAGCCGGACGCGACGCGCTATCAGCTCTGGTTCCCTTATCCCAAGCTTGCCGTCGCCGAATTGCAGCCTCCCACGCCGCAGTCGACATCGTGGGACTTCAGCCTGATCGATCCGGTGATGGACGAGTTCATGACCGCGACAGCCGGGCACGCGACGGTGATGGATTTCAGCACCATCCCCCAATGGATGTTCGTGACGGATGCACCAGTCGCCTATCCAGGCGACCCCAACCAGGTGATGTGGAATTACGAGCAGGGAACCGAGCTGCGCGATCCCACCTGCGCGGAGCTCGCCGACTACTATCGCCGCTTCGCCAGCTGGTATGTCGACAGCGGATTCGCGGATGAAAACGGCGTGTGGCATGAATCCGGCCATCACTACCAGTTTCCGATCTGGGAGGTGCTGAATGAGCCCGACTACGAACACCAGACAACGGCGGAGGACTATACGAAGCGCTACGACGCGATCGTGGAGGCGGTGCGCAGCGTCAGCCCCGATACCAAATTCATCGGCTTGTCATTGGGCGCGCCCGCCAACCATCTCGACTTCATCCGCTACTTCCTCAACCCGGCCAATCATCTGCCGGAGATTCCCATTGACTACATTTCCTACCACTTCTATGCCGTGCCGGGACCGCAGGAAACCATCGACAACTGGCAGGACTCGCTTTTGAATCAGGCCGATCAGTTCCTGAACACGGTTCAGTCCGTCGAGGCTATTCGCAAGCAGCTGGCTCCGAAAACGCGCACGGATATCGACGAGCTGGGCACCATTCTCCCCACGGATGCTCCGCCCGCCGTTGGCGTGACGCCTCCATCCGCCTACTGGAACCTCTCCGGGGCGGTCTTCGCTTACATGTACTTGAAGCTCGCCCGTTTGCAGATTGATGTTGTGGGGCAATCGCAGCTGGTCGGATTTCCAACGCAGTACCCAACGGTGAGCATGATGGACTGGACAACCAACCAGCCCAACGCGCGCTTCTGGGTTCTCAAGTTGCTCAAGGATTCATTTCAGCCCGGCGACAGCATGGTCGAGACGGATGTTGCTGTCCCCACGGCTTCTGCCATCGAAGCGCAAGCTTTTGTCACTCCCACCGGTCGCGAGCTGCTGCTGATCAACAAGCGCAATCAAGCCATCGATGTCGCGCTGCCCTCTGCGGGAAATGCTTCGGCATTGACGGTGGATGCGCAATCCGGAGAAGGCCCCGCGCGCTCCGTGACTCCGGAGGACGGCAAACTCACGCTTCAGCCGTTCGCCGTGACGGTTGTGAGCTGGAACTGAAGTCGAGGGCCTCAGGGAATGAACTGAGATGCTCTGGACGCCGCACGATAAGAACAAGCCAAGTCGGAAGCCCCTTCACGACGACATCATGCGTCACGCTGGTTCATCTTCTCTCGAAGATAGTCCTTCCAGCTGTCGGGCAACGCGCCGACGCGGAGGGCTCTTTCGACGCGATGCAGGTCGTCCTCGCCATATTCTTTGGCGAGGTAGAGCTGGGTGATTTCCGAGATGGAAACAGCATTTGGGTCGTGGCTGAGCGGCAGGAATTCGTCGAATGCCCCGACTTCTCCCTCGCGAGTCACCGCAAGGTAGAAACCGGTACGTCGGCTGGCCAGAAATCGGCGCGTCATGTCGTTCGAATCGAATTTGATGTTGAGTTTGTAGCAGGGAAGCCGAGGCTGGCTCACCACAACTTCCGCGGAGCCCACCGCAAACCGATCTCCTATATGGATGGAGTCCTCAAGTAAGCCCTCCGTGGTGAAATTCTCGCCGAATGTGCCCATTTCGAGCGTGCGGTCCGGCAATTCTTCGGCCCAGTAGGCGTAGTGCTCCATGGGATAGCAATACACGGCCTTGTGCCTGCCGCCATGCACGGTCAGGTCGGACTGGCGATCCCCATCGAGGTTGAGCGTTCGCAGAGCCACTCGGCCCTGGACCGGTTGTTTGAAGATCGAAGTGGTGACGTGACTTCCGTGCCACACCACTTCCCGAGGCAGTCCGCAATGAATGGAGAGGATCTTCATGTCCTGTTTTCATTGGAACATGGCCGAATGCAGTGGCTGCGGGATACGGTAGAAGTTCGAGATGCGATGAACTTCAGCGAAATCTGTTTACGGAGTGAAGTGACTTGTGGCCGACTGCCGGCTCAGGTTCTTTCGGGCGGTGATCCCGTTATTCCGCAAACGGCATCTGCGATTCGCCGATCCAGAAGCGGTTGTTGATGCGCGTCAGGGGTCCGGCCGGCTTTTTCGCGAGGCGTGCGCAGGCTTCGTGGTACGGGCCGGTAAATCGCAAGGAGTGGGGCAGGCTGCGATACGAAAGGGCCAGCCAGCGGCGAGCGCGCTCGACTGATCTGCGCTGCGAATCGCCGAACGGCAGTGCAAACTCATCGCGGAACCGCGCCGGCATCCACTCCGCGGTGAGCGCCCGGTACCAACGCGGTGGATGAATCCATGAGCCTGCTCCGTCGAGGATGTTGTGGCCCATCTTGCGCGACAGCTCATCTACGCCCAGTTCGTTGGAGGAACACATTTCGTCAATATAGGAAATGAACGCATTCCAATCCGGAGGCAGAGCCTCCTCGGGAATACCGAACAGGGCAGCGAGCCGCTTTGCTTCTGCGTAGTAGGCTTCCCGTTCCTCCGTCGTCAGCGGCGACAGCACGAAGTCATGGGCCAGCACAGCGCTCTCGATCAGAGTGGCAAACACCCACCGCAGTGCAGGAACGAAGTTGGCTTCGTAATGCGAATTCCGCTCATAGCCGGCAACGTCGGATGGAATCTCTCCCTGAATGCCAGTGTGCAGCGTGTGCAGCGAACGAGCAGCGGCGAGAGCCTGCTCCGCGGAGCCGAAAATCGTCGTGAACACGATGCGAAACGTGTTGTGAAAGCGCTCGATGGGCTTGTTCATGACTTGGGAGTGCTGCTCGATGGCGACTGCAACCCAGGGGTGCGCAAGCTGCAACAGCGCCGCGCGCCCGGCGCCAAGAAACAGGGCAGACTCGCGATTGATCCGCCAACTCACTGACTCCGGGCCGAAGATTCCGGCGCGCGGATCGCGCACCTCGCGGCGCAACCCGGCCAGCAAAGCCTCCAGATGGTCGCGGGTGACGAGGTGTTCCTGAGCGGCGATGTGCCCCGGGTTCATGGCTGAATTCGATGATCGCAGAGTTGCGTCGCGTTGAATGAATCGCCGTGTGAGACATGGCTTTGGGCTCGGATGAAGCTAGCATTCGTCATACGCAACTTAGTACCGCATTGTGAACATGCTTAGTCTGCGTGTGTCTTTCATCACAGCCGCCGAAATCACCCAAGCTGAGACTCAACCTAGTGAGGCTGAAAGCGAATGAGTGAGCAGAAAATGGTGATTATGGATGGGAACGAGGCCGCTGCGTCCGTTGCCTATCGCCTTTCCGAAGTCGTTGCAATCTATCCGATTACCCCCTCGTCTCCCATGGCGGAGTGGGCCGATCAGTGGCGCTCGGAAGGAAAGAAGAACATCTGGGGCGCGCTGCCCATCGTAGAAGAACTGCAGAGTGAAGGCGGCGCAGCCGGAGCATTGCATGGCGCGCTGCAGGCCGGCGCCTTCGGGACCACTTTTACCGCATCCCAGGGCCTGCTGCTCATGATCCCCAACATGTTCAAGATTGCCGGCGAATTGACCCCTGCAACCATGCACGTGACTGCGCGGACCGTTGCAACACATGCGCTCTCGATTTTCGGGGACCACTCCGATGTGATGGCCTGCCGCATGACGGGCTGGGCCATGCTTTCGTCGAATTCCGTGCAGGAAGTGGCCGACCTGGCTCTGGTTGCGCAGATCGCGACGCTCGAATCGCGTATTCCCTTCATTCATTTCTTCGACGGCTTCCGCACTTCGCACGAAGTGGGCAAGATTCTGCCCATCGCGGACGAAACGGTTCGCGCGATGCTCGATGACAAGTACGTCTTCCAGTTCCGGCAGAATGCGCTCAGCCCCGACCACCCGATCCTGCGCGGCTCGGCGCAGAATCCCGACGTTTTCTTCCAGGCGCGCGAAGCGTGCAACTCCTTCTATGCTGCGGTTCCGGGCGTGGTGCAGTCGGTGATGGATCGCTTTGCGGTGTTGACAGGCCGCTCTTACCACCTCTTCGATTACGCCGGCGCACCTGACGCGGAGCGCGTCCTCATCATGATGGGTTCGGGGGCCGAAGCCGCGGAAGAAGCGGTGAATCTGCTCACCAAGCAGGGCGAAAAAGTCGGTGTGCTCAAAGTCCGGCTCTATCGGCCGTTTGATGCGACGGCCTTTATCAAGGCGCTGCCGAAGACCGTGAAGTCGATCGCCGTGCTCGACCGCACCAAGGAGCCCGGCGCTTCAGGCGAGCCGCTTTACCAGGACATCGTGACCTCGCTTGCCGAGCAGGCCGCGAAACTTCCGCTGACTTCGATCCCCACCGTCATCGGCGGCCGCTATGGTTTGTCTTCGAAGGAATTCACTCCGGCCATGGTCAAGGGCATTTTTGACGAATTGGCCAAGCCCTCCCCCAAAAACCATTTCACCATCGGCATCGACGACGATGTAACTCACACCAGCCTGGCCTACGATCCTGCATTTTCGACCGAGGATCCGCAGACCGTGCGCGCACTGTTCTATGGGCTTGGGTCGGATGGAACCGTGGGCGCAAACAAGAACTCCATCAAGATCATTGGCACCGAGACCGACAATTTCGCGCAGGGCTACTTCGTTTACGACTCGAAGAAGTCCGGTTCCATGACGACTTCGCATCTGCGCTTCGGGCCCAACCCGATTCATTCCACGTACCTGATCACGCGCGCGAGCTTTGTCGCCTGCCACAACTTTAGCTTCCTCGAGAAGATGAACGTGCTGGAAACGGCCATTCCGGGCGCGATCTTCCTGCTGAATTCGCCTCACTCGGCCGCCGAAGTCTGGAACAAGCTGCCCAAGACCACGCAGCAGGAAATCATCCGCAAGAAGATTGAGTTTTACGTGATCGATGGCTACAAGGTGGCGCGCGAGGCCGGGATGGGCACGCGCATCAACACCATCATGCAGACATGCTTCTTCGCGATTAGCGGGGTGCTTCCGCGTGCAGAGGCGATCGAGCAGATCAAGAAGGCAATCAAGAAAACCTACGGCAAGCGCGGCGAGGCCGTGGTGCAGAAAAACTTTGCCGCCGTGGACCACGCGCTGGCACATCTTGAGAAGGTCGAGGTTCCCTCGGCTGCCACGTCGGACTTCGACATCACCGGGGTCATTTCGTCCAACGCACCCGAGTTTGTGCATGATGTCCTGGGCCAGATCGCGTCGGGCCGCGGCGACCAGCTGCCGGTGAGCGCGATTCCCGCCGGCGGCGCTTTCCCCACCGGAACTTCTCAATGGGAGAAGCGGAATATCGCGCAATTCATTCCCGTGTGGGACAAGGACCTATGCATTCAGTGCGGCAAGTGCGTCATGGTTTGCCCGCACGCCGTCATCCGTTCCAAGGTGTACAGCGCCGATCTCGCTGACAAGGCTCCAGCCACCTTCAAGTGGGCCAAGCCCAAGTGGCGCGGCATGGAGCAGGATCACTACACGCTGCAAGTCGCTCCCGAGGATTGCACGGGATGCGGCGTCTGCGTCGAGGTGTGCCCGGTCAAAAGCAAGAGCGATTCCAGCCGCAAAGCCATTAACATGGCGCCGCAGGCTCCGCTGCGCGAACCCGAGCGTGAGAACTGGGATTTCTTCCTCAACCTTCCTGAAGTGGACCGCAACAAGCTTTCCCATGGTCAGGTAAAGGATTTGCAACTCCTGCAGCCGCTCTTTGAGTTCTCGGGAGCGTGCGCAGGCTGCGGGGAAACGCCCTACATCAAGCTGCTCACCCAGCTTTTCGGTGACCGGCTCTACATCGCCAACGCCACGGGCTGCTCGTCGATCTACGGCGGCAACCTGCCCACAACCCCCTACAGCCAGAATGCAGCGGGTCGCGGACCGACGTGGGCCAACTCACTCTTTGAAGACAATGCCGAGTTTGGCTTCGGGATGCGTACCGCCCTCGACCAGCAGAAGGGCTATGCGGAAACGCTGGTGGAGCGAGTCGCTCCCGTCATCGGCGCGGAGTTCGCGGCCGCGCTGATCGGCGCATCGCAGAAAACCGAAACGGAAATCAACGCACAACGGCTGCGGATCGGCGCGCTCCGCGGCAAGCTGAAGGGCAACGAATCTTCCGACGCTCGCAATCTGCTGGCAATAGCCGATTCACTGGTCCGGAAAAGCGTGTGGATCCTGGGTGGTGACGGATGGGCATTCGACATCGGATTCGGCGGCCTCGATCACGTGCTCGGCTCGGGCAAGAACGTCAACGTGCTGGTGCTCGACACCGAGGTCTATTCGAATACCGGCGGCCAGGCATCGAAGGCCACTCCGCGCGGCGCAGTTGCCAAGTTCGCCGCCAGCGGGAAGAGAAACAGCAGAAAGGATCTTGCCATGGAAGCCGTCAGCTACGGCTCGGTCTACGTGGCTCAGGTGGCGCTGGGCGGCAACGATACCCATGTGATCAAGGCGTTCCAGGAAGCCGAGGCGCACGAGGGACCGTCGATCATCATCGCGTACGCCAGCTGCATCGCGCACGGCTACGACCTGGTGCACGGCCTCGAGCAGCAGAAGCTCGCCGTACAGTCGGGCTACTGGCCGCTGATGCGCTATAACCCAGCACTGCGCGAAGAAGGCAAAAACCCATTCCAACTCGATTCGAAAGCGCCGTCGATCCGGCTGAAGGAATATGCCTATCGCGAAGCACGGTACACCATGCTCGCGCGCGGCAACCCGGAGACGGCAGATGAACTGCTGAAGGAAGCGCAGGACGATGTGGAGCGCCAGTGGCGCGTCTACTCTGGCAGGGCCGCGATGCCTGGCCGCGGAGAAACGCCGCACATTGCTCCTGAGGAAAAGCCGGAAGACAAAGCGGCGGCAGTACCCGCCGGAGGTACAAAATGATCGATTTTTCGACGCATTATCTCGGTCTCAAGGTGAACGGACCGATCGTCGTTTCGTCCACGCCCCTCGCAGAGTCGCTCGATCATGTCCGCAAGATGGAGGATGCAGGCGCAGCTGCCATTGTGCTTACATCCCTGTTCGAGGAGCAGTTGGCGCTCGAATCGACGGCGCTGGACGAGGATCTGTCGCGGGGCACGAATTCCTTTGCCGAGTCGCTCGATTTTCTTCCCGAGCTGGCCGATTACCGGATGACGCACGAGGTTTATCTGAACTATCTCCGCCGCTGCAAGGCCGCCGTCGACATTCCGATCTTTGGCAGCCTCAACGGCACCACGGCAGGTGGCTGGGTGCGCTTTGCGAAAGAGATGGAGGAGGCAGGCGCGGACGCGATCGAGCTGAATACCTACGCGCTCGCCACCGATCACTCGCAGACGTCAAACGAGCTTGAACTGCAGCTTCTCGAACTGGTCGAGAGCGTTTGCCAGGCGGTCAAGATTCCGGTCTCGGTGAAGCTGTCACAGTCTTTTACCAGCCTGCCACACCTGGTTGCACGCCTCGAGTCGGTTGGCGCGCGCGGTGTCGTTCTATTCAACCGCTTTTACCAGGCTGACTTCGATATCGAGACGCTGGAAGTGCGGCCTACGCTGCATTTCTCTACCCCGTCCGAGTTGCTGCCGCGCCTGCATTGGGCGGCGATCCTCTACGGGCATGTCAACATCGATTTGGCGATTACCGGTGGCGTGCACTCGGCAGAGGACGTTCTCAAGTGCATCATGGCCGGAGCCAGCATGAGCATGATGGCTTCAGCGCTGCATGTACACGGCATCGAGCACATCGCGCGCGTGCTGTCGGACATGCACTACTGGCTCGAGCGTCACGAATATGCTTCGTTGTGGGAGACCCGCGGTTGCCTGAGCCGCCGCTCGGTGCCCGACACGTCGCCGTTCGATCGCGGCAACTACATCAAGACACTCAGCTCCTACAGCCTGCGTCAGACGGTGGCAGCGTTCTGAGATTCAGCAGTCTCTGAAGACACAGCATTGGCGGCCGCGTCCTCGGGGTTGCGGCCGTTGCTGTTGGCGATCTCTGCGGGCGCAGGCAGCGGGGCAGCGGTCGCTGGCGCCGGCAGGCCCTCGAGGAGCCGCAGCGCTGTTCCGATGAGCACGTTCTCGGCATCGGGCAGCGCAGCCGCGACCTGTTTGCTGAACCCTTCCCGCATTTCGAGAGAACCTGCTCCCACGGTGAGCAGAAGTGCCGTGGTGGGTAGGGTACCGTAATAGCTCCGGCTCAGGGCCAGCAGGTCCGGTGCGCTCAGATGATGGCTCATCATGCGAGGGATTTCGCCAGCGGGCTCCACCGGGATCAGCCGTATCGAGCCCGGCGCGCCGTTCGACTCACAATCCACGAAGATGACGGTTCGGGCTCGCGCTACTTCTTCGGCCAGCTCCGGGGTCCATTGCTGGGACGCCAGGATGCGCAGCCGCTTTTCGGCCGGGAAGCGCCTGCCGGCCTGGTTGGCCAGCCATGGTCCCACACCGTCATCCTCGCGCAGCGTGTTGCCGCACGCGAGGACGAGACACGGAATGGGCTCGAGCGTCATCTTGATGTGTTCAACGTCGGATTTGGTCGAGGACTGCTCCATCAGCTGAAAGTAGTGTAATCGCCAGCGGCATCTGACCCACTGCGTGTGTCGAACAGCTCAGGCACGGGTCGAAGGTACGAACCACCGCCTCCACGCGATTCAGAATTCCTTCAGTGAACTTGCCGTCCTTGATATAGTGCCTGGCGGCCTGCAGCACGCCCTGGTTCATCGCGTTGTTGTTCTGTCCGGTGGCGATGACGAGATTTGCCCAGGTTATCAGGCCGTTTTCGTCCACCTTGTAGTGATGGTGCAGCGTGCCCCTGGGCGCTTCGGCCTGACCCGCCCCTTCTAGTCGGTTCACGCCTGCGACTGCCCGCACATGCTTGTCGAGAATCAGCGGGTCAGAGAGAATCTGCTCGATCTTCTCGATGCCGTAGAGGATATCGATCAGGCGCGCGTGGTGATAGTAGAACGATCCCTGCACCGGCCCGTCGGCGATCTGCTTGAACTCGGCCAATTCCTGATCGGCAAGCGGTGTTCCCATTTTCTTGGCGATATTCAGGCGCGCCAGCGGGCCCACGCGGTAGCTTCCTGCGGGATAGCCGAGCGGCTTGTAGTAGGCAAACTTCGTATAGCTGTAGGGCTCGACGGCCTCACCGATGACTTCGGTGAAGCGAGTCGCCGTGATTCCGTCCTCAACAATCTGGCCGGTGGCGTCGATGAGCCGCAGTGCGCCATCGGTAAATTCGACGGAATCATCGTCGTTTACCAGACCCATGTAGAGGGAGGCGAAGTTGGCGAAGACCTCGATTTCCGGCTTGAACGTGTCGGCGATCTGCTTGTAGGCGGTCAACGCAAGCTTGATGTTGGCGTAGGCCTCGGGAATCATGGCGAGGATCTCATCGCGCTTGGTCTGAGTCAGCGGCTCGGTTACACCGCCAGGGATCACCCACCCGGGATGAATCCGCTTGTTGCCGAGCAGCTCGATAATGTGCTGTCCGAAACGCCGCAGTGCGATTCCGCCGCGTCCGAGTTCGGGCTTGGCGGCGGCCACGCCGAAGATATGGCGTTGAGCCGGATCCGACTCCATCCCCAGCAGAAGGTCGGGGGACGAGAGATAAAAGAAGCTCAGCGCATGTGACTGGACCATTTGCGCGAGGTTCAGCATGCGCCGCAACTGCGCTGCGGTGTGCGGAATCCTCACCGACATAATCGCTTCACAGGCTTTGGCCGAGGCGATCAGGTGCGACACCGGGCAGATGCCGCAGATGCGCGCCATCAGGCTTGGCATCTCGTAAAACGGCCGTCCCTCAGAGAATTTCTCAAACCCGCGCACCTGTGTGACATGGAAGTGCGCGTCTTCCACCTCGCCCCGGCCATTGAGCTGAATCGTGATCTTGCCGTGGCCTTCAAGGCGTGTAACTGGATCGATGGTGATGGTCTGGCTCATTGAATCAGGCTCCAAAACGGGTGAGCGCGGAAACGTCCAGTGGCTCACCGGTTACCAGCGCAGTCAGCGCCGCATGAAATGTGTCGGCCGACGGCGGGCATCCCGGCAAGAATACGTCGACCTTCACAAACTCGTGGATAGGCCGCACCTTGTTTAGCAGCTGCGGAACCACCACGCACGGGATCTGCTGCTGCACAGTTGCGTTTTCCTTGTAGGCGCGGTCGAGAATCGCCGCCGGCCCGATGGGATTGCGCATCGAGGGAACATTGGCAGTGATGGCGCAATCGCCCATGGCCACCAGGGTCTTTGTGTGGGCCCGAATCTTGCGGATCTTCTTTTCGTCGTCTACCGAGGCCACCGCGCCCTCGACCAGCGCAATGTCCACCTGGTCAGGAAACTGCTTGGCGTCAACGATGGGGCTGTAGACCACATCCACCAGCTCGGCCAAGGCCAGAAGCCGCTCATCCATATCGAGGAACGACATGTGGCACCCGGAACATCCATCGAGCCAAACGGTCGCCAGTTTGAGTTTGCTCATTGCGCTTCCCTCATCATGTTCAGGTAGGGCAGAAAGTCAGGATACTTGGGGTGTTCGGCGCCGACCTTGCTCTTATCGAACAGCGCGCCGGTCGGGCAGACCTGCACGCACTTGCCGCAGCGCGTGCAACTCGAGCTCCCCCAATCCTGGTGCAGGTCGGTGATGATCATCGAGTTGATTCCGCGGCCCATTACGTCCCAAACATGGGCGCCCTCGACTTCCGCGCAAACCCGCACGCAGCGCGTGCACAGGATGCAGCGATTGTGATCAGCGGTGAAGCGCTCGTGCGAGGCATCCACCGGCAACTCCGGATTGCGATAGGGCAGCCGCACATGGGTTACGCCCTGCGACTGCGCCAGCGACTGCAATTCGCAATGACCATTCGCGACGCAGACCGCACAGATGTGGTTGCGCTCCGCGAAAAGCAATTCAAGGATGGTGCGCCGGTGCTTGCGCAGGCGCTCGGTGTCGGTGTGAACATCCATGCCTTCGTAGACCGTGGCGACGCACGCCGGCAGCAGCTTGTTGCTGCCGGTGATTTCTACCAGGCACATGCGGCAGGCGCCTACATCGCTGAGCCCATCCAGGTGGCAGAGGGTCGGAATCTCGATGTCATTTTCTTTCGCCACTTCGAGAATGGTCTGGCCGGCGCGCGCGCTTACCTCGTGCCCGTCGATGGTGAGAGTTTTTACGTTGGCGTTCTCATTCATGCCAGCACCTCCACCGGCGCTTTCAGGTTGCAGACGCCTGCCGGACACTTCTTATTCACAATGTGATCGATGTACTCATGCCGGAAATACTTCAGCGTGCTCAGCACCGGGTTTGGCGCTGTCTGCCCGAGACCGCAGAGGCTGGTCTCCTTCACCGTGCTGCACAGCTCTTCGAGGAGCGCCAGGTCGTCCATGGTTCCCGAGCCGTCGCAGATGCGTGACAGCAGGGTAAACATTTGTGCCGTGCCCGCGCGGCATGGAATGCACTTGCCGCACGACTCCGTCATGCAGAATTCGACGAAGAAGCGCGCCACATTCACCATGCACGACGTATCGTCCATGACGATCATGCCACCGGATCCCATGATCGATCCGGCTGCCATCAGCGCGTCATAACTCACGCCGATGTCGAGCATCTCGGCCGGCAGACATCCACCCGATGGTCCGCCCGTCTGCACCGCCTTGAAGGTATGCCCCTCCGGCACCCCGCCGCCGATCACCTCGATGATCTCGCGCAGCTTGATGCCCATGGGCACTTCAACCAGGCCCGTGTTGCGGATTTTGCCGGTCAGCGCAAACACCTTCGTGCCCTTGCTGCGCGCCGATCCAATGCTCGCAAACCACCTCCCGCCTTTGCGGATAATCGGGGGAATGTTAGCGAAGGTTTCGACGTTGTTAATGAGGGTTGGCTTGCCCCACAATCCGCTCATGGCGGGATACGGCGGCCTGGGCCGCGGCGTCCCTCGCTTGCCTTCGATCGAAGCGATCAAAGCGGTCTCTTCGCCGCAAACGAACGCTCCGGCACCCAGCCTGATCTCTACGTCGAAGTTGAAGGGCGTGTTGCCGATGTTCGTTCCCAGCAAGCCGCGCCTGCGCGCCTCGCGAAGGCTTGTGGTCAGGCGGCTGACGGCCAGCGGATACTCCGCGCGCACATAAATGTAGCCCTTGCTGGCTCCCACGGCATAGGCGGCGATTGCCATGCCTTCGATGACGCGTTGGGGATCGCTTTCGAGAACGCTGCGATCCATGAATGCTCCCGGATCGCCCTCGTCTCCATTGCAGATCACGTATTTCTGGTCGCCCGGAGCCTTCGCCACCGTGCTCCACTTCAGTCCCGTCGGATAGCCGCCACCCCCACGCCCGCGCAGCCCGCTTTCGGTGATCTGCCGGATCACGCCCTGGGGCGTCATGTCATTGAGCGCCGTCAGCAGGGCGCGATAGCCGTCGCGAGCGATGTAGTCATCAATCTTCTCTGGATCGATGCGGCCGGAATTCTCGAGAACCACGTGGACCTGCTGGTCAAAGTGGTCCCGAAGTTCGCATTTCAGATCCGCGACTGGTTCCTTGTCGAGGCTGGCTGCAATCGCGTCGGCGTTCTCTGCTTTCACGTGCTGGTAGAGCGTCTCCTGCGGTTCCACCAGGACCAGCGGACCGGCCGCGCACAATCCCATACACCCCGTCCGCCGCACGAATGCATTCTTGCCCTGCGCAGCCACGGACTTGGTCAGGGCGTCCCGCAACTGATCGGAGTGCTGGCTCAGGCAACCGGTTCCCATGCACACGCTGATCTCGTGATCGCACTTCGAATGTTCCGCACGAACCGATTCGGCAATCTGGTCGAGTTCTTCGATGGTCATTCCGCTGTCCACCTTTCCAGCTGGGCGAGCATGTCCTCACCGGTCATTTGTCCGTGCAGTTCGCCATCGGTCAGGACGACCGGTGCACGCCCGCATGCGCCCACGCAGCGTGCGGTTGTCAGGCTGATCAGGCCATCCTTTGTCGTCTGCCCTTGTGGAATGCACAGCCGTTGTTCCGCGGCAGCCAGCAACTTGTCGGTGCCCTTGATGTAGCACGCAGTGCCGGTGCAGATGGTCATGGTGTGCTTGCCGGGCGGCTTCAGGCTGAAGTAGTGGTAAAACGTCACCACGCCATAGGCCTGGCTCAGGGGGACGCGCAGTGAAAGCGCTACAAACCGGATCGCATCATCGTCGAGGTACCCGAATGCCGATTGCACCGTATGGAGTGTTTCGATGAGGGCGTGACGCGCAAACCCGTTTTTGCGCATGGTGCCATTCACAATTTTCCAGCGCTTGTCATCGCTGGGCAGCGGTGGGGGGGTGAGGGGTGGCACGTGTTTCCTCCTGGTTGCAAGCCAACGCACTAAAAGAGGTTGCAGGGACGAATCTGTTGCCTGAGTCAGTTCTACGCGTCAGGGCCCAGGACGGAAGGTGACCGCGGTCACGAAGTGCCGGTTGTAGTTTCAAACTGTGACATAGTTTCCCCAGCTTGTCATCCACCGATCCGCCAAGTCGTACAGCGCCCGCCGCTTCGGGTGGAGATTGTCATCTCGGGCGCGAGGCGACTCATCGGCAGGTCCGATGACGCTACGCCTGTAAGATCAGAACGACGTTGCCTCAGCAAGATCGCGCGCATTAAAGATCTATGCCTGTTGTGCCCGAATTTGCTCTATTCGACCCGAAGCGCCTGCACCGGATCGATGGAAGCCGCGCGGAGTGCCGGGATCCACCCGGCCAGCGCCGCGGCCACAATCAGAGTCGCAATCGACGCCGCCAGCACGAGGCTGTCCACCGTTTTGATTTCGTAGAGTTGTGAGCGTATGTACCGCACACAGAACATCGCCGTGGGTGCTCCAATTGAGAGTCCCACAACCGTCTGCACCATCGCTTCCCGCATCACCATCGCCGTCACCTTGCTGCGCTCTGCGCCGAGTGCCATGCGGATTCCGATTTCAGGCGTTCGCCGCGCCACTCCATAGGCGGTCACGCCATACAGCCCCAGCGTCGCCAACAGCAGGGCAAGCCCTGCGAACAGGATTGTCAGGCGCGAGAGCAGCCGGTCCTGAATGAAGTTGTCGGCGATCTGCGCCGAAAATGTCTGAAACTTCATGACGCTGAGGTTGGGATTGATCCCCGCCAGAGTCTTCCTCGCCAGTTCCTCCATATCGGGAACCGGCCGGCTCGTCTCCAGGACGATGGCGTAGGCGTACATGTTTTCATCCTCATCGATGGAGCCCGTGGCGCTGAGGGGGCGCTGCGCCAGGGGTACGAAGAACATGAGGTGATCCTTCCAGGTCGCGCTCTGGTAGGCGGTGTCCTCTACAACTCCGACAATTTCCCAATCGCCGGCGTCGTTTTCGTCTCCGCCGAAATGTTGTCCGAGGGGATTCTCGCCCGGCTTGAAAAGCTGCCGCACAAACTCCTTGTTGACCACCGCGATGCGGTGCGAATTCGCCGTATCTTCGGGCCGGATTCCGCGTCCGATCACAACGCGCGTTCCCACGGAGTCAAAATACTCAGCATTGGCCTTGATGTATGTGGCGATCGCATTGTGCTCCGGCTTGCCCTGGATCTGCACGCCCCACCCATTGTTGTTGTCTTCCATGGGCGTGAAGCTGCTGATCCCGACTTTCACCACGCCCGGCAACGCGTGAAAGCGCTGGTCGATGGTCCTGTAGAGATCGCCCAGCCGGTGCTGCATATATCCGGCGGTCTGCGGGTTTATGTGCACGATGTACCGGTTGACCGGATCGAGCTTCAAGTCGATGTGTTCCAGCTTGCTCAGGCTTTGCGCGAAAAGCCCTGCGCCCACCAGGAGCACCAGGGACAATCCTGCCTGTACGACGACCAGAGTTCGCTGCAATAGGGTTGCGCCGCCCGCCACCGACCGCATCCCGCCGCGGAGGGCGTCGGCGGGCATGGCTTTTGAAGCGATCCATGCCGGCGCGGCGCCGAATAAGATCCCGGTCAGGAGCGACAAACCCAAGGCGAATGCCAGTACCGCTGCTGAAGGGCTCGCATCGATCGGCACACTCTCTGCATAAGGGAATGCCAACGCCAGAAGCATGCGCGTGCCTGCATAAGCCACAACGAGTCCCGCAACTCCACCCGTGCCAGCCAGTATCACGCTCTCGGTGAGCAACTGCCGTACGATCCTGCCTCGGCGCGCGCCCAATGCAGTGCGGACATTCATCTCCGCCTTGCGTCCCATGCCGCGTACCAGAAGGAGGTTTGCGATGTTCGCGCAGGCGATGAGCAGCACGAGGCCGGAGACCGCCCATAGCAAATTCAGCTGCTTGTTGTAGCCCTCCTGCATGGCCTGAATGCCCGCTCCGCCGGGCGTCAGCACCACATGCAGAGTCTTGAGCCGTATCTGCTGCTCCCGCGAACTGTACTGTGGAGTGGTACCGAGTTGCTGCCGGATCAAGGTATTCACCTTCTGATTCAACGAGTCGAGCGAAACGCCCGGCCTTAGCCGCCCGACGATGTAAAGCCATTGCTGATCGGAGTTGTGCACGTAGGTTACATTTGCGATCTCCGGCATGGAGTCGATCGGCAGGTAATATTCCGGCGGTGAAGGCAGGAGCCGGTCGCCGTAAAACCCCTTGGGCGCAATCCCGACGACTGTGACAGGTTTCGTGTTAACACGGAACGTGCTGCCCACAATGCGCGGATCGCCGTTGAACCGAGTCTCCCATGTTTCGTAGCTCATCACGGCAGTTAGCGGTGCGCCCGCCACATCATCGCGATCCTGCAAGGTTCGTCCAGCCACGGCGCTCAGGCCGAAGGTCCTGAAATAATTGCCCGAAACAAACTCTCCCATTACGGAACGTGGGGTATCCTCGCTGCCATCTCGCCGCACGACTACCGGCCGATACGACCATCCCGCCTGTATGGCCGCGAGATCCTCGAACTCCGGCAGATTCTTGCGGAGATATTCATAGCTATCGGTTGTGAAGTACGAGTACTCGCCGGTTTTGGGAAGGCTGATCCCGACGCAGCAATCGTTGTTGTTGCCGAGGCGGACGAGAGAACCTGGATCGGCGACGGGGAGATTCTTGAGCATCAGGGCATTCACGAGGGTGAAGATGGCCGCATTGGCACCGATGCCGAGCGCCAGGGTCAGGACAGCGACCATGGCGAATACCGGCGATTTGCGCAGCATACGAACGGCAAACCGGCCGTCCTGCAGCATTGTTTCGAGTCCCGGCAGACCTTTCTCGGCGCGATACTGCTCCCGGACGGCCTCGGACGGTCCCCATCGCAGCAGAGCCTGGCGGCGCGCCTCGGCCGGAGCCATGCCTGACCGCAGATTCTCTTCCGCCTGCATCGCGATATGCTCGTCCATTTCTTCGCGCAACCGATCGGTCGTCTTCTGGCGCGCCGCGAAGTTCCAGACGCGCATCAGGGATCGCCTCAACGCTCTCATCACAGATCCTCCGCCTTGATTTTAAAGAACCTCGCAATAATTGCCGCCGTCTGCTCCCAGTCGCGCTTCTCCGCTTCGAGCAGTTTGTGTCCTGCGCGGGTCAGGCGGTAGTAGCGCGCTCGCCGGTTGTTCTCCGATGGGCCCCACTCTGACGCAACCGCGCCCTCCTGCTCCAACCGGAGCAGAACGGGATACAGGGTTCCCTGATTCACGGCGAGAAAATCACCGCTGATCTGCTCAATCCTTCGCGCCACGCCCCAACCATGCAGAGGACCCAGCACTTCCAGGGTCTTCAGTACCATCAGAGCCAGGGTGCCCTGCTGTACATCCTTCTTTGGCTTCATGGCAACGTCCTTCCCACGGCGCACCTGTAGGTTACCAAAAGGAGAATTGCAGATCTCCTTTGGGAAAGCAACAGGAAAGTGACGAGGGACTATGGGATGGCGCAAATTCAAATGCCTCGCCCGGACCGAGGTTCTTGCACGCTCTACGAATCCACGCTGATGATCGCCTGCATGCGATGCTCCTGGCCGGGCGCGAGAGACATTTCCGAGCCGAGAATATTGCCGGCTTCCACACAAGCAAATCGCCGCCATTCCTCTTCCTTGAGGTCGCTGAGGGAGGCCGCGCCGTCCTGCCACGGATTCCAGACGATCGTGGAGACGGAGTTTATTTTCTCCGTCCGAATGGTGCGATGACCCATTGGATCGATCAACTCCGCGGGACTGCCGACATCGATGTAGGCGTTGTCAGTCTTCGCGGTAAAGATCAAGTCTCCGCTTTGGATCTTTTTCCGGTTCTCGTCGACGTTGTCCAGATACGCGACCTCATCGAGCCCGCGAATCCTCAATTGAGCTACCTCGCTCACTCGAAAATACGAGTGCAATGCTTCTTCGAAATGAAATGAGCTTTGCCCGGTATTCGTGACGATCAACTCAAGCCCAAGCGATTTGCCGATGGAAACAACATGTACGAGGCGAAAGGCGTGCGGCCACCAGCGCTCGGACGACGCATCGTTTTCCGTTGAGCAGGTGACGCGTACGGATTCGCCATCCAGGGTCACGGACTCGAGCTGCCATTCTTTCGTGCGCACGAACCCGTGGGCCGGCGCGGAGGGATCGTCAACTTTGCCTCTGAACCAGGGAAAGCAGATAGGAATCCCGCCGCGGATGGCGCGGCCGGCTTGCCAATTCGACTTCTCGCTGAGGAAGAACACCTCTTCCGCGTTTGCCGGGTGCCATGATGTGAGCTGGGCGCCCTGCAGATAGATCTCCGCCGAAGCCGATGGCGCGGTCACACGTACTTTGGGCAGCTCGCCATTTCCGGCAATCACCTCGACAACATTCGGGGTGCGGAAACTGCGGTTGAGAGCATCGATCTGCGATGAATCCATCTCAAGTTCGATTCTACCGAGAGGCGGCAGGGTGCTTGCGCCTTGCAGAGAACGAGAGCCCGGCCCCGCTGAGCGTTCCGCAAACCGCCTGCCTCTGAAACGAGTGCTGTATGTCACATCGCCTCGTTCCTGCCTGATTTCATAATCGAGCTGAGGCGGTTCGGGGCTCGGACCCCGCGTTTCACTTCGAGGTCTAGTTTCCCCCGTTCTCACCGAGGCTCCCATGACTATTGCGGAACTGAATGCTCTGATTGCGCGCGTCGAAAAGGCTCAACGGCAATTCGCCACCTACCCCCAGGAGCAGGTCGACGCGATCTTCTGCCACGCAGCCCTCGCCGCTGCGGGCGAACGCATACCGCTGGCGCAAATGGCCGTGGACGAAACCGGCATGGGAGTGGTCGAAGACAAGGTCATCAAGAACCACTTTGCTTCCGAATACATCTTTAACAAGTACAAAGACGAAAAGACCTGTGGCGTGTTGAGTGAAGACGACGAGGCGGGCACGATGACGGTTGCCGAGCCGGTCGGCGTGATCTGCGGCATCATTCCTACCACCAATCCCACGTCCACCGCCATCTTCAAAGCGCTGATCGCGCTCAAGACGCGCAATGGCATCGTCTTCAGCCCGCATCCGCGGGCCCAGCATTCCACCTGTGCAGCGGCGCGCATCGTGCTCGATGCCGCGGTCGCCGCCGGCGCGCCCAAAGACATCATTGCCTGGATCGACGAGCCGACCATCGAGCTCTCAAACGCGCTGATGTCGCATCCCTCTGTGAAACTGATCCTGGCCACCGGCGGGCCCGGCATGGTCCACGCGGCCTACTCATCGGGCACGCCGGCCATCGGAGTCGGGCCCGGCAACACGCCCGTCGTCATCGATGAAACCGCCGATCTCAAGCGCGCCGTCGCCTCCATCCTCATGTCGAAGACCTTCGACAACGGCGTCGTCTGCGCCTCCGAGCAGGCGGTTATCGCGGTCGATTCCATCTACGACGATCTGCGCGCCCGGTTCCAGCGCCACTGTGGCCACCTCCTTACCAGCTCCGAAGCCGATGCTGTTCGTGGCGTGCTGATGAACGATGGCAAGGTGAATCCTGCAATCGTTGGCCAATCCGCGGCTCGGATTGCGGAGATGGCCGGATTCAGCGTTCCCGCTGCCACGCAGGTCCTCATCGGCGAAGTCGCCGAGATTGCGCCCCGCGAACCGTTCGCCCATGAGAAGCTCTCTCCGGTGCTTGCCATGTACCGTGCTGCTGACTTCGAAGATGCGGTTGCAAAAGCTGCTTCGCTCGTCGCGCTCGAAGGTATCGGCCACACTTCTGTGCTCTACACCGACCAGGACGGGCAACGAGAGCGCGTGAATTACTTCAGCGCGCGCATGAAGACGTCACGCATCCTCGTCAACTCTCCGTCCTCCCATGGAGGGATCGGAGACCTCTACAACTTCGGCCTCGCGCCGTCGCTCACATTGGGCTGCGGGTCATGGGGAGGCAATTCCGTCTCCGCCAATGTGGGCCCTCAACATCTGCTGAACATAAAAACCGTAGCCAAGAGGGCCGAAAACATGCTTTGGCACAAGCTGCCCCGCTCCATCTACTTCCGCCGCGGCTGCATGACCGAGGCGCTCAAGGAACTCGCCGGGAAAAAGCGGGCACTCGTCGTCACCGATCCGTATCTCTTCAATCACGGGTTTGCCGACGACCTGATCGTCCAGCTGAAGCGCCAGGGCCTGGAAGTGGAAACCTTCTTCCAGGTCGAGCCCGATCCCACGCTCAGCACCGTTCGCAAGTGCACCGAGGTCGCCAGCGCGTTCCGCCCCGACGTCATCGTCGCCTTCGGCGGCGGCTCGCCGATGGATGCGGCCAAGATCGCCTGGGTGCTCTACGAGCATCCCGAGGCCGACTTCCATTCCCTCGCCATGCGTTTCATGGACATCCGCAAGCGCATTTACGCCTTCCCGCGGCTCGGTGCCAAGGCCACGCTCATTGCCATCCCCACCACCTCCGGGACCGGAAGCGAAGTCACTCCGTTTGCCGTCGTGACGGATGACGCAACCGGCAAGAAATATCCGCTGGCTGACTATGAGCTCACGCCGCGCATGGCCATCGTCGATCCCAACCTGGTGATGACGATGCCCAAATCGCTTACCGCATTCGGAGGCATCGACGCCGTCACCCACGCGCTCGAAGCGTATGTTTCGATCATGGCCACCGAGTTCACCGACGGACATGCCCTGCAGGCGCTCTCTCTGCTGAAGCAATACCTGCCGGCGGCCTACCGTCGTGGCGCATCCGATCCCGTTGCGCGCGAGAAAGTGCACTACGCGGCGACGCTTGCCGGCATGGCCTTCGCCAACGCGTTTCTCGGAGTCTGCCACTCGATGGGACACAAGCTTGGAGCGTACTATCATCTGCCCCACGGCCTGGCCAACGCGCTGCTGCTCGCCAATGTGATTCGCTATAACGCCAACGACAATCCGACCAAGCAGACCGCGTTCTCTCAGTACGACCGGCCGAAGGCCCGCTGCCGCTATGCCGAAATCGCTGATGCGCTCAATCTCGGCGGGCGCGATACGGCCGAGAAAGTCGACCATCTCGTCGCCTGGGTCGAACAGCTCAAACGCGACCTCGAAATTCCCGCTTCCATCCAGGCGGCGGGCATTCCCGAGGCCGAGTTCCTTGCCCGTCTTAACTCGCTTGCTGTCGATTCCTTCGACGATCAGTGCACCGGCGCCAATCCTCGCTACCCGCTGATGGGCGAGTTGCGTGCGATCCTGCTCGATTCCTACTACGGGCGGCCGTTCCTGGAAGGCAATGGGGAAGCAGAACCGGTTTCAGCGAACGTCGAGCCGGCTGAGGTGAGCAAGTAGGGAAGTGACGTTCCTGACTGCCCTTCATCCGGACCCATTGGGATAGACGGTCCTGGGACGGGCCACGGAGTTGCGGCAGCTTGTTCCCACCGGGCGGTAATTCCGTGCGCCCCGATTTGAGAATAGAGCGGGGCGATTGACAGTGTAGCGAACGTTTTTGTAAAACGATCGAGCGATGACAACAACGAGCGAACAGAACAAGGCACTGGTACGCCGCTTCTACGAGGAAATCGACAAAGGCAACATCGGGATTCTGGATGAGCTTGTGGCCGAAGACTACCTCGATCACAGCCCGCCTCCCTTTCCGGGTTTGGCATCAGGCCGCGAAGGATTGAAACAAGGCTTCCGCTTGTTTCAGCACGCGACACCGGGTGTGCACCGGATCGAAGAGCAGATTGCCGAGGGGGATAAGGTTGTCACTCGGCTTACATCCACGGGAAAGCACGAAGGCGATCTGCCGGGTGCTCCGCGTACCGGCAACGATCTCAAGATGACTTCGATTACCATTCACCGCATCGCCAATGGAAAACTGGTCGAGAAATGGTCAGAAAAGGACGTGCTCGGGTACCTGCAACAGATCGGCGTCCTTCCTCCGAAGCATCCGTAGCCGCTCAATCTTGTGTTGTATTTGGGGTAGTTTCCGTGCGGATATTCCCCCCGAGTTATCCGAGACACTGGATCTCTGATTACTTCGGGTTCACTTCAAACTGAGATTTGAAAACCTCGGTTACGACCGTTCACACTTTCGCTTGATTGTGGCTGGGCACGCCTACCTTATAATCTGGCGGCAAGGATCCCTCCTGCCCATGTTGAACTTCCTCCTGTACCCATTCAGCCTCGTACTCGAGATACTCGCCATTGTCCACTTCATCAGGCGCCGCCCTGATATGTATTGGATTTACATCATCGTTTTTCTTGGTCCTGTCGGCTCGCTTGTCTATCTGTTCGTCGTGGCGATCCCGGATCTGGGGTTGATGAACAATTCCTTTCGGGGTATTTCACGCCGCAAGCGCATTGACGCTGTTCAAGCGATGGTCGAAGACAATCCTTCGGCAGGCAATTATGAGGAACTCGGCGAGCTTTACATGGATGAGGGTAACTTTCCGGCTGCCCGGGTTGCGTTCGACCAAGCCATTGCCGGCCGATCGGATACGACCGACACTTTCTACCATCGCGGCTTGTGTGCGATGCACCTAGGCGATCCTGCTGCTGCTATCCCTGATCTGGAGCGCGTTGTGAAGGACAACCCTGCGCACGACTTCCATCGCGCCGAGGGAATGCTCGCCCAGGCCTACGCGCAAAGCGGACAAAAAGAACGAGCCGAGGCCCTTTTCCTTGTGGCTGTCAACAAGTCAACTCTGTCTGAGACGTATCTGAACTTCGCCGATCTTCTGGCCTCGCAGGGACGCACCGCCGAAGCCCGCCAGTGGGCGCAAAAGGTGCTTAACAAGGAACGGACGATGCCGAATTATCTCCGCCGCCGCGAGCGAACGTGGTTTCAGCGGGCAGGGGAGTTACTGAAGCGGTTGCCCGCCTGACTAGTTTCCGGGTCCGCCGGTCACCCCAGCGCCGGCAGGCGGTCCGAAATGCCAAAGAGGAAGATGATGCCGATGGCCAGGCTGTAGAGAGCGCCGGTCCATGCAATCGCGTGATAGAACCGCGGATGATGTCCGGTGGTCCGATAGGCGGTACCCATCGAAGCGGTCATCAGCGCGTTCATCGCGACGAGCCCGACAGCAAAGGCCGCCAGGCCCATCATGCCCCGGGAGGTGCCGCCCAGGTTCGCGGTCAGGAAGAAAAGAGCCAGCTGACTGGGGGTTTCTGCGCCAATGCCGTGCAGGACACCAATCAGGAAGACCGATTTGCCGTTGTACATCCACTGGAAGCGCTCCGGCCGGGGCGCTTCAGGATTTGCGAGGCGGCGCACTTTCCAGGCGATCCAGAGCACGCCGTTGATAGCGATGGCGAGGCGGCTCTCGATGCGCCCGTGCGCATGTCCGTGCACGTCCTTACGGAGGATACCCGCCATCACGCCGATCCCGAGCACGATCAGCGTCAGTCCAATGAGGCGTTCAGTCCAGTGATCCAGGCCCTGCGGCAGGCCCATGTGCAGTTGTAAAACGGCAATGCCCAGCGCGGCCACGGTGAAGGCATGGCCCAGCGCGTAGGTGATCCCCAGGCGCAGACCGCTCCACCAATTGCGCTGTACGGCTGTGATGTCGGAGATGGCAGCGAGGTGATCGTAGTCGAAGCCGTGCCGTAGCCCTAGAACCAGGCAGGAACCCAGAGCGGCATCGAGCTTCCAGTCACCCAGGATTGGCGTCACGAGCCCAAGTATAGAGCAGTTGAGGGCCATCCAGAGTGGCATCCGTCACTCGAGGGCGGCCCTCGGGGCAGACGCAGCTGCGTCGGGCTGCCGAAGCTGAATGTTGTATCCGGAGTAATCGATCGTTACGACCGTCTTGCCGTAAAACATGGTGCTCGATTCAGCCCGCGCATGGGTCGCCATCGAAAAGCCGTTGACGTCCTTGTAATCACGCGCCATATGGGTCGTGCCGGCGAAGATCGAGGGGGCTTTCGAAGATACGCCTTCGAGCCGGACAATGGTGTAGTCCTTTGTATCCACCCAGATCGACCCCACGATCAGGTTGGGCGCTTTTCGCTTCGGATTGATGGCCAGCACGTAACAGGCCCGTCCATCCAGTGTTTGCAACCCAGGTTTCAGCGTCATGTCGTAATTCGCCGAGGTGATCCAGGAATGCTCGACCTGCCCGGGGAGATTAATCTCTTTTTCACGCTCAAGGATCGGATCGAGCCCGAATTTTCGAATGATGGCAGAGCCGCTCGATGAAACAACCTCATAGCTCTTGCCGCTCTCGCGCCGGTAGGCAGTCTTCACCGTCATGGAGGCTACAGGATGTGTTTCGTCATTGCCGCGGTAGACAGCGTAGCGTTCCGTCACGGTATACCCGGCGACCTTGTTGATGCGAAACAGCACAGCCGCATCGATGCCGCGAATCACCGCCTGCTGGTCGGGCTGCTGGGGCCACGCGGCCACGGCGGTTGCGCAGAAAAGAAGAAGATGAGCGGTATGAAACTTACCGATTCGTTCGAGCAGACTCACGCCGGATTTTGCCTCCCCATTGACATGTGAACCCTTGAAGAACCCCAATCCAAAGCAAACTCAAGAGACCAGATCATTTTTTAAATAGTGCCAACGGTGCTTATAACCGCATAGTCTATTCTTTGACTGCTTTACAAGGCGTTTGGGTTGACCGGATCGAGCCATTTGGACCAGAATCCGCGTCCTGGTGTGCCGGCTGATGAGCCAGTCCGGCGCGGCATTCGTGTGCAGGGGGTTGTTCAGGGCGTTGGCTTCAGGCCATTTGTCTATCGCATCGCGGACGAGGAAGGGCTCTCGGGCTTCATCGGCAACGACACCGACGGTGTGACCATCGAAATCGAGGGAGCGCCGACCCGCGTTGAAGCCTTTCTCGGACGGCTGCGAACCGAAGCCCCGCCTCTTTCCCGTGTCGACCATGTTGACATCCTGGAACTGCAGCCCAGCGGCGAGTCCGGCTTCCGGATCGTCACCAGTGCGGTCAAAGGCCAAGTCAGCACCGGCATCCCCGCCGACGCTGCTACCTGTGCCGACTGCCTGCGGGAACTGTTCGATCCCAAGGACCGCCGGTATCGCTATCCCTTCCTGAATTGCACCAACTGTGGCCCCCGCTACACCATTACTCGCCGCATTCCCTACGACCGGCCCCAGACCTCGATGGCTGTCTTTCCCATGTGCCCCGCGTGCCAGGCCGAATACGATGACCCGCTGAACCGCCGTTTTCACGCCCAGCCCAACGCCTGCCGGGAGTGCGGCCCGCACGTCTGGCTGGAGGCGCCAGAGGGAACCACGATTATTTCCGTCGATCCAATCCAGGAGGCTATTGATCGCCTGATCACGGGCCAGGTCGCTGCCATCAAGGGCATTGGCGGGTTTCATCTCGCCGTCGACGCAACCAGCGAAACGGCGGTCACGCGCCTGCGTGAACGCAAGCACCGTTATGGAAAACCCCTGGCCGTCATGGTGCGCGATCTCGAAGCCGCGCGAAGGTTGTGTTTGCTCACGCCGGAAGAGGAAGAGCTGATGCAGCGGCCTTCGCGTCCCATCGTTCTCGCACGCGCCCACGAGAAAAACGGCATTGCACCTTCGGTCGCGCCGGGCATTCCCTGGCTGGGGCTGTTCCTGCCATATGCACCACTGCAGCATTTGCTGTTTGCCGATCCGCGCGTGAAGGCGCTGGTGATGACCTCGGCCAACCTGAGCGAGGAACCAATTGCAATCGACAACGCCGAAGCCCGCACCCGTCTGGGCGCCATTGCCGACTTCTTCCTCATGCACAATCGCGAAATCCTGCAGCGCTGCGACGACTCGGTGGCGGCAGTTGTGGATGGCGCGCCGCAGCTCATTCGCCGCGCCCGCGGCTTCGTCCCGATGGGCATCGAGTTGCCCTTTGATGCTGAGCCGCTGCTGGCCGTTGGCGGGCACCTCAAGAACGTCTTCACGCTGGCCCGCGGCCGCTTCGCCTATCAGAGCCAGCATCTCGGCGATCTCGAAAATCTCACCGGTCTCGAGTTCTTCCGCGAATCGCTGGCGCACCTCATGCGCACCTTCGAAATCGAGCCGCGCGCGGTGGTCCACGACATGCATCCCGGATATCTCTCCTCCTCGTGGGCAAAGGAATGGGTGGCCGAAAAGGGTTTGCCGCTGATCCCTGTGCAGCACCATCACGCGCACATCGCGGCCTGCATGGGCGAGCATCGTCTCGAAGGTCCTGTCATCGGGTTGAGCCTCGACGGCACCGGGTACGGCATCGACGGCAAGATCTGGGGCGGGGAAGTGCTCATCTGCCGTTTCGATGGATTTGAGCGGTTCGCGCACCTCGATGATGTGCCGATGCCCGGCGCCGATGCGGCGGTTCGCGAGCCGTGGCGTATGGCGTTTGCACATGTTCTGGCGGCCGGCTTCTCTGAAGGGGAGGCAAGGGAACTCACGGGCGCCAGTGCAGAGGAAACGCGCCTTGTCGCGCGCATGATCGAACGCGGTTTGAACGCGCCCCTCACGTCCAGTCTTGGCCGTCTCTTCGATGCAGTGGCTGCCGTGGTGCTCAACCGCCGCAAGGTGGACTATGAGGCGCAGGCTGCGATTGAGCTCGAAGGGGTCTGTGTTGCAGAGCCGGTCCACGTCGACCGCATGGACTATATTCCTGAGCTCTCCGCAGGGCAGCCACTCATCCTCAAAACAGCAAAACTCTTCACCGCCGTTGTTGACGATCTTTACCGCGGCGTTCCGAAACAGCGTATCGCGGCGCAGTTTCATGCAGGAATCGCAGAAGGCTTTATTGCTGCCGCAGCCTCAGCCCGCGGTCGCACCGGCATCGCGCAGGTGGTCATGAGCGGCGGATGCATGCACAACCGCCGTCTCACGCGCCTGCTGCGCGCTGGACTCGAAGAAGAAGGCTTCCAGGTCTTTGCCCATCGCAACGTCAGCCCCGGCGATGGCGGCCTTAGCTATGGCCAGACCGTTGTGGGCGCGGCTATCCTTGCAGGAAAATCAAGCAAGGATGAATTGAGCAAAGAAAGGAATGCATGACGACTCGCAATGCGGCGTGGCTCATTCTGATGACGGTGACCGGCATTCTCAGCGCGGCCGTTACGCTGTACGGAATCTTTTCGGCGCTCGTCGTGGATTTGCGCGTCGACACGGTGCTGATCGGCCTTTACTGCCTGTTGCCGATCCCGGCGTTCCCCGTGTTTATGCTCGTTCGGCCTCAGCGCAGATCGACCGTATTGCTCTTTGCGCTTGCGATTGCCTACCTCATCGTTTTTTCTGTGGTCAACCGGCGCAGCTGCATCGAGCTTGGGTACTGCGGCAGCTTCGCGTCGACGCTTTTTCAGACGATGTTCCTGCGTCCAGTCCTCATCTACTTCGCGTCCGCGGTCCTGAGCTTCATCGCGATGATGACCGATCGAGAGGCCTCGGGGATGCGCCCGATGCCACCGCTATCCCAAGAGCCGGACTAACTCTTGCGCTTCATGCCGCGGTCCGAGAATCGAGATGCGTGGAATGCGTCCCCGGACCATCGCAACTTCATCGCAGCGATGCAGTCTCGGACACATCTGGCAATCCTTGAAGATTTTATCCGGCAGCTCCGACTTGTCCTCGACCACCCGGAACCCAAACTTGAAAAAGAAGTCAGGAATGCGGGTGAACAGGCAGACTGACTGAATACCGTGCTCTTCTGCTTCTTCAATCAGCGCGCCGAGGATACGTCCTCCCGCGCCTTGGCCCTTCGCTTCCGGCTTCACGACGATCGATCTTACTTCCGCGAGATGCGGGCCGTAGAGATGCAGGGCTCCGCAGCCAAGAAACACGCCGCCATCCGACTCCGCAACCGTGAAGTCGCGGATATTCTCGCAAATCTCCGCGAAAGGCCGCTTCAGCAGCGTGCCATCGCCGGAGAGCGAATTCACCAGGTCGTAGACATTTGATGCATCAGGAAGCAGCGCTTTACGCACCAGCATGTACGGCCTCCTGCGTCAGTGCCTTCACGTACCCCGACATCACCTCCACCGCCAGCCGCACGCGATTGTGCGCCGTGCCGCCGATGACGTTGTGGCAGTCGATTGTTGCCTGGAGCGTGACGGCCGCGAAAAAGTCCTCGCCGAATTCATCGCCAAACTGCCGCAACTCGTCCAGCATCAGATCGCCCAGTTCGACACGCTTGTCGATCGCAAAGCGCACGGCGTTGCCGATCTTCTCGTGCGCCTTGCGGAAGGGAACGCCCTTGTGCACGAGGTAGGTCGCCGCGGCCATCGCATTCAGATAGCCGGTCTGGGCAGCCTCGCGCATGCGCTCCAAATTGAACTGGAGAGCAGCCGTGAATCGAGCAACCAGCGTCAGCATCTCCGGAACAAAATCGACGGCGAACGCCGGCTCCTGCGTCTCCTGCATGTCTTTGTTGTAGGCCAGCGGCAATCCTTTCAGTTGCAGGGTAACGGCTTCCGCTGCGCCGTGAATGCGTCCCACCTTGGCGCGAATCAACTCAGTCAAATCCGGATTCATCTTCTGCGGCATGGCACTCGACCCTGTCGAAAACGCTTCCGGCAGCACGAGGAATCCAAACTCCGCCGTCGCGAACAGCGTGATTTCTTCCGCAAACCGGCTCAGGTGCAGTCCGATAAACGCCAGCGCCTGCAGATACTCGAGAATGAAATCCCGATCGCTGGTCGCATCCATCGAATTGTCCGTTGGCGCCGTGAATCCGAGCTCCCGTGCTGCAATCCAGCGATCCAATGCGAGCGTCGCGCCTGCAACGGCTCCCGAGCCCAAGGGGCAGAAATTCATTCGCGCCGCGCAACCCTTCAACCGGTCTGCGTCGCGCAAAATCATCTCCACGTACGCCAGCAGCCAGTGCGCCACGAGCACCGGCTCGGCCCGCTGCAAGTGCGTATAGCTTGGCATCACGGCATCGCCTGCCTTGCGGGCCTGCTCGATCAGCGCTTCGGCCCAGGACCCCTGCGCTTCCACCACGCGCTCGATCTGGCCGCGCACATAGAGCCGCAGGTCCGTCGCAATCTGTTCGTTCCGCGAGCGCCCTGTATGCAGCTTCAGGCCCAGGGAGCCAACACGCTCCACCAGCGCCAGTTCCACAAAATGATGAATGTCTTCGGCGGATTCGTGCCCGGCAACGCGCTTCTTTCCTGCCGCCGAGGCGTATTCTTCGCGAATTGCATCGAGCGCGGTGCGCAGGTCGGCTCGTTCGCTTTCGCTCAGGATTCCCGCAGCGCAGAGAGCAGACGCGTGCGCCTTGCTGGCCGCCACTTCCGCCTCAAGCAGACGCCAGTCGAAGACGATGGACCGCTGCCACTGTTCGAAGGCCGCATCCAGCGGCTCCCGAAAGCGCCCCGACCACATCTTCCCGGATTGTTGTTCGTTCGACATTCCTTTCGGCTGCCCCCTCACCGTTCCTTTCCCTTGCCGTTATTCAGTTGCGGCATTTCCGTGCCTTTGCTCAGCGTGAGAAGGCCGGTTGCGGCATAGGTGAGTAGCTTCTCGCGGGTGTCGGAAATGTCGAGATTGCGCATGGTGAGTTGGCCGATCCGATCCCGCGGAGAGAAGGCGGAATCCGTCTTCTCCATGCTGAGGCGCTCGGGATGGAACGTGAGGTTCGGCGATTCGGTATTAAGAATGGAGTAGTCGTTGCCGCGCCGCAGTTCCAGCGTAACTTCGCCGGTAACGGGCTTCGCGACCCAGCGCTGTGCCGACTCGCGCAGCATGATGGCCTGCGGATCGAACCACCGGCCCTGGTAGAGCAAGCGGCCTAGCTTACGGCCGTTTTCGCGATAAGTCTCGATCGTATCCTCGTTGTGGATGCCGGTAACGAGACGCTCGTAAGCGATGTAGAGCAAAGCTAGCCCCGGAGCCTCGTAGATGCCGCGGCTCTTCGCCTCGATGATGCGGTTCTCGATCTGGTCGCTCATGCCGAGGCCGTGTCTTCCGCCGATGCGGTTGGCTTCGAATAGCAGGTCGACAGGATCATCGAATTGCTTGCCGTTGAGGGCCACCGGAAAGCCTTCTTCAAAGCGAACCGTCACCTCTTCGCGCTTCACGTCAACGTCGTCGCGCCACGATGCAACTCCCATAATGGGAACCACGATCCTGATCGAAGAAGAAAGATGCTCCAGGTCCTTGGCTTCGTGGGTTGCGCCCAGAATGTTCGAGTCGGTCGAGTAGGCCTTCTCCGCAGGCATCTTGTAGGCAAAGCCCGAGCGCTGCATGAAGGCAGACATTTCTGCGCGTCCGCCCAGTTCGTCGATAAATGCCGCATCGAGCCATGGCTTGTAGACCTGAAGGCTGGGATTCACCAGCAGGCCGTAGCGGTAGAAGCGCTCGATGTCATTGCCTTTGAAGGTGGATCCGTCGCCCCAGATATGGACGTCGTCTTCTTTCATGGCCGTTACGAGCATCGTTCCGGTCACGGCGCGTCCGATCGGCGTGGTGTTGAAGTAGGTGACGCCGGCGGTGGTGATGTGAAACGCGCCGGACTGCAGCGCCGCGATGCCTTCGCGCACAAGCGGGCCGCGGCAATCGATCAGGCGCGCTTTTTCCGCGCCGTATTCAAGCGCCGTGCGCGGAATCGCGTCGTAGTCGGATTCGTCAGGCTGGCCGAGATTCGCGGTGTAGGCATAGGGAATTGCACCCTTCTGCCTCATCCAGTGCAGGGCAGCGGAGGTATCGAGCCCGCCGGAGAAGGCAATGCCAACTCTCTCTCCAATGGGCAATGATTCAAGAATGACAGACATGCTTCAAAAGACCTCGGAAAAGTAAAGCAGTGAACAGTGATCTGTAGTCAGCTCGCTCCTGCCACTATTGTTGTTGAATGCGGTCGTCAAAAGTCGCGTTTCCTCTCACTGACCGCTGAGCACGGAGAACTTGGGAACATTCGCCAGCCCGCCCAGTAACAGCAATAGCAGCGCCTTTTGCGCATGCAGCCGGTTTTCCGCCTGATCGAACACTATGGACTGCGCGCTATCGATCACTGCATCGGTGACTTCTTCGCCACGGCGCGCGGGCAGGCAATGCATGAACACCGCATGCGGAGCGGCCTTCGCCATCAGCGCCTCGTTCACCTGGAACGGCCGGAAAATGGGTGCGCGCTTGGTCGATTCGTGCTCCATACCCATGCTGACGCAGACATCGGTGTAGACGGCGTCGGCACCCTCAGCGGCCACCTGCGGGTCCTGCAGCAAACGAAGCTCGCAGTTGTTGGCCTGGCAGATATCGCGCGCGATGGTCACAATCTCGATGTCGGGCGAGTAGCCGCGGGGCGTTGCGACGGTGACGTTGGTCCCCAGTTGAGCGCCGGTCAGCATCAGCGAATGGCACACGTTGTTGCCATCGCCGACGTAGGTGAAGTTGAGCCCCGACGCCGAGCCGAAATGCTCTTCAAGAGCCATGAAGTCGGCGAGCGCCTGGCATGGATGCTCGAAATCAGAGAGTGCATTGATGATGGGCACGCGGGAATTCGCCGCCATCTCCGTGATGGTGTCGTGTGCGTAGGTGCGCAGAACGATCACATCCACCCAGCGTTCGAGATTCTTTGCGACGTCGGCGATGGTTTCGCGCTCGCCGAGCGGGGAATTGGTCTGGTCAACAAAAATTGCGTTGCCGCCCATCGTGTTCATGCCGGTCTCGAAAGCGAGCCGCGTGCGCAGGCTGGCTTTCTCAAACATCAGCACCATCTGCTTGGCGTCGAGCGCATGACGATAAGCGCCGGGGTTGCGCTTCACTTCGTGCCCGAGCTTCAGGATTGCGCGGACCTCAGAACTGGATAAGTCGCCGATGGAACAAAGGTCTTCGCCGGCCATTCTTTCCGCGGCCGCGAGGATATCGGGATCCTTTTCGACGGGGATGGCTGATTCCCTGCGTTCGATGGTTGCTCTGCTAGCCACGAATTTCACCTCCTGCGGTTTGAGCGGATGCCTGCGCTGCATGTTCAATCAGAATTGCGTCGAGCGCGGCAATCGCGCTGTCGACATGAGTACGTTCCAGGATGAAAGGCGGCAGGAATCGCAGCACCGTGTCGCTCGTGCAGTTGATCACGATATGCCGCTTTAGCATCTCGGCGACGGTGAGTTTCGCCAGATCCGGCGAGTCCAGCTCCGCAGCGATCATCAGGCCTTTCCCGCGCACGTCCACAATGGCTTCATGCCGCGTCGCAAGCTCGCCCAACTTCTCTAAAAAGTAATCGCCAACCTCTGTCACGTGGTCCAGCATCTTCCCGTTTTCGATGGCATCGATCACGGCGATGGCCACCGCGCACGCCAGCGGTCCGCCGCCAAACGTGGTCCCGTGCATGCCGGAGTGAATCGCTCTCGCTACCTCTTCGGTGCACAAGACCGCGCCCAGCGGAATCCCGCCCGCCAACGGTTTTGCCAATGTGGTGATATCCGGCTGGATGCCGTAGTGCTGATAGGCACACCATTTGCCGGTGCGTCCCATGCCCGCCTGGATCTCATCCACGACGAGCAGGGCGCCGGTCGAGCTCGCCAGCGACCGCGCCTCCGTAAAGAACTCCTGTGATAGCGGCCGAATGCCGCCTTCGCCCTGGATCGCCTCGACCAGGATCGCGCACACCTCGTCTGAAAACTTCGCCTTTAGATCAGCCACGTCGTTGAAGCGCACAAACTCCACGCCCGGCACGCCGGGAGCAAAGGGCTCGCGATATTTCGCCTTGTACGTTGTCGACATCGATCCAAAGGTGCGTCCGTGAAAGCTCTGTTCCAGTGCCAGGAACTTCGTTCCGATCGCTTTCCCCTCGCTGCGCAGCAGACCTGCGTGGGCGCGGGCCAGTTTCAACGCTCCTTCCCACGCCTCTGTTCCGGTGTTCGAGAAAAAGACGCGATCCATTCCGGTGCGCTCGGTCAGCCGCAGAGCCAGCTCCGCCTGTCCCTCATGGAAGAACAGGTTCGAGGTGTGAATCAGCGCGCGGCTCTGATTGATGATGGCGCGCTCAATGGCAGGATGACCGTAACCCAGCGCGTTCACGCCGATGCCGCTAAGGAGGTCGAGATAGCGGTTCCCCTGCTCGTCGATCAGGTGAACGCCTTCTCCGGCGACAAACAGGATCGGGTTTCGGTCATAGGTCGGCAGCAACAGTCTTGCTTCGGCTGCGCGGATTTGTTCGAGTTTCGTCAATGCTCCGTCTCCTCTAGGCCACCATCACTTCGGTTCCATGTGCGACCCGTGAGTTGCATAAATCGGGCAGAAACGACGCCGCTTCCGCCGGCAGAATCCTTACTCGCTTCACGCCATTCAGAAGTGCTTCGCGGCAGGCGCTCAACTTGGGCAGCATGCCGCCGGAGATAATGGCGCTCTTTGCCATCTCGGCGATCTGGTCGATCGAGAGCCATCGCAGGACTTCTCCATCCGCGCCCTTCACGCCTGGCACATCGGTGAGAAAGACCAGCGCATCGGCATGGCAAGCTGTCGCGCACGCAGCTGCCATCTCATCGGCGTTCACGTTGTAGTACTCGCCGTCAAAGCCCAGCGCCATAGACGAAATCACCGGCACGCCGTTCAACTTCCATATGGCCTCGATCCAGCGCGGATCGCTCGACGCAATTTCGCCCACGTACCCCAGATCCGGCGCGGTGCGTTTCTTGCGCGCCCTGAACAGCAACCCATCGCCGCCCGAAAGACCTACCGCGGGCTGGCCGAGCGCTCCGAGCGCCGCCACCAGGCTCTTGTTCACTTTGCCGGCAAGCACCATGAGCGCCACGTCGCGTGTCTCCGCATCGGTTACCCGCAATCCCGCAACAAATTCGCTCTGCTTGCCAAGCCTCTTCAACGTGCTTGTCAGTTGTGAGCCGCCACCGTGGACCACCGCGACTTGGTTGCCGTCTCGGACCAGCTCGGCAATCGCGCGAACGCTTCCAGCCAGCAGAGTCGGATTCTCGAGGCCCGCGCCGCCGAGCTTCACCACATATTTCATTGGAGGCCCTCCGCTTCTCCCCAACCGAGCATGACGTTTAGATTCTGCACGGCCTGTCCGGATGCGCCTTTCAGAAGGTTGTCAAGGCAACTGACGATCACGGCGCGGCGGCCGTCCGGCCCGAGTTGGAATCCGATATCCGCGTAATTCGTGTGCGCCGAATACTGGATTTGCGGAAGCATTTCTTCGTAGAGCCTCACCATCGGGCTGTTCGCGAAGAACTCGCGATACAGGTGCAGAATCGACTCGTGACTCTGCGGTTTGTGAAACCGCACATAAATAGTCGATAAAATCCCACGCGGAATCGGTAGCAGGTGCGGCGTGAAGACGATTTCGTTCCCGCGGATTCCAATCTGCTCCAGCAACTCGCCGGTGTGCCGGTGCGAAAACACGGCATAGGCAGAGAGATTGTCCGCCGCGTGCATATAGTGTGTCTTGGCGGTTGGAGCCTTCCCCGCGCCGCTCACACCGCTCTTCGCGTCGGCTATGATTCCTGCATCCAGATCAACGACGCCAGCGGCCACCAGCGGCCGCAGCGCCAGGATGACCGAGGTCGCATAGCATCCGGGATTGGCCACCAGCTTCGCATCGGCAATTTGCGCGCGATGCAGTTCCGGCAATCCATAAACCGCCTGCGCCTGCGTCCCAGCCGCGCTCGCCGATCCGTCATCGTGAAACGCATAGATCGCCCGATTCGCCGGGTCCTTCAATCGCCACGCGCCGCTCAAATCGATCACGCGCATGCCGTGCTCGAGCGCCTGCGGAACCCATTCCCGCGACTGCTCATGCGGTGTCGCCAGGAACAGCACCTTCACGCCGCGCTCGGCCAGCAGTTCCCACGAAAACGGCTCCAGTTTCAGGTCGCGCAGGCCATTGTTATTTCCCAGTTGCGGATGGATCGAAGACAAGGCAACTCCGCCGCGGGCCGCGTCTTTTTCATCAAGCCTTCCGGCAAAGACGGGCGGGAAATCGTGCAGGCGTGGATGGCGCAGCAAAAGCCGCGCGAGCTCCGCACCCGCGTACCCCGTCACGCCGACGACCGCTGTTTGAACTTCCTGTGTCATGACTCGAGCATTACCCTCAACTTCGATTCCACTTCGCCAGCGCGCCGTGGATCGGGACAGATCACCAGCACCGTGTCGTCGCCTGCCAGCGTACCCACCACCTGCATCCATCCCGCGCGGTCGATGGCCGCGGCGACCGGTTGTGCGCCCCCCATTGTGGTTGTCACCACGACCTGGTTCATCGCCTGGCGCACCCGCAACCCAAAGCTTTCAATCATCACCTCGATTGAAGGGGGAGCGTCGTCTTCCGCAACTACCGTCGCGCCATTCCCGTTCGGCAGCACATAGCCGCCGGGGCCCTTTGCGAGCCTCATTTCGTGAATGTCCCGCGACAGCGTCGCCTGCGTCACTTCGAACCCGCGCCGCCGCAGTTTGCGCCGCAACTCGTCCTGGTTTGCCACCAGCGAATGCGCCACCAATTCACGAATTGCGTTGTGCCTCTGGTATTTCATTTCCCGTTTCCTTGCAACGTAAAGCGCGGCTCCGGGTTGGCAGAGTCGCGCTTGCATAAATATACAAACATTTGTATAACTATGCAAGTTGCGTTTTCGTGCGCGGGGAATCACGCAGGTAACCCCAATTCCATGGCTGCTGATTGCTGTCTGTCCTATTCTGCGAAAAACCGGTCCCCCTTTACGCGGTAGTAGGCGCAATTCACTTCAAATCGACGTATAGTAATTTATGGGCGTTCGCGACGGCTCCCCAACCCGTGTTGCTCATCTCTCGCACCATGCCGTGGCGAGCGGGAGAACGGGTTCTCGCCTTCCCGAACATCTGCGCGGAAGCCTGGTCGATCCCCGATTCGATTCCGATTCCTGCGGCGTAGGCTTTGTTGCCCAACTCTCCGGCGAGCCGTCCCACGCCATCCTCACTCACGCGCTCACCGCGCTCAGGCGCCTCGCGCATCGCGGAGCAGTCGCCGCCGACGGCAAGTCGAGCGACGGCGTCGGGATTACCGTTTGCATCCCGCGCGCGTGGTTGCTCGCGCGAACCGGGCTCGGCTTGCCTGAAGGTCAGCCGCTCGGCGTGGGCGTCGTGTTTGTGCCTGAGGATGGTGCTGCGTCCCGCATTGAACTGGAAGCGGCGCTCGACGCGCAGAACATCGAAGTGCTTTTTTGGCGTCCTGTTCCGGTGCGCCCCGAAGTGCTGGGCGAGATCGCGGACTCTACGCGGCCCACGATCTGGCATGTGCTGTGCACGAGCACCGACGCAAACTCCTTTGATCGACGGCTTTTTCTGGCGCGGAAGCAGTTCGAGCGCTCAGGCTTGCCCGGCTACGTCGCCAGCATGTCGTCGGCCATCATGGTTTACAAGGCGCTCTGTGCAGGCCGCCTGCTGGCTGAGTTCTACCCTGACCTGGCCGATCCGGAATTCAAAACGCCGATCGCGCTTTTTCATCAGCGCTATGCCACCAACGTGCTGCCTTCCTGGTCGCGCGCGCAACCGTTCCGCACGCTGGCGCACAACGGCGAAATCAATACCATCTGGGGGAATCGCGCCAACATGGAGGCGCGCGCGGCGACCATGCCGCTCGACATGCATCCGGTCCTCACAGCGGACGGTTCCGATTCCACTTCGCTCGATGAGATCGTCGAACTTCTCGCGCATAACGGACGCAGTGTCGGCGAAGCGGTGCGCATGTTGGTGCCGCCAGCGAATCCAGGCAACAAGTCTTCGTTCTTGCAATATTCCTATGACTGCATGGAGCCATGGGATGGTCCCGCGGCCCTTGCTTTTACTGACGGCCGCCAGGTAGGCGCCATTCTTGATCGCAATGGCCTGCGCCCGTGCCGCTTCGCGCTCGACGACGAGGGTCTCGTTGTTGCCGGATCTGAAGCTGGTCTCGTGGACATGGATCCCGCGCGCATCCTGCATAGCGGCCGCCTCGGACCCGGCCAGATGATTGTTGCCGATCTTGACTTCAATCGCTTCTTCGAAAACGACGAGATCCTGCGAATCTACGATTCCAAGCGTCACTATCAGGACCTGCTTCAGCTGGACAAGCCGCTGAACGATTCGCCCGAAGCGCTGTCGCTGCTCGATCCCGTTGAGCTCAACCGGCTCCAGCGCCGCTTTGGCTACACGCGCGAAGACGTGCGCATGATCCTTCAGCCCATGGCGATGGAAGGCAAAGACGCAGTCTGGTCGATGGGCGACGATACGGCGATCGCTCCACTGGCGCGAGCGCCGCGCCCGCTGTACGCATTCTTCCGGCAACGATTCGCGCAGGTCACCAATCCACCCATCGATCCGCTGCGCGAAGCCGTGGTGCTGCAAATGCACACGCGTCTTGGTCCGTGGGCGCATCTATTCGAAATGCGCGAGCCCTTGCCCGGCCTGTCGCTGCATTCGCCGTTTCTGAGCCTCGGGCAGATGCACGCTCTTCGCAATGCGCATCATGGGCAGGCGGGGAAGATGCCGCATGCCATCCTGAATTGTCTTTATTCGCCCGACACGAGCCTCGAAGTGGCCGTCGACATTCTGGCGCAGCGCGCCGTCGACCTGGTGGGTACCGGCGCATCTCTGCTCATCCTCACCGACCGCGAGGCGAGCCCCGAGTCGATTCCGATTCCTATGGCGCTGGCTGCCGGGGCCGTGCACATGGCTCTGACTCGAGCGGGCGTGCGCGCCGAGGTCGGCGTTGCCGCCGATGCCGGTGATTGCCGCGAGATTCATCATGCCGCGGTGCTGCTCGGTGTGGGCGCCGGCGCGGTATGTCCGTGGCTCGCCCTCGAAACGGCTCGCCAACTCGACTCTGAAAAAGGCGAAGAGAACCTGTTGCATGCTCTCGAACTCGGGCTCGCAAAGGTCATGTCGAAGATGGGCATCAGCGTGCTTGACAGCTACTGCGCCGCGCACCTGTTCGATGCCATCGGCATCTCGGACAAAGTCGTCCAAAAATGCTTTACCGGCGTTCCCGCGCCCATCGAGGGACTCGGCTTTGCTGAGATCGAGCACTATGTGCGCCATCTCTGGCTCAGCGACGAGAAAGCTGATGAGTCCTCCGACGGCGAGCCTGTTGTCGCATCTGCCACGCAGGTGCGCGAACTGCCCGACTACGGATTCGTCCGCTTCCGCAAGGCCGACGAAGCCGAGTCGCACTCATGGCAACCGCAGACCGTGCGCGCGTTGCAAACCGTGGTCGGCTCGACCAAGCAGGGAGCGGCACTTGCGCTCTCACCCTTCGCGAGCTTCACATCGCAGGTGACGGATGCCGAGCCGTCCAATCTGCGCGACCTGCTCGAAATCCGCCCGGCGGGCGCTGAATTGCCGCTCGAGAAGATCGAGCCCGCCGGCAACATCACCCGGAAGTTCATCGCCAGCGCCATGTCCTTCGGATCGCTCTCACCCGAAGCGCACCAGACCATTACGCAGGCCATGAACCTGATGGGCTCTCGCTCCAACACCGGCGAAGGCGGCGAAGATCCTGCCGTTTATGGCCAGATCGACGGCGCGCCATCGCTCTGGAACAACAAGATCAAACAGGTCGCGAGCGCACGCTTCGGCGTCACCGCGGAATATCTGATCCATGCGGAGGAACTCGAGATCAAGATTGCGCAGGGCGCCAAGCCGGGAGAAGGCGGCCAGCTCCCGGGACACAAGGTGAGCGAGCTGATCGCGCGCCTGCGCCACGCACAGCCCGGCATGCAGCTCATTTCGCCGCCGCCGCACCACGACATCTACTCCATCGAAGACCTGGCCCAGCTGATCTACGACCTCAAGCGCGTCAACCCGCGCGCGAGGGTGGGGGTGAAGCTGGTGTCCGGGTGCGGGGTGGGTACCATCGCAGCGGGCGTTGCCAAGGCCTACGCCGACTATATCGTCATCGCCGGTCAATCGGGTGGTACCGGCGCTTCGCCGCTTTCGAGCATCAAGTACGCAGGCAATCCCTGGGAACTTGGGTTGGCCGAAGCGCAACAGGTTCTCATCCACAATGGCCTGCGGGGGCGCGTTCGCCTGCGCACCGACGGCGGCTTGCGCACAGCCCGCGACATCGTGATGGCCGCGCTACTCGGCGCCGACGAATTCGCCTTTGGCACCGCGGTACTCGTCTCGCTTGGCTGCGATATGGCCCGCCAGTGTCACCTGAACACTTGTCCCACCGGCATCGCCACACAGCGCCCGGAGTTGCGCGCCAAGTTTCGCGGAAAGCCCGAGCACGTCATCCGCTTTTTTGAAGAGCTCGCCGCCGAGGTGCGCCAGTTGCTCGCGACATTGGGCCTGCCCTCGCTGTCCGCTGCAACCGGCCGGACCGATTTGATCGAGCAAGTCCGCTCCGACGCCGGGCTTGACCTGAAGCCCGTGCTGGCCGCGACCCGTATCGCTGAAGAAACCGGCGGCGCGATCCGCTGGGATGGCGGTCGCAACGATCGGCCTGAAGAACACGCTCCCATCGACGATGCCTGGGTCGAGCCCGCCATGGCTGCCTACAAATCCGGCAATGCGTTGCGCCTCGAGTCGCTTGTCACGAATGAAGACCGTACTCTGGGAGCGCGGCTTGCCGGGCAGCTCGCGCTGTTCAAGTCCGAAAATCCAACGGCCGCGGGCTCGAACCTGACGTTCGATCTCAAGGGCATTGCCGGCCAGTCTTTTGGCGCGTTCGCCACATCCGGAATGACGCTGCAACTCGAAGGCCTGGCCAACGATTTTGTCGGCAAGGGGCTCTGCGGTGGCGAACTGATCCTTCGCGGAGTGGGTCGCGCAGCGCGGGAAAGCGAAAAGCACACGCTGCTCGGTAACGTAGCGCTCTATGGAGCAACCAGCGGCTCGCTCTTTGCAGCCGGTCGTGCCGGCGAGCGCTTCGGGGTCCGCAACTCAGGCGCACTGGCCGTTGTCGAGGGAGTTGGCGATCATGGATGCGAATACATGACCGGCGGACTGGCTGTCATCCTGGGATCGACGGGCATCAACTTTGGCGCCGGCATGACCGGCGGACTTGCCTGGGTCTGTGACGAGGACGGTTCGTTCCTTGATCGCCGGCTGTACCACAACGATTTTCTGTCGGCGGAGAAGTGGGACGACCTCGACCATACAGCGCATGCTTCGATTCGGGAACTGGTTGAGTTGCACGCGGCCAGGACAGCCAGCACCCGAGCCCGATGGCTCATAGCCAACTGGGATCGTGAATCCGCAAAGTTTGTGCGATTAACGCCGAGAGGGTGACGCGCCTGGACTAGTCGGCTGCGGCCCGGTCGTGCAGCACCTGAGATTTTCGGCTTCGCTTGTCCTGGTACATCGCGCGATCGGCCCTGCTCAGCAACTCGTTGAGAGAAAGCCGCGAGTTCTCTATACAGGTGGCAAATCCGGTGCTGAAGCTCAAGGAAAACGTCCGTCCCTCTTCTGAATTCTTGAGGATCGCATTTTCCTGGAGCAGGTGCGCAATTTCCGAAATTTCATCTCTCGTATACTGCCCGGCCACAGCGAATTCGTCGCCGCCGATCCGGGCAACCACATCGGTCTCGCGGAATGTGGACGAGAGCAGCTCCGCCATTTCGACAAGGAATGCTGACCCGGCTTTGTGCCCGAGTTGATCGTTCACCTGCTTCAGGTTGTCCAAATCGATGAACAGGATGGAAAACGGAACCTTGGCTCGTTGTGCGAGCCGCATCGACTGCCGTGCCAGCAACTGAAATCCTTTCAGATTGCATATGGCGGTCAGCTCGTCGCGAGTGCTCAGCGATTGAATCTCACGTTCCATGTGATTCATGCGCGCCGCAAGATACAGGAGCAGCGCGAAGGAGATCATGCACGCGATCGAAGCCATTGCTGCGGTTTGATAGGGCAAAGAAGCTGCCTCGACGAGTATCAACCGGGCGCGCACGGCCTCGCGAAGGAAGGGCATGACGAGCAAAATCGGGGCGAGCGTTCGAGCGATCCGGCTGCCGATGCCTCTCCCCAAAAAGATCGACAGCACTCCATGCTCCACGCGCCGCAGCAGCGCAACCGCGGTAAGCGGCACCAGGCAAACAAGTACCGGGGTGGGAACCAACCCGGAATGGAATGCTCCGAAGACATGCAACCCAACCAGCAAGGAATCGGAAAGCAGCGTGAGCACAACCAGGCAAAGAGCGCAGGTCAGCGCATCGGTCACGTAGCTCAGGACGCTCTTGTTCTTCCGAATCACGGTCATTACGCCTGCCAAAAGGACAAACGCGACCGCCGTGGGTCGCGCGGCGGAGTGTCGCATGGTGTCAAGCACAACATCGGGGCGCAGGTCTGTTCTTACGGCTGGCTGTACCAGCGTCCACCCCGCAACACATGCTGACAAAATTGCGAGTCCAGATCCGAGGTAAAGAAGCCAGTGCGGTCGCGACGGCGACTCTGAGAGGAAGAAGCTTAAGGCGGAGAAGAGCACCGCCAGAGCAATTGGCAGGCTCATCTGCCCGAAGACAGATGGAACATATCGTACCGCCTGACTGAACGTCTGGACACAGAGGGAGAGCGCAGCTACCTGAATCACCAGCACAAGGCACACTTGCTGCAGGAAAAAGAGAATCTGCAGATGCTCCTGGTCAGGCCGGTCGAGAATCAGGTGTGCCGCGTCGTTCTGCATCGTGGTCGCTTTCAGATGGCGAGGAAATCATGAAAGGTATATCAATAAACGCGCTCCCGATATATGCCACTTTTGTGCGAACCTCAAGTGGGTCAATACATTCCACGTTCGTGTAAGTGCTTACTGAGGTACGTGGGCCCTCTTCAAACGGGCACTTGCAGAAGGATGTGCAGATCCAAAGAGGGACGGCTGACCAACGTCACATGAGGCATTCCGCTTTTCGCTGATAAACTCTCCACTAGTCCTAATTTCAAAGGTACTTCTGGTTCGATCCGAGATGACCGCACCCGACTCGCTTTCCACGATCAATGATTTATTTTTGCGTGTGGCTTCCTCGGCCAACGCGCGTGCCGTGCTTTGGCAAGATGAATTCGGGGAGTGGCAACCGCTCTCGTCCGATCAGATCTATCATCGCGTCCGGGTCCTGGGGCAGACACTCCTCGCTTGGGGAGCTCAGAAGGGTGATCGCATTGGGCTTATCAGCGAAAACCGCTGGGAGTGGGCGGTCAGCGACTTTGCCTGCCTGGCCATCGGGGCAGTGGACGTTCCCATTTATCCGACACTGACCGGTGAACAGATTGCAGCCCTGATCCGGGACGCCGGCTGCCGTATTGCCCTCGTTTCCACTCGGCAGCAATTCGACAAACTGAATGCCGTCCGAGCGCAGACGCCTCTCGAGCGGGTCATCATCATGGATTCCGCCGAGCCCCCCGAAGGGGCGGTCGCATTCGCCGGGTTGATGAAGGAAGCCGAGGGATGCGGCCCAGAGCGCGATCCGGTATTCGATGCGCTTGCCAGGGCCGCAGTACCCGCCGACCTGGCCACGCTCATTTACACCTCCGGCACCACCGGCGAGCCGAAGGGCGTGATGCTGACGCACGGCAATATCGCAGTCAATCAAAACTTTGCGGCGGGCGATTTCTCCTTCAACTCCTCCGACGCCTGCATTTCGTTTCTTCCGTTGTCGCACATTACCGCACGGGCTCTGGACTACGTGATGTACAAGAGCGGCGCACAGGTCTGTTATTGCTCGCAATTCGACAAGCTGCCGCAGTCCATGGTCCAGTTGCGTCCCACAGTCTTTGTCGGCGTGCCCCGCGTTTACGAGAAGATCCGTCAGGCGGTCGAGCAGAAGTCTTCGGTTTCCGCCGTTAAGAAACGAATTCTCGGATGGGCCCTCAGGGTCGGCGGTCGCCACGAGGGCGAGGTATATCGTGGCGAAAATCCTTCATCACTCAGTTGGAAGGTCGCCCGCAAGCTCGTCTACGGCAAAGTTCGCGAGGCCTTTGGTGGCCGGGTCCGCGTCTTCGTTTCCGGCGGGGCGCCACTTGGCATGGACACAGCCAAGTGGTTCGCGTCAGCCGGCATTGCGGCGTGGGAGGGCTACGGACTGACTGAAACCTCGCCAGTCATCGCGCTCAACACACCTGTGAGCCAGCGTATGGGCTCGGTCGGCAAGCCGATCGCTAACGTCGAATTGAAATTTTTACCCGATGGCGAGCTTCTGGTTCGCGGACCGTCTGTCTTCATTGGCTACTGGCGCAAACCGGTCGCCACCGCCGACGCCATTGACCAGGACGGCTGGTTCTCAACCGGCGACATCGGCCATGTGGATGATGATGGCTTCCTTTACATCACCGACCGGAAGAAGGAACTGCTCAAAACCTCCGGTGGCAAGCTCGTAGCCCCTCAGCCGATCGAAAACAAGCTCAAGACGCATCTGCTGGTTGGCCAGGCAGCGCTCGTCGGCGACAAGCACAAATTCATCTCCGCGCTCATCTCGCCCAACTTTCTCGCACTTGAGGATTGGGCAAAGCGGCAGGGAATCGATATCTCGTCTCGCGCGGAGCTTGTAGCCGACAGCCGTGTCGTAGCCGCCTATAGCGAAATCGTGCACCAAGCCAACGTTGGCCTGGCCAATTTTGAAACCGTGAAGCGGTTCCGTGTCGTTGCCGATGAGTGGACGCAGGATTCGGGCGAACTGACCCCCTCGATGAAGCTCAAGCGCCGCGTGATTACGGCGCGATATGCGTCGGTGGTCGACGCACTCTACGCGGACGAAGCAAGCGCACGCGCCGAATAGGGTGAGCTGGTGTCCCTTCCGTCTCCTTTCGGAACAATCCGTGGCGCGTCCACATCCCGTGAAGTCCGCGGAAGAACGGTGCGCCCCAGGCTCCCATTGCCAGAACGCTGCCGAAAAGGATGATGGCGTCGATGTTGAGCCGTCCCGCGCGCGACCAGTAGGCGTCGGGCTCCAGGTTCAGCCACAGAGCAAATTCATCCAGGGTCAGTGCGGCGCCCACTCCGTAACTCACGGCCATCAAGCGGCTGAAGAAAATGGACAGCGGCGAGTGCGACCGGCCCAGGTCGAGCAGCCAGCCGTAGCCTACCAGCAGCAGAATCAGGATGCCCCAGACCAGGTGATGGATGTGCAGTCCCCGGACCGTGACCCATTGGAACGGCCCCCGGTTGTGGATCACCAACTCCACCAGCAGCCGTACGCCAAGAAAGGTAATGAAGAACGACACCGAGGCAATGAACATGCGCCGTCGCGGCCGGTCCGGAATTGTGCTCCGAATCAGAAAGCCGAGACGTGTCAATTGCAGGAGAACCAGCAACAGAACGACAACCAGGCTGGCAAACACCAAGAGTAAGAGTGCTCCCGTTCCGGGCATACCTTATTGAATCACCCCGGCCCTCTGGACTCATCACCAGAAATGCCCTAGGTGTATCGCAGCGTAGACGTGAGGGCTGTCACGATTCCTCTTTACAACAGCGGAGTAAACTGTTTAAAGCGTCGAAACACGGCGTTTGAACAGGCGTATATAGGCCTGGGGAAGCAAGTTCAGCTTGCCCGGCGACTGTGATTCGACCAGGAGACCATGCGATGCGAGTTGCTCTACTGACCGGCGGCGGCGATTGCCCCGGCCTGAACGCAGTCATCTATGCCGCGGTGAAGAAAGGCATCCAGACATATGGCGACGAATTCATCGGTTTTCTCAACGGCTGGCGCGGAGTCCTCGATAACAAATGGATTCCGCTCACCCTGGAAAGCACCGACGGGATCCAGCTGAAGGGTGGGACCATTCTTCATTCCTCGCGCACCAACGTCAAAAAAATTCCTGGCGGCATTGACAAGGTACAGGAGGTGCTAAAGGTCAACAAGATTGACGCCCTCATTGCGCTCGGCGGGGACGATACCCAGTCGGTCACGCTCTTCCTCAGCGAAAACGGGGTGCCGAGCGTGGGTGTTCCGAAGACCATCGATAACGATATCAATGGAACAGATGCGACCTTCGGCTATGACACGGCGGTGTCGATCGCAACGGAAGCCATCGATCGCATCCACACCACGGCTGATTCGCACAACCGTGTCATCGTGGTGGAAGTCATGGGCCGCGACGCCGGCTGGATTGCCTATGCATCCGGCATCGCCGGAGGCGCCCACGTCATTCTGGTTCCGGAAAAGGAAATTGACATCGATCACGTCTGCGCCCTCCTGAAATACAACTACGACCACGGCAAGCACTATGGCGTGGTGGTCGTCGCCGAGGGTTGCCATCTGCCCGAGGTAGGCCAGGTCACCGGTTCTACCGAGGTTGATTCATTCGGGCATGCACGCCTGTCGGGAATCGGCGAAGCTCTCTCGGATCTCATCGAAAAGAAGACCGGATTCGAGACGCGCTCAGTCAACCTGGGGCATACACAGCGCGGCGGGGTGCCGACCGCCTACGACCGGCTCCTGGGCCAGCGATACGGCCTCCACGCGATCGACATGGTGCACGAGAAAAAATGGGGCCGCATCGCGGTTCTGCACGGCACTGAAATCACCGATATCACGATCAAGGAAGCCATCGCGCATAACCGGCGTCTCGATGAGCGCTTCTTTGCCGTGATTCGCGATCTCGAAGCCAAAGTGTAGGATGCACGATTCGAAGATTAGGAGCCATTCTCTACGATGAGGATGGCTCTTCCATCTTCTACCCGCGTAGATTAAATGTGTGCGTTACCGGCTCTATTCTCCTGAAGATTTTCCGGCGCTCTACGCGATCGAGGAGGTCTGTTTCGAGCCGCCGTTCCGTTTCAGCCGCCGCTATCTGCGTGCCATCATCCATTCCGCGCACAGCGCCACGTGGCTGGCCGATGTGGGCGAGCGAATTGTCGGATTCTCGGTTATCGAGTGGTCCATCGAGGCCGAAGGCGCGCTCGCCTATTTGCAAACCATCGAGGTCCTGCCGGAGTTTCGCAAGCATGGAGTGGCCAGTGAGCTTCTCGGATGCAGCGAGAATTCAGCTCTGGCTGGCGGAGCGCACGAGATCTGGCTTCACGTGGATGAATTCAACGCATCTGCGATTCGTCTCTACGAGTACCACGGATATGTGCGGCGCGCCCGCAAGGAAAACTATTATCCCCAAGGACGCGCGGCACTCGTTCTCGCAAAACAGATGAAGCCCGTAGCGGTGTGAAAGCAGGATCGGCTTCTGACTATTGGGCCTCCGACGCCTCCTTGATGAACGCCGCGACCCGATCGTGCAACTGCTTCACGCATTCGTCGCGCACATACACCATGTGTCCCGAGGGGTACCAGTCATACTCGATATTCTTGGCGAGTGACTTCGGGATGGGCAGATGCTTTTCCTCATACATCGCCCCGAAGAACGGTGTTGCCAGATCATAGTAGCCGCCATTCAGCATCACTTTCAGCCGCGGGTTCTCCTTCATCGCATCGGCAAGGTCGCTGGATACATTCAATCCCACCGGGTTGCCGTTGTGCTTGAAATCCCACATATGGCCTCCCCCGAACACGTTCACCTCGGGCAGGTACGTCTGTCCTTCGCCATACTTCAGCACGTTGCGGACGTATCCATTGAGCAAGGAGACATACGCGGAAGAGATCGCTGCGCTCTGCGGATCGTAATCCGCGCCTTCACTCAAAGGATCGATGGTCGGGCCGGTGAAGCGCGTATCGTAGCGGCCGGTGGTCAGGTCCTCGCTGTCGGCAAATGTCTTTTCGAATTCTCCGCCGTTCACTCGGAGGTTGGCCTTTAACAGATAGGCGACAGGCAGGCCGGTGTAGTCGTGCAGTTTTTCCGCAACCGCCTGCTTGTCCTGGTCGTTCAAGTCTGTACCCTGCGCGAGTGCATGCTGATATTGATTGAGCGCGTAATCCTCGACTTCCTTCAAGAACGAGTCCAGGTCGGCCGGCTGCTGGGGCAGCTTCTTGTGGTACCAGGCCGTGGCCGCATACGTCGGCAATGCCAGAACGTAAGGCAGGTCGATTCCGGGATTGCCGTTCGCTCCGTCGATATCTACGCTGAAATTGAAGATCTGGGAAAGCAGGATCACTCCATTCAGATCGATTGACTTGTCTTCGGCCAGCATCTTGGCGAGCACAGCGGATCGCGTGGTTCCATAGCTTTCTCCGAAGACAAATTTCGGCGAGTTCCAGCGGTTGTATTTGGTAATGAAGCGGGCGATGAATCGAGTGAACGCGCCGCCGTCCTGGTCCACGCCCCAGAACGCCTTATCGGCGTCCTTGCCGACGAGCCGGCCGAAGCCGGTGCCCGGCGCATCCACAAACACCAGATCGCTGACGTCGAGCAGCGAGTTGGGATTGTCGATCAGTTTGTAGGGAGCGGCCGGCAGGTGCTGATCCGTATCGGTCACTACGTGCCTTGGTCCCAGCGATCCCATGTGCAGCCACACTGTAGAACTGCCCGGACCGCCGTTGTAGAAAAACGTTACCGGCCTGCTCTCGGCCTTCGCGTCCTTCTTGAAGTACGCAACGTAAAACATACGCGCAACCGGCGGCGCATCCTGCGGCTCTTTTGGCTCGGTGAGCGCAAGCTGGCTCCCGGGCAGCGGCTTTCCATCCAGTCCGAGTTGCGCATCCTGTTCATCCGTTCCACCGACCGTGATGGTTCCCGCGACCGCGGTATAAGCGATGGCCTGGCCGCCCACCTGGACCGATCCGTCGGTGGTCGAGTCGGCAGCCGGCGTCGATTCCTGAGTTTTGTCCGTCTTGTCGGCTGAGGCAGGCTTCGTCTTTTCGTCTGTGGCTCTCGCAGTAAAAGGCAACGCAAACAGGGCCGCGGCAAACACAGCTACCGCAAGGCATTTCGTGACTAGAACCATGTAGGAGTCTCCGAAAGGGGAATCGAGGTACAGCCAAGTATAGGCGACGACTTGGCTCGGGGGCTTCTGGACGTGACCGATCGCTACGGAATCATGACCAGCAAACCCGAGACGCGCCTCTGGTCCCTGATAAGTGAGCGTTCATCACTGCTTCTGAAACGGCTGTTTTTCAGTGATCCGGGGTCGCGATTCTGCCTGGAGTTCCTTCGACACGGCTTCTACCTGGCGGAATACGCGCAGGAGGTTTCCGCCAAGGATCTTCCGGCAATCCTCGGCGGTATAGCCCCGCTCCATCAGGGCTGCCGTGATCTTTGGCAGGTCGGCGGGGGAATCGATACCCAGGGGCAATTGCCCGCTCACTCCATCGAAGTCAGAGCCTAGCCCTACATGGTCGATGCCCGCCACCTTGGCGATGTGATCGATCTGGTCGATGAGGTCTTTCAGTGGCGGCCGGGGAATATTGTCCGCATATTGCCGTTGCAGCTTGTCGATCTCGGCCGCCGGAGCCTCCTTGCCTTCGGCCTTGTACTTGTCCTTCAGCTCTTCCACAGCCTTGTCGACTTCAGGCTTTTGCGCCTTCTGAGCATCGCGATATGCCTGCGATACGAACGCGGAGTAAAAGTTTGCCTGCACCACGCCGCCGTTATTGGCCACCGCGCGCAGCATGTCGTCGGTCATATTGCGCGGGGCATCGCACAGCGCACGCGCTCCCGAGTGCGACGCAATGACCGGGGCCCTCGTAATGATCAAGGTGCGATAGAAGGTGCGGTCCGAGACGTGCGAGATGTCCACCATCATGCCCAGGCGGTTCATCTCGTACACCACATCCTTGCCGAACTCGCTCAGGCCCTCTTTGGTATGGGGCACCTTCGGATCGTCGATGTCACCGGAGCTGTCGGCCCACCCATTCGAGTTTGACCAGGTGAGCGTCATGTAACGCACGCCGAGGTCATAATAGTCGCGCAGCAACGCCAGCGAATCCTCGATCGAGTGCCCGCCCTCAATGCCCATCAAGGCCGCCAGCTTGTGCTCGCGGTGAGCCTTTTCGATATCGGCCGGCGAGGTGGCCTGCATCATCTGATCGGGATGCTTCGCAACCTGCTGCTTCACCGAATCAATCAGGATCAGCGTGCGCCGGGCGAAGTGTCCCTCATTCGGCACCGGGTCGACCCAGATCGAAAAGAACTCCGCGCCAAGGTTTCCTTTGCGCGCCGATTCCAGATTGAAATTGCCATCGCCCAGCGGATCGCTGAGGTCAAATCCATCGTCTACGAATCGCTGCGGGGTGTCGGCGTGCGTGTCGATCACGATGGCTGATCGCTGCACTTCTTCAGGGGTAAGTTTCTTTGTCATGGCGGGGGAGGCAGGGGTGGTCTGTTTCGTATCTTGTGCGCACATGAGCGCGGGAACCGCAATCAGGAGGGCAAGAACCAGGGCAGGGGATCGCATAGGCTTGGCAAAAGTGTATATCGCGGAGCCCGCGACCCCGGAAACGGCGCATCCGAGCAGGGAACCGGCGACGATGCGGGGCTAACGCCGCCGCAGATCATCGATCGAGATGGTTTCTTCGCTCTGCGCCGAAGTCTCTTGCGCGTCGATGACGAAGACGTCCGTCGACTTGTGCCACTGGCCGAGCTGTCCCATGCCGGCGCCATCCATCGCGATCTTGTAGGCTTTCTGACCGTCATCGCCGGTGGCGCAAGCGAGGATGTAGCCGGTGTAACCGACACCTTTGTCGGAGATGACGGTAACTTCCTGTCCCACGTTGAACATGCAAAGCCCCTCCTCCGTTGAAGTTTGTTGCCTCAGCGTACCGCAGTTGCAACAAGATTTTCGAGAGGAATGTCGCAGTCCTGCACCCGCCGGTACCCTTCTCTACAGGGGACCCGGAACGGTAACGGTGTGCATGGGCTGGATTAGCGCTAGCCGACTCTGCGGATGGAAATGGGCGCGGGTTGCGATACTGCGTCCGGCGAGTCCACCATGAAGACGTCGCAGGATTTGTGCCATTGTCCAAGCTGCGTCAAGCCAGCGCCTTCAATGACAATCTTGTAAGCCTTCTCTCCGTCGTCGCTGGTGGCCGAGGCCATGATGTAGCCGTCGTAAGCAATGCCCTTGTCGGAAATTACCGTAACTTCCTGCCCGATCTGATACGTACAAAGGCCCTCGATTCAGTGAGTATGACAACTCTGCTTTATCTATTGGTTGCAGATTTGGCCTGTTGAGTTGGTCTTCGCGCCAGCGGAATGGGACCATCGGGACTGCCTTTGACACCTCACCTCCGAGCTGGGCAGCTATTCTGCACGTTGAAGAGCGAACCTGGAGGGCAGTACGCGAGAGCACTGGAACCCTCGCAGGATCTTGGCTCGGCCGTGATCTTGGCATGCGTATTCCCGTTGATAAGCGTGCACAATTCTCCTGCGATTCTCCTTAGCTTGACTCGCTTCTGCATCCAACGGGGTAAGCTGGTTGCGAATCGCACAGGGGGAGCAATGGCCGAACGCCTGCCACTCGTCTTCACTTTCTACATTGCCGCCACACCCGAGAAAGTTTGGGAGGGCTTCACTTCCGTGGAGTCGAACCGGGTCCTCTTCATGGGAGCTGAGCTCAAAGCCGATCTGCGTACCGGCGGCGAGATCGCGTGGATGGCGCCCGGCAAGGACGGCAAGGTCGCTCCCGCCGTCTATGGACGAGTGCTTCGCTCCGATCCTCCAAAGCTTCTTCAATACACCTTCACGATGGGCCAGGGGGACAAGCACTCCCGCGCCACAATCGAACTGACGCCTGAAACAGAGGCGACGAAGGTCGTAGTTACGCACGACCAGTGGGCGCCGGAGGATAGCAACTATAACTACTGCGCCGACGGCTGGCCGCGCATCCTCTCGCGGCTCAAGACCCTCATCGAAACAGGAAAGACCTTCAAGCCGCACTAGGTGTTGTCACAACTCCACCGATGTCCCGCCCCAGTCCTCCGGCGCCTTGTCAGAGAGCGACTGGGTGAAGGTCCAGCGATGGCCCGCAAAGTCTACGGCATTGTATTGGCGCTCGCCGTAGAAGTGGTCCTCTGGCTCGGCCAGGATCGTCGCGCCATTCTTCCGCGCGTGCTCGCAGTGCGCGGCTGCATCTTCCACACGCACCATTACAGACTGCACGCTTGCCATTACGGTATGGCCGGGCAGCGGCTGCTTGCATTCAGCTACTACGAAACAGCCTTCCCCGGCCTTCATCTGGATGCGGTGATTGGCGATGCGCATCCGCACGCGGAAACCGAAGGCCTTGCAAAGCCATTCAACGGCGACGCCCGGGTCGGGATAGTAGAGAACGGGAATCACATGGCAGGGAGGAACGGAGCGGTTCTTCAGCATGAAGCCACTCTACACTGGCGGCGATTTCGGAGTCAGTCAGCGGCGACGAGGTCGGCCGCGGGCAACGGAACGATGGCGTACGACGATGCAAGCTGGCCCGATGTCACGTGCAGATTCGAGGGAGCGTATCGCGCTGTGGCAGTTCCGCAGCGCTGCTGGACAGAGATCGATATAGAAGAGCTTGCGACGACGTTGCGCGCGTGTGGGGTGAGGCGGTACAAGCCGGTAAGCGAATCGTGCAGGCTGGCGAGCGAATCGCCGAGTTGCGGCGGGTTGGGGAATGCGCCTGGCTGAAATTCGAGGCCGCAATCGCGGGCAGCGTGCGCCATCCAATGCAGCGTGAGGTTGGAGAGACAGAAGCCCCCGTCATCGCAGGGGTAGCCGCCGCCGACGTCGCAGTGTACTCCTGAAAACCAGACCTGGGTCATGGTCTGTCCCGGCGCGGGCGTTGAGGTCCAGAGGGCAGGCGGGAACTGCATTCGCTGTTCATCGATGGCGAGCAGTTGGAGCGCATTGAGCACATCAGGATGGAGAGAAGTGTCGAGGAAGCCGTATTGGATGACGTCAATGCCGCCGAAGATGGCAGGAATGCCGAGCGAGCCGACGGTATCCCACACGCCGAGCAGCTGGATTTTGGCATGGTCCATTGCGTAGTCTTCGTTGAGGGTCTCGAGGAGCATCTGACGCTGAGCGACGTTGCGATAAGCCTCGAAGGCCATGTCGAGACACTTGGGGTCGTTCTGATTCCTGGTGGGCAGGCCGCAGACGGCGATCATCCCGGCGAGGCTGCGCGCGGTATAGGCCCCGCGGCTGAATCCAAAGACGAAGATGCGATCGCCGGGAGCGTATTGCGAGGCGATGGTCGAGTATCCCTGCTTGATTTTTTGGAAAAGGCCGAGGCCGAAAGCTCCGCCAAGAACTTGATTGAGAATTTCGCCGCCGGTGCCGACACCGGTGTCGTAGGTGGCGAGTTGAAGATTGGGAGTTTGAGCAACCGCGGAGTAGAGCCGGGAGACGTTGGAGTGGTTGGCCGGCTCATCCCAGGTTCCGTCTGCAAAGAAGGCAATATTCTTGGCCATGGCGTGTCCTCATGTTGGAGCGCAGGGGATTGAGGATGTCGCATGAAGCGATGAGGAAGCGTATGCCAGCGCGTGAGAATCGTCAATGATTTTCGATGGGCGGCCGAGGGCGCAGGAAGCGATGTTGGCCGAATGTCTGGCCTCGCATCAAGCACGGTTGAAATGTTGTCGCACAGTGTTCGAAGCCCGCTCTGCTCAGGCACGCGGGCTCAGAGGGCGGATGTGTGGCGATTATTCGGCCGCCTTCGCGGCGAGGGTTTCAATGGTGGCGATGTTGGGCAGGAGGTCGGCGGGCAGGTTGTAGCGCGATGCAAGATAGCCGGGAGCGTTATAGGTGATCGAGGTTCTGCCGTTGGCGTCTTCGGCAACGAGGATCTTGAGAGGAAGATCGATGGCGATGCCCGGCGAGGCGAGCATGAGCGGCGTGCCGGCACGCGGATTGCCGAAGATGAGCAGCTTGGTATTGGGCATGTGCATGCCGGCTTTCTCGCCCTCTCCGCTGTGGTCGACGAGGGCGAACAGCGTGACGCCTTTCGCGGCAAGGATCGACTTGAGGCGGGCGACGATCTCATCGACGGAGTGCGAGGACGGAATGGTGACGAGGCCATTGGCGGAGGCAGTCATAGAAGTCTCCTTCAGGATGCATGGAAGGGGCCGAAGCGATCAGCCTTTGATGAAAATCAAATAGAAAGCCATCGCCGCTCCGACAAGCGCGAGGAAAAAAGCGACGGAGACAACCTGGGTGGTGGGATGGGAATACGAGGTGTCGCCGCGATCGAGACGGCGCACGAGCTGAAGATGGCGATAGCCGGAGAGCGCATTGAGAAAGACGCCGACGGCAATGAGCGCGGTTCCGAACCAGAGGGACCAGCCATAGACCTTCGCAGGCGGGGCGCCGCGCACGATTTGGAGTTGCTGCAAGAAAAGGCCGAAGCGGGCGACGACGAATCCGAAGCCCATCAGAGCCAGGCCCGTGCGGAGCCAGGCGAGAAGAGTGCGCTCGGCGGCGAGGTAATCGCTGAGTGCGGCTTTCGGCTTGGAGTCGACGGCGTTGTCCATGTCGGTTCGGGTGAAGCGCCGGATGTGGGGAGATCCGGCGCAGGGTTGAAGCTATGATGCGGCTGGCGGCCGGAGTTACTGCGGATACTTGAAGGACTTGTCAGGATACTGCGGGTGCTGCGGGACCGGACGCGGTTCGGCCTGGATTTCCTGCTTGAGGAGATCGATGGCGGACTGTAACTGCGCGTCGGTTCCTGCAAAGGTGGCGTGGGGCAAGTTGTCGACGACGATGTCAGGGTCGACGCCATGGCCTTCGATGAGCCATTTGCCTTCGGGACCGTAAACCCCCGTTTCGGCAGCTGTGGCGACGCCATTATCGGCCTGCACATTGCTGCCGCTGAGCCAGATTTCGCCGCCCCATGTTCGGGTGCCGATGACTTTGCCAAGCTTGAGGCGCTTGAATCCTTCGCTAAAGGCTTCGCCGTCGGACGCTGTTTCCTGGTCGCAGAGCACGACAATGTGGCCGCGGAACGCGTACTGCATGTTCCACAGAGGATTGCCGACGCGAGGCTGCCAGTAGAACCATGACTGGCGAAGGAGCTTGCTGAGGAGCCAGGAATCGATGTTGCCGCCATGGTTGTGGCGCATGTCGATGATGAGGCCGTCGCGATCGAAGACCGGGTAGTATTCACGGGCCCATTGATTGATATCGTTTGGTCCCATGGCCTCGAGGTGGACGTAGCCGATGTGTTTGTCGGAGGCGCGATCCACCAGAAGGCGACGGGTATATTCCCATTCGCGGTAGCGCATTTTGGAGTCGTCTTCGGCCGAGATCGGCGTGACGAGGATATCGCGCGTATCGCCTTTGGCGGACTTGACACGGAGGAGAACCTGGGTTCCGGCCTTGCCGCGCAGGAGTTCGCGCTCATCGGGCACGCTGAGGAGATCCTGGCCATCGACGCTGAGAATGGTCTCACCTTCCTGGACGAGGGACGCGGGACGGGCGAACGGAGGCGCAAGATCGGGCAAATCGGGATCATGGGCGTAGATGTGCTCGACTACGTAGCCGCCCGATTTTTCGTCGCGATGCAGACGAGCGCCGAATGAGCCGAGGTCAATCTCGTCGGCGGACTTTCGCTCATCGCCGCCGCCAACGAAGGTGTGCAGGGCGGA
>Ga0070731_10000190_pt1 | contig 106659 bp, 108 predicted proteins | sample Coa_R1_2_FD_66448 | JGI IMG/M metagenome (GOLD analysis project Ga0070731, IMG submission 66448) | Surface soil microbial communities from Centralia Pennsylvania, which are recovering from an underground coalmine fire - Coalmine... | ecosystem: Environmental > Terrestrial > Soil >... | reverse complement strand
GTCGCGGGCGGTCGACAAGCTGACCCGGGCCGGGATCCCGGTCGGCAACCAGAGCGTGCTGCTCGCCGGCGTCAACGACTGCGTTCACATCCAGCGGGCGCTCGTCCATCGCCTCGTCGAGAACCGGATCCGGCCCTACTACCTGTACCAGTGCGATCTCGTCGCCGGGTCGGGCCACTTCCGGACGCCGGTCGGGAAGGGCCTCGAGATCATGGAGGGCCTCCGCGGCCACACGAGCGGCTACGCGATCCCGACGTATGTGATCGACGCGCCCGGCGGCGGCGGCAAGATCCCGGTGATGCCCAACTACCTGATCTCGTACTCGGACCACAAGGTCGTGCTCCGGAACTACGAGGGCTACATCACGACCTACGAGGAGCCCGAGACCTACACGCCCCACGACAAGCTGGCCTGCAGGTACTGCAACCACGAGCGGCCCGAGCCGGGCCAGTCGGGCGTCCTCGGCCTGCTCGAGGGCGAGCGGATGTGGATCGAGCCGAAGGGCTTCGAGGAGATCCACACCCGCGGCAACACGGAGCGCCACCGGCTCCAGGACCCGTCGAAGTGGGTCCCGTTCGGGGTCGGGGCGATCGAGGGCAGCGCCCGCAGCCCGCTCCGCGTCCTCGACGCCGGCGAGCGGGCCGCGACCGACACGAACGCCGGCCTCGTCGAGCCCTCGGACCTCGAGCCGGCCGAGCGTCGCGCGGCGCCGAAGGCCGGCGCGAAGCCGTCATACGGTCCCGGCGAGGAGCCGCGGCCCCGCGAGGGCGAACCGACGGCGTCGGCCCACGGAGAGCTGCTCTGAGCTGATCCCTGGCAACGCCGAACCGCCCGCGGATCGCGGGCAGTGGCGGGTTCCGGATCGCTCGATGTCAGGCGCGGACGGCGAGGCGGCCGAACCGGACGCTCTTCGCGAGCCTGGCGAGCTGGCGGAGGTTCGACAGATCGAGGCTCGGGCGGTCCTCCGGACCCCGTGTGCGCACGGCGCGCTCAGCGGCGGCCCGCCGCTGCTCGTCCGAGATGTGTGCCTTCGATACCAGGTACATCGCTTCGCCGAACATCGAGGTGACTCCTTCATGTCGATGTCGTCAACCCGACGACATCGATCACGCTGGGCCTAAGGCGGCCTGCGTCCATTGGGCTGCGGCCTCGAAATGCGACACTCCGGCCGTGTCCGACCCCGATCTCGGCCTCGATCCGCTGCGACAAGCCCCGCCGGGCCTGCCGTCGGGCGGCGACCTCCGCCCGCCGGTGGTGGCCGAGTCGGGCGACCCGTTCGCCGCCCTGCGGGTCGTCGACCTCGTGGCACGGCTGCCTCGCGGTCGGGCCCTCGCCGTCGCGGCCATCGTCGATCGGCTCAATGCCATTCACGTCGACTGGCTGTTCGACCGGCGGGTCGTCGCCGACGCGCTGCTCCAGCTCGAGGCGAACTGGATGAGCGACTACCGGAACAGCGCCGGGTTCGCGCTGTCGGACGACGCGGGCGGGCCGACCCTGACGATCGAGGACTCGACCCGGGTCGACCCGTGGATCGTTCGCCAGTCCGAGCGCGAGGCCGCCCGATGTCGCGAGGCGCTCGTGGACTTCAGCCGCCGCGACCGCGTGACCGGCGGGGACTGACGCTCGCGCCTCCTATGATCGGGCGGTGACCACCACCCTCCGGGCGCGCGTCGAGAGGCGCGGGGCCGCGGCCCAGGTGCGCGTGGAGCGTCTGCCCGAGCTCGACGGCGCCGCCCCGATGGACGTGGCCGAACGCCTCCGGCCTCTCGGCGGGCTGACCCTCCTCGAGAGCGCTCGGCCCGGCCGGAACGCGATCTGGAGCTACGTCACGGCCGCGCCGAGGCTGGTGCTCGACCGGGCGTCCGGGGGCTCCGATCCGCTGCAGGCGGCGCGCCGGGCCATCCGCCGCCTGGCCGCCAACCCGGCGGCCGGAGGCGCTGGTCCGCGCTTCCTCGGCGGGCTCGTCGGCTTCCTCGGTTATGACCTTGGGCGAACGCTGGAGCGGATCCCGCAGGTCGCCGCCGACGACCAGCCGCTGCCGGTGCTCCGGCTCCAGCTCCACGACTGGGCGCTGGCCCACGATCGCCGGGACGGATCCTGGTGGCTCGGCGGCCGGGCCTTCGATGGCGACGCGCCCGAGCTGGACCGGCGACTGGCGGCCGTCCGCGCGGCGCTCGCCGACGATCCGGTGCCGCACTGGGAGCCAAGCGAGCAGGTGCCCACGCTCGCGTTCCGGTCGGGCCTCGATCGGGCCGCGTACGAGTCGGGGGTCGAGGCGGTTCGCGACGCGATCGCCCGCGGCGAGGTCTACCAGGCGAACCTGACGCGGCGGCTCGAGGCGCCCTTCGGCGGCGACCCGTGGGCGCTGTACCGGCGGCTCCGGACGGGCGATCCGGCGCTGTTCGCGGCGTTCCTGCCGCTGGATGCGACGGGCCGTCGGGCGATCGCCTCCGCCTCGCCGGAGCCGTTCCTGTCGGTGACCTCGGATGGCCGCGTGGCGACGGATCCGATCAAGGGGACGCGGCCCCGCGGCCTGGATCGCGAAGACGATCGCCGCCTGGCGCGCGAGCTCCTGGCCTCGGCCAAGGATCGGGCCGAGAACGTGATGATCGTCGACGTCCTGCGCAACGACCTCGGGCGGGTGTGCGTCCCGGCGACCGTCCGGGTGCCGCGACTCTGCCGCCTGGAGCGGACCGCCACAGTCCAGCACCTCGTCAGCACCGTGACCGGCCAGCTCGCGCCCGGGCGCGACGCGTTCGACCTGCTCCTGGCCTCGTTCCCGGGTGGCTCGATCACCGGGGCGCCGAAGATCCGGGTGATGCAGCTCCTCGAGGGCCTCGAGCCCGTCCGGCGCGGCCCCTACACCGGTGCCGCCGGCTGGATCGGGCCGGATGGCGCGATGCAGACGAGCATCCTCATCCGCTCGTTCGTGGCCGACGGCCGGCGGCTGACGCTGCACGTCGGCGGCGGCATCACCTGGCGCAGCGACCCGGCGGCCGAGTGGCAGGAGACCATCGACAAGGCCAGGGGCCCGCTCGGGGCGATCGGGGCGGTCGAGGTCGAGGCTTGACGACCGCCCGCCCCGGCGACGTGGGCCCGCGGCATGTCTGGGTCGACGGCTCGGTCCGCGACGCCGACGCCCCCCAGCTGACGGTCTTCGACCGGGGCTTCCAGCTCGGCGACGGCGTCTTCGAGACGCTCCGAGCCCGCGCCGGCATCGCGACCGAGCTGGCCGAGCACCTCGCCCGGCTCCGGACATCGGCCGACGGGCTCGCCATCGAGCTGCCCGCCGACGTCGAGGTCCGGCTTCGCGACGGGATCGCCGCGCTGCTCGCGGCCGAGGGCCTGGCCGGGCCCGACGGTGACGCCTCGATCCGGATCACGGTGAGCCGTGGCGACTACCGGGCCCGCGGCCTCCTGCCGCAGGGCGGCGGGCAGCCGCCCACGATCGCGATCCAGGCCTGGCCGGTGCCGCCGACACCGGAGGATCACCTCGGGCGTGGACTCCACCTCGTCGCGAGCACCGTCCGGCGCGACCCGGAGAGCCCGCTCGCCGCCCTGAAGACGACGAGCCGGGCCGACTACGTCTTTGCCCGCCTTGAGGCCCGCCAGTCCGGCGCCGACGACGCCCTCTTCCTCACGATCGACGGCCACCTGTCCGAGGCGACGAGCGCGAACGTGTTCCTCGTCCGCGGCCGCGAGCTCGCCACGCCGGCGCTGGCCTGCGCGATCCTGCCCGGGACGACCCGGAGCTGGATCCTGGGCTGGGCGACGAGCGCCGGCCTGGACGCGACCGAGGGCTGGCTGACGACCCGCGACCTGGCCGAGGCCGATGAGGCGTTCCTCTCCTCGAGCGTCGCGGGCATCCTGCCGGTCACTCGATTCGAAGGCCGGCCGGTCGGGACAGGCGTGCCCGGGCCGTGGACGCTCCGGGCGCGGGCGGCCCGCGAGGCGTTCATCCAGGGCGGCGGATGAGCCGCTCCCCGGGGAGCGCCCGCCGGTGACCCGCGACGAGCTCGTCGAGCGGACCCGCCGGCTCATTGACGAGGGCGAGCGGCTCGGCGCGAGCGCCGACCCCAGCCTCGCCTCGCTCCAGGTCTGGCTGCAGCTGTCCGACGACCTGCTCGCCGCGGCGTGGGGCCGGATGGACCGGTACCACCTCGCGTGGCTGCAGGTCGGCCGGCCGAAGGCGATCGTGCGCGGTCGGCCGATGTCCGGGGACGAGGAGCAGCGCTATGTCAGGGAGGTCGCGATGGCGAAGACCGCCGTGCTGCGGATGAGCCTCGATGCCGCGGCCCGGCTGCGGATGCCGTTCGTCGGCGAGACCGTCAGCCCGACCTGACGGTCGCCTCGGACCGGCGCGTCAGCCCTTCTTCAGCGAGCCGGTCATCGGGCCGCCGTCGGCCCGGGTCGCGTAGCAGGTGACCTCGCGATCGCCGCTCGACCAGCCATCCTGGGTCGGCTCGAAGTAGCCGAAGTCGGCGCCCTCGGTCGTCAGGACATCGTTGCCCGTGTAGGAGGTGTAGGCCGGCAGGCAGTTGTCCTGGACGTACTGCTGGAAGTCCGCGTCGGTCGGGAAGGTCGCGTTGTCGAAGTTGCCGACGAAGAAGACCTCGCCGGTGTGCGAATCCGAGCAGGGATGGTGCTGGACGTCCTTGACCGTCTCGGTGCCGGTTGGCACGTCGAAGCAGTCACCGACCTGGAGGTCGCCGGCGTTGCCGGTGAAGTACGAGCGGAGCACGAACCCCGCCACGACGATCACCGCGATCACGCCGAACCGGAGCGCGAGACCTCGCACGGGCTGGGCCACCCTTCGACGTCAGATGCGACGGACCAGGACCGAGCGGTCCTCCCGGTCGTGATCGTACGCCGGGTACGCCGGGGTCCCGTAGAGATTCTGCGTGCCCGGCCCGATGAGGAGCTCGAACCCGAGGGCGAGGTGAAAGGCGATCGCGCCGTGGTTCCCGGGCCAGACCGTGGCCACGATCCGGGATCGTCCGGCGGCGCGGGCATCGGCGACGAACCGGTCGTACAGCGCCCGACCGATGCCCTGCCGGCGCAGGTTCGGATCCATGCCGACGAGCCGGCAACAGGCCGTGTCGGGGTGGTCCGCGGACAGGAAGCCCACGAGGAAGCCGCCGATCCGGGCGCCGCTCACCTCGGCCAGCCAGGAGGTGCCCGTGAAGTGCTGGAGCCAGAGCCGGTCCAGGGACTCGGAGCCGGGCCCGCCGCCCCACCAGTCGTCGATCAAACGGACGATCGGGACGTGGTCCGCCTCGGTCGGGCGGCGATAGCGGACCCCGTCGGGTCCCGGCTCGGGCATGTCGCCGATGCTACCGACCCGTGCGGCCCGCTAGACTCGCCGCCGTGAGCCATCCGAGCCTCGGCCTGCCGCCACGGGACCTGCGCGCCGGCCATCCCGACGATGCTGCCGCGCTCGGGGCGGCCGGCCACCGCGTCGCGGCTCGCGCGCTCGAGGCCGCGGTCGCCGCCGACGCCACGTTCCGCGACCGCTACGACGAGCTCCGCCTCCGCGAGCTCCTCGCCGACCTCCGGGCCTTCACGACGCGCCTCGCGACGGCCATTGCCAGCAATGACACCCGGGTCATGTCGGGTTGGGCCGAGCAGGTCGCCGTGCGGTATCGCAAGCGCTTCGTCTCCATGGATGACGTCATCGGGCTGTTCGAAGGCCTCCGGCTTGCGGCCCGGGCTGCCGTGACGCCGTCTGCCGTCGGTTCGGTTGACGCCTCGATCGATGCCGCGATCAAGGTGTTCCGCTGGCACCGCCGCCTGGCCGGCGATGCCCGCAAACGCCACCCGCTCCTCGCCTTCATCTACAAGGGCGCCTAGACAGCGTCCGATGACCATCCGCTGGGTCCTCTCGGATCCCCTCGTCATGAACGGCGAGCCGTTCTGCTACGGCACACGGCTCACCGTCCGCAACATCCTCGAGCTGCGCCAGAGCGGCTACTCGCTGACCCAGATGCTCAAGGAGCACCCCGAGCTGCGCCGGATGGGCGTGGCCGCCGCGTACGCCTACGCCGCTGCCAACAAGCCGCGGTACGCGGAGTTCTTCGAAGCCGACGGGTCGCTCGTCGGGCCGGGCTACAGCGAGGCCGAGGCCGACGGCCTGCCGAGCCAGTACCGCCTGCGCGGGGTCGTCATCAAGAGCTGACCCGCGATCCGGTGCCGTCCGAATCGCCGCCCGAATCGCCGCCCGCGGCGCCTGCCGCTCCAGCCGGGCTTCAAGGCCTCTCCACCCGTCCTTCACATTCGCTCCACGATCCGGGCCCAGGCTGCCGTCATCAGCTCGACATCGAAGGAGATGACACGTGAGAGGTTTCGGTTCGTTCCTGCTCGGGCTGCTGGCCCTGTTCGTGCTCGGCGCCGTGGGCGTCGGCATCTACGACGCGGGCCTCCAGCAGGGCATCGCCCAGTCGGCCAACGTGCCGGCGGGCGCGGTCCCGTACTACGCCTACGGCTACGGGTTCCATGGCTTCGGGTTCGGCGGCCTGTTCGGGCTGATCATCCCGATCCTGTTCCTCTTCCTGATCTTCGGCCTGATCCGGGCGGCCTTCGGCCATCGGCGCGGCTGGGGTCACCATGGCTGGTACGGGTCGGGCTACGGCTCCGGTAAGCCGGGCTCCGGCCCGTGGATGGGCGATCGCGACTCGCAGATTGCCGAGTGGCATCGCCACCTCCACGAGGCCGAGGGCACCAGCCCCGCCTCCGGCTCGACGGGTTCGGGCAGCGGCGGCTCCGGGACCACGAGCCCGGGTGGCGCTGCCGGCCCCGGCGGCTGATCCCCCCTTCCCTCGGACGGGCGCGACGGCGACGTCGCGCCCGTTCCGCTGCTCTGCCTCCCGCTCTCTAGAGTGGCGCCGATGAAGACGATCCTCGTCGTCGACGACGAGCCCAGGATCGCCGCGCTCGCCCGGGACTACCTCGAGCGGGCCGGCTTCGGCGTCCTGCTGGCCGGTGACGGCCGCTCCGCGATCCAGGCGATCCGGACGCGGCACCCGGACCTGGTCGTGCTGGACCTCGGCCTGCCGCAGGTCGACGGGCTCGAGGTGACGCGCTCGACCCGCGAGTCGTCCGACGTGCCGATCATCATGCTGACGGCCCGCGACGACGAGCTCGACAAGCTCCTCGGCCTCGAGCTCGGGGCCGACGACTACATCACGAAGCCGTTCAGCCCGCGCGAGCTCGTGGCCCGAGTGCGGGCCGTCCTGCGGCGCTTCGAGCGGGCCGCCGCCGGGCCCGAGGGTCGCCTGGTCGCTGGCGACGTCGTGCTGGACCCGGGCCGCCTGTCGGTGACGGCTGCCGGCCGGCCGGTCGACCTCACCCCGACCGAGTTCTCGATCCTCCAGACGCTGGCCCGCCAGCCAGGTCGCGTCTTCACCCGCTCCCAGCTGCTCGACGCGGTTCGGGGCGTCGCGTTCGAGTCGTACGAGCGGGCGATCGATGCCCACGTGAAGAACATCCGGCGCAAGCTCGAGCCCGAGCCGCACCGGCCGCGCTACCTCCTGACGGTGTACGGCGTCGGCTACCGGCTCGCCGAGCCGGCCGAGCCACTCGAGCCACTCGAGCCGGCCGGGCCACTCAGTCCGGTCGAGCGGGACGCGTGAACCCGCCCGGCAATCGCCCGCCCTGGTGGCCTGGCGACGAAGCGTGGCCGCCCGAGCCCGGGGCCTGGCGCCGCGTCGCGTGGGCCAACCGCCGGCGCGGCGGCCCGTACGGGCCCCGGGGCCCCTGGGGCCCCGTCCGCCGCCACGGGTTCGCCCGCTGGATCGGCTGCTTCGTCGTCGTGGTCGCGCTCGTCGTCGCCTCGATCGGCGTCCTCGCCCTCTGGATCCTCGGGACGCTCATCGGCTTCATCGCGCCGAACGGCGGCATCTTCCAGGGCGCCGCTCTGGTGATCCTGCTGTTCGGCATCCTCGCCATCGGCGGCGGCGTCCGCTTCGCACGCCGGATCTCGCTGCCGCTGAGCGACCTCGTCGATGCCGCCGGGCGCGTCGAGGCGGGCGACTACTCCGCGCGAGTCCAGGACGTCCGCCGGGGTCCGGCCGAGCTGCGTGGCCTCGTCCGGGCGTTCAACACGATGGCCGCCCGGCTCGAGACCGACGAGGCCCAGCGCCGCAGCCTGCTCGCCGACGTCAGCCACGAGCTCCGGAACCCGCTCGCTGTGGTCCAGGGGAACCTTGAGGCGATCATCGACGGCGTCTACCCGGCGGATGCGGCCCATATCGAGCCGATCCTCGACGAGACGAAGGTCCTGTCGCGCCTCGTGGAGGACCTGCGGACGCTCAGCCTGGCCGAAGCCGGGACGCTGACCCTGCACCGCGAGCCGACCGATGTCGACGCGATCGCGGCCGACGTGGTCGAGTCGTTCCAGGTCCGGGCGACGTCCGCGCGTGTGGCTCTCGTGGCCGATGTGCCGGCGGACCTGCCGATCCTCGACGTCGACCCGATCCGGATCCGGGAGGTCGTCTCGAACCTCGTCGACAACGCCCTCCGCTACACGCCGGCCGAGGGCCGGGTCGCCGTCGCGGGCCGGGCGACGTCCGACCGGGTCGAGCTCGCCGTCACGGACACCGGCCCGGGCATCGCGCCCGAGCTCCTGCCGAGCGTCTTCGATCGGTTCGCGAAGTCGTCCGAGTCGCGCGGCTCGGGCCTGGGCCTGGCGATCGCCCGCGCGATCGTCGAGGCGCATGGCGGGACGATCATCGCGGAATCGCCCGTCGCCGACGGGCACGGAACGGCGATTCGACTCTCCCTGCCGATCGCGGCGAAGGGGGAAAAATACTGACGTGGTGTACGCTCAAACCCTGATGACCGACACCGCCGATCGCGCCGACGCCGCGCCGACCCCAGCTGCCACGACCCCCGCCGCGGAGCCGACCGCGCCACTCTTCGACGCCGAGAAGCGGGCGACCGAGCTGGCGATCCTCGACGCCCTCCGGGCAGTGGTCGATCCCGAGATCGGGATGAACGTCGTCGAGCTGGCCCTGATCAAGCAGATCCTGCTGGGCCAGGACGAGACCGAGATCAAGATGATCCTGACGACGCCGTTCTGCCCGTACGCCGGCTCGATGATCCAGCAGGTCAAGGAACAGGTCGAGTCGGTCGTCGAGCATCCGGTGAAGGTGACCCTGCTGGCCGAGCGCTGGGATCCCCGCGACGCCGGCCTGATGTGGTGACGCGCCCGGCCCCTCGATGACCGCTCGCAGCCCCATCGGCTCCGCCGTCGCGACGCAGCGCGGCGACGACGGCACCACCGGCCTGCTGTTTGGCGGCCCGCGCGTCCGGAAGGACGATCCACGGACCGAGGCCTACGGCACCGTTGACGAGGCCGTCGCGGCTCTCGGGATCGCCCGGGCGAAGGCCGGTCCGGCCGGCTCTCCGGTCCGGCTCCTCGGCGAAGCCGGCGACCTCGCCGAGCTGCTGCTCCGGCTCCAGCGCGAGCTGTTCGTGGTGGGCGCCGAGCTCGCGACGACGTCCGAGGCCAGGGCGACGCCCGAGGACGGGCGGACGCGCGTGTCCGAGGCGATGGTCGACGGCCTCGAGACGCTGCTCCTGGATCTCGAACGGCGGATCGAGATGCCGCGTGAGTTCGTGGTCCCGGGCGAGACGGAGCTCAGCGCCGACCTCGAGCTGGCCCGAACGGTCGTCCGGCGCGCCGAGCGGCGGGCGGTCGCCCTCCGCGGGCATGGCCTCCTGACCGGCGAGCACCTCGTCCCGTATCTGAACCGGCTCTCGGACCTCGTGTGGGTCCTGGCCCGAGCCGCGGAACAGGCAGAATCGCGCTCCGCGACGCCGGCGAGGAAGCCGGCCGCGGGCGCTCGAAGGGAGCACGCACCGTGACGTTCCAGAACCAGTCCGCCGGCATCCCCGGCACCGTCGACGCCCGGACGACTGCAGCCGCGTCGTCGGCGTTCCTCGTCCAGGCGTTCGTGTGGATGTTCGCGGGCCTGCTCGTGTCGGCTGGTGTGGCCGCGATCGTCCAGTCGGACGCGACCCTCAGGCAGTTCGCCCTCGACAACTTCCTGATCCTGATCATCGCCCAGCTCGGTATCGCCTTCGGGATCTCGCTCGGCATCACCCGGATGAACGCGACGCTGGCCCTCGGGCTGTTCTTCGTCTACGCCGTCAGCATCGGCCTCACGATCGGCCTGATCGTCTCGGCCTACACCGGCTCGAGCGTGGCGACCGCCTTTCTGTCGGCGTCGGCCATGTTCGGCGGCGCCGCCCTGTACGGCGCGACGACCCACCGCTCGCTGGCGTCCCTCGGCGGCTTCCTGACGATGGGCGTCATCGGCCTGATCGTGGCCCTGATCGTGAACACGTTCCTCGCCTCGGGCACTGCGGGACTGATCATCTCGATCATCGGCGTCGTGATCTTCACGGCCCTGACCGCCTATGACGTCCAGCGGATCCAGGCCGGAGCTCTCGTCGCCCGGACGGGCTCGGTGGAGAAGGCGGCCGTCATCGGCGCGCTCCGGCTCTACCTGGACTTCATCAACCTGTTCCTGTTCCTGCTCCGGCTGCTCGGCGGCGGCCGCCGCTGATCCCGCGTCGGCGGAGGGCCGACGCCCGCCTCCGCGAGCGGTCGGCGAGGCTACCCGGCTGAGCTCGTTCCCGTCGCGCCGGCCCGAGCCGGCGTGCTGCGCCGCGCCCGCGCCCTGAGGGTCGCCGGGTTGCAGTGCTCGTCCCTTGCCGACCGAGCTCCATGGCCGTCGCCGCCGACGACGCCCAGCCGGTCCGCGATCCGGGCGGCGACGAACTTCGCGGTCCGCATCGGGTCGGCCGGGTGGGCCCAGCGATAGCCCTGGCCCATGTCGCAGCCCAGCTCCCGGAGGCGGCGGGCCTGCTCGTCGGTCTCGATGCCCTCGGCGACGACGCTCACCCCGATGCCGTGGGCCAGCGAGACGACGGCCCGGACGATGCCGACGTTCGGGTCCTGGACGTCGAGGTCCGTCACGAACGAGCGATCGATCTTGATCGTGTCGAGCGGCAGGTGGCGCAGGTACGCCAGCGACGAGTAGCCCGTGCCGAAGTCGTCGAGGACGACCCGGACGCCGAGCGCCCGCAGCTGGTTCAGGACGCCGAGGCTCGCCTCTGACCGGTCCATCACGCTCGACTCGGTGATCTCGAGCTCGAGGGCGCAGGGCTCGAGGCCCGTCAGCCGCAGGACCTCGGCGATGCCGCTGGCGAGGTCCGGATCGGCGAACTGGCGGGGCGACAGGTTGACGCTCATCACGAGGTTCTCGTCCGGCCAGTGCTGACGCCACGCCTGCGCCTGCCGGCAGGCCTTCTCGAGGACCGTCCGGCCGAGGGCGATGATCAGGTCGGACTCCTCGGCCAGGGCGATGAAGTCGACCGGCAGGACGAGCCCGCGGCCGGGATGCTGCCAGCGGGCGAGGGCTTCGAAGCCGACGATCCGCTCCGTCCGGAGGTCGAGAATCGGCTGGTAGTGGACGAGCAGCTCGTCGCGCTCGAGGGCGAGGCGCAGCTCGGTCTCGACATCCACCCGCTCGCGAGCGTGGCGGTTCCGCAGCGGGTCGAACAGGGCGATCCGGCGGGCGGCATCGTGCTTCGTGTCGACGAGCGCGATCTCGGCTTCCTGGAGGATGTCGCCGGCGCCCGTCGAGCCGGGCGCGCCCACGCCGATGCCCATGCTCGCGGAGATGAACCACGTCCGGCCGTCAAGGTCGAAGGGCGGCTTCAGCTGGTTCTGGATCCGCTCCGCGAGCGCGATCGCCGCGTCGGCGTCCGTGCCCGGCAGGAGCACGCCGAACGTGTCGCCGCCGAACCGGGCGACCGTCTCGCCGACGGAGAGCACCGCGTTGATCCGCTCGCCGACCTCGCGCAGGACCCGGTCGCCGACCGCGTGGCCGAGGCTCTCGTTGACGATCTGGAAGCGGTCGACGTCGAGGAGCACGACCGAGACCGGCTGGGGCTCGCTGCCGACCGGCGGCGCCTGCAGCGCATCGACGATCCGCTGGATGAGGACCTCGCGCGAGGGCAGCCCGGTGACCGGATCGCGGGGCGAGAGGGCCTGCTCGTGGAGGCGCGCGTTCTCGAGGGCGATCGAGGCCAGTTGGGCGAACCGGGCGAGGGCGTCGATCTCCGGCTGGCGGAACACCCGCTCCGTCGTCCGCGAGGCGAGGCCGATGACGCCGATGACCTGGCCGGCGACGGTCAACGGCACGCCGACGCAGGCGCCCACCTTGCCGATGAACTCCGGCGCGGCCTCGTCCCAGGCGTCGTAGTCGTCGACGGAGAACGGCTTCCCGGTCCGGTAGACGATGCCGCCGATGCCGCGATCGATCTGGAGCTTGAACCCGACGTACGCCGCCATCACGCCCGTGCCCACGTGACAGGTGAGCTGCGTGTCGCCCGGCTCCGCCAAGTAGACGTAGCCGTCGGCGACGCCGAGCAGGCGGGTGGCCCGGAGCAGGATCGCGTCGAGGAGCTCGTCGGGCCGGCTGCCGTCGAGGAGGCCCAGCGCGGTCTCGTCGAGCGCGGCCACGAACTGGTCGCGGGCGTTCCGGAACGGCGCACCCTTGGCGAGGAACAGGGCCTGGTCCGCGGTCTCGACGAGCGAGTCCTTGTCGCGGGCGTCATCGGGGTAGCAGGCGACGCCGACGCTGATCGAGACATGGGGGCCGCCGCTGTCGTCGGGGATCGCCGTGATCGATGACTTGATCCGGGCGGCGACCTCCTCGGCGTCGACCCGGCCGCAGTCGGGCAGGATCACCGCGAACTCGTCGCCGCCGTAGCGGTATGCCCGGTCGCCCTGGCGGGTCGAGGCCTCGATCGCCCGGCTGACCGCGACCAGGAGGTCATCGCCCGCGGGATGACCATTGCGGTCGTTGAAGCCCTTGAACCGGTCGAGATCCATCATCAGCACCGCGACCTGGCGATCGAGCCCGTTGCCGAGCATCGCCGACAGCTCGCGCTGGAAGCTGCCGTGGTTGCGGAGGCCGGTCAGGGCGTCGCGCTCGGCCTGGACCTTGACCTCGTCGTGGGCCTCGGCGTTGCGGAGCGCGATCGCGGCCTGGGCCGCGAAGAGCTTCGTCAGCTCGAACTCGTTCTGGCTGTAGTGGGCCTCGTCGTTGCCCATCCGGCCGATGTTCAGCGTGCCGAGGACGGCGCCGTCGGCCATCAGCGGGACGACGACCATCGACTCCGGCTCGAACGGGGTGCCCGGGATCTGGGCGGAGCGGGGGTCCAGGTGAGCGTCGTTGGCGAGCACCGCCTCGCCCCGATCGACGGCCCAGCCGGTCAGGCCGGAGCCGAGCGGGGCCTCGTAGTCGAGGATGAGCTCGGCGAACCGGTCGCGGGCGATGACCGGGCGGCGGACGCCGCGCTCGGTGTCGATGCGATAGATCGTCAGCGAGTCGTAGGCGACCACCGTCTTCAGCGAGTCCGCGATCATCTCGAGGACGCCCGACGGGTCGAGGGTCGACAGGAGCTGCTCGTTGACCGCCATGAGCCGGCGCTGGCTCACGAGCTGATGCTCGAGCTCGGCCTGCTGGAGCCGCAGCTGCTCGAGCCGCTCGCCGTTGACGAGGGCCTGGCCGGCGGCCCCGGCGAAGATCGTCAGGGTCGTGAGGTCGTCCTCGCTGAACCGGTCGCGGCCGCGCTGCGACGCGACGACGAGTCCGCGGACGCGGCCCTCGAACGTCATCGGCACGACGAGCATCGATTCCGGGCCGTCGTCGGTTCCGACCGGGACGCGCCGCGGGTCTGCGGTTGCGTCACCGATGTTCAGGGCCTCGCCGTGCTCGGCCACCCAGCCGGTGAGGCCCCGGCCGATCTGGACGCGGAGCTGCTCGGGGCTCGGGTTCTCGAGGCCCATGAACACGCCCTGGAACGCGATCGGCTCGCACCAGCCGGTCTCGTGATCGACCCGGTAGACCCGGATCGTGTCGTAGCTGACGAGGGCCCGGGCCTCGGCGACGATCGCCTCGCCGATCCCGCGGACGTCCTGGATGCCGCTGAGCCGGGCCGAGAGGTCCTGGATCGCGCGGAGGCGGGCCGCAAGGCTCTGGACGGACGCGACGAGCCGGGCGTTGCCGATGGCCGTGGCCATGCTGTCACCGAGGCTCCGGGCGAGCGCCACGTCCTCGTCGGACCAGGCGTAGGCCACCTCGTGGTAGAGCATCAGGTAGCCGAACGGCACGTCGCGGAAGATCACGGGGACGAAGCACAGGGTCCGGATGTCGAGCTCTGCGTACATCGCGCGGAAGGCGGGCGGGACCTGCGGCGAGGTCGAGAGGTCGCGGTAGACCATGACCTTGCCCGCCCGGAAGAACGCCGCGGCGAAGTCCGCGACCTCGCCGGCCGCCGCGCGGACCATGCCCTCGAGCTCGGGCGGGACGTTCCGGCTGGCCCGGAGGTCGAGCGCGGGGATGGCCTGGTTCCAGAGCCAGACCGCCGTGCGCCGGGCGCCGAACAGCCGCTCGGCGGTGTCGAGGACCTCCTCGAACACCTGCTGCAGCTCGTCGGTCCCGGACAGCTCGGAGGCGAGCTTGCGGAGCTCCGTCAGGCCCTCGCGCTCGGCGATCCGGAGCCGTGGCTTGTGGGTGGGCGGGGGAGGCGGCGAGCCGGCGGGTCCGCCGCGGGCACGTGACGCGGTGCCGTTCGAGGCCGAGGGCGCGCGCTGCTGACTCCGCTTGGGCGAGGCGAGGGTCATCGGTGCGCGAACGCTCCTTCTCCGGACGTGGCCCCCGCGACGCCGGCATGCGCGTGGTGCAGGCAGGCACCCGCACGCCGCCGACCGTACGCGAGCGCGTCCTCGGGCACGATAGGAATGGAGTACCAGCGGGCCCCGCCGGGCGTAGGGTCCGCGCCTGCCTGCGCGCGTGACGTCCGCGCCCGCTCGCGCGCGAGACGCGGGTTTCTCCGGCCGGAGTCAGGCCGTCGCGAGCTCCTGGACCGAGCCCAGAACGAGGTCGGCGAGCGGCTCGAGCGCGGCCCGATCGCCGACGCCGGTGAGCACGCCGATGACCCGGCCGGCGAGCGCCGCCCGGCCCATCGCGAGATCCGCGACCGAGTCACCGACGACCGCGGCCCGGCCCGGCTCCACGCCGAGCTCTCGGCACAGCCGGAGCACGGCCTGCGGCGCCGGCTTGACCGGCTCGCCGTCGTCGGCGCAGACGATCCCGTCGACGAGCTCGGAGATCCCGAGCGCGGCCAGCGTCCGCGTCGTCGGGTCGCGGTCGTCGCTCGTGGCGACGGCGATCCGTCGCCCGGCCGCTCGCAGGGCGCCGAGCAGCGCGCCGAGGTCCCCGATCGGACGGGCCAGCGCGATCGGGTCCGGCGCCTCCCAGACGGCGTCGACGGCGGCCTCGGCGTCGAACGCATTGCCAAGCAGCACCGATAGGCGCGTCACGAGGTGCTCGCGGATGCGAGCCATCGGCGTGGCCGCGAGCAGGCCGTGGGACCTGACGAGGCCCGTCTCGTGGTCGACCCCGAGGAGGTCGAACAGCGGCCCCGTCAGGGGGCGCCCGGTCTCCAGCTCGAGGTTCTCGGCAAGCGAGCGGACCCAGCCGCCCCACATCGCCTGGAAGTCGATGAGGGTGCCGTCCTTGTCGAAGACGACGAGGTCGATCCCGTCGAGGGCGGCGTGGAGCGCCATGGGCCGGCGGCCCTCGTCCGCGGCGGCCGCCCTAGGCCTCGGCGATGAGCTCCTCGAGCTGCTCGACGGGCGCGCCGGTGTCGATCACCAGCGGGCCGTCGGCAGGGAAGTGGATCGTCGTCGTCTCGCCGACCGCCGGCAGCTTGAGCGTCGGCTCGTTGAACTCGTCGAGGGCGACGATCGGGCCGCCCTCGGCCAGCGACACGCGGATCCGGACGATCGAGCCGAGGAAGGCGACGTCGGTGACCGTTCCCTGGACGTTGTTGTCGGCCGGATCGGTCGACGCGCCGAGCGAGCCCATCTCCGGCCGGAGGGCGACCGTGAGGTTCCGGCCGGCGCCGCCGGTCAGGTGCTTCGCCACCCGGACCTGCTGGCCGGCGACCCGGACGACGCCGTTCGCCGGGTCGACGATCGTGCCGGGCAGGAGGCTCAGGGTCCCCACGAATGAGGCCACGAACGGCGTCGCCGGGAAGTTGTAGATCTCGAACGGCGCGCCGACCTGCTCGACGTGGCCCTCGCTCATGACGACGACACGATCGGAGAGCGAGAGGGCCTCCTCCTGGTCGTGGGTCACGTAGACGGTCGTGATGCCGAGCTGGCGCTGGATCGCCCGGATTTCGATCCGGAGGGCGACGCGGATCTTCGCGTCGAGGGCCGACAGCGGCTCGTCGAGGAGCAGCACGGTCGGCTCGAACGCCAGCGCCCGCGCGAGCGCGATGCGCTGCTGCTGGCCACCCGAGAGCTGGTACGGGTAGCGGCCGCCCTTGTCGGCCAGGTTGATGAGCTCGAGCAGCTCGGCGACCCGCTTCTTGGTCTGGTCCTTCGGCCGCTTCCGGACGTTGAGGCCGAAGGCGATGTTGCCGGCGACGGTCATGTTCGGGAAGAGGGCGTAGTTCTGGAACACCATGCCGACGTTGCGACGGTTGGGCGCGAGGTCGGTCACGTCCCTGCCATCGATCGAGATCCGGCCCGCGGTCGGCTTCTCGAAGCCGGCGATCATCCGGAGCGTCGTCGTCTTGCCGCAGCCCGACGGCCCGAGGAACGACACGAACTCGCCCCGCTGGGCTTCGAGGTTGAAGTCCTGCACCGCGACGGTCCCGCCCGCGAACCGCTTCTGGATGCCCGTCAGGGCGAGATAGCTCATGCCGTCGTGGCCTCCGTCGGACATCTCAGTGGACTCCCGCGATGATCTTTTCCTGGCGACCCCGGCCGATCAGGGAGATCACGCCCATGGCCGCCCACGTGATGGCGAAGCTCATGAGGGCAACCGCGGCCGACTCGTAGGCCTGGGTCTGGGAGATCAGCTGGAGGTACGTCGCGAACATCGGCCGAGCGAGGAAGATCGCGACCGTGAACTCGCCGACGACGATCGCCAACGTCAGGAACGCGCCGCTCAGGATCGCGACCCGGAGGTTCGGCAGGATGACCCGCCACAGGACCGTGAACCAGCCCGCGCCGAGGCTCTGGCAGGCCTCCGTCAGCGTCCGGATGTCGATGACCCGCAGCCCCGCGTCGATGGAGCGGTACATGTACGGGAACGACAGGACCACGTAGGCGCACACCAGGAGGGCGTCGCTGCCGAGGTTCGAGCCGGTGAGCGCGAGCGGCGGCCCGCTGAACGTGCTCAGGAGCCCGTACACGAGGACGATCGGCGGGATCACGAACGGCAGGAGCGTGATGAACTCGATGATCGGCCGCAGCCGCGGGAGCCGGAGCCGGACCCAGAAGGCGGTCGGCACCAGGAGGCCGATGCTCACCAGCACGGTGATGATCGCGATCACGAACGAGTAGCCGAGGTCCTTGAAGAGCTGGCCGTCGCTGACCATCATCTTGTAGGCCTCGCCGAACGGCTGGGCGCGGAGCGAGAAGATCAGGGTCCCGACGAGGGGCAGGCCGAAGTACAGGATGCTGACCAGCAGCACGATCCACGACATGACGACAGGGCTGGCCGGTGACCTCCGGGACGGCTTGGCGATCGACTCGGCCAGTGGCTCCAGGCCCGTGAGGCTCTGGCTGGTCGGTCCGCTCATCGCTGCCACCGCTCGGCGAGCCGCGTCAGGTAGGAGTAGGCGACGAGGGTGACGCCCATGATCGCGACCATGCCGATCGCGAGGGCGTAGCCGAGGTTCTTGTCACCCAACGCGTCGCCCGACAGCTGGCTGCCGATGAGGATCGTCACGAGCGGGATGAAGCCGCCGGTGAGGAAGAACGCGGTGGCCTGGGCGCCGAAGGCGTTGCCGAACAGCAGGATCACCGAGCCGAGCAGCGATGGCAGCAGGATCGGCAGGGCGACGCGGCGCCAGTACTGGACGTTGCTCGCGCCCAGGTTCTCCGAGGCCTCCCGCCACTCCTTCTTCAGGCCATCGATCGCCGGCGCGATGATCAGCACCATGAGCGGCAGCTGGAAGTACAGGTAGACGATCTCGAGACCGATCTTCGAGTAGATCGTGAAGCCGGCGCCGTAGGGATCCAGCCCGATGGCCCGCAGGAACACCGTCAGGAAGCCGGCCCGGCCGATCGTGAAGATGAAGGCCAGGGCCAGCGGACCGCCGGCGAAGTTCGAGGCGACGCCGGAGAAGGTCATGATCGCGCCGCGGATCGGCTTCGGCAGCCCGCCGGCAATCGTCGCGTAGGCGAGCAGGAACCCGAACAGCCCGCCGAGGATGGCCGTCACGAGGCTGATCTCGAGACTCGCCTCGTAGGCCGCGATCGTGTACGGCTGGGTCAGGTGGGCGAAGTTGTCGAGGGTGAGCTGGCCCGTCGATGTCTGGAGGCTGCCGACGAACAGGTAGGCGGTCGGCAGCACCAGGAACAGGACGGCGAATAGCAGGAACGGCGCGACCCCGAGGACCGTGCCGGAGAACCGGCGACGCCCGGGCTGCGGGGCAGTCCGGGCGTCGCCGATCTGAGCTGTCTGGGTCATCGGCCTGAAGCGGTGGCTTCGAGACTCGATGGTCTAGTGGACCGTGACGCCAACCGTGGTCGGCCAGCCGGTCGTGATGACGGTGTTGGCCTTCGTGATCTGGTCGAGGGTCGGCAGTGCCGCGCCGCTCGAGTCAGGCAGCTTGGCCGCGAGCGTCGGATCGACGGTGCCGGCCTTGACCATCGCGTCGTAGCGGATCGGGTTGCAGTAGCCCTTGAGCCAGACGTTCTGGCCCTGATCGGAGTACAGCCACTCCATCCACAGCTTCGCGCTGTTCGGGTGCGGGGCGTAGGCGCTGATGGCCTGGACGTACATGCCGCCGAGCTTGCCGCTCTTCGGGACCACGACGGTGACCGGCGGGTTGCCGTTCAGCTGATCGCGGTCGGCGAGGGCGTTGTAGGTCCATGCGAGAACGATGGGGGTCTCGCCCGAGGCCACGGTCGCCGACTTGGCGATGACCGGGACGAAGATCTTCTTGTCGTTCAGCTGCTTGAAGAAGTCGAGGCCGGGCTGGGCGTTGTCGAGGCTGCCACCGGTCCCGATGCCCGCCGCCCAGACCGCCGAGACGGCCTGGTTCGAACCGGTCGGATCGCCCGCGAGTGCGACCGAGTTGGCCGGCTCGTTGAGGAGGTCGCTCCAGTCCTGCGGGAGGGTCGTGATGACCGAGGTGTTGACCTCGAACGACATGACGCCGTAGTAGTCACCGTACCAGTAGCCGTTCGCATCCTTGGCCGAGTCCGGAATGTCATTCCAGCCAGCGACCTTGTACGGGGCGAACAGTCCCGCGGCGACGCCCTTCGGGCCGTAGGCGAGGCCGACGTCGACGACGTCCGGCGCGGCCGGGCCCTTGTTGGCCTTGTTCGCGGTGATGGCATCGAGCTCCGACTGCGAGCTGCCATCGGGGTTCAGGTTGTTGATCTGGATGCCCGTGGCCGAGGTGAACCCGGACAGCAGGTCCTGGTAGTCGCACCAGGTCGGGGGCAGGGCGATGGTCGTGAGCCCACCCTCGGCCTTGGCGGCCGTGAGCAGGGTCGGATCCGGAACCCAGGCCGCCGGTCCGCCGGCTGCCGCGCTGGCCGGCGCCGAAGCCGCTGCGGACGGCGCCTCGGTGGCAGCCGCGGTCGGCGCGACCGTCGGGGCCGTGGATGCCCCGCCGCCGCCGCACGCGGCGACGAGCAGCGCGACGGTTGCCCCGATCGTGAGCAGCCGGGGCTTGGAGAACGAGCTGGTCAAGTTGCCTCCTCCAGTCTGGCGGGCGCCTCGTGCGCTCGCCCCTCGGTGACGACGGATGCGGGCCTCCCGTCCTACCCGGTGGACAGGTGAGGGCCGGACACGTGATGGTCCGGGGCGCCTCCGGTCCCGGGCACCATCGTCGGTTTGCATCTTCGCCGTCTCGTTAACGGAGTGCAAGCCGTTTGCGCATTCGGGCCGCGCCTATACTCCGGCGATCGCGGGCCCGTTCGGGGCCCGATGCCTCCGCGGGACCGGGAGGATCGGTCATGACGGCGGAAGTGGCCCCGGGAGCCGGGCTGCGGACGCTCGAGGATCCGCTGGCCGAGGCGCTGCGGATCGTCGACGCCGCGAACGCGCGCGGGCTGCTCCTCCGGCTGATGGGCGGCATGGCCGTCCGGGCCCACGCCCCCGACTGGACCCATCGCACCCGCCGGCGCGAGGTCGACCTCGACTTCGCCACCCGCGGCAAGGACCGGGCCGCGGTCTTCCGGCTCCTCGAGGCCGAGGGCTACACGCCCGACAGGCGCCACAACGCGATGTTCGGTGGCGCCCAGGGCTATTTCGTCGACGTTCCCCGACGGCGGCCCGTGGACGTCCTCGTCGACAAGCTCGAGATGTGCCACCGGATCGAGTTCGCCGGTCGGCTCGAGCGCTCGTCGCCCACGCTGCCGGTCGCGGACCTCCTCCTCTCGAAGCTCCAGGTCGTGAAGCTCAACAAGAAGGACCTGCTCGACGCGCTCATCCTCCTCGCCGAGCACCCGCTCGCCGACGACGACGGTGCCGCCGACTCGCGCACCGGGCAGGGCACCATCAGCCTGCCCCGGATCCTGGCCCACACCTCGAATGACTGGGGCTGGTGGCGGACGGTCACCGGGAACCTCGACAAGCTCGACGCATACCTCGCCACGGACCTCGTGCCGGAGGACCTGGACGTCGGCAACGGGCAGACCGCGCGGCTGGACCCGCGGGAGCAGGTGCGGGCCCTGCGCGCGGCCATCGATGCCGCCCCGAAGTCCGCGAAGTGGAAGCTCCGGGCGAGGGTCGGCGAGAAGATGACCTGGTACCAGGAACCGGAAGAGGTCGGCCACGACGTCGCCCCGGACGTGCGGGGCTAGGGAGGAGCCTCGAGCAGCGTGCGGATCTTTTTCGCCACCGACATCCACGGCTCGGAGATCTGCTGGCGGAAGTTCCTGAACGCCGGCAAGTTCCACAAGGCCGACGTTCTGGTGATGGGCGGCGACATGACCGGCAAGGCGATGGTCCCGATCGTCGCCCGGAACGGCGGTTGGCGGCTGGAGCTCCAGGACCAGGAGCACCTGCTCGCGACCGAGGACGAGCTGCAGGCGATGGAGAAGCGGATCCTCGATCGGGGCTACTACCCGATCCGCCTGACCGAGGACGAGATGGCCGCCTGGCAGGCCGACCCGACCCTCGTCGACGCCCGGTTCAAGGCCGAGATGATGGGCAACGTCGAGCGCTGGATGTCCCTCGCCGACGAGCGCCTCGCCGGCACATCGATCCGGTGCGTCGTCTCGCCGGCGAACGACGACATCTTCGAGCTCGACCCGATCATCGCCGCGGCCAAGCGGGTCGACCTCGGCGAGGGCAACACGATCCAGCTCGATGGCTTCGCGATGGTCTCGACCGGCTGGGCCAACACGACCCCATGGCACACGTTCCGGGAGCTGCCCGACGAGGAGCTGAAGCCGAAGATCGACGGCCTCGTCGCCGAGGTGGCCGACCCGAAGCGGGCGATCTTCAACTTCCATGCCCCGCCCTTCAACTCGAACCTCGACAGCGCGCCCCAGCTCAAGGACGACATGACCTACGTGTCGGGCGGCCGGGCGCTCATCCCGGTGGGCTCGCACGCCGTCCGCGACGCGATCCTCCAGTACGGCCCGGTCCTCTCGCTGCACGGCCACATCCACGAGGGCCGGGGGGCCGTGAAGCTCGGCCGGACCCTCTCCGTGAATCCGGGCAGCACCTACGAAGACGGCGTCCTCCAGGCCGCGATCGTCGACCTGGATGCCAAGAAAGGCGAGGTGAAGAACTACCTGCTCATCAACGGCTGACTGTCTAGTCGCGACGGCTGAGGAGGAAGGAAAGGCTCGATGACCACTGAAGCGTCCACGGCGACCGGCGCGCCCGCGGCGGCGCCGACGCTGTTCCTGCGGAACGCGACGGGCCTGGTCAAGGGTTGGTCAGGCTTCGATGCGTTCGGCTACTCGTTCCTGTCGGTGAACCTCGTCACCCTCGGGATGTTCTACAGCCTGGCGGTCTTCGCCTTCGTCCCGAACGGCTCGGTGCTGTCGGCACTGCTGTTGTCGGGCGTCGCGATGACGTTCCTGTGCATCACCTACGCCGGACTCATCGCGGTCATGCCGCGGGCCGGCGGCGACTACGTCTGGCAGACCCGGATCCTCGACGGGATCCCGGGCGCCGTCGTGGGCGCCGTCGTCGGCGGGATCACCGTCTACCTCGCGGCCCAGGCGTTCACCCTCGGCGACACGGCCTCGATCGGCGGCGGCGTGCTCGGCGTGCTCGTCGGCGGGCTGCTCGGCCTGAAGCGGGGCGGCATCGGCTTCGTCCTCTCGACGACCGGCTGGTGGTTCATCCTCGCGCTCTGGGCGCCGATCTACGGCTACATCCTGAACATCGAGTTCGCCCAGCCGCTTGCGGCCCTCGCCGGCTGGTCGGACGGGCTCACGTTCCTCAGCTCGTCGACCGGCACCTTCGTGATCTCGCTGATCACGATCGTCCTGGCCTCGGGCCTCGTCGCCCTCGGGATGGCCGGCTACGCCCGGATCCAGCGGTGGAGCATCTGGATCGGGCTCATCGCGCTCGCCGTGATCTTCGTGCTGATGCTCGTCTCGAGCCAGCAGAGCTTCATGGACGCGTTCAACCGCGAAGGCCAGAACTTGTTCGGCGTCTCGAACGCCTACCAGGCGACGATCGACAACGCGACCGCCAACGACGGCTTCGTGGCCGGCGGCTCGCCCCTCAACTTCGGCCTCGGCGGCGACACCTGGCTGCTCCTGCCGTTCATGATGTTCTGGATCCTCTATCCCAACTGGGGCGCCACGCTGTACGGCGAGGTCCGGGGGGCGGGCGACTTCCGGAAGGTGCTCAACGGCATGCTCGGCGGCCTGTGGGTGACCGTGGGCCTGGCGATCGTGTTCGTGCTCCTCGCCGCGAAGACCTTCGGCTGGGACTTCTTCAACGCCACGAACGAGAACTTCGTCGACTACGCCTACGGCTACGTCACGGCGGCGCCGGCCGTGCCGATCTGGGGCTACCCACCGCTCCTGGCGTCGTTCCTGATCGACAGCCACGCCGTCCAGATGCTGATCGTGTTCGTGTTCGGGGTCTGGTTCCTCGGCTGGGCCGGGACGCTGTGGCTGTCCTCGACCCGGATGATCTTCGCCGCGGCGTTCGACCGCGTCCTGCCCGAATGGGCGGCGCGAGTCGACGATCGGCGGGGCGTCCCGTGGGCGGCCCTGATCCTGATCATGATCCCCGGCGTCATCCTGTCCTACCTGTACTCCTTCCAGGCCGGCTTCTCGAAGCTGACGCTGGACGCGTCGCTCGTCATCGCGGTCACGTTCTTCGGGACGGCGATCGCGGCGACGATCCTCCCCTGGTGGAAGAAGGACCTCTACCAGAAGTCGCCAATCGTCCGGTACAACATCGGCGGGCTGCCGCTAATCAGCGTCGCCGGCGCGATCACGACGATCTTCCTCGGCTGGGTCCTGTACGAGTGGCTGTCGAACTCGCTCTACGGCATCGGGACGAGCAACACCTCGTCGATCCAGTTCCTCGCCGCGCTCTACGGCATCGCCGCGCTCGTGTACATCGTCGCCCGGCTCTATCGACGGAGCCAGGGCATCGACCTCGACGCGATCCACGCGGAGATTCCCGCGGAGTAACCCGTCCGGCGCCGTCCGGCGCCGATCCAGCGACCACTCGAAGGGCGCCCACCGGGCGCCCTTCGCCGTTCCCGAGTTGCGCGCCGATCTGCGCCGGGCGCAGACTGTCTGGCGCGGCGGATGCGTCCGGCCGCCTGGGGTGCAGCAAGCCCACGTCGTGCGTGCAGGAGCTCCTGTGCCCGCCAAGCCCAGCGCGGTCGATGTGACCGCGACCCCCGACCCGCGGACCGCCCCGTCCCGCGCAGCCGCGACCCCCGACCCGACAGCCGCGCCGACCCTGTTCATCGACGGCCGCTGGGTCGAGGCCACCGGAGGCGCGACGTTCGACGCCCACAACCCGGCGACCGGCGGCGTCATCGGCCGGCTCGCCGAGGGAACGCGAGCCGATGCCCGGGCCGCGATCGCCGCCGCCTCCCACGCCGCCCGTAGCTGGGGCCGGACCACTCCGTTCGAGCGGGCCACGCTCCTCGAGCGGATCGCCGACGCCGTGGAGCGCCGCGCCGATGCGCTCGCCCGGATCCTCACCGAGGACCAGGGCAAGCCGCTCCTGGCCGAGGCCCACTATGAGGTGGAGGAGCTCGCCCTCTACTTCCGGATGGCGGCCGCGGACGCGCCGCGGATCGAAGGGCTGCTCCCGCCGAGCGTCGACCGCGACAAGCGCGTCCTCGTCCAGCGGGTCCCGAAGGGCGTCGTCGGGGTCGTCACCCCTTGGAACTGGCCGTACACGATGCCGGCCGAGATCATCGGGCCGGCGCTGGCGGCGGGCGACACCGTCGTCTGGAACCCGGCCAGGTTCACGTCGCTGTGCTCCGTCGCCCTGGCCGAGTGCCTCGTCGAGGCGGACCTGCCGCCGGGCGTCTTCAACCTCGTGACCGGGCCGGGCGCTCAGGTCGGTGACGAGCTGGCCGGTAACCCGGGGACGGCCGCGCTCGGGTTCATCGGGTCGACGAAGACGGGTCGCGCCATCGCCGAGCGGGCGGCCGGCAAGGAGCTGCTCCTCGAGATGGGCGGCAACGGGCCGCTCGTCGTCCTCGACGACGCCGACGTCGATGCAGCGGTCGAGGCGACCCTCACGGCCTGCTTCCTGAACGCCGGCCAGAGCTGCACGGCCGGCGAGCGGGTCCTCGTGGATCGGCGGGTCCACGACGAGTTCCTCTCGAAGCTCGTCGACGCCGTCAGGGCCCGCATCCGGCTCGGCGATCCGCTCGATCCGGCCACGACGATGGGACCGCTCAACAACGAGCGGACGGCGGCCAAGACCGAGCGGCAGGTCGGCGAGGCGATGGCGAACGGCGCGGATGTCCTGACCGGCGGGCACCGGGCCCCGCGCCATGGCAGCCCGCTGTTCTTCGAGGCGACGGTCCTCGACCGCGTCACCGACTCGATGACCATCGCCCGCGAGGAGACGTTCGGGCCCGTCGTCCCGATCACCCCGATCGACGGCGAGGCCGAGGCGCTCGAGATCGTCGACACGTCGCCGTACGGGCTCCTCACCGCCGTCTTCACCCGCGACCTGCGGCGCGGCTTGGCCTTCGCCGAACAGGCGCGGGCCGGATGGGTGAACATCAACGAGGGCACCAACTACTGGGAGTCGCACCTGCCGTTCGGCGGTCGCGCCGGATCGCAGAGCGGCCTCGGGCGCGTCGGCGGCCGCTTCTCGCTCGAGCGGCTGACGGAGCTCAAGACGATCGTGGTGAACCTGGCCTGAGGAGGCCGGGCCCGGAGGAGGATCTCGTTCATGGCCAGCCTGCCCGCACGGGCCAATGTCGTCGTCATCGGCGCCGGCATCGTCGGCAACTCGATGGCCTACCACCTGGCCAGGCAGGGCTGGACGGACATTGTCCTGATCGAGAAGGGCACCCTGCCGAACCCGGGCGGCTCGACCGGCCACGCCTCGAACTTCATCTTCCTGACGGACCACTCGAAGGAGATGACGGCCTTCACGGTCGAGAGTGCGAACGAGTACCGGGCCCTCGACGTGTACCACGAGTGCGGCGGGATCGAGGTCGCCCGGACGCCCGAGCGGATGCAGGAGCTGACCCGCCGGATGTCCTCGTCACGGTCGTGGGGGATCGAGGGCGTCCGGCTCCTGACGCCGGCCGAGGTCAAGGCGATGGTCCCGTTCATCGACGAGACCGTGATCCTCGGTGGCTTCTACACGCCGGGCGTCGGCGTCGTCGACTCGCTCCAGGCCGGGACCCTCATGCGCCAGGCCGCCCGGGACATGGGCGCGCTCACGATCGCCGCCGGCACCGAGGTCACGGGCATCGACGTCGTCGACGGCCACGTCCGCGGGGTGAGGACCGACCAGGGCGACATCGCGGCGGACGTCGTCGTCATCGCCTGCGGCATCTGGAGCCCGCGCATCGCGGCGATGGCCGGCGCATCGATCCCGCTGACGCCCGCGGTCCACCAGATGATGGACATCGGCCCGGTCCCGCAGTTCCTGGCAGCGAAGACGGAGGTCGACTACCCGATCGTCCGCGACATGGACACGAACATGTACGAGCGCCAGCACGGGACGGGCTTCGAGATCGGGTCGTACGCCCACCGGGCGATCCTCATGGACCCCGACGACATCCCGTCGATCGCGGCCTCGGCGCTCTCGCCGACCCAGCTGCCGTTCACGAAGGAGGACTTCGACCCGCAGCTCGAGGACGCGCTGGAGCTGTTCCCGGAGATCGTCGGGGACGAAACGGTCGGGGTGAAGCTCGCGATCAATGGCCTGCTGTCCCTGACCCCGGACGGCAATCCGATCATCGGCGAGACGCCGGAGGTCAAGGGCCTCTGGTCCGTCGCCGCGATCTGGATCAAGGAAGCGCCCGGGATCGCGAAGACGGTGGCCGAGTGGATGACGCACGGCACGCCGGAGATCGATCCTCACGGCTCCGACATCGCCCGCTTCTACGACCACCACCGGACCCGCCAGCACATCGAGGCCCGGACGATCGAGGGCTACAACAAGACCTACGGCATCGTCCATCCGATGGAGCAATGGGCCTCGAACCGCGAGGTCCGCCTCTCGCCGTTCTTCGAGCGGGAGAGGGAGCTCGGGGCGACGTTCTTCGAGGCCGCCGGCTGGGAGCGCCCGTTCTGGTACGGCACGAACGAGCGACTGCTCGCCGAGTACGGCGACCGGGTGATGCCGCGCGCCGCCGAGTGGGAGTCGCGCTGGTGGTCGCCGATCATCAATGCCGAGCACCTCGCGATGCGGGACCGGGTCGCGATGTTCGACCTGTCGGCGTTCGCGATCTTCGACGTCACCGGCCCGCGCGCCCTCGCCGCGCTCGAGCACCTGGCGGTGAATAAGGTCGACGTCGCGCCGGGCCGGACCGTCTACACGCCGATCCTCAACGAGGCCGGCGGGATCCTCATGGACCTCACGATCATGCGGTTGGCGCACGATCGGTTCCGGGTCGTGACGGGCGGTGGCATGGGCATGCGCGACCGGAAGCTGTTCATCGACGCGCTGCCGGCCGACGGCTCGGCCCAGCTCCACGACGCCACCAACCAGTGGACGACGATCGGCCTCTGGGGGCCGCGCTCGCGCGACGTCCTGGCTGCGGTCACCGAGGCCGACGTGTCGCACGCCGGCTTCCCATTCCTGACGTCGAGGTCCGTCGATATCAACGGCGTCCGGACCCTCGCGTCGCGGATCAGCTACGTCGGCGAGCTCGGCTGGGAGATCTACGTCCCGATCGAGGAGGGCCTCCGGGTCTGGGACGCCCTCTGGAAGGCGGGCCAGGCGTTCGGGCTCGTGCCGGCGGGAATCGGCACCTACGCCGTGACGGCGCGGCTGGAGAAAGGCTACCGGGCCCACGGGGCCGAGCTCGAGCTCGACTTCAACCTCGTCGAGGCTGGGATGGCCCGGCCGACCGTCAAGGACGCGGACTTCCAGGGCAAGGCCGCCTACCTCGCTCAGCGAGCCGCCCTGCCGGCGGCGATCCTCTGCACGCTCACGCTCGACGACCCGACGTCGAAGAGCGGCGCGAAGCGCTACATGCTCGGCCGCGAGCCGATCCTCTCGGCCGATGGCGAGCCCCTCATCGACGCCCGGGGCCGCCGGTCCTACGTGACGTCGGCGGGCTCGGGCCCGTCGGTCGGGAAGCACCTCCTCATGGCCTACCTCCCGCCCGAATCGGCGAAGGTCGACAACCACCTGCTGGTCGAGTATCTCGGCGAGCGCTATCCGGTGACCGTCGCGGTCGCCGGCTCGACGCCGCTGTTCGATCCTGACAACACCCGGATCCGTTCGTGAGCCGCGGTGGCTGAGGGGCCAGGATCCGAGGCCATGAACGTCCTCGTCTGCGTCAAGCGGGTTCCGCAGACCGGCGGCCGGATCGTCCTGACCCAGGATGGCCAGGCGATCGACACGCGGTTCCTCGGATTCACGATCAGCCCGCACGAGGAGTGCGGGGTCGAGGAGGCGGTCCGGATCGTCGAGCGGCACGGCGGCTCGTCGGCCGTGCTGACGCTCGGGCCGGCCGAGGCCGAGGATCAGCTCCGCGACGCGATGGCGCTCGGGATCGATCGGGCGATCCTGCTCGAGACGGATGGTCGCGAGTGGGATCCGGTCTCGACCGCGGCCGCGATCGCCCAGACGATCGCCGCCCAGGAGGCCACGAACGGGCCGTTCCACCTGATCCTGTTCGGCAACGAGGCCGCCGACACCGGCGACTTCCAGGTCGGCGTCCGGGTCGCCGTGGCTCTCGAGCGCCCGATCGTCAACGGGATCAAGGGGATCGACCTCGCGGCTGGCGTCGCCAGGGCACGACGAGAGGCGCCCGCCGGCGGCTGGGAGACGTACGAGCTGCCGCTGCCGGCGATCCTCGGCGTGAAGGAGGGGCTGAACCTGCCGCGCTATCCGTCCGTTCCGGGACGGCTTCGCGCCCGGAAGAAGGACGTCGAGCGGGTCACGCTCGGACCCTCGCCTGCCGGCGCGCTCGGGCTGGGTGCCGGGGAGGACGCGGCGCTCGAGGCGCGGGATGACCGGCCGATCCCCGGCCCCGCAATGCTCGAGCTGCGGCTGCCGGCCGAGGAGCGGAGCGCGGCCGAGGTCATCGGCCGGGGCCCCGAGGCGGCGCCGGCGGTCGTCGATCTCCTGGAGAAGATCGGGGTGATCGGCCGATGAGCAGTGGCGTGCTTGTCTACGTCGAGCAGGCGGACGGCGTCGTCGATGGCCTCTCCCTCGAGGCGCTCTCGTTCGCCCGGGACGTGGCGACCCAGCTGGGCAACGAGGTCGATGCCGTGGCGGTGGGGCCCTGCGCGGCGCGAACCGCGGAGACGCTCGGCGCCCATGGCGTCGCCAGCGTGCACGCGGTCGACCAGCCCGAGGTCACGACGTTCGGTCCGGCGGCTCACGCCGCGGTCGTCGGGTTCGGGATCTCGGCGAGGGCACCGGCCGCGGTCGTCGCCGCCGGCAGCGATCGCGGCAACGAGGTCCTCGCCCACGTGGCCGCGAGGCATGGCCTGCCGATGGCGGCGAACGTCCTGCAGGTGAAGGTTGCCGCGGGTCGGCCCTGGGCGGTCGCTCGCCAGCGCTGGGCGGGCAGCTTGATCGAGGACGCCTCGCTCGCGGCGCCGGTGAAGCTCCTCTCTGTCGCCCCCCACGCGGTCCAGCCGAGGCCCGTGGCGTCCGGCAGGGCCGCCGCGGTGATCGCGGACGCCGTTCCGTTCCAGCCACGCGACCTGGCCGTCCGGGTCGTCGGCACGGAGGCCCGGACCGGCGGCGGCGTGTCGCTCACCGATGCGAAGGTCGTCGTCGGCGGCGGCCGCGGGGTCGGCTCGGCCGAGGGGTTCGGCAAGCTCGAGGAGCTGGCGGGGCTGCTCGGCGGGGCCGTCGGCGGATCGCGCGTGGTCACCAGCCTTGGCTGGCGGCCCCACGCGGACCAGATCGGCCAGACCGGGCTGCGGATCGCGCCGGACCTGTACATCGCGTGCGGGATCAGCGGGGCGATCCAGCACATCGTCGGCTGCAAGGCCGCGAAGCGGATCCTCGCGATCAACACCGACGCCGAGTCCCCGATCATGGCCGTGGCCGACTACGCGGTGATCGGCGACCTCGGCCAGGTCGTTCCTGCGATCAGCGCCGAGATCCGCCGCCGTCGAGGCTGAGCGGGGCGACGTCGTCGTCCCGCTCAGGTGCTCCTAGCCCAGTCGTTGCCAGTCGCCCTCGTTCGGGATCGCGACCGGCGGCTTCGCACCGGCCGGATCGAGCAGGTAGACACCGGTCGCGATCGTGCCGGCCATGATGGTCAGGCCGTCGGGCGACCAGCTCCAGTCGCAGAAGCTGATCGGCGCCGGAGCTTTGACGATCCGGGCGCCGCTGCCATCCGGCGCCACGACCTCGAGCTGGTACTGGCCGGATCCGTCCGTGTCCGAGCCGGCGACCTTCGCGCCATAGAGGATCCGGTCGCCGCTCGGGGACCAGCTGGCGCAGACGGCGCTCGCTGTCGGTGCCGACAGCTCGCGCTCGTTGGTGCCGTCGGCGTCGATCTCGTAGATCGTGAAGCCATCAGGCTGCCCGGCGCGATAGGTGAGGTGCCGGCCGTCGGGTGACCATGCGATGTCGGCGAACGCACCATCGAGGCCGGCGGCATGCGACAGTCGGCGAGGTGCCGCGGAGCCGTCGGCGGGTACGACCCAGACACCGCGATCGCCAGTCGCCGTTGACCCGCCCTGAAACGCGATCGTGCGACTGTCGGGCGACCACGCCAGGTTCGCGGCTGGCGCGTCGGCAACCAGCTCGGTCGGCGGTCCGCCGCGTGACGAGACCACATAGATCGAGAACAGCGCCGGGTCCGGCTTGATGATCGCGTACAAGATGCTGGAGCCGTCCGGCGCCCAGACGGGCCCGAATGCAACGAACGCGTCGCTCCGGGCGGGCACGCCGGTAACGAGCACCTGCCGGCCGCTGCCGTCGGGCTGCTCGACGATCAACGACGCCGCGCCGGAGCGTGCCGCCTGAGCCCACATCGCGAGCCGCGTCCCGTCGCGCGACCAGATCGGGTTCGTCTCGATGTCGCCGGGTAACGTCAGGAGCGTTTCGTGACTCCCGTCGACATTCGAGACGCGGACCTGCTGCCCATCGCTGAACACGATCATTCCGGGCTTGGCGACACCGAATGGAGCGGGCACATGGGGCCGCGAGCCGACCACGATCAGGCCGGCCACCAGGGCGAGGAGGACGAAGAGCGCGGCGAGCAGGATGGCCGGGCGTCGTCCCGGTGCGAGTCGCAGGGTTGCCTGCACGGAGAGCCACCTTTCTGGGAGCCGCCAGGCACCGCGGCGACCCGTCCGGCCGATCTGGGCGATGGCCTCGTCGGCCAGGCCGGATCGCGCTCGGACTGGGGCGTCCGCCACGAACCAGGCGGTGAGGAGTCGGTCGAAGTCGCGCGGCGCGGTCACGCCGATGCTCCGTTCCGGAGTGGCAATCGAGCGTCGGCCTCGAGGGCCGCGCGCATCGCCGCGGTCGCGCGATTGAGGCGGCTCTTGGCCGTTCCGGCGGGAACGCCGAGCGTCGCGGCCACCTCCGAGATCGAGTAGCCCAGGTAGTAGTGCAGGACGAGCAGCGTTCGCTCGTCCGTGTCGAGTCGACGGAAGCCTCGCTCGAGCGCATCACGCTCCGCGAGGCCGAGGCTCGAGTCTGGTGCGTGGCGGTCGAACGGCGCGCTCGATTCGAGCTGCCGCACGACCGATCGCCGAGTGTCCCGGTCCCGGCGCGCTTCGCGATAGCACGCCCGGACGAGCACCCGATGGAGCCACGCCTCGAATCGATCAGGATCGCGGAGCGACGAGAGGTCGCGCCAGGCCAGCACGAGGGCTTCCTGGGTCGCGTCCTCGGCGCGCCCCGCATCTCGCAGGATCAGCCGGGCGACCGCGTAGAGCCGATCGATCGAGCGGCGTACCAGCTCCGAGAACGCCTCCCGATCGCCCGCTATCGCTCGTTCCACGAGATCCCGATCCATCGGGCCCCTTCACAGCGGCGCGGCTCTTCGGTCGCGCTCAGAGGGTATGGACCGGAATCACCGGGAAGTGTTCCGAAATCGCGTCCGGGTCAGCTCCGAAGCCGGCTCGTGATCCGGGCAGCCGTCTCGACGACCGCCCGCTCGATCGGTGCCTCGCCGCCGGGGGGCGGGAAGCGGTACGACGGACCGTGCACGTGGACCGCGGCCACGATCTCGCCGGCCGAGTCCGCGACGGGCGCCGCGATCGAGGTGATGCCGACGGCGTACTCCTCGCGGGCCCAGGCGACGCCGTCGCGGCGGACGTCGTGGAGGCGGGCGTTCAGGTCGTCGAGCTTCACGAGCGTGCGCGGCGTGAAGCGCTCGAGCGGGTGGGCGAGGAACGCGTCGAGATCGGCGGGGGAGAGGTTCGCCAGCACGACCTGGCCCGACGACACCGCGTGCATCGGGATCCGGGTGCCGGTCCAGTCGCGAACCTGGACCGGGTTGGGCGACTCGACCTGGTCGATGTAGTGGACCGTCGAGCCGTCCGGCACCGACAGCCCCGCCGCCTCGCCGGTTCGCTGGGCGAGCTCCACGAGCGCGGGATGGGCGGTCGCAATGAGCCCGCGGGTCGGGCGCAGCCCCGTCGTGAGCGAGATGAGGCGCTCGCCGAGCCGATACCGACGTTCGCCCGGGACCTGCTCGACGACACCCTCCCGGCCGAGCGACGCCAGCAGTCGGGCGGCGGTGCTCTTCGGCAGGCCCGCCCGCTCGGCGACCTCGGTGACCCCGAGCGGCCCGTCGGCCAGCGTCGAGATCACGCTGAACGCCCGCTCGATGCTCTGGACTCTGGACACGCGATGGCTTCCTCGGTAGGCTGGCGTTCCACTATACGGCACTGTTCCACATCGTGGAACCCGCCGGGCGGAACCGCAGTGGAGTCGAGCGCGAGTGGCTGACGAGACCCAGGACTTCGACCTCGCGAGCCTCAACGACGACGAGCTCGTCGAGCAGATGCACAACGACCTCTACGACGGGATGGCCCCCGAGATCGTGGAGGGCACGAACATCCTGCTCGGTCGCGGCTGGGGCCCCGAGAAGGTCCTCAACGACGCCCTCGTCGAGGGCATGCGGATCGTCGGCATCGACTTCCGCGACGGGATCCTTTTCGTGCCGGAGGTCCTCCTCGCCGCCAACGCGATGAAGGCCGGCATGGCGATCCTCCGGCCGCTCCTCGCCGAGACGGGCGCGAAGCCGATCGGCAAGGTCGTGATCGGCACCGTGAAGGGCGACATCCACGACATCGGCAAGAACCTCGTGGCGATGATGCTCGAGGGCGCCGGCTTCGAGGTCTACGACCAGGGCATCAACACCGACGCCGACAAGTTCATCGCCGCGCTCGAGCAGCACAAGCCGGACATCCTCGGGATGTCGGCGCTCCTGACGACCACGATGCCGTACATGAAGGTCGTCGTCGGCGAGCTCCAGAAGCGCGGGATCCGCGACGACTACATCGTCCTGGTCGGCGGCGCGCCGCTCAACGAGGAGTTCGGCAAGGCCGTCGGGGCCGATGCCTATTGCCGCGACGCCGCGATCGCGGTCGAGACGGCGACGCGCCTCATCGCGGAGCGTCGCGCCCGCGTCCATGCCTGACCCGATGCCGCGCTCGGTCCCTTCGGCGCCTGCCCGGCCGCCGCTCGTCATCGGCTGCGGCGCACTCGCGCCCGAGCTCGTGGCGCTGACGCGCCGCTCGGGGCTGCCGGAGATGGACCTCGCCTGCCTCCCGGCGACGCTCCACAACCGGCCCGAGCAGATCACGGGCCGCGTCCGAGCGCGGATCCGGCGGGCGCGGGCCGATGGTTACGACCGGATCTTCATCGCCTACGCCGACTGCGGGACCGGCGGCCTGCTCGACCGGGTGCTCGAGGCCGAGGGCGTCGATCGGCTCGAGGGCGCCCACTGCTACGAGGTCTTCGCCGGCCGGGTCGCGTTCGAGGCGCTCGCCGACGAGGAGCCCGGGACGTTCTACGTCACGGACTTCCTGGCCCGGAACTTCGAGCGGCTCGTGATCCGCGGGCTGGGCCTCGATCGTCATCCCGAGCTCCTGCCGGTCTACTTCGGCCGCTACACCCGGCTGCTCTACCTCGCCCAGTCCGAGGACGACGGCCTGACCGCGGCCGCTCGTCGGGGCGCCCGGCGCCTTGGCCTCCGCTTCGAGCGCCGCCATACCGGCCTCGGGGACCTGGCAGGGGCCGTCGGACGGTTCGCGGTGGCGGCCTGATGGCCCAGCTCGTCACGATCTGGTGGCGCGACATCCCGATGCAGGTCATCGCCCGAGAAGGGCGTCGCAGCGAGAAGCGGGTCCTGAACAAGCGCTTCCAGTTCGCGGTCGACAAGGCGGCGATGAACGCCGGCAGGAAGTCGTACGGCGACTACATCGAGGAGATGCGGCGGGCCGAGCGCGACTGCGGCCCGGACCTCGAGGCCGAGGCGAACGCCGAGGTCGCCCGGCTCGAGGCCGCGTACTCGAAGGACGTCCTCCACGCCCTCATCGCGAGCGGCGGCGAGGGTCCCCGGCGATGAACCGCTCCGGCTTCACGCACACCGTCCTCAGCTCGGCGACGCGCGAGGTCGTCATCGGCGTCGACCGGCCGTTCACGATCATCGGCGAGCGGATCAACCCGACCGGCCGGAAGCTCCTCGCCGAGGAGATGAAGGGCGGCGACTTCAGCCGGGTGGAGCGCGATGCGGTCGCCCAGGTCGAGGCCGGCGCCCACATGCTCGACGTGAACGCCGGGATCCCGCTGGCCGACGAGCCCGGGATCCTGGCCCGCACGATCCGCCTCGTCCAGGCCCTCGTCGACGTCCCGCTGTCGATCGACTCCTCGATCGTCGAGGCGCTCGAGGCCGGGCTGGCCGCCTATGTCGGCAAGCCGCTCGTCAACAGCGTGACCGGCGAGGAGGAGCGGCTCGAGCGCGTCCTGCCGCTCATCCGGCGGTACGGCGCGGCGGTCGTCGCGATCTCGAACGACGACACCGGGATCTCCATGGACCCGGACGTCCGCTTCGCGGTCGCGAAGAAGATCGTCGAGCGGGCCGCCGATCACGGCATCCCCCGGGAGGATGTCGTCGTCGATCCGCTGGTCATGCCGGTCGGGGCGATGGCGACGGCCGGGCAGCAGGTCTTCCGGCTCGTCCGGCGGCTCCGCGAGGAGCTGGGCGTGAACTCGACCTGCGGGGCGAGCAACGTCAGCTTCGGCATGCCCGATCGGGAGCGGATCAACGCCGCGTTCCTGCCGATGGCGATCGCGTCCGGCCTGACGTCCGCGATCACGAACCCGCTCTCGGCCGAGGTGAAAGCCGCGATCATGGCCGCCGACGTCCTGATGGGCAACGACCAGGACGCGGCGCGCTGGATCCGGGCCCATCGCGAAGCCGCGGTGCCCGCCGCCGCGGCCTCGCATGTCGGCGGGCCGGCGGGCCATCCGGTCGGCGCGATGGGAGCGGTCGATGCGCTGGCCCGGCCGGCCGGCAGCCGGCCGCGGATCAACCGCCGGGCGATGGCCGCGGCCGCGGCGATGCGGGATGCCGCGGCCGGCGTGGCCGCGGACCTGCCGCTGCCGGAGGGCAACGGCGCCGGCGCATGAGCGGCGACGGCGGGACGGCCCAGGTCATCTTCACGCCCTCGGGTCGCCGCGGGCGGTTCGAGCCGGGGACGACGGTCCTCGACGCGGCGCGGTCGCTCGGGGTCGACCTCGACTCGGTGTGCGGCGGGCGCGGCCTGTGCGGCCGCTGCCAGGTCGTGCCGGGCGAGGGCGCGTTCCCGAAGCACGGCATCGAATCGAGCGGCAGGCACCTCTCGCCACGCGGCGCGGACGAGGCCGAGTTCGAGCGCCTCCGCGGCCTCGCCGCAGACCGCCGGCTCGGCTGTCGGGCCGAGGTCCACGGCGACGTCCTCGTCGACGTCCCGCCGGAGAGCCAGGTCCATCGCCAGGTCGTCCGCAAGGGCGTGCCGGTCCGGGAGTTCGAGATCGACCCGGTGGTCCGGCTCTACGAGGTCGAGGTCGAGCGGCCGAGCCTGGCGTCGCCGACCGGCGAGCTCGGCCGGCTCCTCGTCGCGCTCGAGCGCGAGTGGGGGATCGAGCGACCGTCGGCGGACCTGCACGTGATCCGGGCGCTGCAGCCCGCGCTCGAAGCCGGCGAGTACCGCGTCACCGTCGCCGTCCACGATGGCTCGCGGATCACCGCGATCTGGCCGGGCCTGCACGACCGGGCGCTCGGCGTCGCCGTCGACATCGGGTCGACGACGATCGCCGCCCACCTCGCGAACCTCGAGGACGGCGCCGTCCTCGCCTCGGACGGCGTGATGAACCCGCAGATCCGATTCGGCGAGGACCTCATGAGCCGGGTCTCGTACGCGATGCTCCACGACGGCGGCGCGGTCGAGATGACGCGAGTCGTGCGCGAGGCGCTGGCGAGCCTCATCCGCGGGCTGGCGAGCCGGGCCGAGGTCCCGCTCGACGACATCCTCGAGCTCACGGTCGTGGGCAACCCGATCATGCACCACCTCCTGCTCGGCATCGACCCGATCCCCCTCGGCTCGGCGCCCTTCGCCCTGGCGACCGATGGGGCGGTCCGGACGACCGCGACGGAGCTCGAGCTGCCGGCGAACCCCGGGGCGCGGGTCTACGTCCTGCCGTGCATCGCCGGCCACGTCGGCGCGGACGCCGCCGGCGCGATCCTGGCCGAGACCCCGTACCTCGCCGACGGCGTGACGCTGCTCGTCGACGTGGGCACGAACGCCGAGATCGTCCTCGGCGACCGGCGCCGGCTGCTCGCCGCCTCGTCGCCGACCGGGCCGGCATTCGAGGGCGCCCAGATCTCCGCCGGTCAGCGGGCCGCGCCGGGCGCGATCGAGCGGGTGCGCGTCGACCGCGAGACGCTGGAGCCGCGGTTCAAGGTCATCGGCTCGGCCCGCTGGTCGAACGAGGTCGGCTTCGCCGAGTCGACACGGGCGACGGGCGTGACCGGGATCTGCGGTTCGGGGATCGTCGAGGCGATCGCCGAGCTGTTCCTCGCCGGCGTCATCACCCCGGACGGCGTCATCGATGGCTCGCTCGCCGAGCGGAACCCACGGATCGTGCCCGACGGGCGGACGTTCTCGTACGTTCTCCACGACCAGCCGGCCGAGGGCCGGGCCCGGATCCTCGTCAACCAGAACGACGTCCGGGCCATCCAGCTCGCCAAGGCCGCGCTGTACGCCGGCGCGCGGCTGCTCATGGACCACCTCGGGGTCGACGCGGTCTCGCGGGTGCAGCTGGCCGGCGCGTTCGGCAGCCAGATCGACCCGCTCCACGCCCTGATCCTCGGCCTCGTCCCGGACGCACCCCTCGACCAGGTCCAGCCGGCCGGCAACGCGGCCGGGACCGGAGCGTTGATCGCCCTGCTGTCGGCCGATGCCCGGCGTGAGATCGAACGCGTCGTCCGGACGGTCGAGAAGATCGAGACGGCGGTCGAGCCGCGCTTCCAGGAGCACTTCGTCGAGGCGATGGCGTTCCCGCATCGGACGGCGCCGTACCCGAACCTGTCGACCGTCGTCGACCTGCCGGCGCGCCGAACCTCGTCAGGTACGAATGGCCGTGGTACGGGGCGAGCGGCCGGCCAGCGATCGACGTCACGCCCGCCGGATTCATCCCGGCCCACGCTCACGCCAGGATGAAGCTGACGATGGAACACGGCCCCGCGCCCCGCAGACCCCGCCCCGTACCACGGGAGTTCATATCTGGCGAGAATCGCCCCGCCACCGGCGACGTGCGACGGCGTGACGGAGACATGACCGATGACCATTGACAGCCCACGCCATCGCGCCGGCGGCGGCCGCGACGCCCGTCGAGCCGCGCGCCTGGCCGCTCATCTGGAGACGATCCCGTTCCTGACGCGGACGCTCGCGCCGTTCGAGGTCCTCGACGAGGAAGGACTCGCGACGATCGAGCACAACGCCGACACGATCCTCGAGGAGGTCGGGATCGACTTCCGGGGCGACCCCGACGCCCGGGAGCTGCTCCGGAACGCCGGCGCCGACGTCGACGGCGACCGCGTCCGCTTCCCCCGCGGGATGGCCCGTCAGATCGTCCAGGCGAGCGCGCCGCGGACGTTCACCCAGCACGCCCGGAACCCGGCTCGGACGGTCCAGATCGGGGACCCGTACACGGTCCTCGCCCCGAACTACGGCAGCCCGTTCGTCCGCGATCTCGACAACGGCCGGCGCTACGGCACGATCGAGGACTTCCGGAACTTCGTGAAGCTGACCTACATGAGCCCGTTCCTGCACCACTCCGGCGGGACGGTCTGCGAGCCCGTCGACGTGCCCGTCAACAAGCGGCACCTCGACATGGTCTATTCGCATATCCGCTACAGCGACAAGCCGTTCATGGGCTCGGTCACGGCGCCCGAGCGGGCCCAGGACACCGTCGAGCTGGCGCGGATCGCGTTCGGTCAGCACGGCCCCGACTACCTCGAGGACCACACCGTGATCCTCAGCCTGATCAACGCCAACTCGCCCCTCGTCTGGGACGCGACGATGCTCGGCGCGGCACGCGTCTACGCCAGGGCCAACCAGGGCACGCTCATCACGCCGTTCATCCTCGCCGGGGCGATGTCCCCGGTGACGGCCGCGGGCGTCTGTGCCCAGACCCTTGCCGAGGCGCTCGCCGGGATGGCCTTCGTGCAGCTCGTCCGGCCCGGGGCGCCGGTCGTGCTCGGCAGCTTCGCGTCCTCCATCTCGATGCAGTCCGGAGCGCCCACGTTCGGCACGCCCGAGCCCGCCCTCGTCCTGTACGTCATGGCCGCCCTGGCGCGACGGCTGGGCGTGCCCTTCCGCTCCGGCGGCAACCTCTGCGCCTCGAAGATCGCCGACGCCCAGGCCGCCTACGAGTCGGCCGCGACCTTCCAGCCGACGATCCTCGCCGGCGTGAACTTCGTCCTCCACGCCGCCGGCTGGCTCGAGGGCGGGCTCTCGATCGGCTACGAGAAGTTCATCCTCGACACCGACCAGTGCGGCATGGCGGCGGTGTTCGTGAAGGGCGTCGACATGAGCGAGAACGGCCAGGCCCTCGACGCGATCCGGGAGAACGGCCCGGGCCTCCACTTCCTCGGCAACTCGCACACGCTCGCCAACTTCGAGACCGCCTTCTACCGCTCCGAGATCGCCGACAACAACTCGTTCGAGCAGTGGCTCGAGGACGGCGGGCTGGACGCCGCCCAGCGGGCCAATCGGATCTGGAAGCGGATGCTCGCCGAGTACGAGGCTCCCCCGATCGACGACGGCGTCGACGAGGCCCTCCTCGAGTACATCGTCCGGCGCAAGGCCTCGTTCCCCGACTCGGAGGTCTGACCGTGGCCTCGATCCTGGGACGGGGCCGCGGTCGAGGCCCCGCGCTCGACGAGGCCGGCCGGGCGGCCCTCGAACGGGTCCTCGCAAATCCGACGTTCGAGCTGATCCCGCTCAAGAACGCTGACGACGAGGCCGGCTTCCTGCCGTCTGGCGCGACCGTGTCCGTCACCGCCTCCCCGGCGAAGGGGCTGATGGCGACCGTCGACCTCGCGCTGCGGCTCAACGACCGGGGCTTCCACGTGATCCCCCACCTGTCCGCGCGGCTGACCCGCGACCGGGCGGAGCTGCTCGCCTTCCTCACGCCGCTCCGGGATGCGGGCATCGATCGGCTCTTCGTCGTGGGCGGCGATCCGGAGGAGCCCGGCGACTACCCGGACGGGCTGGCGATCCTGCGCGAGATGGCCGACCTGAACGTGCTGCCGGCCGAGGTCGGCATCCCGTGCTATCCGGCCGGCCACGCCTCGATCGCCGACGAGGCGCTCGAGGCTGCGCTCGCGGCGAAGGCGCCGTTTGCCGCGTACATGACGACCCAGCTGTGTTTCGACCCGGCCCGGATTCGGCGCTGGATCGATGCCAAGCGCGCCGCCGGGATCGACCTCCCGATCAAGCTCGGGACACCCGGCGTGGCGGCGATCCCGAAGCTCATCGAGATCAGCGCCCGGATCGGCGTCCGCGACGCGAGCCGGTTCATCCTCAAGAACACGGCGTTCGTCGGCCAGCTGCTGACGTCGGGCGGCATCTACCGGCCGACGGCCTTCCTCCGGGGCGTCGCGCCGGTGCTCGCGGATCCCGTGGCGAACGTCATCGACCTCCACGTGTACACGTTCAACCAGGTCGAAGCCACCGAGTCGTGGCGCCGCGACATGCTGGCCCCGTGAGCGACGGCGACGAATCCAGCTGGCAGGCGGCGCTGATTGATCGCCTCGCCTCGGGCCCGGGACGCGTGGCGGCGGCGGCGCGCCGCGCGGGCATACCGGCGGGGGGCGAGTGGTCCGCGCTCCAGGTCGTCCGCCACCTCGTCGCCACGGAGTCGCTCGTGTGGCAGGCCCGGCTCGAGCAGCTCGAGGCGTCCGCCGGTGCCGAGGGCCGCCAGCTCTCGCCGCCGACGTGGGTCTGGCTCGAGCCCGGGCCGTGGTCGGGGCCAGGGGACGACACCATCGAGGGGACCATCGCCGAGCTGCGCCGACGGCGGGTGAGGACCCTCGAGCTCGTGCGTCGCCTCGATGCGGCCGGCTGGCGTCGCTTCGGCATCCACGCGACGTACGGCCGGCTCGACGTCGGCCGCCTGCTCACGGTCGCGGTCGACCACGACGCCGAGCATCTCGGCCAGATCGAGGCGCTGATCCCGGGCCAAGGCTAGATTCGGCGTCGGTCGCCCCGCCGCGGAGGACGCCGGCGGGCCCGAGCGCATCACGGGGAGTCGATTTGCCGATGGTCAGCGTCAGCGAGGTCTCCGACCGCTACATCACCGAGATGGCCGAGCTCGATCCCGTGCGCGGCGAGCGCTGGGGTGTCAAGAGCGACGGCACCCGCCTGACCGACTACTCGCCCGACGGCTTCGAAGCGCTCACGGGCCTCCTCCGGAAGACCCAGGCCGCGGTCGACGCGGCGACCGCCTCGAGCGAGCCGGAGCGCCTGGGCGCCGGGTTCCTGCACGACTGGGTCAAGGGTGAGGCCGACGTGATCGGCGGCGGCGAGCGTGAGCGCTGGCTCAACATCATCACCGGGCCGCCGGCGAGCACCCGCTCGGTGTTCGACCTCATGGACCACTCGAGCGTCCACGACTGGGAGCTGATCCGGGCGCGGCTGCGGGCCGTCCCGAAGGCCCTCGACGGCTACCGCCAGACGCTCCAGATCGGGCTCGACGAGGGTCGACCCGCGGCTCGACGGCAGGCGATCGCGGTCGCCGAGCAGTGCGCGACGTGGGCCGGCCGGAACGGCGACGGCGGGTGGTTCGGGACGTTCGTGGCCGGCTTCGATCCGCTGGCCAGCGGCAAGAACGGCGCCGCACCGCTCCAGGGCGAGCTCGGGGCGGCAGCCGTGGCGGCCAGCAAGGCGTACGGCTCCCTCTCGGAGTGGCTCCGGACGGACTACGCGTCGAAGGCCACGGAGGTCGACGGCGTCGGCGACGAGCGCTACCTCCTGTGGGCCCGCTTCCTGCTCGGCGCGGAGCTCGACATCGACGAGGCCTACGAATGGGGCTGGCAGGAGCTCGCCCGCCTCGAGGCCGAGAAGGCGGTGGAGGTCGAGCGAATCAAGCCCAGCGCCTCGTTCCTCGAGGTCCGGGAGCTGCTCTCGACCGACCCGCGGCGGCTCATCGAGGGCGTCGAGGCGTACCGCCAGTGGCTGCAGTACGTGACCGATGAATCGATCGCCGGCCTCGACGGCCGCGAGTTCGACATCGATCCCTCGATCCGGCAGTGCAACGTCCGCATCCCACCGGAGGGGAGTGCTGCGGCCGCCTACTACACGCCGCCATCGGAGGACCTCAGCCGGCCCGGCCAGACGTGGTTCCCCACCGTCGGGCGGACCCGCTTCCCGACCTGGGACGATGTCAGCACGGTCTACCACGAGGCGGTCCCGGGCCATCACCTCCAGGGCGCCACGATCAAGCTGGTGCCGTTGACCCGGGCCCACAAGCTCGGCTTCATCTCGGCCCATGGCGAGGGCTGGGCGCTGTACGCGGAGCGACTGATGGATGAGCTCGGCTGGTTCCGGACGCCCGAGACGCGCCTTGGATTCCTGTGCGCCCACGCGATGCGCGCGGCGCGGGTGGTCGTCGACATCGGCCTGCACACCGGACGCCGCGTGCCCGACATCGGGGCGCGGCTCTATCCCGACTGGGCGGGTGCGGCCTCGCGGGCCTGGGAGTTCGACGGTGCCGTCGACTTCATGGTCCGCGCCGGCGGCCTCAGCCTCGATTCGTCGACGAGCGAGGTGAACCGGTACCTCTCCTGGCCGAGCCAGGCGACCGCGTACAAGCTCGGCGAGCGGGCCTGGCTCGCCGGCCGGCAGGCGGCCCGCGAGCGGGCGGCCAGCGAGGGTCGCGAGTTCGACCGGAAGGCGTGGCACAGGGGCGCGCTTGCCCTGGGCCCGCTCGGGCTCGATCGGCTCGTCGGGGAGCTGGCGAGGGTCTAGGCGCGCCACAATATCCGGTCGTGAGCCTGCCGACGGGTCCCGCGGTCACGTTCCTGTTCACGGACATCGAGGGTTCGACCCGCCTCGAGCAGTCCGTCGGGAGCGCGACGTGGGCCGGCGTCGTCGCCGACCACGACCGGCGGATGCGGCAGGCGATCGAGGCCGCCGGCGGCCAGGTCGTGAAGACCGAAGGTGACGCGGTGTTCGCCGCGTTCGGCGAGCCTGCCGCGGCCATCACCGCGATCGTCACCGCCCAGGAGGCACTCGCCGCGGCCCCATTCGACGGCGGGGCCACGGTCCGCGTCCGCGCCGGCCTGCACCTCGGTGTCGGGCGGCTGCGGAGCGACCCCGCCCCTGGCGCGGCCGAGGACTACGTCGGCATCGACGTCAACTACGCGTCCCGCATCGCGAACGCGGCCAACGGCGGCCAGGTCGTGCTGTCGGCGCCGCTCGTCGCGGCCCTTGGTCCGGCAGTCGCGTCAGCCGATGATGCCGGCGGGCGACGTCTCGTGGACGAGGGCCTCCGGATCGTCAAGGACTTCGAGGAGCCGGCTCGCCTCTACCGCCTCGTCATCCCCGGCGCGGCCGATGATGACCGACCGCTGCGGACGATCGAGGCGCCGTCGAACCTGCCACAGGAGACCACCGCGCTCGTCGGGCGCGAGGCGGAGGTCGCCCGCCTGGCCGCGGAGCTCGCCCAGGGCCGGATCGTGACCCTGACCGGCCCCGGTGGCAGCGGCAAGACGCGCCTCGCGATCGGCGTGGCCGAGGTGGTCCGCGGCGGGTTCCCGCACGGCACCTGGTTCGTGGACCTCGCCGACGTTCGCGACGCGGCCCTCTTCGAGCCGACGATCGCGATCACGATCGGCATCCGGGAATCGTCGGAACGGACCCTCGCCGAGGCCCTCCGCGGCTTCCTCCGCGATCGCCAGGTGCTCCTCGTGCTCGACAACCTCGAGCAGCTGCTGCCGCCCGCGGCCGAGACGACCGCCGGCCTCATCCGCGGCGCGCCGGGCCTCCGGATCCTGGCCACCAGCCGGGAGCTGCTCCGGATCGGCGGGGAGCGCGGCCATGTCGTGCCGCCGCTCGACGTCGCCGCGGGGATGACCCTCTTCGAGGACCGGGCGCGGCTCCACCGGCCCGACCTAGTCATCGACGACTCGACCCGGGCCACGATCCAGGAGATCTGCCAGCGCCTCGACGGCCTGCCCCTGGCCATCGAGCTCGCGGCGGCCCGCATCCGGGTGCTGTCGCCGGCGGCGATCCTCGATCGGCTCGGGAAGTCGCTCGATCTCGCCGGCGGCGCCCGCGACCTGCCCGAGCGCCAGCGCACGCTCCGTGGCGCCATCGACTGGAGCCACGAGCTCCTCGGCGAGCCGGAACGACGCCTGTTCCGCCGCCTGTCGGTGTTCGCCGGCGGCTGGACCGCCGAGTCCGCGATGGAGGTCGTCGACCCGGCCGGTGACATCGGTATCGACGTCCTCGACGGCCTCGAATCGCTGCTGGACAAGAGCCTGATCCGGACCGACACCGAAGTCGCCGCGGACCACGACGGCGAGTCGCGCTTCTCGATGCACGTGCTCCTGCGCGAGTACGCCCGCGAGCGGCTCGTCGAGGCGGGCGAGGTGCCCGAGCTGGAGGCCCGCCACGCCGAGGCGATGCGGCGCCTGGCCGAGGCCAACGGCAGCCGGATCCTCGGCAAGGGCGGGGAGGAGGCGCTCCATCGGCTCGATCGGGAGCAGCACAACCTGCGGGCGGCGATCGACTGGTCGATCCGTACCGGCGACGTCCGGCCCGGTCTCGGAATCATGGCCGCGGCCTGGCGCTGGTGGCAGCAGCGGGGCCGGCTCCGCGAGGGCCACGAGCAACTCGCCAGCCTCCTCGACCGGCCGGGCACGACGATCGACGACGTCGAGCTTCGGATCGCGGCGCTCGCCGCCGACGGCGGCCTCGCCTACTGGATGGAGGACTTCGAGGGCTGCGTCGTCCGCTACGCCGAGCGGCTCACGCTCGCCGAGGCGACCGGCGACCCACGCCAGATCGCCGAGGCCAACTACGACCTCGGCTTCATGGGCGCCATCCGGAACGATCCGGAGATGATCCGGCGCCACGAGGAGCTGGCCCTCGACCTCTTCAGCCAGCTCGACGATCCCAACGCGACGGAGCGGGCCCGACAGGCGCTGGTCATCGGCAAGTTCCTCGAAGGCCGGTACGCGGAGGCCGAGGCCGACACCCACATGAACCTGACCACGTTCCGGGAGCTCGGCTCGAAGTTCTCGATCGCCGACTCCCTGACGCTGCTCGCCGGCATCGGCTGGGAACGCGGCGAGACCGACCTGGCCTGGGATCGCCTGACCGAGGCGCTCGGGATCTTCCGCGACCTCGACCTCGCATCCGGGCTGGCCCGCGCCCTCGGGATGGCCTCGATCCTGCAGCTGCGCTACGGCGACCCCGACCTCGGCGCCCGCATCGCGGGGGCGACGGAGGAGCTCCACGTCTCGAAGAACGTGATGATCGCCCCGGTCAAGGTGCTCCACCTGCCCGATGGCACCGCGATGGCCCGCGAGGTCCTCGGCGAGGCGCGTGCCGACGAGCTGTTGGCGGCCGGCGCAGCGACACCGATCGCCGCGCTCCTCGACGAGATCCAGGCGGCGAAGCTGGAGCGCCCGGCCGCCGTTTCCTGACCCGCCGCCCAATCCACTACGGATCGCCGTCTTGATCGCGGGCACTTCCCGACTGCCCGTCGGTTCATGACAGGATCCGTCAGGAACCATGCTAGGCTCGGCCCGTGCGAGCCAGCCGCCTCGTCAACCGCCTCCTGCTCCTGCAGGCCCGCGGCGGGCTGACCGCGGAGGAGCTCGCCCGGGAGCTCGAAGTCTCGGTCCGGACGGTCCATCGAGACGTCGATGCACTCTCGGCGGCCGGCATCCCGATCTACGGGGAGCGCGGACCGGCCGGCGGGATCCGCCTCGTCGAGGGCTATCGCACGCGTCTGACCGGGATGACCGCCGAGGAGGCCGAGGCGCTGTTCCTCTCGGGGCTGCCCGGGCCGGCGGCGGAGCTCGGCCTCGGAACGGCGGTTGCGGCCGCACAGCTGAAGGTCACGGCGGCGATGCCGCCCGAGCTCCGGCCGCGAGCGTCGCGGCTCGTCGAGCGATTCCACCTCGATGCCGGCGCCTGGTTCCACGGCAACGAGCCGGTCCCCCATCTCGCCACCGTCTCGGAGGCCGTCTGGGGTGCGCGCCGGCTCGAGATCGCGTACCGCCGCGGCGAGGATGTCGTGACTCGCACGCTCGAGCCGCTCGGGATCGTGCTGAAGGCGGGGATCTGGTACCTCGTCGCCCGAGCCGACGAGCAGGTGCGGACATACCGCGTCTCGCGGATCCGGGAGGCCCGGGCCCTGGAGTCGACCTTCGAGCGGCCGGCGGGCTTCGACCTCGCCGCGTTCTGGTCGGAGTCGAGCACCGCCTACGAGCGCGAGGTGCCTCGGATCGACGTCGTCGTACGCGTTCACCCGGAGGGGATCGACCGCCTGTACGACGCCGTCGGGGCCCGCGTCGTCCGAGAAGCGGAGCGCCTCGGGCCGCCCGACGAAGAGGGCCGCGAGACGCTCCGCATCACGGTGGAATGGCCGGCCGAGGCGGTCGGCCGGTTCGTCGCGGCGGCGCCGGATGTCGAAGTCCTCGAGCCCGCGCGCCTCCGCGACGAGATGCTGACCGCGGCGACAGCCGCGATCGCGGCCTACTCCCGGCCGTAGGACGGCCGCCCGAGGGACGGCCGGCAGACCGGGTCGAGCCTGGTCGCGACGTCGTCGAGGGTCGCGCTCAGCCGCCGGGCCGCGCTTCCCGAGAGGCGTCGCCACGTGCTCCGGGTCCGTTCGCTGGCGAGGAGTCGGAGCAGCCGCTCGTGGTCGGCCTCCCGGCGGAGCTCCTCGCTGCGCTGGATCCAGATGTCGCTGATGAGTGGGTTCACGGCGTCCTCCGTTTCCCGTTCGGTCCTGGAGCCGAACCATACCGAGGAAACAAGCCAGAACGTGTCAACTATTGGATCCATGCCGTCGAACCGCAGGACGAACCCCGGTCCGCCTGTCGTGCGGTCGCGAGCGTGGGACGCGACTGGGGGAATCAGGCGCGGTTGTCGGCGCTGACTCCGAAGAGCTGCTCGGCGAGCACACCGGTCGTCCAGTCGACCCAGGCATCCAACGTCCACTGGCGATCCTGGACCAGGAGGCGATAGGCGTCGGTCCCAAGGAAGAACAGGAGCGCGTCCGTGGCCTCCTCCACGGGGACTCCGGGCCGGAGCGGCGCCTTGGCCCGAAGGGTCTCGAGCATCCCGCGGAAGGCGTCGACCCGCCACTGCTCGTGCATCTCCATCACGCGCCGCGTCTCGGGATCCGCGTCGGAGGCGATCCGGGCCGCGAGCGCGATCGGCACGACCCGCTGCTCGACGCTGGCGACGCCGGCGACGACATGCCTGAGCGCGCGGGTGATGTCCGCTTCGGCCTCCATGGCGCGATACCACGCCTGGCTCTGCGGCGGCTTCGGCTCCTCCTCCCCGAGAACGGCGACGTCGTAGGCCCGGCTCAACAGCGCGGGCTTCGTGTGGAAGCCGAAGTACACCGTCTGCACCGCGACCCCGGCGCGCCTGGCGATCTGGGCCATCGTCGTCGCCGCGTAGCCCTGGTCGCGAAACAGCTCGTACGCGGCCTTGACGATCCGCCATTGGGTCGCCTTCGCGCTGTCTCGACGGCGCGCCTTGGGCGAGTCCGACCCCTTGACACGCTCCATGGCGATAGTCTACCAATCGCATTACTAGAGATCACTCTAGTAGCCAATCTAATCAAGGTCTGAAGGAGCTTGCCATGCCCGGACTTCGCAATGCCGGCGCACTCTGGTTGACGGCCGGCGTGGTGTGCGTGGGCCTGCTGATCGTCGTGTTCGTCGGGGAGAACGTGCGGGACCTCGGAGCCCTGTTGCGGGACCCATTTCCACCTGGGCTGGTGCTGGCCGGCGCGGTCGTGGCCCTGTCCCTCGGTGCCCTGTTGATCTTCCGCCCGGGGCCAGCCGTCGTGCGCTGGTCCACCGTCGCCGGCATCGCGTGGCTGGTCGTCTATGGATCCTGGGCGCTCACCATGCTCCCCACGCCTGGTCCGCTGACCTCGACCGTCCTGATCACTGGCTTCGGCGTCGCGGGCGCGCTCGTCGCGTACCTGTCTCGAAAGCAGGTTGCCCGCTAGCGGGCCCGATCCTCCGCGCGATCGGCACTCCAACGTCGCGGGGGCTCGGCCCCATTCCGAGAGCCGGCGACCATTTGACGGGTTCAGGTACAGACCCCTTCGAAACGCGCCACGCCCGCTGGCTGAGCCCGACGGCCATCATCGAGGGACGTGGCTCGAGGAGGCCGAGCGGCTCGCGATTCTCCGCCGGCGTCAAAGCTGAGCACGACTTAGCGACGTCAGTCTCGACTCCGTGCCACCTGACCTGTCACGATCGGGCCGGATGGTGGCCCGCCGCCTTTCAGGAGGTCAGGGTGAGCGATAAGAGCGCGATCGAATGGACGGACGCGACTTGGAACCCGGTCACGGGTTGCTCAAAGGTGAGTCCGGGCTGCGCCCATTGCTACGCCGAGAGGTTATCCCTGCGGTTCGGCCAATCGGTCCTGCCCTGGACTCCGGCGAACGCCGAGCAGAACGTGGTCCTCCACCCCGAGCGGCTGGGTGTCCCGGAGTCGTGGCGCCAGGCCCGGATGATCTTCGTGAACAGCATGAGCGATATGTGGCACCCGCTCGTGCCCGCTGCGTTCATCGGTCAAGTGTTCGAGGTCATGCAGCGGACCCCTCGCCACACCTACCAAATCCTGTCCAAGCGGCCGGAGCTAATGCGCGCCTGGTTCGAGGGTCCGGGGGCCAGGTGGGGCGCCGAGCCGCTGCCGAACGTCTGGCTTGGCACATCGATTGAGAACGACCGCTGGGTCAGTCGAGCTGACGAGCTGCGGGCCACGCCAGCAGCTGTTCGCTTCATCAGCGCCGAGCCGCTTCTGAGTGCCCTGCCCTCGCTCGAGCTGGCCGGGATCGACTGGCTCATCGTCGGCGGTGAGTCGGGATCGACTCATCGGCCTATGGACGAGGCGTGGGTCCGCGAGTTGCAGAGGAAGGCAGATGATGCGGAAACCGCCTTCTTCTTCAAGCAGTGGGGCGGCAGGACCCCGAAGGCCGGCGGCCGCCAACTTGACGGCCGCACGTTCGACGCGTATCCGACATCCCGAACAGAGGCCCTGCGCCGCTAGTCGAGCATGACGAGGGTGTCAGGCTTGAAGGCGCCCTTTGGACCCCGAAGGATCGCGTGAGCGCGTTTCATCTTGATAAGTCGGTCGAGGTCGGCTTTCAGATGCTTCGGTAGGTAGGGCGTCTCGTCCCACGTGTACCGCTCTAGCTTGTCGTATCGGAGCCACTCCCCCTTCGGGAAGGTGGCGCCTAGCGACTGTTCAAGCACGCCTAGGTCCGCCGTCTCGGAGAACAGCACCGTCTGACCCGGAGCCGTGGCATCCGAGAAGCGCGTCCCGCTCGTCGGATCGACCCGCCACATGGCCTCTTTCATCTTCTCGTGCCCGCGTGTGTTGTTGGTCGCGAAGAACAGGTGGTAGAGCCGTCCATCGCCAGTTGCCATCTCGAAAACCCGCACGAACTGGGCATCCTCCCGTAGCCGCGCCTTGAACAACTCGGCCAGGCCGCGCGAGGCTGCGGCAGCCCCAATCGTCCTGTAATCCTCCCAACGGCGACTCCCGAAGAAGTGGTCGAAGGTCGGGGCCAGTGCCTCGTCGCCCAAGAACTGCGTGATGCGCGCCGTCGGAACGAACGTCATGACTTCACAGCGCCGCAAGGACAGGAGGCGCTTCGAGAGTTCGGGCGGTGGGTCGGTGTAACCGAAGGGATCCACGAAGAGGAAGATCGGGACTCCATCCTGTCCGAGCGCATCGATCCGGGGAGCAACCACCTCGCCGAAGTCGCCATGGACGCACTCGGGCGCGGGCCAGTGCGCCGGCAGGCGAGCTGCTTCGATCGCAACCTGCCCGGTGAGCCACTCGAAGCGCGCCGCATCCTTCTCGACGAATAGGTACTCGATCATCGTCAGTCGTTCGATCTCGCCCCGGTGCGAGTGATCGGCGAAGGCTCGAAGCATTACGACCGGTGAGCCCGGCTCGCCCCTCTCGTAGATACCCGGACCCGCGAAGCCGTCGATGATCGCCAGCCGCTTTGACTGGCTGTCCATGATGGGTATCCACGCGTCAAGGTAGGCGCGCAGGATCGCGTGCTTGGCGGTGGTGTGTGGCGTAATCGGCCATAGGGCGTCCTTGGGGGGCATCGCCGAGGACTCTAACCGTCGTCTCACCACCGGTTCAGGCGATTGCCGGACTCTCGGTCGACGATCGCCAGGTGTGGGGGGTCGGGAGAGGCTTTAGTGATCCGGCCCCGCTGTAATCGCGAGGGATGACAGCAAAGCCCGGAGCCGACCCAACTTAGCCGCGCGCGGACGTTGGACGCCAGCCTTCCACCGCTTCACCGTGCTCCGGTTGACGCCAACCCCGAGCGCCACCGCCGCGCTCGGCCGCTTCTGGAGCTCGGGAAGCACATCCGTCGTCCATGGGTCGGGCACGCGCTCCCGGAAGACCTTCACCCGACGCCAGGCGCCCTCCAATCCGTCACCTGGTAGTTGCGTCGATTCCTTTCCAACGTGAACGACTTCGCCGATTTCAATGATCCGTCGTGACAGCAGGCCGCGGGTCTGCGGGCCGCAGACCGCGCCGTCCGGCCCGAGGCTCTTCGACTCAGGATGGAGAGGGAGCGAGCGAACGAGATCCCCGTAGTCGTGCACCCGGATGCGACCGGATCCGTCGTCGCCGACGGCAGGATCCACGCGCGAGGTGGTAATCCGGTAGGTCCGGTCGCCAGGCTCGTTGATCGCCACATAGCGTTGAGCCAGCCACGACCTGGGATCCTCGTCGTACGGCGCGGCAAGCACGAGCCCGCGAAGGCTCGCCGGGAGCTCCTGCTCATCGACAAAGACGCGGTTCAGGAAGTTGAACGGTTTCACCGCATCGGTCGACGATCGGCTTTGGTTCCACTTCCCAAAGGCGCGGAGCTGCAGCGGCGTCGAAAGGGTGGCGTTGCGACTCATCTGGGGCCGGTCGAACCAGGCCGGCGTCGGGGGTCGCTGGCCGGCCTCGACGGCCAGCGTGTAGGCCCAGGCCTCGGTCACCCAATCGCTACCGTCGGGGTCGCGCCGTGGATCGATGGGGTTGCGCAGATAGCCAAGTCCGTGCTCCCGGCGGTCGACGATCTTGCTGTCCGGTGCCGCGGCCTCGAGGTCGCCGCCCACATCCCAGTCGATCACCTCGGGCCGCCCACCCTGTCCGACCACGGTCAGGACGTATTTCTTGGCCGCCACCGCGTACGCCCACAGGTCACGTCGTGACCGAGTCGGATCGTTGTCCTCGAAGTTCACCTTCTCGATCTTTAGGAGCTGGGGAACGAGGTCCCGGTCATACGGGTTGAGTCCGTTCAGGGGCTCCTGGACGAGACGCGCTACCTCCGCGTGGCTCAGGGCGTGGATCGTGTTCGTCCCGTCGGGCGTGCGGCAGGCGACCGGGCCGCCGCTCGCCGAACTGACGATGGCAGCGCTGTCCGTGTCGGCGTAGCACCAGGTCCCGCCGGCGTCGGTCACAAGCCGTTCGATCACCATCAGAAGGAGCCGCCCGCCTGCTGTTGTGAGGGCGGCCTGCGGGGCGAAGAAGAACCGGCCTGGCTCCTCGGGCTCGTCGTCGTCGGTCGTGAAGGAGTGGAGGCCGTGGACCGCGACGGCGGTCGTGCCGCCAGGCCGCGCCGACGGGTGGATCTCGGCGGTGATGCCAAACAGGCTGTTCGCAACGACCTTCAACCCGAGGTCCAGGCGACGCCGCTCGGCGTCCGCGATCGAGCGATTGGCTCTCGCCCGGGCCCGGTGCTCGATGAGGGCGCGGTACAGGTTGTCGCGCCGGAGGTCGATCTCGACTGTTCTTCCGAACCGGATGGCGCGGAGCCCGGCGGCCTGGCCGACGGGCACGAACCGCTGGACGGCGAGCAGCTGGGGCGCGTGCCCGGTGGCGAGGGCCGAGGCGACCAGATCGGGAATCGCCCACCACAGCGGCGGGCTGCCGGTATGGACGACCGGCAGGCCGATCCCCAGGCTGCCATCGCCGTGCCAGTCCGTTCGGATCGGCAGGACGTCGTCGGCCGGGTCCACGAGCGCGATCCCCCGCATCTTGCGCCAGGCGGCGGGATCCAGGACGTCCTCTAGGGTCAGTCCGCCCAGCCACGCCTCGAGCTCGGCGGGATCTTCCCTCACCACGTCCACGCGCTCGGAGGTGAGGAACTCCTGGAGCCCCAGCAGAATCGAGACGGTCGGGTACTGGCTCACGACATCGGTCACCGTGACCGGCACCGGCGTCCGCCGAACGTGGCACTCCGTGCGTCCGCCATAGAGGGCGACCGTCGCTGCCCCCATGACGGCGGGGTCGAAGTCGGGCTGGCGCTCGAGCAGCGGGCGAACCCCGAGGCGATCGAGGGTGTCTTTGGCGAGCGAGGCGGCCGAGAACACCTGGGTCGGTGACGTGGCGATGCCGAGCGCGCCGTATTCGGCGAGGATCGCGCCGGCCAGCCGGGTGGTCGCTGCCGTGTCGGCCCGGTTGTAGCCGACGTACTCGGGCGTGATGACGCCGTGGCGGATCGTGCCCTTAGTGGCCGGAACGCCGAGGCGGTCAAGCTCGTACTGATAGGCGAACCCGAAGGCCGTGCAGGCCGATTCGAGGGTCTGGCTCTCGCCGGTCATCGCCGCTGAAAGGGTCAGCAGATCGAGGACCTCACCCCCGCCCCGACCAACGGCGGGGCTGTCGCCCGAGCCCGAGCCGATCCAGCCATAGAAGTTCTTGCGGGTCCCGAGGTGCTTGATCGCGAGCCGTGGCCGGTACGGTCGTCGCTCCCGCCAGACGCCCGGCTCGGCCTCGTACTGCCACACGGGGATCGAGAAGCCGCCCAGGAAGCGGCTGGCAACCGCCCGCTTGCGACGAGTCCTGACCGGCGCCCCCTCGACCGTCTCGTAGCCTGACCCAGCCGCCCACCCAGTTCTCGAGACCGGCAGGTCAGGAGCAAGCAATCGCGAGAGGTCCCAGGCGGCCCCGAAGGCGACGATCCACGCCCGCTGACCTCCCGGCTCGAGCGCCGCCGGGTAGAGGACTTGGTCGACGAACTCGGCGCGTGACCGGAGCCGGAGGCGGTACGTCGCATCGAGCACCGTCGGATCGACGGCCGGCGCGTGGGTCCGCGCGTACGCCGCAAGCACGCCGAAGCCAACCGGATCCCGCCGCGGGAGGTCGTCGGCGTAGACGAGGCCCTCCTCGACGCAGACAAGGGTCGGCGCCCAGCCCCGCCAGGTCACCCGGCAAAGCCGGTAGGAGAGGAAGAGCAGTCCTTGGCCCATTGATGGCGCGGTCTCGGTGTCTAGCACAAGCAAGGTCTTCGGCCGCCGGGTCGATCGGCGGCGGGGAGAGCTCGGTGTTCCTGGGGTATAGCCCCGGACCGCCACGGTCCGCCGCTCGCTCATCGGTGTGGCTCGACGGCCGCCTCGACAGCCGCGGTCGCGGCCTCGGTCGATTCGCTCGTCGCGAGCGCGGCCAGAAGCCGGAGCGTCTGGTCCGCGACGTCCGCCAGCTCGCGCAACTCGCCGTCAAGGGCCGCGAGGTCCTCGAGTGATCCGATCGCGCCGACCGTGGCCAGCGTGGCGTTGGTCCGTGCCGTGATCGCCTCGAGCTCTGGCCCGCGGGCGAGCCTTCCCGGCTCATCGATTGCCGCCGCCTGTTGGGCGATGGCCTCGGCGCCCGCGGCGATGCCGGCCAGGCGAGGATCGCCGGCGCCAAGCTCGGCGGCAACCTCGAGCCCGAGGCGGAGCCAGTCCTCGAGCGCGATCGTCCCGCGCGCCTCGGGTGCAGGCTCCGCCGGTCCCTTCCGCCGGGCTGGCTTCGGTCCCCATCGCGGCGGGCCGTCGGTCGCCTCCGCGCCCACAGCCAGAACGATCCCCGCGGCCCGACCAAGGGCGACCGCGGCTGCCGACTGGCCTGGCTCGGACCCTAGGGCGACGGTTACGACGAAGCCCTCCACGAGCGCCCAGGCCCGCTCGAGCTCGTCATGGGCGCTGCGTTCGGCCGGTGTCTCGTGGCGGAGCATGCCGAGGCGCCACTGCCAATCCGTAAACGCCGCATGACACGGCGGGCACATCGGGAACGTGAGCGTCCGATGGTTCGCGCGTGCGGCCACGTGGTTGCGCTGGATGTTCGCGGTCGAGCCGCATACCAGGCACCGCGGGCGGTCGGCCGGCTTCACGAGCCCTCCTGGTTGAGATCGTCGAGCTCCCGGCGACGGCCCCATTCCAGAACCGCCTGTTCATCGGTCAGGAACGGCGTGCCGCCGGCTCCCTCGCCTTGGAACGCCCGGATGCCGCTGCCGGTGGGATCCCCACCCTCGAGATAAGCCTTGATCGCGTTCCGGTGCTCGCCATTCCGTGTCGCCCGGCGGCTCGAGCGGACGTCGCGCAGCACGACACCTTCGGGACCCAGGACCGGCAGCCGCCGGTAGATGCGGTCGTACGGCGTCGGAACGAACCGACCTCGGGGATCCCGGGCGATAGCCGCCTCGGCGTAGCGGCGGACGCTCTCCTTCGAGATGTGCTGGCCCGCCTCGCGTTCGCGACGGATCGCCTCGGCGATCGTGATGTGTTCACGACGCGCCCGGGCGATCACGGTGAGGGCGCCTTTGCGGGCCGCCTTGGATCGATCCGGCAGGGCTTCGAGCTCGCGCGCATTGCGGACGGCAGCCATCGCCTTAGTCCTCGCCGCAGGGACCTTCATCGCCCGACCGCGTCGCGCTCCAGGCGACTGACGGCATCGGTCGTCCAGGCGGCCAGCCGACGCGCCCACACGAGGGCCTCATCGTCGCCGAACTGCCGGCGGAGGGCCGAGGCGAGGTTGCGGGCCAGGCGATCCCGGGCCATGTCGGTGATACCGCGACCAGCCCACATCCGGCCAAGATCCCGGACGAGTCGCTCGGCCAGCTCGTCGGCGGTCGCTGGATAACGGCCCGTGGTGGGCGTTGCTGGCGAGGTGTGCATTGCACTTTGTCGATCTCGGATGCGGCCAACCGTCGTCCGGGCGACCCCGACCAGATCGGCGATCTCCGCATCCGTGCGGCCGCCGGCTACGGTGAGCCGCAGGACGGCGGCCTGCTTCTCGGCCCGGTTCAGGGCCTTCGAGACGGTGGCCGCCGTCCGGAGACCGATCTCGTAGGCGACCGCTAGGCCGTCACGCCCGTTCGCCGATACGAGCTCGACGGGCACCTCGACGATCTCCAGGCGACGCAACGCCTCGTGGCGGTGCCAGCCGTCGGCCAGCAGGTAGTCAGCGCCACGGTCGATGACGGCGAGGGGTGGCAGCGCCGCGAGCCCGCCGTCCCGATATAGCTCGACGAAGTCCTCAACCCGTTCCGCGTCGAGCGCGAGCCGAGGCCAGGCGGTCCGGTCCGCGGTGATCCGATCGAAGGCAACCGCGGTGCTCATCGGCCGACATCGGCCGAGGGTTGATGTCGCCGACGAGGTTCTCCGGGCCGCCCGGCGAAGCGGCCGTCACGCAGGGCCCGTTCGAGGGCTTCGGCGATCCCGTCACCGGAAAGGCGGGCATCGGCGATCAGGGCTTCCGCGACCGACAAGGGGAGGGCGACTCCGCGCAGGTAGACCCGTCGTTCACATGTGGCCGGGGTGACCTTGGTCATCGTGATCCTCAGCTGGCGCAGCGACATACCTGTGCATGCCGGGTCGCAACGTTGAATCTAGCGAACCGAATGTGCGGACACGGTCCTCTGTCACGTACCGCTGTATGCTTGCGGTGTGGATCGCGGCTTAACCTGGACGGAGCTCCTCGACCGGGTACCCGTCGCCGGCCGGCGCCCCGACGCGACACTCAAACGACTCCGTCGAGCCGGTCTGCTACCGAAGCCCACACCGAAGTCATTGGGCCGGGCTCATGGGGTGGCCCAGCTCTACCCCGCTTGGGCCGAGGACCGCCTGCGCCGGATCGTGGCCCTGCGAGGCCGAGGCGTCCGGAGCGAGCGCGAGCTCCGCTGGTGGCTCTGGTTCGAGGGCGGCGACGATCTCTGGCCGCCCGTCCAGCAGGACCTTCTGGCCGCGTACCCGAGGACTGAGCAGGCGGCCGTCGAGGTATTGGCAGATCGGGACCCCGAGACCCTCGAGGGAGCCGTCGATCAAGCGGCGACCGTGCTCGCGGCCTCTTGGGATTCCTCAGACCGGCCGGGCTACGACCGTCGTCGCGTCCGCACCGCGACCGAGGGCCAGGACCTGGCCATGATCACGATTGAGATTGCCACCGGCGACGCGCTGGACCTCGACGCCCGACTCGACGACCAGTCAGAGGAGCGAACTCGCGATCTGCTCGACCGGGCCTGGGGCGAGGGTTCGGCCGATGCCGCTCACCGGATGGCGACTGCTGGCGTAGGTCATCCGGCGACGTGGGAGGAGGCGATCCGGGTTGCGACTGCAGCGGAAGCGCATGTGGTCGCCGGGCTCATCGGTCGCGCCATGTCTGCAGAGCGCGTGATTGCCGAAGCACGCCGGTTCGAGGCCGACTGGGCCGACCGAAGCCTGCTGATCGGTGCTTCTCTGTATGCGGTTCGACTCGGGGTAAGCCCGCCGACCAGATAACTGAAAGCGCCCCCGCGACCGCTTCGGACGGCCCGGGGGCATGGCACAGGAAGGAGCTAACTTCCCATGCAAGCCCAGATTAGCGTCCCGATTCCGGTGACCCGATCGGCCGTGATGGTCGTTGATGGCTACGGGATCCGCGTTCACGTTCGAGGCGGGCATCTGATTGTCGAGGATGGGATCGGGCGATCACGTCGCCAAGCGCGTCTCGCGCGACCGTCGGGCCTCCGCCGCCTGGTTCTCGTCGGCCATACCGGCTACGTGTCCCTTGACGCACTGCGCTTCATCGACGACATCGGCGCCGCGTTCGTCCATCTCGATCCCGATGGTCGGGTCCTCGTCGCGTCTGCCGGCTATGGGCTCGACGACCCTCGCCTTCGGCGCGCCCAGGCACACGCGTTCGGCAGCCCGACTGGCATCGCGATCGCCCGCGCCCTCATTCGGCACAAGCTCGCTGGCCAGGCCGGTGTCGCGGCATCGCTCGGTGCGACGGAGGTCATCGCGACGATCGAGCGGGCGGCGGCCGCACTGGATGACGCCACGACCCCGGCCGAGCTCATGGTCCCAGAGGCCGCTGCGGCCGCCGCCTACTGGTCCGCCTGGTCGACGCTCCAGCCCTTCTGGGCGACGCAGGACGCTTCGAAGATCCCTGACCACTGGCGCACCTTCGGCAGCCGCGCATCGCCCCTCACTGGGAACCCCCGCTTGGCCGCCAATCCGCCCAATGCCCTGCTCTCGTACTGCTATAGCCTCCTTGAAGCTGCCGCCCGGCTGTCCTGTCTAGCTATGGGACTTGATCCGGGACTCGGTGTGCTCCACGCCGATCAGCGCGCGCGTGATTCACTCGCCCTGGACATCCAGGAGTCGGGCCGTCCTGAGGTGGACGCCTTCGTCCTTGAATTGCTCCGCGCGCGGACCTTCCGAGCCGCCGACTTCCACGAGACCCGCCAGGGCGTGTGCCGGGTGCTTGCTCCGCTGACGCACGAGCTTGCGGCCATGCTGCCGGTCTGGGAATCGCTGATGGCGCCCGTCGTGGAATCGGTCGCCCGTGCCTTCGCCGCCGGCCCTGACAGCCGGGTGGGCCAGGTGCCAACCACCCTTACCGGCGCACGCCGGTCGGCCGGGCGCGCGGCACGGCGGCACGGCGAACGGCAATCGGGCCGTCCCCGTGTGCGGCTATCAAGCACCTGCCGCGCCTGTGGCGAGACCGTACCGACCGGTCGCGCGTATTGCGGTGCCTGTCTCCCGGCCAGCATCAAGATGCAGGGTCAGGCGTTCGGTCGAGCGGCTGCCGAGCGATTGGGGGCACCTGCGGGCGATGGGCCAGAAACCTGGGATCGGCGGGGCCGCTGCGAAAGCACGAGGAGGAAGGATCGCCGCGAGCCGCGCGGCTGAGGTTGCCTGGGAACGGGAACACGGTCGGCAGTGGAGTCGAGAGGAGTTCGCTCATCACGTCCTGCCCTTGCTCACTGGCGCCGCGGCATCAGACCTCGCGAGCGCAACCGGCCTCTCGCGCAGCTATTGCAGGTTGGTGATGAAGGGCGAGCGTATCCCGCATCCGCGTCATTGGGACGCACTGAAGCGGATGAACGCTGATGACTGACTGCCGCTGGTAGCCACGGGATAGGAGGTAAGAGGCTCCGAGTCGCACCCGTGCTTCCAGGGAAGGTCAACTAGTCTGCCCAGCGCTGGGTGCCTTTCAGAGAACTGGAGCGCCAGGTTCTCCCAAGGGCATCCTTGTACCTAATCCCATTCGAGGCTCTGCTGCGAGTTCGGGCAGGTCAGAGAACCATCGGCTATGCCGCTGAGCGATATCGGGCGCAGAGACATTGCGTTGCTGAAGGCCGGTTCACTCCTGCTAATAGACCGAATGAGTCTTCTGACGACCACCACAGAACCGTGGCGTTTGCGGGCTCGTCGTTGACCGGAAAGAGAGAAGGACCGGCGATCTGACGCAAACCCGCGCAATGGAAACAATCTCGTTCTTCGTAGCTGGTACAGCACCTTTCGCGACCTCTGTCGGCACCTGTTGGGCCAAGACCGTCGTCTGTGGTCCATGCCAAGGACTCGCCCGCCGTTCCGAGTTGACCCAGAGGTCGTCCGCATGTGGGTGGAGCGGACCAGGCGCGAACAGGGTCTTCCCGCTCAGATCGAGGATCCCGTCGTAATTGCGCGGATCGTTAGGATCTTGCGGGAGGTCGAGATGGAACGGCTCGCCAAAGCTCAGAAGCCGCCCCGATCAAGCGATCGCATGTCGTCACGCTGACTGATGGAGAACCACATCGAGGCCATCGCTCGATTCGGCCACGACTACATGACCCTCCGGGACGTCGGGCCCGCGACGCTGTTTCAGCGTTTTCAGTTCGACCCTCGTCTCGCGACGGCCGACGCTATCCATCGCGCACTGATTGACCATCCCGACTGGGTCCAAGATTGGTTCGGTTACTCGCACTCTCGGAGACACGTCATGCCGGGATGGCACCTGGGCCATACGCGTGACGCATCCGGGGCTGTGACGGGTGCCTACGTCCAATGGATCCGAGCATCAATCGATGCACCGCCCGGGCCGCCCACGTCCAAGTTCACCAGTGAGAGCCTCGGCGCGGCTGAGTTCGCGCGACGGGTCATGGAAGACCTAGCCACCAATTTCCCGACCAGCCTCACGTGACATTCGCGAGCGCTGAGCGACGATGGCGCCCATGCACCTGGAAGGCGAAGGTGGCTGAGAACCCGAGAGGCCTCGGCGCGGTCACCTATGTCGGGCTGCCTGTTTCAAGCGGTGGCGGACATTCATTGGGGCGCATGTCTCGTCGAACGGCCTACGAGAGGACTCATTCGTTCTTGGAGGTGTGCACGGAGCCCGTCGGAGCGATCCGACACTTCTTCAGGCTGTACGACCCACCAGGACTTACGCCTATTCCACGATTTCAGAGCGAGCTGGCGCGGCGATTCGGTGTCGACGGCACGGAACCGGCGAACCGCGTCGAGGATGTCCCAGCCATTTCGGAACGCCAAGTTGGCGACGCCCTCGACTTCCTCGATGACATCGACCCCCAACCCGCCAATCGCTGGGGCTTCGCTCCAGTGTGGTTCTGGACGACGGCGAACTTCCGAATCCTGGATCCGACAACGGGGCACGCGCTACCGGGCCAAGACCCGGACCGCTTTCACGGAACGGAGTACGAGTATCGCGTCCCGTTAGGTACCAGTGGCCTTCGTCTACGGCTTAGCAACAACGCATTGGCCTTAGGAGCCACGCGGGAATTCCAGATCATTCGTCGCGACCCACTTTGGCAGGCGCCACACTCTCATTGGCGGTACCGGCGCACGCGAAACCAGGAACGTGCTGCAAACCTCTGCGTAATAGCCTTCGGACTCGCGTTCGCGGGCCTTGGGGTCTTCGTGCTTGTTACTGGCATATGACATTGCCGCACGGTGACTGAGGCAGGGACAGGTGTTTTGCCCGAAGTGCTCATCTCCCCTCACGGAGCGAGAAGACGATCTTGGATGGGTGGTCGGCTACTGCCCGACCGGCAACATGTGGTTCTCTCGGGCCGCCTGGCAACTCACGATGGACTGCTTCGGTGAACGGAGAGAGTGCATTGCGACGCCCTTCAAGCGGCGGATCGGAGGCCGATGGTTCTGCCCAGCGGATGGGCAACCGATGATCGAGAACGGTGGGCTCATCAGTTGCCGGACCTGCGATCGGGTGATGCCAGATCGGCTCAGGTACCAGCTGATCGAGCTTCACGCTCACGGCATCAGTGACGATGAATTTCACGAGATGCGCCGGGCGCGGGCAGCGGCCGAAGCGAAGGGCAGTGGCGAGTGACATTCGCCGGCGCTGACTGATGGACGACTGGGAGGTTTGGGAACCATTAACGATCGGCAACGACGAGGCGCGGCTCACGTTGCTCGATCTTCAGGAGTTCGCTCCGGGAAGCTTCAGGCTGCCAATGGAGATCGCGGCGTTCGGCCCGGAGGGCTTCGAGCGCATGTCGGCCCGATCCGTGTTTGATGCCGAGGACTGGCACGGCGGCTGGCAGCGCCTGGCGGCGTTCTTCGACGCTCTTGCTGATCGCGCCGGCCCGTCGAGTGCTGAGTGCCGCTGCGATTCAGCCAACATGACGCTGCGGGGCACTCGCAATTCCAACGAGCGGCTGACCTTCATGGCCCGGATCAAACCGCGGGTTGCTGGCGACCCAGACTTCACGGCGGAGGTCAGTTTTTCGCTCGATGGGAGCCAGATGGTGCGTGTCTCGGCCGATGTCCGGAAGTGGCTCGCTGACCGCAGCCGCGCATATGACCTTCGCGAACGCTGACCGATGAGCAGGCAAGTCGTGCTCACTATCGTCGCCGCCGTGGTCGTCGGATGCACGACAACGTCGCCGACCGATTCCCCCACCGCTAGTGCGCTGTCGCCGACGGCCTCGCCTGCCACTGCCACGTCGCCGTCGGTCGCGCCTGCGTCTGCGGCTCGGACGGCCTCGCCCCTGAGTCCTACCTACTGCGGCCCCTTCTCGGCCGTGATCTGCTCGCAAGCGGTGGCCGTGGCGGTGGCGGCGTTGCCGCCAAACGAGAATCACGTCCTGACCGGCGCCTTGGGAACGACGGGGACCGCGTCAATCTGTCCGCCATCGGTGTCATTCAACGCGTCGAACCCGGGCACGTGCAACGTCCTCGTCCATCTCAGGACGACCCTTGGGGTCCGCGACGTCGTCCTGAAGCTCACCGCGACGGGCTGGCAGTTCCAGTACTTCGTGCAATGACCCGCGAGCCTTTGGCCGCTGCATCTGCGATACCTGGCCCCTACGGCTCGTCCGGACACCGGTGTGAGAAGGCCGCATAAGCCGCGAGGTACCAGGCTTGGCCGTCCGCCTCGTCATAGAACCAGGCCGAGAGTCGGCGGCGGGCGAGGGGCTGGAGGCACCGGACGCAGCGGTTGTGGTTGTCGCAGACACAGTGGATCCGAATGACCTCGATCCCGGCTCGGAGATATTCGCCCGCCGGCGCACGGCACACCGGACAGCGGCGTAGACCAGACGGCAGGCCCTCCGGTCCCCGGCCACCGAGCCTGGCGCGATCGTCGCCGCTGGCTCGTGGTCCGCGGTCGGCTCCATCGCCGATGAGAAAACCCCCCGATCTGTGCGCGTGCTCGAACCAGTCGAGACGAAGCAGTCGGGCCGCCAGCTCATCGGACGCTGGCATCGCTTCAGGCAGCTCGAGGCGACCAGTCACGTACTTCCCGGTTGGCGGGCGTCCTTCCCAGGTGCGGGTTTCATTCGCGGCGACGTAGACCGCATCATCAGGCCCGAAACAGGCACTCGTTTCGAACCGGTTGGCTTCTGCCTGAATGAGAGCGATGCCCACGATCCGGGCCCGAGACCAGGTCGCCGGGACGAGAGCGATGTGGTGGAGCTTGGTCTGACCGATCCGGCTGACGAGATACGGGTAGCCGTCGAACGGGCCTGGTCCGTCAGGGCGGGCCTCGGACACGCGACGACGCGGAGCGGCGGTGTAACGGAACATCCCTCGGGTCTCCATCCAACGCGCCGACTGGGACACCGTGCACGTCTGAGGGAGACGGTCGGTTGTCGCGCCGGTCACCGAGTCGGACGAGCTCTACCGGCGCTCTTGATGGGTGGCGCGCAAGCAGTCGCGCCGGGGTGATGCTACCGCGACAAGCCAAGGGCGTGGACGCGAGCGAAGAGGAACCCTAATGACCAAGTCCGATCGAGGGATCAGGATCCTGCCGTTATCCGAGACGATCGCGACTCATCTCGGTGAAGGCCATCCTCATTCCCAACCCGGTGCATACGACTTCATCCGCGCAGGGCTCGACACCTTCGGTCCGTTGGGTTACAGCCTCCTTCGATCCGAAGCATTCACGCTTGCCGCAAATCGTAACGGTCATGCCTATCGGCTGGCAGAGCGCTTCAGGAAGTTTGCCGAGTATCGGGAGCAGGTCAGCCTCGTCGACAAGGTCCAGGCCGAGCGGTTACATGTTCAACGGACTCGCTTGATGTTTTGGGACCTCATCGGCGGTCTCGCGGAGTCCTGTGAACAGCTGGCGGCCGTGTTCACGGCAGTCCGCGCCTACGACCGAGGCAATGATATTGGAGAGGCTCTGCTTGGCTGGAACGGCGATGTGCTCAAGACAATCAATAACCGGACGTTCCAAGATGTGGCTTGGTGGGAGGAGCACCTAGGCATCCCGGCACGTAAAGATCCGTGGTGGGCCGCTACGTGGGCAGACCCGACCCGACGACCCGTCATAGCGACCATGGTCGGCGCGAGGAAGAGGCTACCGGTCGCGCTCCGAGCGGTCGTGGACGGATATTCGTTTCCAGTACACAGGGTCGCGATGAAGCGGAAGCACGCTTCTCCTCTGCTCGATGGACATCTTGCGATTGCCCCGGCAACCGGGAATTTGCGCGACGACGAGTGGCTCGCCCGCCAAATCGAGGACGGGGCGCTTGTTGTGGCTGATGACCGCGCAGGAGCCACAACGGCGCAGCAAGTCGTCATACTCGTCTCTCAGGCCGTCGGCGATTCGTTGTTTGAAGCCTGGAGGCAGGCGAATTGGATCTCGCTTCAGCTTGCCGGCGCGACCATAGCTCGGGCTGAGAATCCGAGCAGCCGGCCGCTTCCGGTCGACCCGATGGCGCCTGTCCTGGGGACCTTGCCCCAGCTCAATGAAGCCGCGCGGCTGTTCGTCGGGGCCGGTTCGGACCAGTGGGAAGAAGAACAACGGATCCAGCGGCGCACGGCGCGGATCAGGAGCCTCGCCGAGTCGGTGCCGGTTCGTCTTTACGTTACTGGGAGGAGGTCGGCCCGTCGGCTGCGTCATCGGCTGGGCAGGTTGCTCTCTCTCCAGCGCTGGGTCGATTGAAACCTTCTGCCGAAATCGATTCGGGGCTCCACAGACACGGTTAGCGTGGTCCGACGCAGCCGAGCGACCGGGACGCTAGGTGGCGCGTTCCGGAGGGGCCTGTACCTGAACCCGGCGACCATTTGACCCTCAGGGACTGCCTTCTTACACTCAATCCCGATCGTTTCACTCGGGATTGAGGTCCGACCCCTGACCACGCCGCTCGCCCAGCCGCTCGCGACGCTGACCCCGGATCACGCCCGGGCCGCGGCCGCGCATGCCGCGGTCGCCCATCGCCCGAGCTTCCACGGGACCGGCGCCGTCGCCTTCTCGACGAAGGGCGAGTACGGCGTCCGGCTCATGGTCCAGCTCGGGCGGCACTTCGGCGCCGGGCCGGCCAGCCTCTCGGAGATCGCGACGGAGGAGGACCTGCCCCGCGCCTATCTCGAGCAGCTGGCCTTCGTCCTCCGCGACGCCGGGCTCGTCGCCTCGACCCGCGGCGCCCATGGCGGCTACACGCTGACACGGCCACCGACGCAGATCGCGATGAGCGAGGTCCTGCGGGCCCTCGAGGGGCCGCTCGCGCCGATGATCTGCGCCACCGACGAGCCTGACAGCGGCCTCGCCTGTGACCGGACGTCAGCCTGCACCGTGAACTTCCTGTGGGTCAAGGTCCGCGACGCCATCGCCGGAGCCCTCGATGGGATGACGCTGGCCGACCTCGTGCCGCCGCGCCACGCGATCGAGCTGGCCGGCCTGACGGCGCCCGCGGGAGCCGCGCGATGACCGGCACGAACGGCGTCGACGACGCCCGCCTGGTCATCCGGGGCCTGCGCGTCGCGCCGACGGCGGCGCCCGAGCGGGAGATCCTGCAGGGCATCGACCTCGAGGTCGGGCCCGGCGAGGTCCACGCGATCATGGGCCCGAACGGGTCGGGCAAGACGACCCTGGCCTACGCGCTCATGGGCCATCCCGCGTACGCCGTCACCGGCGGCGAGGTCCACTGGCGCGGGCGCGATCTCCTGAAGCTGTCGCCCGACAAGCGTGCCCGCCTCGGGCTGTTCCTCGCCTTCCAGTACCCGACGGCGATCCCCGGCCTGAGCGTCGCGAGCTTCATCCGGAGTGCGCTGAACGCGAAGCTCCAGGGCGTCGACAAGACCGGCGACGTCGACCCGACCGACGCGATGAAGGGCGGGATCTCGATGCTCGACTTCCGGCGCAGGATGCGCGAGAAGCTCGCGCTCCTGCGGATGGACGAGGGCTTCGTCTCGCGTTACGTCAACGACGGCTTCTCCGGGGGCGAGAAGAAGCGGCTCGAGATGCTCCAGATGGCGATGCTCGAGCCGGAGATGGCGATCCTCGACGAGACCGACTCGGGCCTCGACATCGATGCCCTCCGGATCGTCGCCGAAGGCGTCAACGCGATGATGAACCCGAACCTCGGGATCCTGCTGATCACCCACTACCAGCGGCTGCTGAACTACATCACCCCTGACGTCGTCCACGTCCTCGCCCAGGGCCGGATCGTGAAGACCGGCGGCAAGGACCTCGCGCTCCGGCTCGAGGACGAGGGCTACGGCCCGATCCTGCGCGAGGCCGGGCTCGCCTCGGACGTGCCGGACGAAGCGCTGCTCGTGCCGAAGGGCCCGGACCTCGGCGAGGCCGACGAGCCCGCCGCGGCCGGCGCCGTGCACTGATCGGGGGTTGACGATGACCGTCGAGACGACGACCCGGCCCCATTCCGAGGCGCCCGACGCCGATCCGCGCATCCGCGACGGCCGGCTCGTCCCCGAGGTCGTCCGCGAGGACTTCCCGATCCTCCACACGAAGACGTCGAAGGGCAAGCCGCTCGTCTACCTCGACTCGGCGAGCTCGAGCCAGAAGCCCCAGGTCGTCATCGACGCGGTCGACACGTTCAACTCGACCTACAACGCCAACGTCCATCGCGGGATCTACGAGATCGGCGAGCGGGCGACGGCGGCGTACGAGGCCGCCCGGGACAGCGTGGCCCGGTTCATCAACGCGCCGGACAGCCACGAGATCGTGTTCGTCCGGAACGCGACCGAGGCGATCAACCTCGTGGCCTACTCGTGGGGCCGAAAGAACATCCACCGCGGCGACCAGATCGTGCTCACCGAGATGGAGCACCACGCCAACCTCGTGCCGTGGCAGCTCCTCGTCCAGGAGCAGGACGGCGACCTCGAGTTCATCCCGATTACCGACGACGGCGTCCTCCGCCAGGACGTCTACGAGGTCCTGCTGCGGCTCAAGCCCAAGCTCGTCGCCTTCACCCATGTCTCGAACACGCTCGGCACGATCAACCCGGTGGCCGAGATGACCGCGATGGCCCACGCCGCCGGGGCGCTCGTCCTCATCGACGGCGCCCAGGCCGTGCCCCACGTCCCGGTCGATGTCCAGGCGATCGGCGCCGACTTCTACGCCTTCAGCGGCCACAAGATGCTCGGCCCGACGGGCTCGGGCGCCCTGTGGGCTCGCCGCGAGCTCCTCGAGGCGATGCCGCCCTTTCTCGCCGGCGGGGAGATGATCCGCGAGGTCCATCTCCGGCGCTCCACCTGGAACTCGATCCCCTGGAAGTTCGAGGCCGGCACGCCGGACATCGCCGCCGAGATCGGCCTCGGGGCGGCCGCCGAGTACCTGCTGGCGCTGGGCATGGGCCGCGTCCGCGAGCACGAGCAGGAGCTCCTGACCTACGCCCTGGTGGCCCTCCAGCGCGAGCACCCCGATCTCGACCTCTACGGGCCGATGGACGCCGGCATCCGGAGCGGGGTCATCCCGTTCAACGTCCGCGGCGTCCATCCCCACGACGTCGCCCAGGTGCTCGACCGTGAGGGGATCGCGGTCCGCGCCGGGCATCACTGCACGATGCCCCTCCACGAGCGCCTCGACCTCGCGGCAACGGCCCGGGCGAGCTTCAACGTCTACACGACGCGGGCCGACGTCGATGCCCTGGTGGCGGGCATCGGCGAGGTCAAGCGGCTCTTCGCCTAGAATTCCCACGCCCAATGGACGACCTGTACCGCGACTACATCCTCGAGCACTACCGGCGACCCCACAACTTCGGGGTCCTCGACGACGCGAACGCCCAGTTCGAGGGCGCCAACCCGCTGTGCGGCGACCGGATCACGATGCAGCTGCGGGTCTCCGGCGGGAAGATCGCCGGGGTCGGCTTCACCGGTCGCGGCTGCGCCATCAGCCAGGCCTCGGCGTCGCTGCTGACCGACGAGATCAAGGGCAAGGCCGTCGACGAGGCCGAGCACATGACCTCGGCCGACGTCCTCGACATGCTCGGGATCGAGATCAGCCCGGCTCGCCTGAAGTGCGCGCTCCTGTCGCTCGAGACCATGCAGCACGCCCTGACCGAGGACCACACGCCGGCCGGGCATCAGTGACCGCCTCGTCGATGATCCGCGAGGGCCGCTGCAGGTGTCCGCGGCCGGCCTGATCGCCGGCTGTCCCGCGGCCGCCGCCTCCCGGCGAGCCCGCGCCCACCTGATCCCGCAGCTCGGAGCCCCGTTGCCATGACATCCGCGTCGGACTTCTTCCGGCAAGTCAGATCCAGCATCCGCGAGGTCTCCCCGAAGGAGACCGACGAGCGCCGCAGCGCCGGCGCGGTCCTCCTCGACGTCCGCGAGCAGGTCGAGTGGGACGCCGGCTTCATCCCCGGCGCCGTCCACATTCCCCGCGGCTACCTCGAGCAGCAGATCGAGAGCCTCGTCCCGAACCGGGCCAGCGAGGTGATCCTCTACTGCGCGAGCGGCGTCCGATCCGCCTACGGCGCGGCGACGATGAGCCAGCTCGGCTACGAGAACGTCGCCTCGATGGCCGGCGGGATCAACGCCTGGCGAGCGCTCGGCCTGCCCGTCGCCCAGCCAGCCCACCTGACCCCCGAGCAGCAGCAGCGCTACAGCCGCCACCTGCTGATCCCCGAGGTCGGGCCGGCCGGCCAGGCCAGGCTCCTCGAGTCGAAGGTCCTGCTCGTCGGCGCCGGCGGCCTCGGCAGTCCGGCGGCGCTCTATCTCGCGGCGGCCGGCGTCGGCACGCTCGGGATCGTCGACTTCGACCTCGTCGACGTGTCGAACCTGCAGCGCCAGGTCCTCCACACCACCGATCGCGTCGGCGAGCCGAAGGTCGAGTCCGCGAAGCGGACGATCGAGGCGCTCAATCCGGACGTGAAGGTCATCGCGACCGAGGCGATCCTCGGCCCCGACAACGTCGCCGGCCTGATCGACGGCTACGACGTGATCATCGACGGAACCGATACGTTCGACACGCGCTATCTCCTGAACGACGCAGCCGTGGAACGGGGGATCCCCGTCGTCCACGCCTCGGTCTACCGCTTCGAGGGCCAGCTGACGACCTTCGTCCCGTACGACGGCCCGTGCTATCGCTGCCTCTACCCGACGCCGCCGCCGCCCGAGCTGGCGCCGCCGTGCTCGCTCGTCGGCGTCCTCGGCGTCGTCCCCGGGATCATGGGCCTGCTCCAGGCGAACGAGGCGCTCAAGCTCCTCCTCGGGATCGGCGAGACCCTCAAGGGCCGCCTCCTCCTGTTCGACGCCCTCGACGGGACGTTCTCCGAGCTCCGGCTCGAGCGCGATCCCGCCTGCCCGGCCTGCTCCGACACGGCCCGCGAGGCCCGAGTCGGCCGTGAGGCCCTCCCCCTGCCGATCGAGGTTTCCCGATGAGCCGCATCGTCCTGCCCGCCATCCTGAGCGCCGACGCGGGCGGCGCGAAGTCCGTCGACGTCGACGGCCGGACCGTCGGCGCCCTCGTCGACGACCTCGTCGCCCGCCACCCGGCGCTCGGCGATCGCCTCCGCGACGCGGACGGCGGATTGCATCGGTTCGTCAACGTCTACCTGAACGGCGAGGATGTCCGGTACCTCGCCGGGCTCGATACTCGGGTTGACGCCGACGACGAGGTTCGGCTCCTGCCGGCGATCGCCGGTGGCTGAGCGGAGGCGCTGATGGAACCCGGCCTGGCCACACGCCCCGCGAACGTTTTCGAGGACATCGTCGATGCCATCGGCAACACGCCGATGGTCCGGATCCAGTCGCTCTCCCCGGACCCGACGGTCCGGCTCTACGCCAAGCTCGAGGGCATGAACCCGTCGGGCTCGGTGAAGGACCGGATCGCGACGGCGCTCATCGACGACCTCGAGGCGCGCGGCGAGCTGGGACCCGGCAAGGTCCTGCTCGAATCGTCGTCGGGGAACACCGGGATCGCCCTGGCCCTCGTCGCCCACCGGCGCGGCTACCCGCTGACGGTCGTCATGGCCGACAACGTCTCGCCCGAGCGGCGGACGCTCGTGCGCGCGTTCGGGGCCGCGATCATCGACTCGCCGGGATCCCTCGGCTCGAACGGCGCGATCGCGAAGGCGCGAGACCTGGCCCGCAGGGACCCGAGCTACGCCCTGGCCGACCAGTACGGCAACGAGGTGAACTCGAGCGCCCACGAGGCCTCGACGGGGCCCGAGGTCCTGGCCCAGTGCCCGGACATCGACGTCTTCGTCGCCGGCCTCGGGACGAGCGGCACCCTGATGGGCGTCGCCCGTTATCTGAAGCGCGAGAAGCCAGGCGTGAAGGTGGTCGCGGCCGAGCCGCTCCCCGGCGCCGGCGTCCAGGGCCTGCGGTCGCTCGAGGACGGCTTCGTCCCCGAGATCTTCGATCCCGACCTGCTCGACCGGAAGCTCCTCGTCTCGAACCGCGAGGCGGTCCTCGGCGTGCGGGCCCTGCTCGCCCGGGAGGGCATCTTCGCCGGCCTGTCGTCCGGGGCGATCCTCGTCGCCGCACGGCGGGTCGCGCGGGACATGCCCGGCGCCACGATCGTCGCGCTGCTGCCCGACGGCGGCTGGAAGTACCTGTCCGCGGGCATCTTCTCGGCCAACATCGACACGGTCGAGGAGGAGCTCGAGAGCCAGGTCACCGCCTGGTGACGCCGTGCTAGCCGAACCCATCGAGGGCTACTACCCGGGCACCGGCGGACGGCCGCATCCGGGGCCGTCGTCGATCGCGTTGCCGGCCGAGCTACGGGCGGCGATCGTGGATCACCTCCGGGCCGCCCTACCGAACGAGGGCTGCGGGCTGGTGGTCGGGGATCGGCCGGCCGCCGAGGGCGGCCTCGCCCGTCGCTGGATCCCGCTCGAGAACGTCCTGGCCTCGCCGTTCCGCTACGAGATCGACCCCCGCGACCTCCTCCGAGTCTCGATCGAGACCGAACGGGCCGACGAGGCCCTCTGGGCCATCGTCCACTCCCATGTCGCGTCGCCGGGCCGGCCGTCGCCCACCGACGTCCGCCAGTCGTTCTATCCCGAGGCGCTGTACCTCGTGGTCTCGTTCGACCCTCGCGAAGCGGACCCGGCGGCCGGCGAGCCGAGCCTGCGGGCCTGGCGGATCGTCGACGGCGGCGTGCACGAGATCGAGGTCCGGGCGGACCCGGATCGATGACGCTTGAGCCGGGGCGCTGCCAACTCGGCGGCTAGGCTCGCTGCCTTGATGGCCCGAGGGGAACCTCGCCGAGTCCGGGGGTTGGCCCTCCTCTGGTTCCTCGTCGGCATCGCCGCCGTCGCGTTCGTCACGGTCCCCGGACTGGCCGCCGGCACGCTCGGCGCGATCGCGAGCCCACCGCCGCTCGTCCGTGCCGTGCTCGCGGCGGTCGCCGTGGTCGGTGGCCTGTGGCTGCTGGCCCGCGCCCTGCGATCGATCGAAGGGACCCGTTCGAGCTCTGGCGACTCGGCAACGCTCGCGACCGCGGAGCTCGGCCACCTGGTCCGCGGGATCCGCTACGTCTTCTTGGCGGCGGCCGCGTTCGCGGCCGGGTCGGGCTGGGTCCTCGGCGATCCACTGCCCATCGTCATCGGCGTGGTGATCGCGGGCGTCGATCTCGCCGAGACGTCGTTCCTGCTGCTCGTCGCCTTAGGCCGAGGCTGACCGGAGGGCCTCGACCAGCGCGCCCTCGGTCGGCGTCGCGCCCAGGCCGAGGCTCGCCCCGACCCGAGCCGCGACGGGTGGCTCGAGGTTCGTCGAGCGAAGGGCTGGCCAGCCAGCCTCCGCGAAGACCTCGGCCGGGGTGCCGTCGGCGACGATCCGGCCCTCACGCATGACCACGACCCGGTCGAACGATTCGGCGACGAAGCGCATGTCGTGGCTGATCGTCACGACCGTCCGGCCTTCGGCGGCCAGCGCCTCGACGATCGACTCGATCCGGGCGATGCCCCCCGCATCCTGGCCGGTCGTCGGCTCGTCGAGCACGACGATCGGCGTGCCCATTGCGAGCACCGAGGCGAGGGCGAGGAGCTTCCGCTTCGAGAAGCCGAGGTCGTACGGGTTCGTCCGCCCGGCATCGGCCAGCCCGACGAGCCCGAGGGCCCGCGTCACCGCCTCGTCGAGCGCCGCGCCGTCGAGCCCGACGTTCCGCGGCCCGAACGCGACCTCGGTCGAGACGCGCCCGGCGAAGATCTGGCGATCCGGGTTCTGGAACGCGAGGCCGACGTCGCGGGCGAGCTCGGCGACGTGGCGCCGGCCGACGGGCCGGCCCAGGATCGAGACCGTCCCGCTCGTCGGCCGGAGGAGCCCGTTCAGCTGCCGGACGAGGGTCGACTTTCCCGAGCCATTCTGGCCGACGATGGCGACCCGGCCGCCGACGGGGATCGCGAGGTCGATGCCCCGCAGCGCCGCCGTCCCATCAGGGTACGTGAACGCCAGCGCCTCGCAGCGGATCGCCTCGATGGACGGCGGGTTGCTCACGTCAACGCCGCTCACGTCCACGCCGCTCACGTCCAGGCCGCTCCGGCGAGCCGTGTCTCGACGCCGGCGGCCGCCGCGGCCCGCGAGATCGAGACCCGCGCCGGTGGCGTGACGCCGAGCTCCAGGAGCCGACCGTCCGCCAGCGCATCGCGCGCCGGAGCCGAGATCACGACCCGCCCCGCGTCCATCACGACGACGTCGTCTGCGAGGCGCTCGAGGAGGTCGGTCTTGTGCTCGGCGACGAGGACGGCGGCCCGGCCGCTGGCGGCGAGGCGTGCCAGGGCGTCGCCGACGAGCCGCGTCCCGGCCGGGTCGAGCTGGCTCGTCGGCTCGTCGAGGACGAGGATGCCGGGGCGGAGGGCCAGCACCGAGGCGAGCGCGACGAGCTGCGCCTGGCCGCCCGACAGGCGCTGGGGATCGCGCGGTGCGAGGTCCACGATGCCGAGCTGGTCGAGCGCCTCCTCGACCCGCTCGACGAGGTCGGCGAGCGGAAGCCCGAGGTTTCGCGGGCCGAACGCGACCTCCTCGAAGACCGTCGCGGCTGTGCCCGAGAGCTGCGTCTCCGGGTTCTGGAACAGGATCCCGACCCGTTGGGCCGCCTCGTGTGGCAGGAAGCTCCGGCTGTCGACGCCGTCGATCGACACCTGCCCCTCGAGGCGGCCGCCGATCACCCCCGGCGCGAGGGCCGCGGCCACGAGGCACAGCGTCGACTTGCCCGCGTCGTTGCGCCCGACGACGCCCAGCACCCGACCGGCGGGCACGTCGAGATCGACGTCCTGGAGGACGCGGCGGTCGGTGCCGGCGTACCGGTACGAGACCCCGCGGAGGTGGAGCCCGGCGGCCTCCTCGGTCACGGCAGCACCAGCAGGCCCGACAGGGCGAGGCCGATGAGGGCGACGGTGCCGACGAAGACGGCCCACCGCAGGGCCCGCTCGCCCTGGGCATCCGGGTGGCTGCGGATCACGGTCCGGCGGGCCGCCGCGCCGAATGCCCGGGCCTCGAGCGCCAGCGTCCGCTCCTCGACCTCCGAGAGCGCGCCCGAGATCATCGGCCCGGCCAGCGGAACGACGCCGCGGACCCGCCGCCAGGCCGACCCCTCCGTGTCGAGCCCGCGGGCCCGCTGCGAGTCGGCGATCTCGCCGGCCCGCTCGATCATCCGTGGGATCATCCCGATCGCCGAGCCGATGACGTAGATCGCCCGGCGGCCGACGCCGCGTCGCTCGAGGTCCGACAGCAGGTCGTCGGTCGAGGTCGTCAGCGAGAACACCGCCACGCTGAGCGCGAAGGCCACGACCCGAAGCGTGGCCTGGAGCGCGGCGGCGAGCCCGGTCCCGGTGGCGCTGAACGGCCCGAGCCGGAGCAGGACGTCGTGGGCGCCGGGGAACAGGAACGTGTTCACGAGCAGGATCGAGGCCACGAGCGGGATCGTCGCCAGGGCGAATGGAACGGTCCGCCGGGCGATGCCGGCGGACACCGCGATGACGGCGACGACCACGAGCATTGACACCGGGCCGGTCCACTGGCGGACGGCGAACGCGACTGCCGCCATCGCGAACGCGATGACGAGCTTCGTGGTCGGGTTCAGGCCGCGATAGAAGCCGGTCGGCCGCGCGGTCAGGAAGACGGGCAGCGCGACGGGCGGTGATGCCTCCAGATCGGTCAGCTCGTCGATCCGGCGGTCACGAGGCGTTCGCCGTTCGGGAAGCGGGCGACGATCCGCGGCGAGAGGCCGGCCAGGATGATGAACACGACGAAGCTCGTGATGGTCTTGTCGATCGGGTCGCTGAACAGGCCCTGGCCGAGCGACGCGTTGAACACGTCCTGGCCGCCCTGCCGGAGCACGGCCACGATCAGGTCGGTGCCCGAGCCGGTGACGCCCTCGAAGAGGTAGGCCGCGATCGGCGCCGACACGATCGCGGCGACGATGCCGGTGAGGGCCCCGGCCACCGCGACCCAGGCACCCGCCGCATCCCTGCGGACGAGGATGAACCCGCCGACCCCGAGGGCGGCGACGACGCCGATGACGACGATCAGGCCGTAGACGCCCGCGCCGTAGCCGCCGGCGCTCGGATCGGCTCCGTAGACCGGGCTCGTGTAGATCCGCCAGTCGAGGAGGGCGATGATCGCCACGCCGATGATCGCAGCGCCCCACAGGCTGGCGCCGCTCGCCGGCCGGCTGCGGTAGACACCGAGTCGGCCCCAGAGCCCGGCCATCAGGCCGATGACGCCGGCCGTGACCGCGAACGGGCCGATCGTGCCGCCGCCGATGCCCGGCGCGTACTGCCAGATGACGTTCGAGAGGATCCCGGTGAGCGCGCCGGCGAGCGGGCCGGCCAGCACCCCGACGAGGATCGTGCCGATCGAATCGAGGTAGATCGGCAGCTTCAGGACCGACTGGACCGTGTAGCCGATGGCGATGTTGATCGCGATCGCGACGGGAATGAGCGCCAGCACGCGAGTGCCGAACTGTCCGCCCACGAAGCCTTCCTCCCTGTGACCCTCGAGCGAGAGCCCTCCCGCGCTAGCGTGCCACGCCGGACCGGCTGGTTGCCAGCCCGCCCACGCGATCGATCCACCGGTCGAAGAAGTCGGCGGAGCGTCCGTCCACCGCGACGTCGAGGTTCGGCGGTCGGTGCGTCACCCCGCGCCAGTCGGCGACGGTCATCCCGTGGGCAAGCCCCTCGCCCGCCTCGACGTCGACGAAGACCGGCTTCGTCATGACGAGCGATCGGTCGATCGTCGCGGCGAGCGCGAACGGGTCGTGGATGTAGGCGCCGTAGAAGCCGTCGAACTCGGCGTGGAACTCGAAGTAGAAGCGCAGCGAATCGGCGACGAGGTCCACGATCGGGCTCGAGGTCCCGGCCGGGCCCGACGCCGGCGACGCGCCAAGGCGCTCCACCTCGGCGGGCGGGCAGCCCGCTCGTGACGCGAGGCGGGCGACGTCGGACGGCAGGAACGCCTTGAGCTCGGTGACGTCGAGGCCTATGGCCAGCGGACGCGGCGCCGGGTTCGGCGTCGTCGGATCGGTCGCGGCCGCCCAGGCGGCGAAGACCGCCCTTGCGGCATCGGGGTCGACGAAGATGTTGAACTCGGTCGTCGGTGTCATGTTGCCGGGCACCCGGTACGCGCCGCCCATCAGCCCGTAGCCGTGGAGGAGCCGCGGGAGCTCCGGCTCGCGCTGGAGGGCGAGTGCGAGGTTCGTGAGCGGACCGACCGTGACGAGCACGACCTCGCCGGGCCGCGATCGGGCGAGGTCGACGATCGCCTCGGCGCCATCCCCGGCGGCGAGATCACGACTGGGTGACGGCAGCTTCGCGTAGCCCAGGCCGCGCTGGCCGTGGGTGTCCTCCGCCGTTCGAAGACCCTTCCGGAGCGGCAGCTCCGCCCCGAGGTGGACCGGCACGTCCGAGCGGCCGGCCAGCTCGAGGATCGAGCGGCTGTTGATCGCGACCTGCCGGGCGGGGACGTTGCCGGACACGCACGTGACCGCGAGCAGGTCGAGGTCGGGCGAGGCGCAGGCATAGAGGATCGCGAGCCCGTCGTCGACCCCGGTGTCGCAGTCGAGGATCAGCGGGATCCGCGTCATCGTTCCGATGATCGCAGGCGAACGAGGGTCACGGGTCGGGCGCCAGCCTGGCCGTTCGAGCGCAGCCGCCTGGCCCAGGTCGAACCCGAGGCGAGGATCTCGTCATCGCTGGTCAGACGGCCCAGCTCGAGGCGGAAGCCGAGCGTCTCGAACGCGAGGGTGGCGGCTCCGACAACCTCCGCCGACTTCGTCGGGATGCCCGCCAGGCGGTCCCGCTCCGCGGGTGCGAGCAGGAGCTCGAGGCGGCCGCAGGGGCGGACGAGGTCGGCGAGACCGGCCGCGACCACGGGATCGAGGCCGACGCAGCCGCGAAGCAGGGAGCCCCACGGGAACCGAACGGTGACGAGCTCGGCGAGACCGACGAGCTCGGCCGGCGGCCCCTCGGCCGCGGCGACGACGAACAACGTGTTGGGTGTGGCGGGCGCTCGCCCTCGCGAGTCGCGCGAGGCGTGGGAGGCGCGCGAGGCGCGCCGCGACGATTCGGCCATCGCCGCGGCGTTCGCGTCGAGGCCGATGACCAGGGTCGCGGGCTCCGTGGCCGCGGCCCGCAGGACCGACCGGCCGTCACCCGTGCCGACATCGATCGTCAGCCGCTCGAAGCGGCCGACGATCCGGGCGAGCTACCCGACGTCCACCTCGATCAGGCGACGTCCCACGACGGTCTTGAGCATGGGCGGGAGGATAGCCGCTCGACCCCGCTCAGCGGAACATGGTCGTCAGGAAGCGGCCGCGCTTCACGGTCCCGGGCGGCGGGACCGAGGCCAGGTGAACGTCCATCACGGCGGGTGCCACCGTTTCGGCCAGCGTGGCGGTCAGCCGATGGACGGCTGCCCGTTCCGCCGACGAGCCGGGCTCGGGGAGCGGCGCTTCGGCCGCCAGGCCCGCCAGCGAGCGGGGATCGAGCGGAGGCAGGACCCGGACGATGATCCGCCGGCCCCAGTACAGCTCGTCGTTGCCGCCGAAGATCACCGGCACGATCGGCACCTGGTTCCGGAGCGCCACGTAGCCGAGCCCGGCGCCGAGCTTCCGGAGATGGCCGAGCTCGGACGCCGGCCCGGTCTCCGGGAACAGCTCGAAGATCGCGCCGGCATCCAGCAGCGCCCTCGCGGCCGCGAGGTGCATCTCGACGACCTTCGGGTCGCGGCTCGACGGGATCGGGACCACACCGCCCAATCGCTCGATGAGGAATCGGCGCTGCCAGGAGCGGGCCATCATCTGGGCATCGCCGAAGAACGCCAGCCGGGGGCGCGTCGGCAGCAGGATCCAGGTCGGGAACGCGTCGATCCAGGTCCGGTGGGGCATGCCGGCGAGGATCCAGGCGCCGGTCGGCCGCCCGGTCGCGTCGCGCGGCAGGTGCTCCGCACCCTGGAGCTCCAGCCGGATCCCGAGGAGCCACGCGAGAACCTTCCAGAGCAAGCGCAGCCCACGATAGGTCCATCCCGGGTCGGCGGTCGCCCGGCCATGCAGACCCGCGGACAGCTCCGGCACGGGCGCGGTCATCGGTCCTCCCTGCGTGATCGCCACCCTACACTGCCGCCGTGACGAGCACGCCCACCGATCGGGGCACCTCGAACCGCCCGATCCGGCCGTACGAGCGCCGCACAGCCGAGGTCCACCCCTGGGATCCGAGGTCGGTCGAGGTCGCGCGTCGCGTCACCGCCATCATCAACGAGCGCCGGCCCGACCTGGTGATCGAGCACATCGGCTCGACGGCGGTCGAAGGCCTCCCCGGCAAGGGCATCGTCGACCTGTCGATGGAGGTCCCGCCCGAGCAGATCCCGGGGATCGTCGAGGTCCTCTACGACCTCGGCTTCGGGCCGCAGCCCGGGCCCGACCCGTGGCCGCCGACCCGGCCCATGCCCGTCGGGGCGTATGACCTCGACGGCACGACCTATCGGATCCACCTCCACGTCCAGCCGCTCGGCGGCGACATGCCTCGCGACCTGGCCTTCCGCGACGCCCTCCGCAGCGATCCCGAGCTGCGGCGCCAGTACCGGGCGCTGAAGGAGGGGATCACGAAGGGCGGGGCGGTCGACGGCTTCGCCTACACCCACTCGAAAACGACCTGGATACTCGGGGTCTATCGCCAGCTCGGGTATGCGCCGCCGGCGATCCTGCCGCCGGCCATGATCGGGATCATCGGTGGCGGCCAGCTCGGCCGGATGCTGGCGCTCTCCGCCCGCGAGCTCGGCTACCGGATCGCCGTCCTCGACCCGGATCCCGCGTGCCCGGCGGCGGTCGTGGCGGACGAGCTCATCCGGGGCTCGTACGAGGACCTCGACGGCGCGCGGCGGCTCGCCGCGATCAGCGACGTCGTGACGTACGAGCTCGAGCACATCTCGGCGCCGCTCGTGTCGGCCATCGACGCCAGCAGGGTGCCGGTCCGGCCCGGCCCCTACCCGCTGAAGATGACCCAGGACCGGCTCGCGGAGCGGCGGTTCCTGGAGTCGAACGGGATTCCGGTCGCGCCGTGGCGGGCTGTCGCGACCAGGGGCGAGCTCGTGGCCGCGGCCGAGGAGCTGCGCTACCCGCTCCGGCTCAAGGCGAGCGTCGGGGGCTACGACGGCCGCCGGCAGGTCCGGATCGCATCCGACGCCGACCTCCGCGACGCCACGATCGACGGGCCGGCGCTGCTCGAGAAGGAGCTCGCGTTCGAGCTCGAGCTCTCGGTCGTCGTGGGTCGCGGCACGGACGGGGTGACCCGCTCGTACACGCCGAGCCGGAACGTCCACGACAACGGGATCCTCCTCGAGTCGACCGTCCCCGCCGCCCTCAGGGCCGAGGTCGAGGCGAAGGCCAGGGTCCTCGCCGAGAGCCTTGCGGTGGCGTGCGGCCTCGTCGGCGTGCTGACGGCCGAGCTGTTCCTGATGCCCGACGGCTCGCTCGTCGTGAACGAGCTGGCGCCACGGGTCCACAACAGCGGCCACTGGACGATCGAGGGCGCGGTCACGAGCCAGTTCGAGCAGCACGTCCGGGCGATCTGCGGCCTCCCCCTCGGCTCGACCGACATGCGGACCCGCGGCGCGGCGATGGTCAACGTGCTCGGGTCCGGGGAGCGGCGCGGCGCTTCGCTCGATGGCGTGAACGCCGCCCTCGCGGTCGCCGATGCCCACCTCCACCTCTACGACAAGCGCGAGGTCTTCGAGCGGCGGAAGATGGGCCACGTGACCGCGTTGGGCACGTCCGCCGAGGCTGCGCTCGCGACGGCCCACGAGGCCAGGTCGAAGCTGTCCTGGGCCGACGCGCCCCGGCCATCCCGACGTGCCTGACGGCGTGCCCGAGGTGCCTGACGGCGTGCCGGCCGGCGAGGACCGGGAGACGCCGATCGTCGGCGTCGTCGGCGGGAGCCGCTCGGACTTCCCGATCCTCGAGGCGGCCGTCGCGCTGCTGGAGGAGTTCCAGGTCCCCAGCGAGCTCCGGGTGGTCTCGGCCCACCGGACCCCGGACCACCTCTTCCGATATGCCGAGGGCGCGGCCGGGCGCGGGTTGCGGGTGATTATCGCCGGCGCAGGCGGCGCAGCCCACCTCCCCGGGATGCTCGCCGCGAAGACGACGCTGCCCGTCATCGGCGTCCCGATCCCGACGAAGCAGCTCGGTGGCCTCGACTCGCTCCTCTCCATCGTCCAGATGCCGCGGGGCATCCCCGTCGCGACCGTCGCCATCGGCAATGCCGACAACGCCGCGCTGCTCGCGATCGCGATCCTCGCGCTCCAGGATCACGCCCTCGCGGAGCGCCTGGCGGCCTACCGCGCCGAGCAGACCGGCGCCGTGATGGCCGACGTCACGAACCTGGACCTGCCGCGCTTCTGAGCGAGCCGATGGACGATCCGCGACACGAACCCGGGATGCCGGTCCTCGATCGCCAGGCGGCGCCGGGCGCCGCGGTTCCGGGCGGCGCGGTGCCGGGCGGTCCGCGGCCCGGACCGGGGCACGTCGTCGATCGGGTGCCCGAGATCGAGCCCACCCCGCTCCAGCGGCAGTACATCTACCTCTCGACCGTCGCCCTCGTCTGCGGCGCGATCGCGATCACCGCCCTCGAGATCGGGGCGCCGCTGGACAGCCTCCTCGTGAAGGCGTGCGTGCTGATCGGGACCCCGCTGCTGCTGCTCGCGAACCTCGACGCGTCGCTCCGGATCTGGCGGAGTGCCTGGGCCTGGATGCCGGTGGATCGCGGCCGTGGCCTGTTCCGGCTCGCGTGGGTCGGCGCCGCGGCGATCGGGCTCGGGATCATCGCCGCGGGCGCGCTGCTGGTGCTCGCCGCGTGAGCCCTCCGACTCCAACGGGAGGGATCGAGCCCGTCGGTCGAGGCCCGGACGGCCGATCGACCGACCTCGCCTCCGGTCGCGGCGTGCCCGAGTGGGTCGCCTCGACCATCAACTTCTGCTCGAACTGCGGCACCCACCTGACGTTCGGCGCGGTCGACGGCGAGGATCGCGACCGCCTCGCCTGCCCGAGCTGCGGCCACATCGCGTACGTGAATCCGCGACTCGTCGTCACGACGCTGCCGGTGACCGACGCCGGCGACCTCGTCCTGCTCCGGCGCGGCCTCGAGCCCGGGCTCGGGTCGTGGGCCCAGCCGGGCGGCTTCCTCGAGATCGACGAGACGGTCAGCGAGGCGGCGGTGCGGGAGACGCTGGAGGAGACCGGGCTCGTCGTGGAGCCGGGCGAGGTCGTCGGGCTGTACTCGCGGCTCGAGGCCGCGGTCGTCGTCCTCGCCTACGAGGCCACGGTCGTCGGGGGCGAGGCCCGGCTCAGTCGCGAGGCCCTCGAGGTCCGGGCGTTCGCGCCGGCCGAGATCCCGTGGGATGGGATCGCGTTCAAGACCTCCTACTTCGCGATCGTGGACTGGCTGGCTCTTCGCCACCCGGAGCTCGAGCCCGGCGCACCCCGGATCCCGCGCCGCTAGTCCATCAGGTTCAGCGCCCGTCGCTCCCACGACTGCGAGGTCGAACCGACCGCGAGCTCGCGGCGGACGTCGAGGATCACGTGGCCGGCGCCGTCGAGCGCCGCCAGGTCGACCCAGATCCGGCCGTCGGAGGTCGGCGGTGGCAGGGTGAACGTCGTGCCGAACGTCGGCGTCGGGCCGGGTCGGATCCCGCCATCCGGATCGATGACGTTGAGGAGCTGCCAGTCGAGGACGTGGCCGCTCGCCGTCTCCAGGCTGACGACGACGAAGGTCGCCCGGATCGACGTCGCTCCGGACACGGCGAGGGTTCGCACCGGCTGGCCGGCGGTGGTCGACTGCGAGTCGCCGGTCGAGGTCTGGAGATCGACCTGCAGGTCGGCCGCGGTGATCCCCGGCGCGCCGTTGCCGAGCACCGGCCGCACGGCGATGCCGCCAGCGTCGGCGGGGGACGCAGACGCGATCGACGCGGGCGCCTCGGCGATCGGGCCCGGGCTCAGCGTCGAGGTGCGCCCGATGACGGCGAACCCGATCAGCCCGACGAGCGCCGCGGCCCAGATGAACGGCGCGAGCGGCCGTCGCGGCCTGTCGCGGCCGATCCGGCTGACCTCGAACGTCGCGCTCCGCGGCGGTCGGCCCGGTGGCCCGTCCTCCCTGGCGGATCGCTCGTCCATGGCCCCGGCATCACCTCATCGCAGGTCGATGAAGATGTTCTTCGTCTCGGTGTAGAGGTCGATCGCGGACATCCCGAGCTCGCGCCCGATGCCCGACATCTTGTAGCCGCCGAACGGCGCCTCGGTGTGCACCGAGCTATTCGAATTTACGGACAGAACGCCCGCCTGGATCCCTCGCGCGGTCCGGAGGGCCTTGCCGATGTCGCGGCTCCAGACGCTGCCGGAGAGTCCGTACGGCGTCGCGTTCGCAAGCCGGATCGCCTCGGCCTCGGTATCGAACGGAATGACCGAGACGACCGGGCCGAAGATCTCCTCGCGGGCGATGCGCATGTCGTTGCCGACGTTGTCGAAGACCGCCGGCATCAGGAACGCGCCGTCCTTCAGGGCCGGGTCGGCGGGTGCCTCGCCCCCGACGACGAGGGTGGCGCCCTCGCCGAGCCCGATCTCGATGTAGTCCTTCACCCGGTCGCGCTGCTTGAAGCTGACGAGCGAGCCGACCTCGGTCGCATCGTCGCCCGGGTCGCCGACCTTGACCTTCCTCGTGGCCTCGACGAAGAGCTCGACGACCCGCTCGTGGACGGACCGCTCCACGAAGATCCGGCTCCGGGCGCAGCAGTCCTGGCCGCAGTTGTCGAAGACGCTGTACGGCGATTCGGCTGCGAACCGCTCGATGTCGGCATCGGCGTAGACGATGTTCGGGCTCTTGCCGCCGAGCTCGAGGCTGATCTTCTTCACGTTGCTCGCGGCCAGCCGCATGATCTCCTGGCCGGTCGTAGTCTCGCCCGTGAAGGCCACCTTGCCGATGCCCGGATGCGCCGCGATGGCGGCGCCGGCGGTGCCGCCGGGACCCGTGACGACGTTGATGACGCCGGGCGGGAAGCCCGCCTCGAGCGCCAGCTGGCCGACCCGCAGCGCGGTCATCGGGGAGAGGCTGGCCGGCTTGAGGATGCAGGTGTTGCCGGCCGCGAGCGCAGGCCCGAGCTTCCAGCTGGCCATCAGCAGCGGGAAGTTCCATGGGACGATGAGCCCGACGACGCCGATCGGCTCCTTCAGGGTGATGTCGAGTCCCGGCTTGGAGACCGGGATCGTCTGGCCGAAGATCTTGTTCGCAGCGCCGGCGTAGTAGTCGAAGACGAGGCTCGCGCCGATGATCTCGCCGCGGGCGCTGGTGATCGGCTTGCCGGTGTTGCGGCTCTCGAGCTGGGCGAGCTCCTCGGAGCTCTTCTTGATCAGGTCGGCGAACTTCGCCATGGTCCGGCCGCGCTTGCCGGCGGCCCAGCTCGACCAGCCCCTGGGGTCCTCGAACGCCTTCCGTGCCGCCTCGACGGCCCGATCGACGTCGACCTTGCCACCCAGGGGCGCCGTGGCGATCGTCTGACCGTTCGCGGGGTTGACGACCTCGAACGTCTGGCCGTCGGCGGCATCGACGGTCTCGCCGCCGATGACCATCTGGAGCTTCGCCTGGGTCGCGGCGCCGGCCGCCTGCTGCTCGATTGCCATCTGGGTTGAGCCTCGGAATGTGGGTCGGGAAGGGCCGCGATTCTACGCCCGGAATCCGTCACGATCCTCGATCCAGGGCGTCTCAGCCGGGTGGCCATCGACTCGACGCCATCGATGCTCCCCGATCCCGATGCCGTCCCCGAACCCGATCTCGATGCCGATCCCGGCGTGTTCCTCGACCCGGAAGCCCGGCCCGGCCCGTCCCGACACCGTCAGCTCGCCATCCTCGTGGCGTTCCTGGTCGCCGCCATCGTCCTGCTGACCATCACCGGTGGCGCCGACGCGGCCTCCCACGCGCTCGCCCACCTGCTCCCGAGCTCCGGCGGCTGCGGCGGCGGCTAGCTCGGCGACCGAACGCGGCGCCCGCCGGCGACCTGAATCGCTAGAAGTAGTTCACCGTGATGCCGCCGTCGACGACCATCGCGGCGCCGTTCGTCCAGCGCGACTCGTCCGAGGCGAGGTAGACCGCCATCGTGACGATCTCCTCGGGCTTGCCGAACCGCCCGGTCGGGTTGCGGGCCAGGCGGATCCGCTTCGCCTCCTCGTCCTTCACGAGCCAGTCCATGAGCAGCGGCGTCTCCACGGGCCCCGGGCAGATGGCGTTCGTCCGGACGCCCTTCGGAGCGAACTGCACGGCGAGCGACTTCGTCAGCGCGAGGACGGCACCCTTCGACGCGGTGTACGCGTCCTGGGGGTTCGAGCAGCCCATGAGGGCCACGAAGCTCGAGATGTTGATCACCGAGCCAGAGCCCTGCTCGACCATCTTCGGGATCGCGTACTTGCAGCCCAGGAACACGCCGCGAACGTTCACGGCCATGACTCGATCCCAGTCCTCGACGGAGGTGTCGATGACCGAGTGGTCGGCCTCGGGCATGATCCCGGCGTTGTTGTAGAGGACGTCGACCCGGCCGAACGCGGCCACGGTCTCGTCGATCATCCGCTTCGCGTCGGCTTCCTTCGAGACGTCCGCGACAACCGCGATCGCCTGGCCGCCCGCGGCCTTCACCTCGTCGACGACCGACTGTGCCGCCGGCGCCGTCACGTCCGCGACGACGACCTTCGCCCCCTCCGCCGCGAACATCCGCGCCGCGACCCGGCCCATGCCGCTCGCGCCGCCGGTGATGATCGTCACCTTGCCCTGCAACCGCATCGCGCCCGTCCCTCCTCGAGTTGGTCGGCTGATCGTAGGGGCGAGGACGAGGCGCTGCCGGTCGCCAGTTCACTCCACGGCGGCTGCCGGACCCCCGTTCACTCCACGATGGCCGGCGGACTGCCAGGCGTCACCATCACGCCCGACGCTGCGTTGGCGGACCGCGAGTCCGGAACCAGGGGCCGAACATCAGCCCAGGGCTGCCAGCACGTACCAATTCGGACCCCGAATCCGAGCCTCAACCGCCGTGCTTCCTGGTGAAGACTCACAGTCCGAGTCGAGGGTTGCGGTACGGGGCTGCTGGCGCTGGGCCGCGCGCAAGGGCGCCGCGACCGGTCACGGGGTCGTTTACGACGTTCGCGCCCAACGCGTCTCGCGACGTTGTTGCCAGATAGGACCGCCGCGACTCTGCGTCAGGACGGTGCTGGGCTCTCGATCGCCGGGTCGTTCTCGCGGCGTCCGTCCTGGGCGCGATGCCAGTGACAGACACGCCCTCTCGTGACTGCCTGGCGACGATCGGTCGACGCAGAGTCGCCGGAGTCCTGTCCGGCAAGGAGTGATCAGAGAGCTGCGGGACAGCCGTATGTCCAGGGATCGCAGAGGGCCGCTGGACGGCGGAGTGCCAAAGGGACGGCCGAGGCCTGCGGAATCAGCGGGTTCGACGCCTGATGGCAGGTAGCCCAGGGACACGCGAGCCGAGGCACGGCAGCGGCCCGCGGGATCGCAGCGGCCCGCGTGATCGCAGCGGCCCGCGTGACACGCGAGCCCAGGACGCCGGATCAGCCGCGTTCGAGGTACCGCTCGCGGTCCCAGTCGTGGACGACCGAGTCGTAGAGCTCCTGCTCGACGCGCGCGGCGTTCAGGTAGTGGTCGATCACGTCCTGGCCGAAGATCTCCACCGCCGCCTTCGAACGCTCGAGCTCCCAGATCGCCTCGTACATGCCCCGCGGCATCCGCTGCACGCCCTTGGCGATGTAGCCGTTGCCCTTGTACTCGGGGGCGAGCTTCAGCCCGTGCTCGATACCGTACAGGCCCGCGCCGACCATCGCGGCGTAGGTCAGGTAGGCGTTCATGTCGCCGCCGGGGAAGCGGTCCTCGACATGGAGGCCGTCACCGTGGCCGACGAGCCGGAACCCGGTCGTCCGGTTGTCGCGGCCCCAGACCACGTTGACGGGCGCCCACGACAGCGACGCATAGCGCTTGTACGAGTTGATGAACGGGGCGATGAAGATGGCGAGCTCGCGGGACAGCGACATCATCCCGGCGACGAACTGGCTGAACGTCTTCGACATGCCGTACGGCAGGCCGGCCTTCTCGTCCGAGGTCAGCGGCACGTCCATCCTGGCGTCCCACAGCGACATATGGAGATGGCCCGATGAGCCCGTCCACGAGTGGTCGGGCTTGGCCATGAACGTGATGCCCCAGCCGTTGAGGTAGGCGATCTCCTTCGCGCCGTGCTTGAACAGCACGCTCCGGTCGGCCGATTCGAGGACGTGGTCGTAGCGGATGTTGACCTCGTGCTGCCCGGGCGCCGCTTCGCCCTTCGAGAACTCGATCGGGATCCGGGCCTCGGTCATGAGGTTCCGGAGGAGCCGGTGGAGTGGCTCGGCCTTCGTCGCCTGGAGGAGGTGGTAGTCCTCGTTGTACGTGCCGAACCGCTTCGGGATCCCGTAGCCATTGTCGGCGATGTCCTGCCAGGAATCGCGCAGGACGTAGTACTCGAACTCGCTGCCCGCCTTGACCGTGAACCCGGCCTTCCCTGCCTTCTCGATCTGGCGCTTCAGGATCGTCCGCGGCGAGACCGGGATCTCCTGGTGGCTCTCCTCGTCGATCGTGTCCGACAGCACGATCGCGGTCTTCTCGAGCCACGGGACGATCCGGAGCGTGTCCCAGACCGGCGCCGCGATCCAGTCGCCGTAGCCGGTCTCCCAGTTCATGAGCTTGAACCCGTCGGGCGTGTTCATCTCCATGTCGGTGCCCAGCAGGTACGTGCAGAAGTGGGCGCCGTGGTCAATGACGCCATTCAGGAAGGCCTGGGCCTGGACGCGCTTGCCCATGAGCCGGCCCTGCATGTCGGTGATGGCGACGATCAGTGTGTCGATCTGCCCGTCGCGCACCTGGCCTTCGAGCTCCTCCAGGCGCGGGTGCTTCTCGTGGGTCGTCATTTCGCGGTCATCCCTCCATCGGCGACGAGGACCGAACCGGTCACGAACGACGACTCGTCCGAGGCCAGGAACAGTGCCACGTTCGCGATCTCCCTCGGCTCCCCGGGTCGCCCGATCGGCTGAAACGAGTCGATCGTCGCGTAGACCTCTGCCAGCCCGCCGAGCAGCTCGGCGTGGGCGTAGTTGATGGGCGTGTCCACCCAGCCCGGCGCGATCGCGTTGCAGCGAATGCCCTGCTTCGCGTAGTCGAGGGCGATGCCCTTCGACAGCATGACGAGCGCCCCCTTCGACGTCGCGTAGATGGCGAGGAACGGCTCCGCGACGAGGCCGTTGACGGACGTCGTGTTGATCAACGAGCCGCCTCCGCCCCGGAGCATGTGGGGGATCGCATACCGACAGCCGTAGATCGGCCCCTTGACGTTCACGTTCAGCGTTCGATCGACGACCTCGTCCGTGGCCTCGTGGAAGACGCCCGGCAGGTTCACCCCGGCGTTGTTGAACACCACGTGCAGCCCACCCCACCTCGCGGCGGTCTCGTCGGTGTAGCGGCGGACCTGCTCCGGGCTCGAGACGTCCGCCGCGACCGCAACAGCGGACGCGCCGATCGCGGCCGCGGTGTCGCGAACGGCATCCGCAGCGACATCGACGCAGGTCACCCGCGCGCCCTCTTCGGCGAACCGGATGGCGGTCGCCCGGCCGATCCCGGAGCCCGCGCCGGTGACGATGCAGACCTTGCCAGCCAGCCGATCAGCCAAGGCGGGACCCCGCGTGATTTGGTGGCGTGAATGCCCCGCCCATGATGCACAATCCCGGCGACGGCATTCGCGACTTGGGACGGGGTCGCGACCACGGCACCGGGAGGGAGGTCGTTTCCGGCATGGCTGTTTCCGACACCGAACGACTGCATCAGCTGGGCTATGCCCAGGAGCTCCGGCGAGGGATGCGGACGTTCTCGAACTTCGCGGTCTCGTTCACGATCATCTCGATCCTGTCCGGCTGCCTCACGCTGTTCGGGTTCGCCATGAACTACGGCGGCCCGGCCGTGATGACGGGCGGCTGGCTGTTCGTCGGGCTGTTCGTCATCCTCGTCGCGCTCGGCATGGCGGAGGTCGCCTCCAGCTACCCGACCGCCGGCGGGCTGTACTACTGGTCGGCGAAGCTGGCGGACGAGGCCGGCGGCAACGGCGCGGCGTGGAGCTGGTTCGTCGGCTGGTTCAACCTCGTCGGCCAGGTCGCCGTCACGGCCGGCATCGACTTCGGGCTGTCGTTCTTCCTGAATGCCTTCCTGAACCTGACCATCGGCTTCCCGGTCGATCCACCGCACACGATCCTGCTCTACGCGATCGTCCTGATCGTGCACGCGCTGCTCAACACGTTCGGCATCCGCTTGGTCGCGCTCCTCAACGACGTCTCGGTGTGGTGGCACCTGGTCGGCGTCGCCGCGATCGTCGCGGTGACCGTCGTCCTCAACCAGCACACGCGCACGGACCTCGGCACGGTCTTCTCGAAGACCGTCGACAACAGCGGCGACACCTCGGCCCTGACGTGGCCGGGCCCGCTGTTCCTCGGGATCCCGCTGTACGTCGCGCTGATCGGCCTGCTCAACGCCCAGTACACGCTGACCGGCTTCGATGCCTCGGCGCACATGTCCGAGGAGACCCACGATGCCCACACTTCGGCCCCGCGGGGGATCGTGTGGTCGGTCATCATCTCGGTCATCGCTGGCTTCGTGCTGCTCGTCGCGATGAATGTCGGCATCACCCCGGACAAGGTGTTCACGGCCGCCGATGGCACCTCGATCGACGGCTACGCGCACGCTCTGGCGACATCGACGGGCGTGCCCCCGGTCCAGATCTGGATCGACGCCGTCGGCCAGGCCGGTGGGCTCTTCATCCTGTTGCTCGTCATCGGCGCCCAGTTCTTCTGCGGCATGTCGTCGGTCACGGCGAACTCGCGGATGATCTACGCGTTCGCTCGCGACGGCGCGATCCCTGGCAGCTCCTTCTGGCACCGGATCAACCATCGAACCCGAACGCCGACCAACTCGATCTGGCTCGCCGCGGTCGGCGCGTTCATCCTCGGCCTGCCCTACCTGTACAGCCCGGTCGCGTACGCGGCGGTCACCTCGATCGCGGTGATCGGGTTGTACGTCGCGTACATCGCCCCCGTCTTCCTCCGCCTCCGGGCGGGGTCGCGGTTCAAGGAGGGACCGTGGACCCTCGGCCGCTGGAGCCGGCCGATCGGGATCGTGGCGACCCTGTGGGTGATCTTCATCTGCGTCCTGTTCCTGCTCCCGCAGGCGCAGCCGATCAACATCACGACGTTCAACTACACGCCGGTCGTGTTCATCGTCGTGCTCGGCGGCGCGGGTCTCTGGTATGCCGTCTCGGCCCACAAGTGGTTCAAGGGTCCGAAGGTCCAGGGCTCTCCGGAGGAGCTCCTCGCGATCGAGAAGGACCTCGAGGTGATCTGAGCCCGCTGACGGCTGGGTCTCACCCGACCGGTCGTCTCGCGGCGGGCGGGGAGCCCCGGAGCGGGGAGCCCCGCCGGTCAGTAGAGGGTCGTCGTCCCCTCGGGCAGCTCGAGATCGAAGGTCGACGGGGCGAGGGCGGCGTCGGGGTCGAGCAGGACGACCGTCGCGAGGCGGGTGAGCTCGCCCCGGACCGACTCCGCGAGCCTGGTGATGACGCCGGTCTCGCGATCGGCCGCGATCTGGATGTGGTGGTCGGGCCGATCGACGCTGACCTCGACGGCGCGCGGGTGGTCGCACTCGACGACGATGGCCTCGCGACCCGAGATCGGCTCGAGACCCGAAATCCAGCAATCGCCCGTGGCGAGGACGTTCTGGCAGAAGCCGGCCGGGTGGATGAACAGCTCGGGCAGCGTCTCCATCGGCAGGGCGGTCTCGGGCTCGTAGACCCTCGACCAGCCCGGGTAGTCCTTCGCGTCGAGGCCCCGTGGCCGGTTGCGGACCGGCCGCTTCGTCGCCAGCCTGTGGGTCGTCGAGTAGGTCCGGATCGTCTCGCCGTCGGAGAGCCAGATCTCGCTCGGGGCGACCGCGCGGGTGCCCGGCTCGCTCGTCACCACGCGCACCTGGCCGGGATGCCGGAGCGACACGTCGATGAGCACCAGCTGCTCGCCGCGTGCGCCGAATGTCCGCTCCTCGATCCGCATCTTCAGGGTCCGGAAGCGGGCCTCGGCGTCGCGCATGAAGGTGAACAGCTCGGGGACGGTCGGGAGCTCCTCGGGCAGGGCCGCGAGCTGCGGCGAGCGATCGCCTGCGACGACGGGCAGGGCGGCGGCACGGTCCCAGAGCCGGGTGGTCATCGCGGCCGATTATGCTCGACCGGATGGAGATCGCGTCGGACACGTTCCGGCTCGTCATGGGCCGGTTCGCGACCGGCATCACGGTCGTCACGACGTTCGACGGCGATCAACCGGCGGGGATCACGGTCAACGCGCTCTCGTCGGTCTCCCTCGATCCGCCGCTCGTGATGATCGCCCTCGATCGGAGCCGCTTCATCACGCCGATGGTCCGGGCCCACGGCCGATACGCGGTCAACGTCCTCGGGGAGGGCCAGCAGGGGCTCTCGGACTGCTTCGCGCACGCGCCCGTGAGCCCGGGCCGCGAGGACTTCTGCGGCGCCGCCTGGCACCCCGGCCCGAGCGCGCTGCCGCTCATCGACGGCTCGATCGCGACGCTCGAGTGCACCGTCGTCCAGACCTTCTCGGCCGGCGACCACGACCTGTTTATCGGCCGCGTCGAATCGCTCGACGCCCCGGGCGACGATCGGCCGGGCGTCGGTGGCGTCATCCCGTTGCTGTACTTCCGGCGTCGCTACCTTCATGTCGAGCAGGGCGCCGACAGCCCCGTCGAAGGCAAGGCCGAGGGCTGAGGGGCCGGGCGAGCGGGATGCCGGTCGTCAGCGCGAACGGGCTCGAGATCGGCTACGACGTCGTCGGCGCGGGACCGCCGCTCGTCCTCCTGCACGGCGCGACCTCCCTCGGGCGCGAGGACTTCGCAGCCCAGCTGCCGTCAATGTCGAAGGCCTTCCTCGTGCACACGCCCGACGCCCGCGGACACGGCCGGACGCGCTGGAACGCGACGGCGGGGTTCCAGGCCAGCTGGCTCGTCGACGACCTCGAGGCGTTCGTCGACGCGATCGGGCTCGAGACATTCCATCTCGCCGGCTTCTCGATGGGCGCGATGACCGCGCTGCAGTTCGCCGTTCGCTCGCCGGAGCGCTTGCGGACCCTCGTCGTCATCGGGATCACGACGCATCGCGAGCCGCGGGCCAGCGTCGGTCGGGCCCAAATGGACCCCGAGCGCGTGCTGGCCACCGATCCCGCCTGGGCGGCCACGCTCGCTCGCCGTCACGACGCCGGCCAGGGCGTCGGGGCCTGGCAGCCGCTGCTGGCCGCGATCGCGGCGGACATCGCCACGCAGCCGCTCCTGTCGCCGGCCGAGCTCCACCGCATCGACTGCCCGGCACTGGTCGTGTGCGGCGACCGGGACCCGTTCGTGCCGGTCGAGCACGCCGCCGGGCTCGCCCGGCAGCTGCCCCGCGGCCGGCTCTTCGTCGCGCCGGATTGCGGCCACGAGGTCATGGTCAAGAAGCCGGGCCTGTTCAACGAGGCGATGGCGGGCTTCTACCGTTCGACCGAGGCCGCGGCTCGCGAGCGCGAGCACGTCCCCGACCATGCCGCCCTCCGGCGAGCCGGCAGCGGGCTCGCCCCCGTCATCGAGGAAGGAGACGCGCCGTGACGACCCTGCTCGTGCTCTATCGCCGACCCGAGGGCGGTGATGACGCCATGACGACCTTCGAGCGGCGCTACCGCGACGAGCACCTGCCGCTGGTGGCCCAGACGCCGGGCCTCCGCCGGACCCGGATCTTCCGGGTGTCCGAGGCGCTCGGCTCCGAGACGGATCTCGGGGTCGTCGCAGCGATGGACTTCGTCGATCGCGCATCGCTCGACGCCGGCCTCCGCTCCGAGCCGATGCGCGCCGCGGGCCGGATCCTCCGCGAGATCGCGCCCGGCCTGGCGACCTTCCTCGTCCTCGAGGACGCCCCGGATCTGCTGGCCGGCGGTGGCGCGTAGGCCATCCGAGCGGTTTCGTCCTGTGGATCGCGGGGTAGAGTTCTCGCGATGGTGACTCCGGCCAAGCCAGGACCCAAGCCGCGAACCACGCCGCGAGCGGCGGGCTTGGCCGTCGCGCGGCCCGACGGGAGCGGCCGGCCCCTCGGGAGCAAGCGGCCGCACGTGAACGAGCCGCCGCCGGCCGACCATGAGACGGTCCACGTCACGCTGCCGGCCCCCAGTGCCGACGGTCCGGTCCCGGGTGTCGCGCTCGTCGTCCTCGATCGCCCGAAGGTTCTCAATGCCCTCGACTTCGCGCTCATCGAGGCGCTGACGATCGCGCTCGAGGCCCTCGACGCCGATCCCGAGTGCCGCTGCATCGTGATCACCGGCGCGGGCGAGCGGGCGTTCGCCGCCGGCGCCGACATCGCCGAGCTCGCGGTCCAGACGCCGACGACCCTGACCGTCGACGATCACTTCCATCGCTGGGAGCGGATCAAGCGGGTCCGGAAGCCGATCATCGCCGCGGTCCGCGGCTACGCCCTGGGCGGTGGCTGCGAGCTGGCGATGACCTGCGACATGATCGTGGCAGGCGAGGACGCCCAGTTCGGCCAGCCCGAGATCCGGCTCGGGGTCATGCCCGGCGCCGGCGGGACGCAGCGGCTGACCCGCGCGATCGGCAAGGCCCGGGCGATGGAGATGATCCTGACCGGCCGGACGATCGGCGCCCGCGAGGCCGAGGCGCACGGGCTCGTCACGTCCGTCGTGGCGTCGGAGGCGACGGTGCCGGCCGCCCTCGAGCTCGCGTCGCGCATCGCCGGCATGGCGCCGGTCGCGGTCATCGCGGCGAAAGCGGCCGTCAACCGGGCCGAGGAGCTGTCGCTCGAGGCGGGCCTCGAGTTCGAGCGACGCAACTTCTACCTGCTGTTCGCGACCGAGGACCAGCGCGAGGGGATGGCCGCGTTCGTCGAGAAGCGCGCCGCCCGCTGGAAGGGCCGCTAGGCGGCCGCGGGCACCGATGAGCTGGGACATCACCGAACCCGAGGGCGAGCCCGTCCGACCCGAGCCGAAGCTCGACCTCGACTTCGAGGAGGGCGCGCTGCGGGATCGACCGCCGGACTTCCTGACGCCGATCGACGAGCACGCCCCGGTCAGCGGCCACCGGGCGGCCGTCGGCGAGGGCATCCGCTGGGCCGATGCGCCCGAGCACGATTGGCTGGCGGCTTCGAGCCGGATCATGCCCGTGCTCCGGCCCCCGGGCTCGTCGGGGACCGCGCTCGCCGGCCTGGATCGGGAGGCGCTCGCGCGCGAGGCGATGAAGCCGCACGCCTCCCCGTTGATCGACGCCGGCCCGGCCGACCTCGCCGTCGCGTACGCGATGCGGGCCGAGAGCTTCGACGTCCTCGTGAATGCCGACCACCTGCTGGCTTGGGGGATCGAGCCCGCCGTCCTGCGCCAGACCGCGCTCGCGAACCTCGGCTCGTGGTCGGCCGACGCGCCCTGGAACGATGAACTGTCGGGTGAGCGCCGGCTTGTATCGTCCGAGACCGGGGAGGGGGCTGACGCGGCCCGGATCCTTCTCCCGGAGGTGCGCCGCCACCTGACCGAGCAGCTCGCCGGCAACGGCCGGATCATCGTTGGCCTCCCGGACCGCGACCTGCTGGTCGCCGGAGCCGTACGCGCGGGCGACGAGGCGTTCGCGACGCTTTTCAGCGACTTCGTCGTCGAGCAGTCCGGCGGCGCCGACGAGCCGATCGACCGGCGCATCTTCGAGCTCGTCGACGGCGAGCTCCAGCCGTACGTGCCCTGACCTCGGCCGTGTCCGGCTCCGGGGCCGAGCTCGATCCCTCCGTCCGCGTCGAGATCGCCGACGCGGTCGCGACCATCACGCTCAATCGGCCCGATGCCCTGAACGCCCTGACCGTGCCGATGAAGCAGGCCCTGCTGTCGGCATTTCGCGCGATCGAGGGCGAGAGGGACGTCCGCGTCGCAATCGTCACCGGCGCTGGTCGGGCGTTCTGCGCCGGCCAGGACCTCCACGAGCGACTCCAGCCCGGCGCCGCCCCGCTCGGGGAGGAGCTGCGCGCGCGCTACAACCCAATCGTCCGGGCGATGCGCGGCCTCGAGAAGCCGATCATCGGCGCGATCAACGGGGTCGCCGCGGGCGCCGGGGCGTCACTGGCTTTCGCCTGCGATCTCCGAGTCGCTGCCGAGGGCGCCAGCTTTGCCCTCGCGTTCGGCCGCGTCGGCCTCATCCCGGATACGGGCGCCACGTGGTTGCTCCCCCGGCTGGTCGGCGCCTCGCGGGCGGCCGAGATCGCCTACCTCAACGCCCCCGTGTCCGCCGCCGACGCGCTCGCGATGGGCCTCGTCTCGCGCGTCGTCGCGGCCGATGCCCTCATGACCACGACGCACCAGATGGCCTCACGCCTCGCCGCCGGCGCGCCGCGGGCTCTGGCCATGACGAAGCGCGCGCTCAACGCGGCCTGGGATCGTGGCCTCGACGCTGGCCTCGACTACGAGGCGCATCTGCAGGACCTCGCCGGCCGAACCGCCGACCATGCTGAGGGCATCGCGGCCTTCATGGACAAGCGCCCACCCCGCTTCACCGGGGAGTAGCGCGAAGCTGGGTCCGTGAGGATTCAGCCCTTCGCGCCACCGGTGAAGTTCCAGCTTGCGAGCTGGAGGCTCGGGACCAGCTGGGCGGAGTCGTGGCCCTCCGGAAATAGGGCAAGGTCCGAGCCGACCCCGAGGACCGCCCCCGGGGCCAGCGCCTCCGCATAGGACTGCGTGAACCGCAGGTTTCGGAGCGGCCGCACGACCCGCCCGTCCTCGACGAGCCACACCCCGTTGCGGGTCAGGCCCGTCACGACGAGCGTGCGCGGATCGAGCACCCGCGTGTACCAGAAGTCGCTCACGAGGATCCCACGCTCGAGCTCCTCGATGAGCGTGGACGGGGCTCGGTCGCCGGGGAGCAGGACGGTCGACGCCGCCACGAACCCGAACGAGTTCGGGCCCTCGACCGCGTTGCCCGTGCTCGCGACGCCGGCCTTGCTTGCGCTCCGCCGATCGTGGAGCACCGCCGTCGGCACCCCGTCGCGGACGACGTCGAGCGTTTGTCGCGGCGTCCCCTCGGCATCGAACGGGAGACCGACCATGAGCCGATGGCCGATGTTCTGGCGGATCGTGATCGAGGCGTCGAGCTGGGGCTCGCCGATGCGGACGAACGAGCGGCGCTCCTCGACCACGCGACCGCCGAAGCCGTGGTTCTGGAGGAAGGTCAGCAGGTTCGCGACGCAGGACGGCTCCAGGACGACCGGGTAGCGGCCCGGCTCGACCTCCGTGGGATTCGCCGCCTCCCTCGCCTTCCGCGCCGCCCGCTCGCCCGCCTCCTGCCCGTCGATGTCGGCGAGGGCCACCGAGGCCTGCCGCGCGACTCCGTCGGAGGTCGGGGTGCGGGCGATGCCGTCGATCTCGGCGATCGTCGTCCGCCCGGTGACGGCCTGGCCGGCCGTCGTGGCGAAGGCGACGGTGATCGACTGGGTGGCGAGCGCGCCGGCGGTCTCGAGGTCGCCGCCCGCGGTGACGAATTCGGCCACGCGTCGCGCGCGATCCTCGGCCGACGCGCTGGCCGTGGCCTCGTCCCAGTGGTCGACGTTCGGGGCCGGCGCCGCCCCTCCGACACCGGGCCACTCGGGGTCGACCGGGCTGACCCTGGCGGCCTCGAAGGCTTGCCCGACGAGCCGCTCGAGGCGGTCGGGTTCGCTCGGGCCGTCGAGTCGGGCCGACGCCACCCGGCCGTCCAGTGCCAGGCGGAGGCTCACCGAGCCGAGGTCCTCGGCGACGTTCTGGTGGATGAAGCTGTTGGCAAAGCGTGTCAGCCCGAGCCGTCCGGACCGGACGTCGACCTCGGCCTCGGCGTCGGCGGATCGGCGTCGAACGAGAGCGAGGACATCGCCGGCGACGTCGCTCGCGAGCTGGGCCGCGGGAGCCGTCATCCGCGAACGCCCACGCGGATGCCGCGGAACCGCGCCGGCACGGCCGGATGGCCGGTGTGGCCGACCTGGAGGGGCTGGCCCTTGCCGCAGTTCGGGGTGCCCCAGAACGTCCACTCGTCGCGGTTGCCGAGCATGTCCATCGAGCCCCAGAAGCGCGGGCTGATCCCGGTGTAGGTCGGGTTCCGGAGCATGCGGCCCCGCTTGCCGGCCTTGACCTCCCAGCCGATCTCGCAGCCGAACTGGAAGTTCAGGCGGCGGTCGTCGATCGACCAGCTGCGGTTCGTGTCCATCAGGATCCCGTCGTCCGTGGCCGCGATCATCGCCTCGAGGCTGTCGCTGCCCGGCAGGAGCCCGACGTTGGTCATCCGGACCATCGGGATCCGGTTGTAGCCGTCGGCCCGGACCGCGCCGCCGCTCTGGATCCCCGCGAGCGCCGCCGAGTCGCGGCCCGACAGCACGCCGACCCAGATCCCATCGCGGACGATGTCGACCGGGTGCGCGGGCGTCCCCTCATCGTCGAAGCCGAAGCTCCCGAGGGCGCCCTCGAGCGTGGCATCGGCCGTGATCTGCATCAGCTCGGAGCCGAACCGCAGCGAACCCATCTGGGCGAGGTCGAGCCAGCTCGTGCCGGCGAAGGCCGCCTCCCAGCCGAGGATCCGGTCGAGCTCGACGGCATGGCCGACCGACTCGTGGATCTGGAGGGCCATCTGCTCCGAGCCGAGGATGAGGTCGGTGGCCTCGAGCGATGGGCATGCGGGCGCGGCCAGGAGGGCGCGGGCTTCCGCCGCGATGCGCGCCGCGTTCCCCGGAAGGTCGAGGCTTCGGACCAGCTCCCAGCCGCGGGTCCCGTACTGGCCCCGGATCCCCGGATGGCTCCGGCGCTGCGTCTCGCCCTCGCCGAGCGCCGTCGCGCTCATCGCCGCGCCGCACTCCCGGATGTGCTGCTCGATCCGGTGACCCTCGCTGCTGACGTACCACTTGCGGGTCTCCCAGGCGTGGCTGCTCGCGTTGGCGACGTCGGCGCCGTGCTGCTGCATCGTGGCAGTCACGCCCTCCAGGAGCGCCGCCTTCTCGCCGAGCGGGACCGACCAGGGATCCTCCTGGCACGGGCTCGACCACGTCGCGACGACCGGCTCGACGGGTGCCAGCTCGATCGGGCGACCGGGCACCACCGCCGAGGCCCTGGCCACGGCGGCTGCCGCCGCTCCCGCCGCCCGCGCCGCAGCGGGCGAGGCATCCGGCACCGCGTGGAAGCCCCACGAGCTCCCGATCAGGGCTCGGACGCCGATCCCGATGCGATCGGTCCGATCGACCGCCTCGACGATGCCGTTGCGGGCCTCGATGACCTCGGCCCGTGACTCGATGGCGCGTGCGTCGGCGTACCGGGCCCCGCCGGCGAGCGCCGCCTCCACTGCGGCGGTCGCGAGGTCGTCCACGTCCCGATCCTATGACCCCTTCCCGGGGCGCGCATCCTTGGGGCATGCGGCTCGGGTTGGCCATCCTCGCGGAGGCCGTCCTCTTGATCGTCGGCCTGGCGGGCATGAGCGGCAACGGGCTGCGATGTGACAGCACCGGCACCATCTGCGGCTATCCGCCACTCAACCCCTTCAATGTCCTCGCTGGCCTGCTGTCGGTCGCCGCCGCGGTGGCGCTTGTCATCACGATCCGGCGGGCGAATCCCGGGGTCGGGACAGCCGAGCTCGCACCTGTGCGCCTTGGCATCGGGTTGTTCGGGCTGGGGCTGCTCTTCGTCGTTGGAGGCCTGTTTCCGGTTGTCGGTGGGATCGGGATCCTCGGCCTGGGCATCGCGTTCGTGATCGCCTGCCTCTGGGTCCTCGTGCGCGCCGGATGGCGCGGAGATCCCGGCGCCTGGATCGCGGCGGTGCCCGCGGTGTTCGTTGCGACCTGGACCCTGAACGAGCTGGGCCGTCAGTCGCTGTGCCCGTCGATCCCGGACCGCGGGACGATGATCGCGTGCCTCGAGGCGTTCGGCGAGGACACCGGCCCGGGGCTCAGCGCCGCGCTCGTCGTCCTGCTGCTGGTCGTGGCCTGGCTGCGGCTTCGCCGGACCTCGCCGGATGTATCGTCAGCCCGGATGGGTGGGCGGTAGCGACGGTGGCGAAGGAGCCCTGCGTGGTGTGCGGCGTCGACACGGCCCTGGGGCGCGCCGAGTACATCGACCGACGCGAGGCGCAGCCCGAGGGACGGCACCTGTACCTGTGCGCCGACTGCTTCGCCAGGAGCCGCCCCGGTCGTCGAGGCGAGCTCTCCGAGGACGAGCGTCGGCGCCTCGATGATCACGCGTTCATGTTCGGAATCGCCTTCAACGCGACCGGCCACTAGCGTCGGCTCGCGATGACGGACCATCCGCTCCGGCCCGAGACGATCGCGGTCAAGGCGGGACGTCCCGCGGCGGCCGGCGGTGCGCCGCTCAACGCGCCGATCGTGCCGGCGTCGACCTTCCACCACGGTGGCGAGCTCGAGTACGGACGCGATGGCAATCCCGGCTGGGGTGCGTTCGAGGCCGCGCTCGGAGCGCTCGAGGGCGGGCACGGGGTGGCCTTCGCCTCCGGCCTGGGCGCGGCGACGGCGGTCCTCGACGAGCTGGCGCCGGGCACCCGGATCGTCGCCCAGCGGGCGCCGTACTACGGCGTCGCGCAGCTGCTCCGCGAGGGAGCCGCGCGCGGCCTCATCCAGCTCGAGACGCATCCCCAGCTGACCGTGGGCGGCCTGGAATCCACGATCCAGGGCGCCGGCTTCCTGTGGATCGAGTCACCCACGAACCCGATGCTCGACGTCGTCGACCTCGGCGCCGTCATCGGCCTGGCGAAGCGGGCCGGGGCGATCGTCATCGTCGACAACACGTTCGCGACGCCGCTCCGGCAGCTGCCGCTGGCCCTCGGTGCCGACCTCGTGCTGCACTCCGGAACGAAGCTGATCGGTGGCCACTCCGATCTCCTGCTCGGCGCGGTCGTCGCCGCCGATTCCGCCTGGCACGCGCGCCTCGTCGCCCGGCGGCAGGCGACGGGCTCGATCCCCGGCGTCCTCGAGGCGTTCCTGGCGCTGCGCGGCCTGCGGACGCTGCCGGTCCGGCTGGCCCGGGCCGAGGAGACCGCCCGCCTGCTCGTCGCACGGCTCACCGACCACCCGGGCGTCGCCCGGGTCCGCTATCCGGGCAGTGGCTCGATGATCTCGTTCGAGGCGAAGGGAACCGGAACGGATGCCGAGGCCGTCTGCGAGGCGTGCCACCTGATCGTGCACGCGACGAGCCTCGGTGGGGTCGAATCGACGCTCGAACGCCGGGCTCGATACGCCTCCGAGCGAGCGGTCGGCACGCCCGAGACGCTGATCCGCCTGAGTGTCGGCCTCGAGGATCCCGACGATCTGTGGACCGACCTCGAGCAGGCGCTCACCCGCGCGCCGAAGGGGTGATGCTCCGACCCGCGGTTGCCCTCCTAGCCGCGGCAGTCCTCTTGTTCATCGCCGGCTGCAGCGCGACCGTGGCGCCGCCGACGGCGACTCCCGCGTCGTCGACGAACCTGGCCGAACCGACGGCCGTCGCCGGCCTGCCCGTCATCACCGTGACCCGAGCCGCACAGCTTCTCGACGCGGGTCAGCTCGACGGTCAGGCCGTCGCCGTGGCGGGCTTCTACGACGAGGTCGATCCGCCCTGTGCCGAACCCGGTCGGTACATCGGCCCGCTCGAGACCTGGTGTCGACAGGTGGCGCTCGCCGACACGAAGGCCGGTGCGCAGCTGTGCGTCACGAACGGCGCCAGCGACACGAGCTGCGGCGCCCCCTCCGGCGTGCACCTGTCGCCGTTCTTCGAGAGCGAGACCGGCGGGAGCATCGGACCATACCTGACGGGTTTCACCGGGGAACCAGTCGCCGTCGTCCTCATCGGTCATGCCGGCGACGCCCGCCAGTGGCTGTGCACTGCGGGCACCCAGGCTGATTGCGCCAGGGCGTTCGTCGTCGATCGACTGGCGTGGGCGGTGGGGCATGACGTCCCCCTCACCGTGCCCCAGACCGGCACCTCGATCTCGGGGGCGCCGATCACGCCGAAGATGACGCTGGCACAGGTCGTTGCGGTCGTCGGCCAGGGCGACCGTGTCGTCACCGCGGCGCCGTTCAGGGCGGGTGACATCGCGATGGAAGACCCCCGCTGGACGCTCGCCGGGGACAGCCTCGTGTGGCTCGTCCGATCACTCGACCAGCCGCCCGCCCCAGCCGACGAGGCTCGCAGCGAGACCGTGTGGCTCGTCGACGACGCCACGGGTCGGGCCCTCGGCAGTCATTCCCTGAAGATCGACCCCGGCTACCAGCCGACGCGCCTGTGGCAGGTCGCGACCCTCCGAGGGACCGGCTGCTGCAATGGCGCGCTCCTGCCCTTCGAGCGGGTCGCAGCCAGCGACGGCACCGTCGTCTACGCGGGACTCGTGTCGGGGGCCTCCACGGGCGGGTCCGACTCCACGACCTTCGGCGGCGGCTACGGCTCGTCGCCGCTCGTGCTGCCGGCCGGCGAGTACCGGATCGACGAGTGGGTTGCCACGGACGACCAGGGGGTCGTCGGTCCACCGCTCGACGGGTGCTCCGCGGTCGTGACGCTGCCGGTGCGCGGTGACGTCGTCATCGGCGCGGAGTTCCCGGGCAACGGGCCGTGCACGCTCGGACCCGCACCCTCACCTTCGCCGGCGCTCTAGCCGCGCGGCATGGCCGGCGGCCGCTGCGCTAGCGTGGATCGCGCCATGGCAACCCCGAGGAACCGCAGGCCCAAGGCGTCCGAGACCTTCAGCGCCGTCGAGAGGTCGGCAATGCGGGCAGCGGTCCGCGAGCGCAAGGTTTCGACCGGCCGCACCGCCACAGAGCAGCGCGCCCAGGGCGAGGCCGATGTCCGGGCCGCGATCGACGCGCTCCCGGAGCCGGATCGCTCGATGGCGCTGCGGATCCACGAGATCGTCGCGAATGTGGCGCCGAACCTCGTTCCGCGGACCTTCTACGGGATGCCGGCCTACGCGAGGGACGGCAAGGTCGTCTGCTTCTTCTCGGCGAAGGTCAAGGGCGGCACCGGCTACGCGTCATTCGGCATCCAGGCCGGGCTGCGCCTCGACCACGGCAACATGTGGCCCGTTTCGTACGCGATCGCCGAGCTGACGGACGCCGAGGAGCGACAGCTCGCGGAGCTCGTCCGCCAGGCAGCGCGCTGAGCGGAGCACGCTCCGCCGCAGCGTCCCCCGGATCCGTCGACCCGGGGGACGTTCTTGTCTACAGGCCTCTGGTCAGGGCTTCGCGACCGAGAACCCGCCGACCCCGTCGCCCGTGGCCGTGCCGGCCGTCGAGTCGCTCGCGAAGTAATAGAGCGGCAGGCCCTTGTAGGTGACCTGGACCGTGCCATCGGAACGGGTCACCGTCGCCACGGCCCCGGTGACCCCGCTGCCGGCACTCGCGGACCCGCCGGACGGGACCGTCAGCGGCGGCCAGGCCGCCAGGCAGCCGGCGGTGCAGCTCCCGGGATCCGTGCCCTTCGTGTAGAGCGCCATGCCGGTCGGACCGACGAGGATGCCGCCGGCGACGTTCACGACGACGGCGCCGGACGAGCCGGAGGACGGCATCGCCTCCGAGGCCGGAGCCGCGGTCGCCGGTGCGGCCGTCGGGATGGGAGCCGTGGTTGGCGTGCTGGCCGCGGAGCCACAGGCGGCCGCAAGCACGGACACGAGGGCCAGGCCCGCCAGCGCGGCCGGGAATCGGAAGGCATGCATCGAGCGATCTCCTCTAGCGATCTCTGATCGGCGGCGCGCCGTCATCTCGGCGACGTGTCGCCTGCAGCGATCGATACGTCGTCCTGGCTGGACCGGATCTCGGGCATTGACGGGCGCGTTTGCTGACGAGTAGCCTAACGATCGTTCGTTAGGAGGACAGCGAACCGCGTTGGTCGAGCAGCTCTCCCGCCGTCGCGCCATCGAGGATGTCGCCAGAGACCTCTTCCGCGCGAACGGCTATGCCGGCACGAGCGTCCGCGAGATCGCTCGGGCGCTCTCGGTCCAGGGCGCGAGCCTGTATGCCCACGTCACGTCCAAGGAGGCCGTGCTCTGGGCGATCGTCGACCGGACGGCGACGCGCTTCGAACAGGCGGCGAACGTCGCCGGGGCGCGGGCCGAGCTCGAGCACCCGGGCGAGCCGGTCCACGCGATGGCCGCCCTCGTCAGGGCTCACGCGAACGTCGTGACCGAGGACGTGGGGGCCGCGAGCGTCTTCGTCCACGAGTGGCGGTCGCTCGGCCCCGAGCGTCGGGCCTCGATCCTCGAACGGCGGGACGCCTACGAAGGCCGGTTCCGCCTCCTGATCGCGGACGGAATCTCGGTGGGCGCCTTCGGGATCACCGACCCGGCGATCGCGTCGACCGTGATCCTCACGGCCCTCAACGGCCTTGCCACGTGGTACGAGCCCGGAGGTCGCCTGTCACCCGATCGAATCGCCGACCATATGGTCGGCCTCGTGGGGCGCATGCTCGCCTGCGAGAGCATCTGAGCCCGGAGGCACCTGGTGACCGATCCCCTCGCCCTCGATCCCGTGCTCCCGGTTCGCGAGCGCAGCCAGCGGCCGTGGAACGACGACCTGCCCCATGACGAGCGCTTCCGCCTGTTCGAGGAGCACGTGATCGCGGGCGGCAAGGTCGAGGCCACCGACTGGATGCCGGACGAGTACCGGACCGGCGTGCTCCGGTTCGTCGAGATGCACGCCAACTCGGAGCTGATGGGCGTCCTGCCCGAGCGCGAGTGGATCATGCGGGCGCCCACGCTCCGCCGGAAGCTCGCCCTCACGGCGAAGGTCCAGGACGAGGTCGGCCACGCCCAGCTCTTGTATCGAGTCGCGGAGGACCTCGGCAAGCCGCGCGAGGCGATGCTCGAGGACCTGATCGCCGGCAAGACGAAGTTCCACAACGTCTTCCACTACCCGACCCGGTCGTGGGGCGACATCGGGATCATCGCCTGGCTCGTCGACGCCGCCGCGATCGTCGCCCAGCAGGCGCTTCGGGACTCCAGCTACGCGCCGTATGCCCGGACGATGCAGAAGATCTGCTGGGAGGAGTCGGTCCACATCATGCACGGCCGCGACGTCGTGGTGACGCTGATGACCGGCACGGACGCGCAGCGGGCGATGGTCCAGGAAGCGCTCGATCGCTGGTGGGGCCCGCTGATGCAGATGCACGGCCCACGCGGCGACCGCGCCAGGGATCGCGACCTGCACTGGCGGATCAAGGCCAAGACATCCGAGGAGCTGCGCCAGGAGTTCCTGACGATCTACGTTCCACGCCTCCGCGAGCTGGGCCTGGTCATCCCCGACCCGGACCTCGACTACGACGCCTCCGCGAAGACGTGGCGCTACACCGAGCCGGACTGGAACGAGCTCCGGACCGTCGTGACGAACCACGGCCCCAAATCCGAGGAGCGCCTCGAGTTCCGGCGGATCAACCGCGAGGAGACGCGCTGGGTCCGCGACTCGATCCTCGGCGCCGCGTCGGTGGCGGCCTGATGGCGAGCGCCCGCAAGCCCGCTGCCGGCCACCGGCTCGAGCCGTGGGAGGTCTTCCAGCAGGCGAAGGAAGGCGACCCGATGCGCCACGGCGGTAACGTCCTGGCGCCGGACGCCGACCTCGCCACCCATTACGCCCGGGAGCTGTACGGCCGGCGACAGGAGTCGCACCGGTTGTGGATCGTCCGGCGGGCCGACATCAGGGTCCTCGAGGACGCCGATCTCCTCGACCCGCCGCTCGATCGCTCGTTCAAGAAGCCGGGTGGCTACGTCATGCGCGGCAAGCTCGAGGCCGCCCGGGCGAAGGCCGGCACGGAGAAGCCGAGGGCCCGCTCGGAGGGCCACGATCGGACCGGCGGCCGCCGGTCGGCCGGGGACCAGGCATGACGGGTGCCGTGCTCGCGCTCGATCCGCGCCTCCGGACGGCCCTCGCCGAGCTCGTCCTGACCATGGCCGACGACGAGTTCGTCTCGGGCTTCACCGATTCCGAGTGGACCGGCATCGCGCCGATCCTCGAGGAGGACGTCGCGATGAGCTCGATCTCGCAGGACGAGCTGGGCCACGCGAAGGCCCTGTTCGAGCTCCTGGCAACCGTCCTCGACGACGGCCGTGACGCCGACGCGCTGGCCTACGACCGGCAGCCCGACGAGTACAGGCATGCCCGCCTGCTCGACCACGCTCGCGGCGACTGGGCCGACACCATCGCCCGACGCTTCCTGTACGAGATCGCGGACGAGGCCCGGCTCGCGTCGATCGGGACTGGCTATCCGCCGCTCGCGAACCTCGTCGAGAAGCTCCGACGCGAGGAGCGCTACCACCGGATGCACGCCACGGTCTGGATCGATCGCCTGGCGAACGGCGGGGCCGAGCCGCGCCGACGGCTGGAGGCCGCGCTCGCCGCGCTGTCGGTCGACGCGGCGACGGTCTTCACCCCTCTCGCCGGGGAGGCGGACCTGCTCGAGGCGGGAGTCGTGACCCGATCCCTCGCTGCCGCCGAGGCGGCCTGGCGCGGCGACCTGACGTCGATCCTCGTGCCACTCGGCCTGCGCGTGCCACCCGCCGCGGCGGAGCCGCCGGTCGACGGTCGCTCGAACCACTCCGAGGCCTTCCGCTGGCTGTGGGGCGAGTTCACGACCGTTCGGCGCCTGGACCCTACGGCCGTCTGGTGAGCCGATGATCGCCGCGCCCGCTCCGACCCCGAAGGCGGTCATGGCCGCCCTCGAACGGATCGCCGACCCGGAGATCCCGGCGGTCTCGATCGTCGAGCTGGGGATGATCGGCGACGTCGACGTCCGGCCGGACCGGATCCACGTGGAGCTCGTGCCGACGTTCGTCGGCTGCCCGGCGGTCGACATGATCCGGGCCTCGATCGAGGACCGGCTGTCGGCGTTCTGCTGCCGGGTCGACGTCGATGTCTCGTATGCCACCCCGTGGAGCTCGGACCGGATCACCCCGGCCGGCCGGGTGAAGCTGCGTCGCTCCGGGTTCGCGGCGCCGCCGCCGGTTCGCGAGGGCCGGGCGCTGCCGATGCTCGATGCCGCCAGCGTGCCGTGCCCGTACTGCGGGTCGCACCGGACGCGGCTGGAGAGCGTGTTCGGCCCGACCCAGTGCCGCTCCGTCCGCTACTGCGCGGACTGCCGCCAGCCGTTCGAGGCGTTCAAGCCGGTCTAGCAGTCGAAGGCGAACCAGCAGATCGCGTTGCGCCGGAGCTGGTCGTCGAGCACGAGCGCGCGGAGGGCCGCCGGGAGCTGCTCGCGCTGCCAGCGGCACTCGCGTCGCCCCGCCTCGAGGTCGTCGCGCCGCGGGTTCGCGGCCCGGCGGGCTGCCTTGACCGCGTAGGCCGCGGCGCCGAGGTCGTGGGCCGCGACGTGGGCCACCACGGCCGCCTGCGCCGCCGCGAATGCCGCGTGTCGTGCTGCACCCTGGAGATCCCGCGCGGCGGCGCTCGCATGGCCGCCTGCGGCTCGCGCGTCCGTCATCCGGACCTCGCCGCGCGTCCAGGCGCGCGCCATCTCGATCGCCTGCCGTGGGCGCGCATCGTCGGGCCGCTCGGCTTCGAACAGCGGCAGGACGTGCTCCGCGCACGTCGCGGCCCAGAGCGCCAGGGACCGATGGTCCGCGTCCGTCAGCGTCCCGCCGCGGCGGATCGTGATCAAGCGCGGATCGCGCTCCCTCGGGAGGATCAGCTCGCCATCCTCGGGCCGGCCATCGCGATGAGCTGCGTCTCGCCGGCGGCCTCGGCGTAGGCCTCGACCGGCAGGCACTCGCAGACGACGTTGCGATCGCCGTAGACGTTGTCGATCCGGCGAACCGGCGGCCAGTACTTGCGGGCCCGGACCCAGTGGGCCGGGTAGGCGCCCTGCTCGCGGGTGTATGGCCGGGCCCACTCGTCGCGGAGGAGATCGGCCGCCGTGTGTGGCGCGTTCCGCAGCGCGCTCGACGACAGTGGCACGCGGCCCGCTTCGACGTCGGCGATCTCGGCCCGGATCGCCAGGAGCGCGTCCGCGAAACGATCGAGCTCGGCCTTCGACTCGGACTCGGTCGGCTCGATCATCAGCGTGCCGGCGACCGGGAAGCTCATCGTCGGCGCATGGAACCCGAAGTCCATCAGCCGCTTGGCGATGTCGTCGACCGTCACGCCGCTCGACGCGGTCACCGGGAGGCAGTCGAGGATGCACTCGTGGGCGACGGTCCCGTTCGCGCCCCGGTACAGCACGGGATAGGCGTCGCCGAGGCGGGCGGCGAGGTAGTTGGCGTTGAGGATCGCGACCTGGGTCGCGCGCCGGACGCCGTCGGCGCCGAGCATCGCGACGTAGGCCCACGAGATCGGCAGGATGCTGGCGCTGCCGTATGGCGCCGATGACACGCGACCCGACTGGTCGAGCCCGATGCCCGGCAGGAACGGCCGGAGGTGGGCCGCGACGCCGATCGGGCCCATGCCGGGTCCGCCGCCGCCGTGCGGGATCGCGAACGTCTTGTGCAGGTTCAGGTGGCAGACGTCGGCACCGATGTCGGCCGGTCGGGACAGCCCGACCTGGGCGTTCATGTTGGCGCCGTCCATGTAGACCTGGCCGCCGGCCTCATGCACGAGGCGGCAGATCTCGACGATGGCCTCCTCGAACACGCCGTGCGTGCTCGGGTAGGTGATCATCAGCGCCCCGAGGTCGGCGGCGTTGGCCGCGATCTTCGCCCGCAGGTCGTCCAGGTCGACGTTGCCGTGGTCGTCGGTCACGACGACGACGACCCGGTAGCCGGCCATCACCGCGCTCGCCGGGTTCGTGCCATGGGCCGAGGCAGGGATCAGGCAGACCCGCCGGTGGCCCTCGCCGCGCGAGCGGTGCCAGCCCCGGATCGCGAGCAGGCCGGCGAACTCGCCCTGGGAGCCGGCGTTCGGCTGGAGGCTGACCGCCGGGAACCCCGTGATCTCGCCGAGCCAGCGCTCCAGCTCGTCGTAGAGGCGGGCATAGCCGGGGAGCCGGGTGGTGTCGCTGAACGGGTGGACCCGCGAGAAGCCCGCGAGCCCGATGCCCATCATCTCGGTCGTCGCGTTCAGCTTCATCGTGCAGCTCCCGAGCGGGATCATCGACCGGGTGAGGGTCACGTCCTTCTCGGCGAGCCGGAAGATGTAGCGCAGCATCTCGGTCTCGGACCGGTACAGGTTGAAGACCGGGTGGCTCAGGAACGCGTCGGTCCGGCGGAGGCTCTTCGGCAGCGAAGCCGCCGCCGCGCGCTCGACGGCGGTGTGCGCGGCGACGTCGCCGCCGAGGGCCGCGACGAGGGCCGCGACATCGGCCTCGGTCGTCGTCTCGTCGCAGGCGATCGCGATCCCGGTCGGGTCGAGGCGCCGCAGCTCGTAGCCCGCCGCGGCCGCGTCGGCCAGCAGCGAGTCGGCGCGGCCGCTCGTGCCGGTCTCGATCGCGATCGTGTCGAACCAGCGGTCGTGGCGGAGGCTCAGGCCCGCGACGGAGGACACGCCGGCGGCGATCGCCGAGGCCCGCCGATGGACGCGTTCGGCGATCTCGCGGAGGCCCGCCGGTCCGTGGTACGCCGCGTACATGCTGGCGATCACTGCCAGGAGGACCTGCGCGGTGCAGATGTTCGAGGTCGCCTTCTCGCGCCGGATGTGCTGCTCGCGCGTCTGGAGCGTCAGCCGGTAGGCCGGCGCGCCGTCCGCGTCGATGCTCACCCCGACGAGCCGTCCCGGCAGCGACCGCTTGAACACGTCGCGGGTCGCCATGAACGCCGCGTGCGGCCCACCGTTGCCCATCGGGACCCCGAAGCGCTGGCTGCTGCCGACGACGACGTCCGCGCCCTGGGCACCGGGACTCTCGAGCAGGACCGCCGCGAGGGGATCCGTCGCGACGATGACGAGCAGGCCAGCCGCGTGGGCCGCCTCGACTTCCTCACGGATCGAGCGGACCTCACCCGAGGAGCCCGGGGACGAGAGGAGGATCGCGAACGGGCGCTCGCCCTCGGCCGGCGACTGCGCGCGGGCGAGGAGCTCGGGCACGCCGGCCACGAGCACCTGGACGTCGTGCGGCTCCGCCCGCGTCCGGATCACGCCGATCGTCTGGGGATGCGTGTCCGCGTCGACCAACAGGAGGTTGCCGTCGTGGACCGTGCCGACGCTGTGGCACAGGGTCACGGCCTCGGCGGCCGCGGTGCCCTCGTCGAGCATCGAGGCGTTCGCGATCTCCATGCCGGTCAGGTCCGTGACCGCCGTCTGGAAGTTGATGAGGGCCTCGAGGCGGCCCTGGGCGATCTCGGGCTGGTAGGGCGTGTAGGCCGTGTACCACGCCGGGTTCTCGAGGACGTTCCGCTGGATGACGGGCGGCGTGATCGTGTCGTGGTAGCCCATGCCGATCATCGGCCGGAGCGGCGTGTTGGCCGCGGCCATCGCTCGCAGGTCGTCGAGCGCCTCGACCTCCGATCGGGGTCCGGGCAGGTCCAGGTCGCGGTGGCGGAGGATCGCCGCTGGGACCGTCGCCCCGATGAGCTCGTTCATGGAGGCGCGGCCGAGCGCGGCGAGCATCGCGTCGACCTCGGACTGGTCCGGCCCGACGTGACGGTCGACGAACTCGGTGGCGGCTGGCTCGGCCATTGGGATGGCACCTCCTCGGTGCCCCGCTGTCCTGGTGCCTGAGAGCGTCCCCGTGCCGCATCGAGCGGCCAAGGTTCCTCCGTCGGCGCGCGTTGGCGGGACGAGCCCGTCGACAACGCTCTCCAGCGTACCCATCCCTGCGCGGTCCTGGTGCCTGAGAGGTTCCGGACCGTTGCTCCGTCGGCGCCGCCGGGGCCAGGCCCGAGGGGCTGTGCTCCGACGAACTCTCCCGCGCAGATCAGCTGGGGAAATTCGCGACGGATCGTACTCCCATCCCGTCGTACGCGATCATGGGCCGGTGGTACGGGCACGGGTCGGGATCATCGGCGCCGGGAC